>WBZP01006375.1_pt1 | contig 11682 bp, 13 predicted proteins | sample 5204301 | NCBI WGS metagenome assembly WBZP01 (sample SAMN12412401, study PRJNA552823) | activated sludge metagenome | isolation source: activated sludge from nitrification reactor of wastewater treatment plant... | place: USA: Pennsylvania | collected 2017
GACAGGCGCGGGGCGTCCTTGGCGCGCATCGCGGATTTCATGTCTTCGTTGATCTGCTGCTTGAGGCTCATCGCGCTATTCCTGTTCGAAAACCGCGGCGGACAAAAAACAAACAGCCTGCGCCGCGCATCGCGGGGCAGGCCCCTGGAACGGCTACCGGTTGTGGCTTAGTAGAGTTTCGGCGGCAGCATCTGGCTGCGGATGCGCTTGTGGTGGCGCTTCACCGCGGCGGCCAGCTTGCGCTTGCGCTCGGCGGTCGGCTTTTCATAGAACTCGCGCGAGCGCAACTCGGTCAGCACGCCAGCTTTTTCAATGGTGCGCTTGAAGCGGCGAATCGCCACTTCGAACGGCTCGTTTTCCTTGAGGCGAATACCCGGCATTCGTATTCCTTGACTTGCGGTGAGCGGAAAGCCAAGCAGTATATCCGGGATCGTTTGCCGCGCCAAGTCCCGCGTTCGGGTCGCGTAGAATGCCGCTTTTGCCACCGCGTCCTGGCCATGCGCGTTCTGGGTATCGAGTCCTCCTGCGATGAAACCGGGGTCGCCCTGTACGACACCGCAAGCGGCCTGCGTGCCCACGCCGTGCACACCCAGGTCGATCTGCATGCCGAATACGGCGGCGTGGTGCCGGAGCTGGCCTCGCGCGACCATATCCGGCGGCTGGTGCCGCTGATCCGCAAAGTGCTGCGCGACGCCGGCTGCGTCCTCGCCGATCTCGCTGCCGTCGCCTACACCGCCGGGCCGGGGCTGGCCGGCGCGCTGCTGGCCGGCGCCAGCGTGGCCGAGGCGCTCGCGCTCGCGCTCGGTGTGCCGGCGCTGCCGATCCACCATCTCGAAGGGCACCTGCTGTCACCGATGCTGTCGGCCGATCCGCCGCGCTTTCCGTTCGTCGCCTTGCTCGTGTCCGGCGGGCACACGCAACTGATGCGGGTCGGCGGTGTCGGCGATTACGTATTGCTCGGCGAGAGCCTCGACGATGCGGCCGGCGAAGCCTTCGACAAAACGGCCAAGTTGCTCGGGCTGGGTTATCCGGGCGGGCCGCAGTTGGCGCGCCTGGCCGAATCCGGCATGCCCGGGCGCTTCAAGCTGCCGCGGCCGATGCTCAACTCCGGTGACCTGTCGTTCTCCTTCAGCGGGCTCAAAACGGCGGTGCTGCTGCAGGCAACCGGAAACGCGCTGTCGAAAACCGATCGCCGTGATCTGGCAGCCGATTTCCAGGTGGCCGTGGTCGATGTCCTGGTGGCCAAGGCGACGGCGGCCATGACCGCCTGTCGACTCGATCAACTGGTCGTTGCCGGCGGCGTCGGCGCCAACCGCCACCTGCGCGCCCGCCTCGATGCGGCCGGCGCGCGGCGAGGCTTCCGCGTCTTCTACCCGGAACTGGAACTGTGCACCGACAACGGCGCGATGATCGCGTTCGCCGGCGCATTGCGTCTGCAGGCAGGCGAATCGGTTGCCGGCGATGGCGCCTTTGCGGTCAAGCCGCGCTGGCCCCTGTCCTCGCGTTCCTGAGCCTTCAGGGCGAGCGCGGCGCCTTTTTCTCGCCGATCCTGCCTTCGGTGCCGGCGAGCAGGCGCTGGATGTTGCCGGCGTGGCGCCAGATCAGGATCGCCGACATGGCGACGATGCCGAGGATTTCTTCCCGAATGCCAAAGACCCAGACCGCGGCAAGCGGCGCGAAGATGCCGGCACACACCGAGGCCAGCGACGAGTAGCGCGTCAGCACCGCAACCACCAGCCATGCCAGCAGTGTGCCCAGCCCCAGCCATGGGTTGAGCGCGAGCAGTACGCCGGCAGCCGTCGCCACGCCCTTGCCACCCTTGAAACCGAGGAACAGCGGAAACACGTGGCCGACCAACGCCGCCAGCCCGACCAAGGCGACGACCAGCGGCAAAGTGGCGGCATCGAACCACTGCGGGCCGAACGCACGCGCCAGCACCACCGCGAGCGCGCCCTTGGCGGCATCGCCGAACAGCGTCAGCAACGCCGCTTTCTTGTTGCCGGATCGCAGCACGTTGGTCGCGCCAGGGTTGCCGGAGCCGAAGCTGCGCGGGTCGGCCAGACCGAACGCCCGGCTGACCACCACCGCAAAGGGGACCGAACCGATCAGATAGGCGACGACGAGAAACAGCGACAGACTCATTACGGCGACCTGCTGGCCTTAGAATGGCGCGAATTCTATCAGGCGGGCCGGCGGTGGCCGGCGGCCACGGCGAAGGGGCGGCAGCATGGATTTCATCTTCATCGAAGACCTGCGGGCGATGGCCTGGGTCGGCATCTTCGAGCGCGAAAAGGCCGCCCCGCAGATGCTGCAGATCGACCTGACCTTCGGCGTGCCCGATGCGGCGGCCGAAAACGACGACATCGCCGACACCATCGGCTACGACGCAGTGATCAACCGCATCCGCGCCGAACTCGACAAGACGCGCTTCAACCTGCTGGAGACGCTGGGCGAGCACATCGTCAAGCTGATGTTCGACGAGTTCAAGGCGCCCTGGGTGAAGATTTCGATCGCCAAGGCCGGCATCATGAAAGACGTTCGGCGTGTCGGCGTCTTCATCGAGCGCGGCCGCGACAAACCGGCTCGGGCCTGATCAGTCGCGCTGGGCGCACTCGACCAATGTCGGTTTGAGCGCCTGCACCAGGTCATGCGGATGGACGCCGACCAGATAGCCGCGGCGACCGCCGTTGATGTAGATCAGCGGCAGGTTGAGGATCGATTTCTCGATGTAGATCGGCAGGGGCTTCTTGGTGCCGAAGGGGCTGGTGCCCCCGACCATGTAGCCGGTGTGCCGATGCGCTGTTTCCGGCTCGCAGTTCTCGACATGCTTGACGCCGATCTGCCGCGCCAGTTCCTTGGTCGACACCTTGCGGTCGCCGTGCATCAGAACGATCAGCGGCTTTTTCGCCTCGTCCTCCATGACCAGCGTCTTGACCACGGCGTGTTCGTCCACATTGAGTTCGCGCGCGGAAATTCGCGTACCGCCGTTTTCTTCGTAGTCGTAGAGGTGATTCGAGTGGGCGATGCGGTGAGAGTGCAGGAACCGGGTGGCCGGCGTTTCCGGCGCGTGGTCGGGCTTGTTCATGACGAGTCCCTCATGCGGACGATTGCTGCACTATGCCCAGCGCGCCTGGCCTTCGTGTTGACGCTGCTCAAGCGATCGGGATACGGCTTTCGCGTTCCAGCAGCCAGCGCTTGATCTCCAGCAGGTAGCCCTGCGTCGCATGGGCGAAACCGCCGAGGCCGCCGTTGAGTCCGCCGCTCGCGGCCACGACACGGTGGCATGGCACCACGATCGGATAGGGGTTGGCGCCGCAGGCTTGGCCGACCGCACGCGGCGCCGAAACCAGTCGCCGGGCAAGCTCGCCGTAAGTCAGCGTCTGCCCGCACGGGATCGCCGCGATCGCCTGCCAGACGCGCTGCCGAAACGCGCTGCCGGCCGGCGCCAGCGGCAGATCGAAACGAAACCCCGGCTCATCGAGCCACGCCCGCAACTGGCGCACTACCTCGCCAGCCAACGCGCCTTCAGGCGGCTGTTCCGGCTGCGCCGGCAGGTAATCCAGCCCCGCAAGCAGCGATGACGCACAACGCACGCCGACCGCACCGTGCGGCAGGGCGAAAATCGCGGCGTAAGAAATCGCTGTCTGCATGGCGATGCCCATTCTGCGCCCGGCGGTCTGTGTCTGGCAAAGGGATCAGTTGTCCCCTTCGTTTCCTCGACACGTCGTCAAGGCAACTGCTTCGGCGCCGGCCAGGCCCGAGACGGATTCCGCCAGCAGCCGACACCTGCCCTTTACGCAAAACTCGTAGTCCGCGATCCCGGCCGCACGTGCGAGCGTCACGGTGTGCTGCGCAGCGATTGCCGGCCGGAAACGCCACACGCCTTGGCGCAGTTCGGCGCCGTCAGGCGGCTCCATGCCGGCGCCGACGCCGCGAATGCGCGCCTCGACGATTTCCAGGCCGGCCGGCCTCACCCGCCAGTCTTCTTCCCAGCGGATCTTCTCGATCGAATGCGTCCAGGCCAGCGTAAAGTCGTTGATCGGCAGCGCGGCGAGCAGCACAGCGCCGGCCCACACGCACAGCCCCATCAGAGCGCCGGCGCGGTGCGGCTGGCGCGCCAGTGCCAGACCAGGAATGCGGCGGAAAGCGCAAACCCCGCTTCGTCCGTCAGCGGGATGGCGGCGATCAGCAGGAAGGCGCCGACGGTGGCTACCACGCGCGCCGGCCAAGCCAGCGGCGCCCACAGGTAGCCGATCGAGGCTGCGCCCCACAGGCCGATCGCCAGCAGCGCCTTGGCGAAGACGTAGGCGGTATCGAGCAGGCTGCCCGACTGAAGCATCAACGCCGGATCGTAGACTGCCATGAAGGGAATCACGAAGCCGGCCAGCGCGATGCGCACCGCCTGCACGCCGATACGCATACCAGAGGCCTGGGCGATCGGCGCCGCAGCGAAGGCCGCCAGCGCCACCGGCGGCGTCAGATCGGCCATGATGCCGAAGTAGAAGACGAACATGTGGCTGACGATCAGCGGCACCTTGAGCTGGAGCAGCGCGGGCGCGGCCAGCGAACTGGTGATGATGTAGTTCGGAATCGTCGGAATGCCCATACCGAGCACCAGGCAGGTCATCATGGTGAGCATCAGCGAGGCCAGCAGGCTGTGTTCGCCGAGCTTGATCACATAGCCGGCGAAGGTCGTCGCGACGCCGGTGAGCGTAATGACGCCGATGATCACGCCGACCAGCGCGCAAGCGACGCCGACCGGCAGCGCATGCCGCGCGCCGTCGGCCAGCCCGGTCAGTGCGATGGCCAGCGTGTTGCGCCCGCCTTCGACCAGCAGGCACGCCACCACCAGCGCCGCGACGATGCCGAAGAACACCATGACGCCGAGCTTGAAGAACGCCGCGCAGGCGAGCCCGAGCGCAATCCAGAAAGCGACGCGCAGCGCAGTCGGCTCGAGCCGCAGCGCCACTGCCGTGCCGAGGATCAGGATCGCGGTCAGCGCCAACCCGACAGTGCCCGAGAACAGCGGCGTGTACCCGGCGAACAGCAGCCACACCAGGGCGGCCAGCGGCAGCAGCAGAAACCAGTTTTCCCGCACGGCAGCCCATGGGTCGGGACACTGATCCCTGGGCAGGCCGAGCAGGCGCGCACGCCCGGCTTCGAGGTGCACCATCCAGAACGCCGAGGCGAAGTAGAGCAGCGCCGGTATCAGTGCCGCCTTGCAGATGTCGACATAAGGCACGTTGATCGTCTCTGCCATGATGAAGGCGACCGCACCCATCACCGGCGGCATGATTTGCCCGCCCATCGACGCGGTGGCTTCGACGCCGCCGGCGAACTCGGCCCGGTAGCCGAACTTCTTCATCAACGGAATGGTGAATTGCCCGGTGGTCACCACGTTGGCCACGCCTGAGCCGTTGATCGTGCCCATCAGCCCCGAGCTGATCACCGCCACCTTGGCCGGCCCGCCCTTGGTATGGCCGACCGTGCCGAGCGCGAAATCGGTGAACAGCCGGATCATGCCGGCCTGCTCGAGAAACGAGCCGAACAGGATGAACAGGAAGATGTAGGTCGACGAGACGTAGGTCGGAATGCCGTAGATGCCTTCGGTGCCGTAGCCGAGCTGGCTGACGATCTGGTCGAAACCATAGCCGCGATGCGCGAGCCCGCCCGGCAGGAAATTGCCGAACAGCGCGTAGGCGAGAAACATGCCGCAGATCAGCGGCAGCGCGAGGCCCATGATGCGCCGTGCCGCCTCGAACACCAGCACTACGGTGACGCTGCCGATCACCATGTCGAGCGTGTTTGGATCGCCGGCTCGCTGGATCAGTTCGGCCTCGAAGATCCAGTGGTAAAACGCCAGCGCGAAGCCGCTCAGGCCGAGCAGCCACGACAGTCCGGGCAGCGGCTTGAGTCTTGCCGTGAAACCGGGAAACAGCGCGAAGCTCATCAGCAGCAAGAACCCGACATGCACCGCGCGCACGACGAGCGAGGGCAGCGGGCTGAACGCCGCCGTGACGACCTGAAAGGCCGAGAACGCAGTCGCGATCAGGAACAGCGCGCGGCCGCGCGCCCCGCCATGCCAGCCGAACGCGGTCTGTACGCCGGGCAGGCCGGCGGCCACCGCGGTCACTTGATCAGGCCGGCTTCACGATAGTATTTCTCTGCCCCCGGGTGGAGCGGCAGCGGCATGGCTTTCGGCCCGTTGTCCTTGCCGATGCCCTTGGCGGCGGCGTGCGCAGCCACCATTGCGTCGAGGTTCTCGAACATCGACTTGGTCATCGAGTAGACCACCTCGGCCGGCACGCCTTCATGGGTGACCAGGAAGTTCTGGATCGCCACCGTCGCTACCGCTTCGCTTTGGCCTTCGTAGGTCCTGGCCGGAATCGCCGCCGCGTTGTAGGCCGGGTCGCCGATCTTCGCCACCACGTCGGCCCCTATCGGCACGATCACGATCTTCACCGCGGTCGCCAGGTCGCGCACCGCAGCCACACCCAGTCCGGCGGAAATCAGCGTCGCGTCGAGCTGGCGGTTCTTCATCAGCTCGACCGATTCGCCGAACGGCAGGTACTCGACCTTGGAGAAATCCTTGTAAGTCAGGCCGGCGGCCTTGAAGATCGCGCGTGCATTGAGTTCGGTGCCGGATTTCGGTGCGCCGACCGCGACCCGCTTGCCCTTCAGATCGGCGAGCGTTCTGATGCCCGAATCCGCACCTGCAACGATCTGGATGTAGTTCGGGTAGATGGCCGCAACGCCCCGCAGCTTCTTCAGCGGCGCGGTGAATCCGGCCTCGGCATCGCCCTTCCAGGCGTCGGACAGCGCATCGCCCAGCGTGAAGCCGATCTCGCCGCGAGCGGCCTGCAGCAGGTTGAGGTTCTCGGCGCTGGCCTTGGTCGCTTGTACGGTGGCCTTGGCCGAAGGCAGCGCCTTGCCGTAGATCTGTGTCAGCGCCACGCCGAGCGGGTAGTACACGCCGCTGGTGCCGCCGGTCAGCACGTTGATGAATTGCTGCGCGTTTGCACCGCAGGCGCAAGTCAGCAGGGCTAGCGCCGCGAGGGCGCGGAGGAATCGTCTGCTCATGGTGGCTCCGTCGGGTGGTGGAAGTGACGCGGCCGGATCAGCCGCCCTTGAGCAGTGCGGCCTTGAGGTCGTCATCGACCGGCTTGGCGCCGAGCCAGATGCGCAGCAGGCCGGCGTAGAAGTCCTCGCCAGCGATGTCCTTGCCCTTCTGCGCGCCGCCGACCGTCAGGCGGGTGCCGCTGCCTGGCACGAAGTCGATGAGAACCTCGCTGCCCTTCTTGGCCTCGCCGAGCGACAGGAGCGTGTTCTTGAATTCGTCGAGCCGCCCCTGCAGCTTGCCCAGCGCCGCGGCATCGTGATTGGCGGTGAAGCCCTTGACCAGGCCGTCGGCGAACTGTTCTGCGCTCAGATCGCGCAGCGTGACGATGCGTACGCGCTTGGCGCCGGTGGCGGCGATCGCGGCGTCGGCCGAGGTTTCGCGCTTGGGCAGGTACAGACCCATCGCGTAAACCTTGACGACCAGCCGCGTGCGCAGGCCGGCGCCGTTGAGCGTGGCCGACTGGCCGGCGATCTGCGCCGTGTCCTCCATCTTGACGCCGGCCACCTCCATGGCGGCGAGGGCGGGTGCGGCGATCAGGCAGGCTGTAAGGGCGAACAGGCGCAACGTGTGGTTCATTGGGGGGTCTCCTCGGTCTGGTTGGCGAGCGATTGCGGCCCGCTCGATGGCTCAAACGCACTATGCCACAGGCACGCTGACCGGCGATCAGCCGCGCGCAAAAACCGAGGTGGCTGGAAAGCCGCATGGATAGGCGCTCTCCGGGCTGCCTGTCTGGAGAGGCGCGTCCCGCCTTGCTCGCAGGGCAGCGCGGTGTGCAAAGACTAGCCGCGCACCTGCCCGTCGCCCAGCACGATCCACTTCTGGCTGGTCAGGCCTTCGAGGCCGACCGGGCCGCGGGCGTGAATCTTGTCGGTCGAGATGCCGATCTCGGCGCCGAGGCCGTACTCGAAGCCGTCGGCAAAACGCGTCGAGGCGTTCACCATCACCGAACTGGAATCGACTTCGCGCAGGAAGCGCATCGCCTTGCTGTAATTCTCGGTGACGATCGCATCGGTGTGCTGCGAACTGTAGGTGTTGATGTGATCGATCGCCGCGTCGATCGATTCGACCGTGCGTATCGACAGAATCGGCGCCAGATATTCGGTGCGCCAGTCTTCCTCGGTGGCTTTTGTGATCGACGGAATCAGCTTGCGCGCCGCCTCGTCGCCGCGCAGTTCGACGCCCTTGTTCTTGTAGATCGCAGCCAGCCGCGGCAGCACGCGGGCGGCAATCGAGGCGTGCACGATCAGCGTCTCCATGGTGTTGCAGGTGCCGTAGCGCTGGGTCTTGGCGTTGTCGGCGATGCGCACCGCCTTCACATGATCGGCCTCGTCGTCGATGTACACGTGACAGATGCCGTCGAGGTGCTTGATCACCGGCACCCGCGCCTCTTTCGAGATGCGCTCGATCAGCCCCTTGCCGCCGCGCGGCACGATCACGTCGACATACTCGGGCATCGAGATCAGGGTGCCGACCGCCGCGCGGTCGGTGGTCTCGACCACCTGCACCGCGGCCTCCGGCAGGCCGGCCGCGGCCAGCCCGGCACGCACACAGGCGGCGATCGCCTGATTGCAGTGGATCGCCTCCTTGCCGCCGCGCAGGATCGCCGCATTGCCGCTTTTCAGGCACAACGCCGCCGCGTCGGCCGTCACGTTCGGTCGCGCCTCGTAGATGATGCCGATCACGCCCAGCGGCACGCGCATCCTGCCGACCTGGATGCCGGAGGGCCGGCGCTTGAGATCCGTGACCTCGCCGACCGGGTCGGGCAGGGCGGCCACTTGTTCGAGCCCCTGCGCCATCGCTTCGACGCCCTTTTCGGTCAGCGTCAGGCGGTCGATCATCGCGGCATCGAGTCCCTCGGCGCGCGCTTTCTTCAGATCCTTGGCGTTGGCGGCCAGCAGCGCAGCGCTGCGCTCGCGGATCGATGCGGCCATCGCCAGCAGGGCGTTGTTTTTCGCCTTGGTCGAAGCACGCGCCAGTTCCCGTGACGCAGCGCGCGCCTGGCGGCCGAGCTGGTGCATTGCCGCTTCCACACTCATTTCGGTCGGTTTCATCATGGGGTTCCCTTCGCGGTTCTGCCACCGCTGAGTCTGAGGGCCAGTTGCAGGAACTCGTCCCACGCATCGCCCTGCGTCAATCCCTTGATCATGCGATCGATGCGCGCTGCCTGCAAGAGCGCAATCTGCAGTGCGCCGGCTTTGAGCCGCTGCACGCACTGGCCGATCGGCTGCTGACGCGGCCCGTACACGCCGGCGCTCTTGAGCGCGGCGGCTACCGGCTGCCCGGCGTCGAGGCCGGCACGCACTGCGGCCAGCGCATGCAGTTCCTGCGAAAACGCCCACAGCACCAGCGGTGTGGCGGTGCCTTCGCCCCTGAGGCCGTCGAGCAGCCGGGCGCAGCGCGCGGCATCGCCTTCGAGCAGGGCGGCGCGCAGTTTGTCGACGTCGTAGCGCGCCACATTGAGCACCGCATCGCGTACCTGGTCGAGCGAGAGCGCGCCTTCGCCATGCAGCAGGCCGAGCTTCTGCAGTTCCTGGTGCGCCGCCAGCAGGTTGCCTTCGACATGCTGGGCGATGAACGCCAATGCCTCGGCCGGTGCGCTCTGCTTTTGCCGCGCGAGCCGCTGCGACAGCCAGGCCGGCAACTGCGCCAGCGGCGGCGCGTTCAATTCGAGCATGACGCCGGCTTCGCCAAGCGCGACGAACCAGGCGCTCTTGCGCATGCTCCAGTCAAGTTGCGGCAGCGTGACCAGGGTGACGATGCCGGCGCCCAGGTTCGCGCAGTAGCGCTGCAGCGCGCCGCCGCCGTCGCGCCCCGGCTTGCCGGTCGGGATGCGCAGATCGATCAGCTTGGCATCGCCGAACAGCGACAGGTTGCCGGCGGCCAGTGTCAGCGCGTCCCACTTGAACTGCGGGCTGACCACCAGCACCTCGCGCTCGGCAAACCCCTGCCGGCGCGCCGCGGCGCGAATCGCGTCCGCCGCTTCTAGCACCAGCAGCGGCTCGTCGCCGTGCAGCACATAGAGCGGGGCAAGCGGCTTGGTCAGGTGTGCGGCGAGCTGGTCGGGGCGCAGGTTCATCGCCGTGGCTTGGATTCAGGTTAGCGAAGTCAGGATTTCGGCGCCGCCGTGCCGACCTTGGCCGCCTGCAGCCGGCGCAGGATTTGCTGCACCAGGTCGTTCTGCATGTCGCGGTAGATCAGCGTCTCTTCGGCTTCCTTGGCCAGAATGTCGGCGTCGTTGAAGGTGATGTCGCGGGTGATGACGATTTCCGACGGCGCCACGAAATCAGTGCCCTTGCCGTCGTGCACCTTGAAGCCGAAGCGCTGCTTCAGCTGATACTCGCGCACGCGGCCCGCGGCATTGAGCGACAGGATGATCTTTTCGCGCGTGTCGGTCAGCGGCGTCAGCACTGCCTGCGCTTCCTGCACCGTGCCGGTGATGCGCGTGCCGGGGCTGGCGGCGCGGATGTTGCGCTTGAGCGCGGCGCCCAGTTCCGAGGCTTCCGGCATCGCGACGAACAGCGTGTCGAACGGCATCGGCCGCGGCCCGCGCAACTGGAATCCGCAGGCACTCAGGCCGAGCAGCGCGACCAGGCCGAGCAGCGCCGCGCGCCTTGCCGGGCGCATGCGCGCTGCACCGGTTCCTGCCCCGTTCTGGTCACGTTTCACGCCGCACCCCTCACGCTTCACACCACGATATTGACCAGCCGCCCCGGCACCACCACCACCTTCTTCGCCGGTTTGCCTTCCATGTATTTCTGCGCCGTCTCGCTGGCGAGCGCGGCGGTTTCGATCTGCGCCTTCGCGGCATCGGCCGCCACGCGCAGGCTGCCGCGCAGCTTGCCGTTGACCTGCAGCACCAGTTCGATTTCGTCCTGCGCCAGCGCCGCTGCCAGCGGTTCGGGCCACGGCGCGGCGAGGATGTCGTCGCCGAAACCGAGTTCGCGCCACAGCACATGCGCGATATGCGGCGTGATCGGCGACAGCGTGCGCAGCAGGATGCTCGCGCCTTCCTCGATCACTTCTGCGGCGAGCGCCGAATCGCGCGGTGCCTTTTCCAGCGCGTTGAGCATTTTCATCGCCGCCGAGGCCACGGTGTTGAACTGCTGCTTGGCCAGATCGTAGTTCGCCTGCTTGAGCAGCAGGTGAATTTCGCGCCGCAGGCTGGCCAGCGTCGGGTCGAGCTTGGCAGTCGCGAGTTGCCGCGCGCCGATCTTCGGTTTGATTTCACTCGCGAATCCATGGCCGAATGCCCACACCCGGCGCAGGAAGCGATAGGCGCCGTCGACGCCGGCATCGCTCCATTCGAGCGTCTGCTCGGGCGGGCTGGCGAACATCATGAAGAAGCGCGCGGTGTCGGCGCCGAAGTGCTCGATCAGCGACTGCGGGTCGACGCCGTTGCGCTTGGACTTGGACATGGTGCCGATGCCGTCGTAGCCGACCGGCAGGCCGTCGGCTCTGGCGGTCGCGCCGGTCACCTTGCCGCCGGCGTCGTGCTTGAGGTCGACTTCGTCCGGCGCGAAGTAACTGATGCCGCCCTTGTCGCCGCGACGCGAGAAGATGTG
>WBZP01001116.1_pt1 | contig 11681 bp, 10 predicted proteins | sample 5204301 | NCBI WGS metagenome assembly WBZP01 (sample SAMN12412401, study PRJNA552823) | activated sludge metagenome | isolation source: activated sludge from nitrification reactor of wastewater treatment plant... | place: USA: Pennsylvania | collected 2017
GGCTTGGCGTTCAGGTTCATCTCGTTCGGTGCGTCAGCGGCCGACGGCACCTCCCGGTTGGCCGTGCCCAGCATCAGCAGCACCGGCGAGTCAGCCGGGATGAGGACGCCCTCGACCTCGACGTCCTGCGTGGTGCGCCGGGGCACGCCGGGCACCGGGCCGTCGAGGCGCAGCACCTCCTCGACGAACGGTGCGATCAGGCTCTGGTCGGCGATGAGCCGTTGCCGCAGTTCGGGATTGGTTGCCAGGTTGAGCATCGAGTAGCCGATCGCGCCGGTCACGGTGTCGAGGCCGGCCAGCACGATCAGGAAGCACAGCCCGAGGATCTCCTCGTCGGACCAGGCCTCGTCACCGTCGAGCGCGAGGATCGAACTGAGCATGTCGTCCCCGGGATGGCTCCGCTTGATCTCGAGCTGCTCGGCCAGGAAGCCGAAAAGCGCGATGCTGCACTCGATCACCCGCGGTGACGCCGTCTCCGCATCCAGGGAGCCGACCTCGCGGTCCTTGATGATCCCGTAGGTCCACTCCAGGAACTGCGGAAGGTGCTCGAGCGGCAGGCCGAACAGCGTCAGGATCGCCTGGGTCGGGAACTTGTAGGACAGATCGGCCACCACATCACAGCGGCCCGAGGGAGCGAACGCGTCGATGTGCCCCCGCAGCTGTGCCCGCAGGTCGGCGTCCATCGCTTCCATCCGTTTGGGCCCGAACATCGGATCGAGCACCCGCCGGTAATCGGCGTGCTTGGGCGGATCGATCGCCAGCGGGATCATCCGGATGGCGTTGGCGACACCGTCGAACGCCTTCGCCGAAGAGAACAGGTCCGGGTTCTTCTGGGCGAAGCGCACCCCGTCATAACTGGTGATGAACCAGGTGCTGCCGCACCGGTACACCGGCCCCGGCCGGCGCAGGTACTCCATCGCCGCGGTTCGGCCGTCCTGCAACGGTGCCGCGCCGTAGTAGGTGTCGGGCATTTCCGTCGTCGTCATGCCCGGAGCGTAACGAGACTGACAGTCTTGTTCGGTCCGAATCGGCCATTCGATCGACACCGGTCCTTGAAACCGGGAGGATTGCCGGTGCGTCCCGGCATCCCGGATCGCGCGCGGTCCAAAAAACCTGGAAGAACCTGAAGGCACGATGCCCAAGAAGTACGGGGTCAAGGAGAAAGACCAGGTCGTAGCCCACATCCTCGAGCTGCTGCTGACCGGCCGGCTGCGGACCGGCGACCGGGTGGACCGCAACGAGATCACCGCCGCCCTCGGACTGAGCCGCGTCCCGGTGCAGGAGGCGCTGGTGCAGCTCGAGCATGACGGCATCCTGGAGACGCGGTATCACCGCGGCGCGTTCGTGCAGCGGTTCGACGAGGCCAGCCTGCGCGAACATCACGAGGTACACGGCCTGTTGACCGGCGCGGTATCCGCCCGGGCGGCCGCCGAACCCCGGACCGAGGTACTCGACGAGCTCGACGGCGCGATGACGATCATGCGAAACGCCGACGGTCCCCGAACCTTCGTGGAAGGCGCGGAGAGATTCCGCGATGTCGTCATCGCGGCCTACGCCGGCCCGCGGCTGACCGCGACGATCCGCTCGTCGCGCAGCTTCATGCCGTGGAACTTCTGGGCCGAGTTGGAGGACAACAAGAGTCGCCTCCTGCCGCTGCTCGAAGTCGAGTACGCGGCGATCCTGCGCAAGGACCCGGCCGGTGCACGGCGTGCCTGCGTCGATCGCGCCGACGTGATGGCCGACCTGCTGATCGCCGACCTGGACCGCCGCGGCGTCTTCGCCGAATTGGACTCCTAGTGATCCCAAGGCGTGCCCCCCGCCCGCGCGCCGCTACGTTGCTAAGGATGGCCTCCTTCCTCCGCCGGCTGCCCGCAGCGCTGATCGTGCTGCTGCTGGTGCTCGGCCTGGCCCCGACGGCGCCGGCCGGCGCCGACCAGTGCGCCCCACCCGGCGAGCAGTCCGCCAGCGCCCTGCCCACCAATCTCGCCGCCGCCGCCAAGGGTCCCGACGAGGACAAGTACACGACCGCCACCACCGAGCCGCTGAGCGCGGTCAACCGCGAAGCGCTGCGACTGATCACCCCGGGCACGCTGACCGTCGGCACCCTCTCGGACGCGCCGCCCAGCATCTGCATCAACTCGCAAGGACAGTTCACCGGCTTCGACAACGAACTGCTGCGCGCGATCGCCGACAAACTCGGACTGAAGATCACCTTCGTCGGCACCGAGTTCTCCGGGTTGCTCGCCCAGGTCGCCGCCCGCCGCTTCGACGTCGGCTCGTCATCGATCACCACCACCGACGCCCGCCGCCGCACCGTCGGATTCACCAACGGCTACGACTTCGGTTACTTCTCCCTGGTGGTGCCGTCCGGTTCACCGATCACCGGCTTCGACAAACTCGGGCCCGGCCAGCGCATCGGCGTCGTGCAGGGCACCGTGCAGGAGTCCTACGTCATCGACACCCTGGGCCTGCAGCCGGTTAAGTTCCCCGACTACAACACCGTCTACGCCAGCCTCAAGACCCGGCAGATCGACGCCTGGGTGGCGCCGTCGCAGCAGGCCCAGGGCACGGTACGCCCGGGCGACCCCGCGGTCATCGTCGAGAACACCTTCAGCCTGGACAACTTCGTGGCCTACGCGGTAGCCAACGAGAACCGGCCGTTGATCGATGCGCTCAACGCCGGCCTGGACGCGGTCATCGCCGACGGCACCTGGTCGCGGCTGTACTCCGAGTGGGTGCCGCGGGCGCTGCCGCCCGGCTGGAAACCGGGATCCAAGGCCGCGCCGGTGCCGCGACTTCCGGACTTCGCCGCAATCGCCGCCAGCCAGCAGAAACCCGCCGTGGCGCCGGTCGCGCCGAAATCCGTTCTGAGCCAACTGCGGTCGTCGTTCCTGGACTGGGAGCTCTATAAGAAGGCCATCCCGGACCTGTTCCGCACCGGCCTCCCCAACACCCTGATCCTGACCTTCAGCGCCAGCATCATCGGCCTGCTGCTCGGCATGGTGCTGGCCGTCGCCGGCATCTCCCGGGCGCGCTGGCTGCGGTGGCCGGCGCGGATCTACACCGACATCTTCCGCGGCCTGCCCGAGGTGGTGATCATCCTGCTGATCGGGCTGGGCGTCGGGCCCATCGTCGGCGGGCTGACCGGAAACAACCCCTACCCGTTGGGGATCGCGGCCCTGGGACTGATGGCCGCCGCCTACATCGGCGAGATCTTCCGCTCCGGCATTCAGAGCGTGGAGGCCGGACAGCTCGAGGCCTCCCGCGCGCTCGGCTTCAGCTACGCGTCGTCGATGCGGCTGGTGGTGGTGCCGCAGGGTGTACGAAGGGTGCTGCCCGCGCTGGTGAACCAGTTCATCTCGCTGCTCAAGGCGTCCTCGCTGGTGTACTTCCTGGGGCTGGTGGCCAGCCAGCGCGAGCTGTTCCAGGTCGGCCGCGACCTCAACGCCCAGACCGGCAACCTGTCCCCGCTGGTGGCGGCCGGGCTGTTCTACCTGTTGTTGACGATCCCGCTGACGCACCTGGTCAACTACATAGATGGTCGGCTGCGCCGCGGGCGACCCGCGGCGGCGGAGGATCCGCTCGACCCGGTGACCGCCAGCCAGGAGATGGTGTGATGGCGCAGTCGCGGTCGGAGCCGGTGTCGTTGGCGGCCAGGGACATTCACCTCGCGTTCGGCGACAACGCCGTGCTGCGCGGGGTGGACATCGACGTCCCGGCCGGCAGCACCGCGGCGGTCATCGGCCCCTCCGGGTCGGGCAAGTCCACGCTGCTGCGCAGCCTGAACCGTCTCTACGAACCCGACCGCGGCGACATCCTGCTCGACGGGCGCTCGGTGCTGCACGACGATCCCGACAAGCTGCGCCAGCGCATCGGGATGGTGTTCCAGCAGTTCAACCTGTTCCCGCACAAGAGCGTGCTGGACAACGTGACCCTCGGTCCCCGCAAGCTCAAACGGCTGTCGGCCGAGGAGGCCCGCGAACTCGCGCTGACCCAACTCGAGAAGGTCGGCCTGCGGCACAAGGCCGACGCCCGGCCGGGCACGCTGTCGGGCGGACAGCAGCAACGGGTCGCGATCGCCCGCGCCCTCGCGATGGCGCCGCAGGTGATGTTCTTCGACGAGGCCACCTCGGCGCTCGACCCCGAACTCGTCAAGGGGATCCTGGCGCTGATCGCCGAACTCGGCGCCGACGGCATGACGATGGTGGTGGTCACCCACGAGATGGGCTTCGCCCGGTCGACCGCCGACTCGGTGGTGTTCATGGACCACGGCACCGTGATCGAGTCCGGGCCGCCGGAGCAGATCTTCACCGCGGCACAGACCGACAGGCTGCAGCGGTTCCTCTCACAGGTGCTCTGACCTGGGCGGGCCCGAAATCGGAGTTCGCGGGCGCGACATGGCTCAACCCGCCAATTGACGCGGGAGCACAGGTTAGACTAGCGAACTATGATTGAGGCCGCCGAACCGCAGCTCGCCGACTTGTCGGCGGACCTGCAGCGGGTTCTCTCCAAGCTCTTCTCGGTGCTGCGCCGCGGCGACCATCGCGGCGCCGACGGCCCGGACCTCACCCTCGCCCAGTTGTCGATCCTGCTGACCCTGCTCGATCAGGGTCCGATCCGGATGACCGAGCTGGCCGCCCGCGAGCGGGTGCGCACCCCCACCACCACCGTGGCGATCCGCCGGCTGGAGAAGCTCGGCCTGGTCAAACGTTCCCGCGATCCCTCGGATCTGCGCGCCGTCCTGGTCGAGGTGACCCCCGAAGGCCTGTTGCGGCACCGCGAGGCGCTGGCCGTCCGGCGCGCCAATCTGGAGTCGATGCTCGGCAAGCTCACCGACGAGGAGCGCGACACCCTGGCCAGGGCGCTGGCCCCGCTGGAGCGCCTCGCCACCCAGTCCGAAAACCAGGACTAGCCAAGCCAATCCAAGACGGCCGCGGCGGTCCACGACTGCTGCATGCTGCCCAGCGGTTCCCCGGTGAACGGCTCGTAGTACTCGGCGAAAGTCCCGTCGCTGGCCTGGCGCAACCCTTCCCGGCGCAGCAGCAGCGAGCGCTCCGACCAGCCCCGCCGGGCGAAGGCCCAGGAGAACAGCCACGTCAGCACCGGCCACACCGGTCCCCGCCAGTATTCGCGCGGCCGGAAGTCCTTGGACACCGGCGACGTCGAGGGGATCAGCGCGAACTTCAGGTCCGGATGTCCGCAGAACCGCGGGCCCTCAAGGACTTTCAGTAGCGTGCGCTCCTGCTCGTGCGGCAGGCCGCCGCACAGCAGCGGCGCGAACTGGGCCGCGGTCTCGGTGGCGATCCACTTGCCGGCCCGGACGTCGAAATCCCTTGCTGCGCCGGTCCGCTCGTCGGTCGTCTCGACCACCCCGGCGCGGAACCGCTCGGCCCAGGCGTAGAGGTCCCGCACATCGGCGCGCGGGCGTTTGTAGTCCTCCCCGATGTTGGCCAGCACATCGCAGGCCACCGAGAAGATCGCCGAGACGAACACGTCCTCGACGGCGAAGCTCATCACCTTGGGCAGCAACTGGTCGTCGTAGCCGGCCGTCTTCATCTCCTCCAACAGCCACAGGTACCGGTCGTACTCGCCGTCGGTGGGGCGCTGGCTGGAATCGGTGATGATGCTGTTGTCCTCGCGCTGGTACTCAGGGACATTGCCCGGAATCACGTTGGCGTACGGGGCATCCCAGCGTGGCGAGTTGTCCATGCCGGACTCCCACCCGTGGTACAGCGTGATCCGGCCATGGCCCTGCTGGTCGCGGCCCTCGGCCAGCCAGCGATGCCAGCGGACCAGATCGGGCCAGCGCCGGTCGAGGAACGCCTCGGCGACCGCGCGGGTGGAACGCCCGCGGGTGCGCGCCCGGTCGAGAATGCGTTGCACCGCGATGGCGTGTACCGGCGGCTGGGTGATACCCGAGGTGTGCCGGTGCCGTGGCGCGTGGGCGGCCAGCGCCGAGCACGCCCACCGCGCCGGGCCGGGGAAGTAGCCGTCCACCCCGTTGGCGAACACGATGTGCGGGATCATCCCGTTGGCCCACTGCGCCGACAGCAAGGTGTCGAGTTCGACCACGGCCCGCTCCACGCTCAGCGGTGCCAGGCCGACCGCGACGAACGCGGCGTCCCAGCTCCACATGTGCGGATAGAGCAGCGGCGCCGCCGAGGTCATCACGCCCAGGTCGTTGCCGCGAAGCAGGTAGGCCGCGCGGGCGGCGAGCTGCGTGGGGGCGAAGCTCGGGTCGAAGGCCACGCACTCATTGTGCGTTGCGCTGTCGCCGAACGCAGGTCGGTAGGGTGACGTCATGTCGACCGGCGGGCAGGACCGACGCACCGCGTTGATCACCGGAGCCAGTGGCGGCATCGGTGCGGCGATCGCCGCGGCTCTGGCACCCACCCACACCGTGCTGCTGGCCGGCCGTCCATCGGCGCGTCTCGACGCCGTCGCCGAACGGCTCGGCGCACCCACCTGGCCGCTGGACCTGACCGACCTCGACGGCATCGAGGCCGCGGCCGAGGTGCTCGCCGAACTCGACGTGCTGGTGCACAACGCCGGGGTGGCCTACGCGGGGCGCGTCGACGAATCGACCCCTGAGCAGTGGCGGGCATCCTTCGACGTCAACGTCACCGGTGCGGTGGCCCTCACGCTGGCGCTGCTGCCGGCGCTGCGGGCCGCGCGCGGACAGGTGGTGTTCATCAATTCGGGTGCGGGCATCAACGTTTCGCCCGGGCTGGCGGCGTACTCGGCGAGCAAGTTCGCGCTGCGGGCCTTCGCCGACTCGCTGCGCGCCGACGAGCCGCTGCTGCGGGTGACCAGCATCCATCCCGGCCGCGTCGACACCGAGATGCAGCGTGATCTGGTGGCCTACGAGGGCGGGGACTACGACCCGTCGCGCTTCCTGAGCGCCGAGACCGTCGCCCGGATCACCGCCGAGGCCGTCAACGCGCCCGACGACGCGCACGTACACGAGGTGATCGTCCGCCCGCGGCCGCGCCGCTAGGACCCCGAGCTCATCGAGCCGAGGTAGTAGGTCTCTTTCCCGGTGGGGTAGCCGCCGCCGTCGGTGGCGATGTGGACGTGGTCGTAGTGGTTGGCGGTCTCGTTGCCGTAGTCCGCCGTCCAGCTCGGCGCGCCGATACCCGGGTAGAAGCCCTGCCGCCAGATCACATGGAGCACTCCCCAGCGCTTGGCGTTGGCCAGCGCGAGCCCGGCGATCTCGTTGCCCAGCTCGATGCCTTCCTGGCTGTGGTAGTTGGGGATCATCACGTCGATGGCCAGCCCGTTGGGGTGCCACTTCAGCGGGTCCTGGCGGTAGCCGCCGATCGTGGTGATCTGCGGGTACAGCGTGCTGATGGCGCGGGCCACCCAGATGGTCTTGACCTGGAGGCCCTGTTCGGGAGTGATGCCGCGCGGGAGGGCCAGCTGGTAATCCTGGGCGGCGACCGGCGCGCTGGCCGCCAACAGGTCAGCCTGCGAGGCGGGGACGGGCTGCGGGGCCGCCGCCGGTGGCGCCATCGTCGGGGGCGCGGGGGCGGCTGCCTGCGCCTGGACGTGGGTCGGATGCTCGGTGCTCTGGACATAGATCACGGCGGCCGACAGCGTGACCGAGACCGCCAGCGCCAGCACGCGGCCCTTACCGCTGGCTAACCGCCGGACACCCATGAACGGCATGCTACGTGGGCCCGCCGGGGTGGGGCGGCGATCTCGGGCAACGGCTTCCCCTCGCCGCTAGACCACCAGGTTCACCAGCCGGCCCGGCACGACGATCACCTTCTTCGGTTCCGCGCCGGCCAGAAAGGCCACCACCTTGTCGTCGGCCAACGCGGCGGCCTGCACGGTCGGGTTGTCGGCGTCGGCCGCGACGGTGATGTGCCCGCGAACCTTGCCGTTGACCTGGACCGGATATTCGACGGTGTCGGCGACCAGGTAACGGGGATCGGCCGACGGGAACGGGCCGTGCGCCAGCGAGGTGCCGTGGCCGAGCCGCTGCCAGAGTTCCTCGGCCAGGTGCGGGGCCAGGGGTGCGACCATCAACGCCAGCGGCTCCAACGCCGCCCGGGCGGTGATGCCCTCCTTGGTGAGGTGGTTGGTGTACTCGATGAGCTTGGCCGCCGCGGTGTTGTTACGCAGTGACGCGTAGTCGTCCGACACTCCGGCGATGGTGCGGTGCAGCAGCCGCAGCGTCTGCTCGTCCAGCTGCTCGTCCTCGGAAACCCTTGCCTCGCCGGTGACTTCATCGACGAGCAGCCGCCACACCCGCTGCAGGAAGCGGTAGGCGCCCACCACGTCCTTGGTGGCCCACGGCCGCGAGGCCTCCAACGGGCCCATCGACATCTCGTAGACCCGCAGGGTGTCCGCGCCGTAGTTCTCGCAGATCTCATCGGGAGAGATCGAGTTCTTCAGGCTCTTGCCGATCTTGCCGAACTCCTGGAACACCTCTATTTCATCGGCGGCCTCGCCGCCGCTACCGGGCAGCCAGAACCTGCCGCCCCGCTCGACCACTTCGGCCGCGGGCACGTAGGCGCCGCGCGCGTCGGTATAGGCGAACGCCTGGATGTAGCCCTGGTTCATCAGGCGGCGGTAGGGCTCGCGCGAGCTGACGTGGCCCAGGTCGTAGAGCACCTTGTGCCAGAACCGGCAATAGAGCAGGTGCAGGACGGCGTGCTCGACACCGCCGACGTACAGGTCGACACCACCCGGGTCGGACGGTCCGTGCTCGGCCGGTCGCGGGCCCATCCAGTAGGCCTCGTTCTCCTTGGCGCACAACTGCTCTGCGTTGTGCGGGTCAGTGTAGCGCAGCTCGTACCAGGAGCTGCCCGCCCACTGCGGCATCACGTTGGTGTCGCGGGTGTAGGGGCGCGGGCCGTCGCCGAGGTCCAACTCCACGTGCACCCAGTCGGTGGCCTTGTTCAGCGGGGGGGAGGGTTCGCTGTCGGCGTCCTCGGGATCGAACAGCACCGGCGAGTAGTCGGGCACGTCCGGCAGTTCCACCGGCAACATCGAGTCGGGCAGCGGGTGGGCCCGGCCTTCGGCGTCGTAGACGATGGGAAACGGCTCACCCCAGTAGCGTTGGCGGGCGAACAGCCAGTCGCGCAGCTTGTACTCGATGCGGCCGCGGCCGCGGCCGTCGGCCTCGAGCCGCTCGGTGATCACCCGTTTGGCGTCCCCGACGGTCAGCCCGTCCAGGTAGCCGGAGTTCACCAGGGCGCCGTCGCCGGCGTAGGCCGCCCCGGAGATGTCACCACCGGAGATGACCTCGACGATCGGCAGGCCGAATTCGGTCGCGAACTCCCAGTCGCGCTGGTCGTGGCCGGGTACCGCCATGATGGCGCCGGTGCCGTAGCCGGCCAGCACGTAGTCGGCGATGAACACCGGAATGTGTTGTCCGTTGGTCGGATTGACGGCGTAGGTTCCCAGGAACACGCCCGTCTTGGTCTTGTTCTCCTGCCGTTCCAGATCCGACTTCGCCGCGATCGACTGCCGGTAGGCGGCGACCGCCGCCGCCGGTGTCGCCGCCCCTCCGGTCCACCGGGGGTCCACGCCGTCCGGCCAATGCGGGGCCAGCACGGTGTCGACCAATGCGTGCTCGGGGGCCAGCACCAGGTAGGTGGCGCCGAACAGGGTGTCGGGCCGGGTGGTGAACACCTCGATGTCGGTGCCGGCGACCGAGAACAACACCGCGGCGCCGGTGGATCGTCCGATCCAGTTGCGCTGCATGGTCTTGACCTTCTCCGGCCAGTCCAGCAGTTCGAGGTCGTCGAGCAGCCGGTCGGAGTACGCGGTGATCCGCATCATCCACTGCCGCAGGCGCTTCCGGAACACCGGGAAGTTGCCGCGCTCACTGCGGCCCTCCGAGGTGACCTCCTCGTTGGCCAGCACGGTGCCCAGCCCCGGACACCAGTTCACCACCGAATCGGCGCGATAGACCAGCCGGTGGCCGTCGATCACGTCGGCCCGCTCGCCCGCCGACAGCTCCGCCCAGTTCCGGCCGTCGAGCATTCTTGTGCCGGAGTCGAATTCGGCGATCAGCTCGTCGATCGGACGGGCCCGGTTCTGATCGGGATCGAACCAGGCGTTGTAGATCTGCAGGAAGATCCACTGCGTCCACTTGTAGTACTCGGGGTCGGTGGTGGAGAAGCTGCGGCGGCTGTCGTGGCCGAGGCCCAGACGGCCGAGCTGCCTGCGGAAGTTCACGATGTTGGCTTCGGTGCGGATGCGCGGATGGGTGCCGGTCTGGATCGCGTACTGCTCGGCGGGCAGGCCGAACGCGTCGAAGCCCAACGCGTGCAGAACATTGCGCCCGGTCATCCGGAAGTAGCGGGCGTAGACGTCGGTGGCGATGTAGCCCAGCGGGTGCCCGACGTGCAGCCCCTCACCCGAGGGGTAGGGGAACATGTCCTGGACGAAAACCTTGTCGTCCGGCACGCCGGAGCCGTCGGCCGGCGCCAGCGAGCCCACCGGGTTGGGCACGTTGAACGTCCCCCACTCCTGCCAGTTGCGCTGCCAGGTCTGTTCGATGCGCCCCGCCAGCTCCGCGGTGTAGCGGTACCGCGGCACATCGGTATCGGAGCCGTCGGGACCCGCGGCCGCGGCGGTGGACGATTCGGTCACGCCCAACAGGGTATAAGGGCCGCTCGCCGCCCCGACGACCCGTGACCGCCGGGAGCCGGGAGCCGCCCCGCAACGGGTTGGTATCGGTTCCGTTGCACTGCGGTCAGGGGTTGGTCCCAGGTGTGTTCCGGCGCCCCCGCGGCCCCGCAGCCGCGGATAAAGTCGGCCCCTGACGAAGCGGTCTACCCAGCCCGAACCATGTCGAGAAGGACAGCTGCAATGAAGAGGAATGCCCGTAACTGGCGGGTGGCCATAGGTGGAGTGGCGGCAGGCACGGCCGCCGTCATCGGATTCGCGGGCGCCAGCGCGTCCGCCGAGCCGGTCGCCCCGGTCCAGCCGGCACCGGCCACCGTGACACAGACGGTCACGGTCATGCCCGAGGCCGGCAGCGCCGTCGCTGGGCCGACGGCGATCAGCACCGCCGCAGCCACGCCCGCGCCGCTGCCCACCCAGAGCGCCACCGCCGTCGCGGCGCCGACGGCCGCCGCGCCGACCGAAACCCTCGTTCCGGCCACCAGCGGCACGCTCGCCGAGTTCTTCAAGGACAAGGGCGTGACCATGGAGCCGCAGAAGGCGACCGGCTTCACCGCGCTGTCCATCGTGTTGCCGATGCCCCCCGGCTGGTCCGTCGTCCCGGATCCCAACGTGCCCGACGCCTTCCAGGTGCTCGCCGACCGGCAGGGTGGTGACGGTCTGTACACCTCCAACGCCCAGCTGGTGGTCTACAAGCTGGTCGGTGACTTCGATCCCAAGGAAGCGATCACGCACGGCTATGTGGACAGCGAGAAGCTGGCCAACTGGCAGACGACCAACGCCTCGCTGGCCGACTTCGGCGGCTTCCCGTCCTCGGTGATCGAGGGCACCTACCGCGAGAACGACATGACGCTGAACACCGCGCGCCGCCACGTCATCGCCACCAGCGGCAGCGATCGGTACCTGGTGTCGCTGTCCATCACCACGGCGGCCAACCAGGTCGTCGCCTCCGCGGCCGCCACCGACGCCATCGCCAAGGGCTTCCGCGTCGCCGTCCCCGGTGCCCCCGCGGCACCCGCCGCGAGCCCGGCGGCCCCGGC
>WBZP01006376.1_pt1 | contig 11681 bp, 9 predicted proteins | sample 5204301 | NCBI WGS metagenome assembly WBZP01 (sample SAMN12412401, study PRJNA552823) | activated sludge metagenome | isolation source: activated sludge from nitrification reactor of wastewater treatment plant... | place: USA: Pennsylvania | collected 2017
GCGGGCGAGTTCGGCGACTGCCTGCGTCCGCGAGTTCACGCGCAGCGCCCGCAGGATGGCACTGATGTGCACCTTGACCGTCCCCTCCGACAGCCGCAGGTCGCGACAGATGAGCTTGTTGGGCTTCCCCTGCACCAGCAGCCGCAGCACGTCGGCCTGGCGGCTGGTGAGGCCGAGCGCCGGCGGGCCGATCGCCACGCCGTCGCCGCTTGGCACCGGCCGATCCGGGGCCGGCCGGCAGACGCAGCCCTCGAGCACGCCGCGCAGCGATTCCAGCAGCGCGGCGGCGTTGGCGGTCTTCGCGATGAAGCCGCGCGCGCCGGCGGCGAGGGCGGCGTTGATCGTCGCGTCGTCGTGCGTCGCCGACAGCACCACGACGGGCACGCCCGGGTAGTCGAGCATGAAGTCCGCGAGGAGGTCGAGTCCGCGCACCCCCGGCAGCGCGAGGTCGAGCAGCACGAGGCCGACGTCCGGCTCGTCGTCGAGGATCGCGGTGGCGGCGCCGGCATGCGCCGCGGCGAGGACTTCCACGTCGCCGCGAAGCTGCGGCAGCAGGCTGGCGAGCGCGTCGAGGATCAGCGGATGATCGTCGATGACGAGGATCTTCATGGCGGTTCTCCGGTGGGAAAGGGGGATGGCGGGCGGGATCCTGCGGCACCCGACGCCCCGAAGCTACCCCTGCGCATCGGCGGGTCGCACCTGCGAGGCGTGACAGGACCGAATGTCGCGCGGGGCGGGCCGCGACGACTGGGGAGCGGAGGCGGCGCCTGCTACTCGTGCCGCAGCGCTTCGATCGGCGCCAGCCGTGCCGCCGTCCGCGCCGGGTAGAAGCCGAAGAAGACGCCGATCGCGCCGGCGAAGCCGAACGCCAGCAGCACCGCCGACAGGCTCATCTCGGTCCGCCAGCCGGCGAAGTGGCCGACGAGGTACGACGCGATCGCCCCCAGCACGACGCCGACGATGCCGCCGATCAGCGCCAATGTCACCGCCTCGACGAGGAACTGGGTGAGGATGTCGCGGCCGCGGGCGCCGACCGCCATCCTGAGGCCGATCTCGCGGGTGCGCTCGGTGACCGACACCAGCATGATGTTCATGATGCCGATGCCGCCGACCAGCAGCGACACCGACGCGATCGCCGCCAGCAGCAACGCGAGGATCTTCGACGAGGCCTCCTGCGCGGCGAGCACGTCGGACAGGTTGCGCAGGAAGAAGTCGTCCTCCTGCGCCGGCTGCAGCTTGTGCCGCTGCCGCAGCAGGTCGCGCATCTCCTGCTCGGTCGCCGCCATGTCGGCGCCGTCCTTCACGCGCACCGAGATGCTGCCGACGTTGCGGCTCTTCACCTGCGTGCCGCCCAGCACCCGCTTGCGCGCCGTCGAGATCGGGATCAGCACGACGTCGTCCTGGTCCTGGCCGATCATGCTCTGCCCCTTGCGCTCGAGCACGCCGATCACCGTGTGCGGCACGCGGCGGACGCGGATCGTCTCGCCGACGGGGTCGCTGTCGCCGAACAGCGTGCGCGCGACCGTCTGCCCCACGAGCGCGACCTTGGCCGCGCCCTCGACGTGCGACGGGTCGATGCCGCGGCCCGCGGCGATCTCCCACTGCCGGGCCTCGAGGTACTCCGGGGTGATGCCGTAGATCTGCGTCGACCAGTTGCTGTTGCCGAACACCACCTGGCCGGAGCCGCGCAGCTGCGGCGCGGCGGCCTGCACGCCGGCGACCTCCCGCTGCAGCGCGTAGGCGTCGTCCTCGGTGATGGTGAGCTGCGACCCCGAGCCCATGCGCACGCCGCCGGACGTGAAGTTGCCGGACAGGATGATGATGAGGTTCGACCCGAGGCTCTTGATCTGGTCCTCAACGCGCGCCTGCGCGCCCGCGCCGACGGCCACCATCGTGATGACCGCGGCGACGCCGATGATGATGCCCAGCATCGTCAGCGCCGAGCGCAGCTTGTTGATCCGCAGCGCGGCCAGTGCGACGCGCAGCGTGGCGAGGAAGCTCACCGGTCGGTCCTCCGCGCGGCCGGCGGCGCGCTCCGGCATCCGCGTCCATGGCGGCCCGTCGCGCTGATTGGATTACCCTCCGCGCGGTCGCGCTGCGGGGCGCATTCGCCCTCGGGACGGCCCTTCGGGCTCATGGCGCGACCGCCGTTGCGCTGGCCTGCAGTGCGGCGACCGCCGCCGCCGCGTCCTTCGGCACGTTGGCGTCGTCGTGCAGCAGGCGCCCGTCGCGGAACGTCAGCAGCCGCGACGCGAACTCGGCGATGTCGTGCTCGTGGGTGACGACGACGACGGTGATGCCGGTCCGGTTGAGCGCCTGCAGGAGCGCCATCACCTCGATGCTGGTCGCCGAGTCGAGCGCGCCGGTGGGTTCGTCGGCGAGGATGAGCTTCGGGTCGTTGACCAGCGCCCGGGCGATCGCGACCCGTTGCTGCTGGCCGCCGGAGAGCTGCGCCGGATGGTGGTGCTCGCGGTCGGCGAGGCCCACCGCGGCGAGCTTCTCCCGCGCACGGGCGCGTCGCTCGGGCCCCGGCACGCCCGCGTAGAGCAGCGGCAGCTCGACGTTCTCGAGCGCCGACGTGCGCGGCAGCAGGTTGAACTGCTGGAACACGAACCCGATGCGCCGGTTGCGCACGCCGGCGAGCGCGTCGGCGTCCATGTGCGCGACGTCCTCGCCGGCGAGCCGGTAGGTTCCCGACGTCGGTGCGTCGAGGCAGCCGACGAGGTTCATGAACGTCGACTTGCCCGAGCCCGACGGCCCCATCACCGCGACGAACTCGCCCTCGCCGACGTCGACCGACACGCCGTTGAGCGCGTGCACCTCGGTCTCGCCCATCGCGTAGACCTTGGTGAGCTCGCGGACGGAGATCAGCGGTGAGTTCGGCATCGCCGGGCGTGCTCGCGCGGTGACGGGCTAGAACGGCAGCCGCGGGCCGCTGGTCGACGGACGCTGCACGGCGGCCGGCGTCGCCGCGCCGACGATCACCTCGGTTCCCTCGGCGATGCCGTTGCCGGCGATTTCGGTCGCATTGCCGTCGGTGAGGCCCAGGCGCACCGCCACTTCCTTCGGCCGGCCGCCGTCGAGCACGTAGATGCGCCCGGCAGCGCCTCCGCTGCGGCCGGTCTCCGCCGCGACGATCTCGGCGTACTTCTGCTGCTGCGCGGGTTGCAGCATCGCGCCGATCTTCTGCCGGACGTCGGCCCGCAGCCGCTCGCCGCGCGTCCGGCGATCGGCCTCGGACAGGTCCCGCAACTCGGCCATCCGCGCGCGCAACTCGGCGAAGATCTCGTCCAGCCGCGATTGCTGCGCGGCGTCGAGCTTGAGCTCGTCGACGAGCCGCTGCTTGCGAGCCTGGGCGTCGGCCGGCCCGCCGCCGCCGCCGCCGCCGGTCGCGGCGGCCGGCGCCGCGGCGGCATCGGCGTCCTTCGCCGCCGCGACGCCGGGCGGACGGAAGCGCAGCGCGGCGTTGGGCACCTTGAGCACGCCGGCCCGCGAATCGGACACGATGCGTACGTTCGCCGTCATCCCCGGGACCAGCAGCAGGCTGGGATTCGCGGTGGCGACGACGACCGTGTAGGTGACGACGTTCTGCACCGATTGCGCCGCCTTGCGGATCTGCCGCACGCGGCCTTCGAACGTCCGCGACGGGAACGCGTCGACGGTGAAGGTGACGCTCTGGTCGACCTTGATCCGGCTGATGTCCGACTCGTCGATCGCGACCTCGACCTGCATCTCGCGCAGGTCCTGGGCGATCGAGAACAGTGTCGGCGTGTTCAGGCTCGCGGCGACGGTCTGCCCGGCGTCGATCTGGCGGGAGATCACCACCCCGTCGACCGGCGCCAGGATCGACGTGCGCGCGAGGTCGACGCGGGCGCCGGCGAGCGCGGCCTCGCGCTGCTTGACGACCGCGGCGGCGTTGGCGATCTGCGCCTGGCCGGCGCCGATCTGCGCTTCGGCCGTCGTCACCGCTTCCGCCGCCGCGTCGTAGGTGAACTTCGCCTTGTCGCGTTCCGCGCCGGAGATGAAGCCCTTGCCGAACAGCGACTCCTTGCGCGCGAGGTCGGACTTCGCGTCCTCGGCCTGGATCCGCGCGCGGGTCGCCTGCGAGCGCAGCGTGAGCACGTTCGCCTGCTGGTTGAGGAGCTGGGTCCGCGCGGCTTCCAGGTCGGCCTCCGCCTGGCGGACCTTGAGCTCGAAGGTCTCGGGGTCGATGCGGGCGAGCAGCTGCCCCTTCTTCACCGGGCTGTTGAAGTCGACGTGGAGTTCCTTGATCTGGCCGGAAATCTGCGAGCCGACGGCGACCGTCGTCACCGCCGACAGCGAGCCCGAGGCGGAGACGACGGCGGTGACGTTGCCCCGTTCGATCTTCGCCAGCCGCCAGTTCGGCGCCTCCGGGCCGCGGAGGAAGAACCACCAGGCGGCAACGGCCGCGGCGGCGGCGAGCAGGATGGCGAGCGACAGCCAGAGGCGGTGCGGACGGGATCGTTGCGGCGTAACGGGGGCGGGCATGGCGGGGGCGCGGGCGCGTCTCGGCAAGGTCGTTGTTGCGGCGACGCCGGGTGGCGCCGCGGGGAGGGGGGCGTCAACCGTTCCGGGCGAGCGCCTGTTGTTCTGCGAGGTCGCGGCGCAGCTGGCGCAGCCTCGTCTCGACGACCGAGGTCTGGTAGAAATCGCCGTCGCCCGCCTTGGCGGCGAGTTCCATCTGCGACACCGCCGCGCGCAGGTTGCCGGCCCAGGCGTAGTACTCCCCCTGGTGCCGGTGCTGCAGCAGCCGCTTGCCGAGGCTGCCGTAGACGCGGGCGGCGATGCGGTTCAGCGGGCCGTCGGTCGGGAACCGCTGCAGTTCCTTGTCGACGAAGCGCGCGGCGTCGGCGGCCCGGTTCGCCTTCTCGAGCGCCTGCGGGTAGTCGTAGACCAGCTGCATCTTGTTGGGATACCTGGCGAGCGCCTTCTCGAACCGGGTGACCGCCGCGCCGAAGTCGCCGGCCTCGAGCAGCACGTGGCCGGCGAGGGCGTCGATCATCGGGTGCGGCGTCGCGTCCTTCTCCAGCAGCGCGAGTTCGCGCTTGGCGCGCGCGTAGTCCTTCGCGCGGAGCAGCGCGGCGACCAGCCCGTAGCGCGTGGCGACCGGGTTGTTGTATTTCCGGTCCTCGAGCGCCTTCTCGAAGTACGCGACGGCCTCGCGGTCGGTACCGGTGTAGCTGCGCAGCAGCGCCCGGACCATGTGGAAGTCGAGCGAATCGTCGACCTGCCGGTAGCCGAGGCCCTGCGCGCGCGTCTGCGCCTCGGCGATCCGCTCGTAGGTGATCGGGTGCGAGCGCAGGTACGACGGCGCACCGCCGTCGGAGAAGCGGCTGGACTTCTGCAGCCGTTCCATGAACACGGCCATGCCGTTGACGTCGAATCCGGCGGCGACCAGCCGCTGGAAGCCGAGGCGGTCCGCCTCGTACTCGTGCTCGCGCGTGTAGTTGAGCTGGCTCTGGATGGCGAGCGCCTGCGCCGACGCCACCGCCGCCGTCGTCGCCTGGCCCGCCGACGACGAGCCGGAGCGCGAGGCGGCGATGCCCACGGCGAGTGCCGCCAGCGTGTAGAGCAGCGAGCGCTGCTGGCCGGCGACCGAGCGCGTGTAGTGCCGCTGGGTGACGTGGGTGATCTCGTGCGCGAGCACCGACGCGAGTTCCGATTCGGACTGCGCCAGCAGGACCAGCCCGGTGTTGACGCCGATGAAGCCGCCGGGCAGCGCGAAGGCGTTGATCGACGGGTCGGGCACCGCGAAGAACTCGAAGTCGAACTTGTCGGGATTGACCGCGACCAGCCGGTTGCCCAGTTCGTTGAGGTAGTCGTTGACCTCGGGGTCGTCGAGGTAGCCGCCCGAGGCGCGGATCTGGTGGACCAGCGACTCGCCGAGCCGGCGTTCCTGCGCCGGGCTCGCGGCGGCTTCGGACTCGTCGCCCAGGTCGGGCAGCCGCTGCGCGAGGCCGGTCGCGGTCCACGGCGGCGACAGCGCGATCACCGTCGCGATCGCCAGCGTCGCGAGCCGCCGGGGGAGCGGCTGGCGGCGCGAGGGGGTGGGCTGGGGGTCGATCGGCATCGATGCAGGGCGGGCGGGGGCCTGATGCTAAGATGCCCGCTGGTCCCCGAAGTTCAGGTGGAGATTCCCCCTTGGCGGTGACGCGAGCGCAGAAGAAGCCGTCGGCGGCACGGCCCGCCGGGCGGAGCCCGGGAACGCAGGCCGGGCGCGAAGCGGTGCCCGAGGCGCATTTTACCCATTTCGATGCCTCGGGGCAGGCGCACATGGTCGACGTCGGCGGCAAGGATGTAACCAGACGTGTCGCCCGCGCCGGCGGGCGGATCGTCATGGCGGCGTCGACGCTGGCGCTGATCGCCTCCGGCACGGCGGCCAAGGGCGACGTGCTCGGCGTCGCACGGGTGGCGGCGATCCAGGCCGCCAAGCGCACCGCCGAGCTCATCCCGCTGTGCCACCCGCTGCCGCTCACGCGGGTCGCCGTCGACTTCGCGACCGATTCCGCCGGACCCGCGGTGTCGATCGAGGTCACCGCCGAGACGCGCGGCCAGACCGGCGTCGAGATGGAGGCGCTGACGGCGGCAACCGTCGGGCTGCTCACCATCTACGACATGTGCAAGGCGGCCGACCGCGCGATGCGCATCGAGGGTGTTCGCCTGCTGGAGAAGCGCGGCGGCAAGTCGGGGCACTACGTTGCCGAGGCGTGAGTTCGCAGCGCGACATCCGCCCGGCCGCGGCGGAACGAACCCCCCGGAAGTTGGCAACTGCTGCCGGCAAGGCGCAGAATCTGGATCTGCCTTCCGGGCCGCGCAACGGCTGCCCAGCCGCCAACCGGCGGCCCCGGCAGGCGGACTTTCCCGAGACCACGACAGACATGGGACGATGACCCGGCTCCGATTCGCGATGTGCGCGGCCATGGCCGCGCTGGCAGGATGCGCCACGCCGCCCCCGGCACCGGCGCCGGTCGCCCCGGTCGCCACCCCCGCCCCGGCGGCCGGAGCGCCGGCGACCGCGCCCGCTCCCGTCGTCGAGCAGCTCAATCCGGCGCAGGCGCGGGCACAGGCGCAGAAGCTCGCCATCGAGGCGGTCGACGAACTGCAGAACGGCGACGAGGCCACCGCGCGTGCCACGCTCGACCGCGCGCTGGCGCTCGATCCGGCCAACGAACTCGCGCGCAAGCTCTACGACCAGATCCGCGCCGACGCGCAGAAGGAACTGGGGCCGGTGTTCTTCCGCTATACGGTCCAGCGCGACGACTCGCTGTCGAAACTGGCGCAGCTGTACCTGGGCGATCGCTTCCGGTTCTACATCCTCGCCAAGTACAACGAGATGACCAATCCCAGCCGGCTGGCTGCCGGCCAGGTGATCAAGATCCCGGGCAAGGGGCCGCTGCCGGTGCCGCCGCCCGCGGCGCCGCCGAAGGCTGCCGAGCCGGTCGAGCCGGCGAAGCCGGCCGTCGCGGCGCCGGCGCCCGAACCGGAGGCGAAGGGGCGCGACGACGCCGGCGTGGCGCTGCGCAAGGTGCGCGAGCTCGAGGCGAAGGGCAACTTCGAGGGCGCGTTCGCGGCGGTCAACGAGGCGATGGCGCGGTTCCCCGGCAACGAGGCGGTGGCCAAGCAGCGCGACACGACGCGCGCAGCGCTGCTGCGCAGCCTCGACCGCGAGGCGACGCAGGCATTCCAGCGGCAGAACCTGGACCTCGCGATCGCCAAGTGGGACCGGATCCTCGAAGTCGACCCGGCCAATCGCAAGGCCCGGCTGGAGCGCGAGCGGGCGGCGGACCTCAAGAAGCGGATGAACGAGAAGTTCGGCGCCAAGTAGGCGCCAGGCGCTACTTCGCGATCCGCCGCATCTTCTCCTGCACCGCACGGGCCTCCTTGAGCCGGGCGGCCGCCTTGGCGTGCTGCGGGTCGATTCGGAGGCAGGCTTCCCATTTCGTGATCGCACGGCTGACGTCGGTGCGGTACGCCCGGACGCCGGCGTCGTAGAGTTCCTCGGCGACGACCTTCCGCAGCGCCTGGAGCTTCGTCGTCCACTCGGCCGGCGCGTCGCCGCGCAGCGCGACTGCGGCCTCGTAGAGCGTCAGCGCCTGCTCGCGCGCGCCGGAGGCCTCGACGTCGCGCGCCCGGTCGTACACGGCATTACCGATCCGCTGACGCGTCGCCCGCTGGCGCGGATTGGCGTCGACCCAGGCCCGCAGGTCGCGCAGCCCGCCGGCGGTGTCGCCGGCAGCGAGCATCTCGAGCGCCTGCGCGATGTCGTAGCCTTCGGCCGCGGCATCGCCGTTCGCGCGGGCCGCAGCCGGGTCGCCGTTCGGCCGCGCCGCTGCGAGCGACAGGCTCGGCGCCGCCATTCCGTCGGGCTTGGCCCGGGCGGCCCGGTCCTGCTGGATGCGCGCGTACTTCTGCCGATCGAGCTCGCGCAACTGCGCCGCGGCATCCTGGTTCGTCGGGTCCAGCGCGAGCGCCTGCAGGTAGGACTGGATCGCCCGCTCGGCCTGCCCGGACTTCTGCGCCGCCGCCGCCGCGTCCATCCGTTCCTTCGCCGCGCGCGCACGCTCGGCAGCGAGCTCGTCGCGCTGGCGGCGCGCATCGGCGTCGTTCGGGGCGAGCAGCGCCACCACGTGCATCTCGTCGGCGGCGGCGGCGAGGTCGCCCGCGGCGCGATACTGCGCGGCGAGCCGGCGGTGGCGCTCGACCGCCGCGTCGACCGACGAAGGCGCCGGTGCCGGCGCCGGCGTGGCGCGCGGGGCGGGCGTCGGCTCCGGTGCGGGCGGCACCGGTGCGCACGCCGGCAGCAAGGTGGCCAGAGCGAACGGCGCGGCCAGGCGCCGGACGTCAGCGCTGCGCATGGGGGACGAAGGTCACGAGCTTGGCCTTGAACGCGTCGAGCGAGTCGGTCCCGTAGACCATCGTCCGCCGCAGCAGGTAAGGGTAGGCGAAGAACCCGTTGCCGCCCGGGGTCACCGTCGCGCCGAGCCGCACGCCGCGCCGCTTCAACGCGTCGATCACCACCTCGTTGACGTCGCCGTACGGATACGCGAACGTCGTGCTGGCGACGGCGAGCCGGTCCTGGATCGCGTTCGCCGGCGTCTCCACCTCCCGCCGGATCCGCTCGCGATATTGCGCGTCGCTCTCGCCGGCGAGGCGCAGCGCCAGGTTGGCGTGCGTCTTCGAGTGCGGCTGGATCTCGATCACCTTCGACTCCTGCATCTCCCGCATCTGCGCCCAGGTCAGCGCATCCCTGGCGCCGACGAAGTCGCTGTAGAGGAAAAGCGTCGCCACGAAGCCGTGGCGGGCGAGGATCGGGTACGCGATCTCGTAGGTCGAGCGGTAGCCGTCGTCGATCGAGACGACCACCGACTTGCGCGGCAGCGGGCGGTCGCCCTTGAGGTACGCCTCGAGGCGCGAGAAGGGGATCACCGTGTAGCCGTTCTGGGCGAGGAACGCCATCTGCGCCTCGAACGCGGCCGGCGTGACGGTGAGCTGCGCGGCCTTCGGGCCGAAGCGGTGGTAGCAGAGGATCGCGACGCTCTGGTAGCCGCCCGCGTGCACGCCCAGCGGATTGGCGTGGCGCAGCGGCACGACGACGAGCTGGCCGGGCTGGAAGCTCTGCGCGGCATTGCGCTCGGCGATCCAGAACGCCTTGTCGCGGTCGCCCAGGTAGCGCTCGGCGAGCGTTGCCGGCGTGTCGCCGCCCGCGGCGCGGACGATGACGTAGTCGGCGTCGCGGGCGACGACCGGCGAGATCGGGGCGAACACCTGCGGCAGCGCGGGCGCTTCGGCGGGGCGTTGCGGGGCCTCGGCGCAGCCGCCGAGCAGCGCGGCAGCGGCGGCGAAGGCGGCACAGGCGGCGAGCGCCCGCAGCCGGTCAGCGGCTCGTCGACACATGGGAGGTTCCGTCGAGGCTCGCGTCGCCGCCGATGGCCGGGGTCACCGGCGGCGGCGGCGCCGGCTCGTGGCGCGTCTGCAGCGCCGCGATCGCCCGGTCGAAGTCGCGGTACAGGGCACCGAGTTCATCCTCGCGCGGGTCGTTGATCCGGTACTCGTAGCGGCCGGCGGCGATCTCCTCGAGCGAATTGCGCAGCACGCGCATCGGCGCGACGATCCGGCGGGCGAGCAGGTAGGTGCCGGCCGCCACCGCGGCGCTGGTGACCAGCGTCAGCACGCCGAGCAGCACCAGCATCAGCCGCGCGACGGCGGCCAGCGGGGCTTCGTAGATGCCGAGGTGGATCTGGCCGATCTCCTTGCCTTGGAACAGGATCGGCGCACCGAAATCGAGCACGCTGCGGCCGTCGGCGATCCGGTGGTCGGCGACCTTGACGCCCGAATCGGGCGACGACAGCGGCTTGGCCGCCGGCGGCACGTACGGCTTGGTCAGCTCGTCGGGGTAGTTGCTGCCCCGGACGATGCCCGTGTGGTCGATGACGCGGATGTAGTCGAAATCCTGGCGGTCGCGGGTGTCGGCGATGAACACGTCGATCGCGTCCCAGTCCTCCGACAGCAGCGGGACCGCGCTCTGCGAGGCCATGAACTTGGCGAGCGACCCGCCGTAGCCCTTGACCTGGTCCATCATCGCGTCGTACTGGCGGAAGTAGAGCACCGTCGCGGTCAGCGTCATCGTCAGCGCGACCAGCGTCGACATGATCAGCGCCCAGCGGATGCCGATCGGGATCCCCTTGCCGCTGCCCCTGCGCCGCTCCTCCTCGGTGATCTCGCGGGCGATGCCGATCAGCGCCTGCGCGAACTCCTCGCCGGACTGGAACCGCTTCTCCGGCTGCTTGCGCAGCGCCCGGTCGACGGCGCGGCGCAGCGACAGCGGGATGCCGGTGCGCAGCTTCTCGATCGGCGGCGGCTCGGCCTGCGCGATCTTGTAGGCGACGCTGATGACCGAGTCGCCCTCGAACGGCAGCACGCCGGTCATCAGCCGGTAGAGGACGACGCCCACCGAGAAGATGTCCGACCGCGCGTCGACCTTGAGGCCGGCGACCTGCTCGGGCGACATGTAGTTGGGCGTGCCCAGCACGTCGCCCATCTTCGTGTGCTCGGTCTCGTCGCCGGCGCCGGCGTTCTTGATGTGGCAGATGCCGAAGTCGGTGACCTTGATCGTGTGCCGGTCCTCGACCAGCATCACGTTGCCGGGCTTGACGTCGCGGTGGACGATCCCCTTGCGGTGCGCGTAGTCGAGCGCGCGGCACAGCTCGATGCCGATGTCGACGATCTCGCGGACCGTGAACTGCCGGTCGGTGCGGATCAGGTCGGCGAGCGTCATCCCCTCGATCAGCTCCATCGCGATGTACGACCGGTCGCCCTCGACGCCGACGTCGTAGACGGTGACGATGTTCGGGTGCGACAGCAGCCCGGCCGCCCGCGCCTCGCGCAGGAACCGCGCGCGGTACTGGTCGTCCTCGGAGTAGTTGGGCTTCAGTACCTTGATCGCGATGGTGCGGTCGATCTCCGGGTCGTAGGCCTTGTAGACGCGGGCCATCGCGCCCTCGCCGATCATCTCGCGGATCTCGTAGCGTCCCAGACGTTCCATGTACTGCGCTCCCCGGGCCGGTCGCGGCATCCGGCAAAGCGGCGAACATACTGCGCCCGCCGGCACGCCGCAAGACCCGCCGCCGGGGCCGCGTCGCCGGCGGCGGGGTGGATGCGCG
>WBZP01006377.1_pt1 | contig 11681 bp, 15 predicted proteins | sample 5204301 | NCBI WGS metagenome assembly WBZP01 (sample SAMN12412401, study PRJNA552823) | activated sludge metagenome | isolation source: activated sludge from nitrification reactor of wastewater treatment plant... | place: USA: Pennsylvania | collected 2017
CAGCCACCAGGCCGTGTACGGCCTGCGCATCGACAAGGTGCTGGTCACGCCCTACGGCATCTTCCAGGGCGCGGCGGCCAGCCTGCAGGTCGCCTACGATCTGAGCGAGCTCGATCCTGCCGCGCGGTCGGTGAAAACCGGCTATGCTCTGCTGCCCGAGCAGGCGACGTATACGGCGGCGGCGGTCACGGAACTCATCCGCGCCGGCCGGCAGATCGGCATCGGCGACGTGACGCTGTCCTGCGACGAGGACAGCCCGGTCTGGATCGCGCAGGTCGATCTCACCGAGCTGAGCGAGTTCGCCCTGATCGCCATCGGCGACGCCGTCGCGCTGACCCTCGGCGCCGAGACCTTCGCCCTGGTGGTCGATGGCAAGACGCTGAGCCGCGCAGCGCCTGGCGCGCGCGCCTGCGAGATCACGGCATCCAGCCCGCTGGCGCTGCTCGATGCGCCCTTCGCGCAGGGCGTCACTTTCGAGGCCACGGCGCCGACGCTCGCCGAGGCGGCCGTCGAGGGCTTCATTGGCGCGGTGGATTGGCAATTGCCCTCATGGATCGTCCCGGCCGCCGCGCTGACCTTCGACGGCGTGACGCCGCTCAAGGCGGCGCGCGCCATCGTCGAGGCGATCGGCGGGCTGATCGAGAGCAAGCCGGACGGCTCGGTGGTCTGTCGCCCGAGGCATCCGGTTTCCGTCCCGCAGTACGGCGCCGCCGCCGTCGCCCATCAGTTCTTCGACAGCGAGGTGCTGGCGTCGTCCGAGCGCATCGCGCCCGTGCGCGGTTTCAACCGCGCCACCGTCGCCAACGAGCGCTCCTCGGCCGGAGCGAGCAGCTCGCCCGACACATTAGAATACGTCTCGGCCGACAACTACAGCGGAACGGTGCGCGCCTACCCGAACCCGGCGCGGCCGGTCGATCTCGTGCACACCGGCAACCCGGCCACGACGATCGCGGCGCAGGGCGCGGTGTCGCGCACCGAGAGCGAGGTTGTCGAGTTCGTCTCCGGTCGCGCCCGGACGCGCTATCCGGTCGCGGCCATCGTCTCCGCGACGTGGCAGGCCGTCGATCTCGGCGAGGTCACCTCCAGCGGCGCGGAACTCACTGCGGCGATCGACGGCTACAGCCTGCTCGACATCGCCTACACGGTACAGTCGACAGACTGGCAGGTCGGCCTCGATGCCGGCGAGCAGGTGCAATTCGTGCTCATGGACGCCTGATGTCGCATGTCAGATAGCGCCACCATCGTTGTGCACTTCGGCCAGGCCGCCGGCGGCGGTGCAGCGGGCCACCTGTCGGCCGAAGTGGATGGGCGACAGGGCGGCCTCAACGGCGGTCAAACCAGCTTCGCGCCCGGCCAGCCGGTCTATATACTGGCCTACCGCACCCCCAACGTCACGATCGTCTCGATCGAGGCTTCGGCCGGCACCATCGCCGCCCAGGCGCCGGTCACCGTCACGGTTACAGAGGAGTTGAATTTCGAGGACGAGCGCACGGCGACGCTGTCCAAGCCGGTCGCCGGCGCCGCCTTGTCGTCGGTCGAGTGGTTCGGCGCCAATCTGGGCTCGCTCACCGTGCAGGACGACAAGATGACCGTCGAGGCGCCTGACAGCGGCGTGGCGATCGCCCGCGTCACCTACAGCGTGGCGGCCGACGTGTACAAACTCGATTCACCGGCCAGCATCAACGGCCAGACCGATTTCCCGATCCTCGTCCTCATCAAGGGGGTGGCGGCGTGATCATCGAAGTCTATCGCGGCGCAGGTGATCGCAGCGGCACGCCCATCGTCGAGCCGCTGCTCGCCGACGACGCCCTGATCCATCGCGGCCGCGCCGAGATGGATGCCAACGCGCATGAGCTGAACCGCGTCGAGCTGGCGATCAGGCACCGCGCCGGCGTCCGCCTCGGCCAACTGGTCGAGGCCAGCGACCCGGCGCACGCCGCGCCCTATCGCGGCAAGGTGACCGGGATATCCATCGCGCGGAGGGGCGCAGAGATCGAGCACAAGATCGACATTGAGGTGCCGCTGTGAGCCTGCCGCTCAAGGAGATGGCCGGCCTGCTGGCGGACAAGGGCACGCTGACGGGCGTTGTGACTGGATTCCAGGGCGCGCTGGTGGTCGTGGCCACCGCGCGCGGGGCAGTGCTCGCCCGCCCGGCCGGCTCGATGGCCAAGGGCAGCAGGGTGTCGGTGACCGACGGCTGGGCCGAGCCCGCGCCCGTGGCGACGGTGACCTATCAGGTATGAATAGAAGACGGCGCGACCGCGCAGGGTGGTGGAACACCCCGCCCGACCGCCCTCGGCAGATGAGACCTGCGTCAGGCCAAGGCGCCGCCACCGTGCACACGGCGGGCCAAGCCTACCACGCGAAGGCAACGGAACTTGGAAGAGATCAGATGCGGTAACTGCAACAGAAAACTGGCCGAAGCGGACTACCGCCGCCTGGCCATCAAGTGCCCCAGATGCGGGGTGCTGAACGTGATGAAGGCCAAAAGCCTCACACCCGACGCCATCGAGCGTCAGACCGAAAGGAAAGACCCGATGGCAACTCGAAAAAAGCTCCTTAACAATTTGAATCGCCCCGCTCTCCGGTACTTCGGCGGGAAGTGGCGCATAGCGCCGTGGATCATCAGCCACTTCCCGCCGCACCGCGTCTATGTCGAACCATTCGGCGGAGGAGCCAGCGTCTTGCTGCGGAAGCCCCCGTGCCCGATAGAGGTATACAACGACCTCGATGGCGACCTGGTCGAGTTTTTCACTGTGCTGCGCGATCCAGTTCGCTGCCGGCGCCTGGTCCGGCTGCTCAAGCGCACCCCTTATGCAAGGGATGCCTTGGTGGCGGCCTTCCGGCGTGCCCGTTGCCCTGTCGAGCGCGCCCGACGACTTGCCGTCCGATCAATGCTGGCATTCCATCCCAGGAGCGTGTTCGGCCATTCTTCAACGCTCAACGTGCGCGGGCACACCAGTCCAGCCAGGCAATGGATGAGTTACGCCAGGGCCGTGCCGACGATCTCCGCCAGGCTGCGGCCCGTCATCATCGAGAACAAGCCGGCCCTGCGGGTGATCGCCGACCACGACAGCCCGGAAACGCTCTTCTATGTCGGCCCGCCATACGTCACGAAAACCCGCACCAGCCACGATATCTACAACCACGAAATGACCGACGCCGACCACGCTGAACTGCTATCGGAATTGGGCAAACTGAAAGGGTATGTGGCGCTCAGCGGATACGACAACAGCCTCTACAGCGATCACCTGCCGGGGTGGCTGAAAGTGACCTGCGCTGCCAGGGTGTCGAACAGCCGGGCGTCCAGGACTGAGGTATTGTGGCTATCGCCGAGGGCGGCCAGAGCCTTGTCGAAAGGGCCCAGAAAGCGTTAAAAATGCCCTAAACTGGCCCGTGCATCAGTGCCAAATGAAACGCAAATCAGTGCCAAATGGAGCGGCGCGTTACATTGCGGAGCAAAAGAAAGGGCCTGCATCGCTGCAGGCCCTTGATTTCGGTGGTAGGCCGTGGCGGATTCGAACCGCCGACCAACGGATTAAAAGTCCGCTGCTCTACCAGCTGAGCTAACGACCCCCGAAAGAGCCGCGCATTATAGAAGCCGGCCTGCGGACTGTCAATTTGGAAGCCGCCTTTCAGGCTTCCTGCATCATGCGCCAGTACTGGATTTTCATGGTCGCGGCGGCGCCGGCGACGATGGCGAGGAAAGTGAGGAGGGAACCCATCGCCAGGGTCGACACGCCGGTGATGGCCTGGCCGACGGTGCAGCCCATCGACAGCACGCCGCCGATGCCCATCAGCACGGCGCCGACGGCGTGGTTGAGGAAGTCGCCGCCGGAGGCGAACCATTCGATCCGGAAACCGCCGGAGACCAGCGCATAGAGGAAGGAGCCGACGATCACCCCGCTCAACGCCGTGACGCCGAAATTGATGTTGGCGACATTGGCCGGGTTCATCAGGTAGCGGACGCTGTCGCCCATCGGGCTGATGAAAGTGAACGACTGCACCTCGACGCGGCTCGGCAGGGTGTCGGCGAGTTCCGCCCATTCTTTCCAGGCGACGCCCATCGGGCCGGCGGTGATGTACCAGCCGACCACCACCGCCAGGCCGATGACCAGGCCGCCGAGGATGTTGTCGAAGCTGCCGCGGAAATCCTTCGAGGCGAAGGCGAAGCCGATCAGGGCCAGGCCGAGCACGCCGCCGGTGGCGGCCTGGGCGCCCGTGCCGCCGCCGAAGAATTCGCTCAGCGCCTGGCTGTTCATGCCGGCTTTGCCGAGGTCGACCGTGGTGGCGACGATCCAGGTGTTGAAGACGGCGCCGTAGAAATCGGTCCACAGCATCAGGTAGGCGCAGGCCGAGGCGATGGCCAGCACCACCAGGGACTTGAGGTTGCCGCCGCCGAGGCGCACCAGGGTCTTGTTGCCGCAGCCCGAGGCGAGCGTCATGCCGATGCCGAACATCAGGCCGCCGAGCAGGTAGCGGAGCCAGGCGAAGTTCGGCGTGCGGTAGGGCGGGAAGGTGCTGTTGCCGATGCTGGCGAGGCCGCCGCCGGTCATGGCGGCGACGCCGAGGATGGCCACGGCCATGGCCAGCAGCCAGGCGCGCAGGCGCCCGCTGTCGCCCATGTTGACCCAGTCGGAGACGGCCCCCATGGTGCAGAAGTTGGTCTTGTTGGCCACGGCGCCCATGACCACGGCGGTGACGAAGACGGCCGTCAGCACCTGGTGGTGGATCGTGAATTCCATGCTTCCTCCTCGATGCGCGCCCTTGTGCCGGGACGCGATCAGCGGATTCTAATGAAACCGCCCGGAAGGTGGATCAGTCTTGTTTCACCCTATATAACCGGGGTGAATTTCAGTTTTCAAGCAGTGCGGTAGCGGGTCGGATCGGACAGACCGGCCGCCTCGAAGCCGGCGCGCCGCAGGCGGCAGGAATCGCACAGCCCGCAGGCGGCGCCCGACGCGTCGGCCTGGTAGCAGGAAACGGTGAGGCCGTAGTCGACGCCCAGCGCCGTGCCGCGGCGGATGATCTCGGCCTTGGAGAGGGCGATGAGCGGGGCGCGGATGCGCAGCCGGGCGCCTTCGACGGCGGCCTTGGTGGCGAGGTTGGCCATGGCCTCGAAGGCGGCGATGTATTCCGGCCGGCAGTCCGGATAGCCGGAGTAGTCGACGGCATTCACGCCGACGAAGATGTCGCGGGCGCCGAGCACCTCGGCCCAGGCCAGAGCCAGCGACAGCATGACGGTGTTGCGCGCCGGCACGTAGGTGGCGGGGATGCCGGGGGCGAGGCCCTTCATCGGCACGGCGATGCGGCGGTCGGTCAGCGCCGAGCCGCCGAACTGGCCGAGGTCGACATCCACCGTGCGGTGCTCGCGGGCGCCCAGCGCCAGGGCGATGCGGGCGGCGGCTTCCAGCTCGGCGGCGTGGCGCTGGCCATAGGCCACCGAGAGGGCGTGGCAGGCATGCCCCTCGGCGCCGGCGATGGCCAGGGTGGTGGCGGAATCGAGGCCGCCGGAAAGGAGCACGACGGCGCGCGTGTTCTTGTCGGGCATCGGGTTTGACGCGGGTCAATTATCGGGTGCAGGCGGCACCTTATCATGCCGGCCATGATCGAAGTCGAAGTCCATCTCTACAACAGTCTGGTGCGCTTCGTGCGCAAGTACGAGCCGCTGCGGATCAGCCTGCCGGAAGGCGCGGCCCCCTCCGAAGTGGCGCACCGGCTCGGCATCCCCGAGCGCGAGATCTACGCCGCCTGGCACAACGGCCACAACATCCTGAAGTCCTTCGGCGGCAGCTTCGAGGAGGGCGTCCGGCTCGGCCATGGCGATCGCCTGGCGCTGTCCGGCCCGATCCCCTTCTCGCGGGCCTACGGCGCGCCGGTCTGCTGAGCGGCTATCGGCCGCGCTCGCTCCCCCAGATGAGCTTGTGCAGTTGCAGCTGCACGCGCACCGGCAGCTTGTCGCGCAGCACCCATTCGGCCAATCGTTTCGCCTCGAGCCTGCCGGCCACCGGCGAGAGCAGCACCGGGCAGATCGCATCCAGTCGCCGTGCCGCGCAGACCGACTTTGCCCACGCGTAGTCGGCTTCGTCGGCCAGCACGATCTTCAGTTCGTCGCGGGCGTTGAGCCGCCCGAGGTTTTCCCAGTGGTTGCGGTCGGCCTCGCCGGAGGCCGGGGCCTTGAGGTCCATGATGCGCGAGACGCGCGGGTCGACACCGGAAATGTCCAGCGCGCCGCTGGTCTCCAGCGAGACCGCGTAGCCGGCATCGCACAGCGCCGCGAGCAGCGGCAGGCAGGCCTTCTGCGCCAGCGGCTCGCCGCCGGTGACGCAGACGTGGCGCGCGCCGTGCTTTGCCACCTCCAGCAGCACCTCGCCCAGCGTCCGTGTCTCGCCGCCCGAGAAGGCGTAGTCGGTGTCGCACCAGGCGCAGCGCAGGGGGCAGCCGGTCAGGCGCACGAACACCGTCGGCAGGCCGGCGCGGGTGCTCTCGCCCTGCAGGGAATGGAAGATCTCGGTGATGCGGAGCGTGGCGGTAAGGTCGGTCATGCTGCGGCGTCCTGCCGGCGCCGCCGCGCCGCGGCTACTTCTTGCGCGGCGGACGGCTGGGGGCCAGGCGCTGCTTGGCGACGGCCGCGGCGCCGCTGGCGGGATATTTTGCGACCAGGGTTTCCAGGGCCTTGCGCGCGCCCTTGGCGTCGCCGGACTCCTGCAGGCAGTTGGCCTCGCCGAGCAGGGCGTCGGGGGCCTTGACGTCGTCGGGCCAGGCGGCGACCAGCTTGCCGAACAGTTCGATGGCCTTCTTGTACTCGCCGAGCTGGTAATGGGCGCTGCCGGCCCAGTAGTGCGCCGAAGGCAGGAAGGGGCTGGCCGGCCAGGCCTTGATGAAATTGAGGAAGGCGCCGAGCGCGTCCTTGTGCTTGCCCGACTTGAACAGGCCGAGCGCCGCTTCGTAGTCGCGCGTTTCGGCGGCGGGGTCGCTGGCCGGCTTGGCCTCAGCCGGCTTGGTTTCGGCGGGCGGCGCCTCCAGCTTGCGCAGGCGGTTGTCGAGGTCGACGTAGAAGTCCTTCTGGCGCTTCTGCGTCGATTCGATCTCGTTGGCCAGCACCTCGATCTGGCCGCGCAGCTTGGCGACCTCTTGCTTGAGCGCCTCGATCTGGTTGGCCAGCTCGATCTGGCCGCGCGAGGCGGCCTCGAGCTTGTCCATCCGGGCGTTGACCTCCGTGCGCAGTGCCTCGATGCGCTTGCGCGCCTCCTCGTCGTCGAACAGCGCCGCCTGTGCCGGCAGGACGGCGACGAGAAGCAGCAGGGAGAGGAGGCGCCTCATGCCTTAGAACTCGCCGGTGTAGAGCATGTCGTCACGGCGGTTCTGCGACCAGCAGGCCTCGCTGCCTTCGCTGCAGCGCGGCTTTTCCTCGCCCAGGCTGACGGCCTCGATCTGCTCCTCGCGGGCGCCGAGCAGGGCCAGCATCTTGCGCAGCGCCTCGGCGCGCTTCTGGCCGAGGGCCAGGTTGTATTCGCGGCTGCCGCGCTCGTCGGCGTTGCCCTGGATCAGCATCTTCACCCGGGGGTTGGCGACCAGGAACTTGGCATGCGCCTCGACCAGCGACTTGTACTCGTCCTTGATGACGTAGCTGTCGTAGTCGAAGAAGACGCTGCGCTTGGCCAGCACGCCCTGCTTGACGGCCGCCAGCGCCGTGCCGAGGTTGTCCTCGGGGGTGACGCGCTTGACGTCGGCGCCGTCGATGCTCTTGGCGTTGCGGTCCTCCACCGAGGCGCCGGGCTGCTCCGGGTCGACCGTGGTGCCGCAGCCGGCGATCAGGGCGGCTCCCAAAACAATCATCCATTTCTTGCTCATGATTACCTCTCCAAAAAAATCAATTCTTCAGGAACGGGCCCCAGGCCGGTTCGCGCACATCGCCCGCCTGCACCGAGAGCTTCTGCTTGACGCGGCCGTCGCTGGAGACGGCGGCCAGCACCCCGCGCCCGCCGATCTCCGAGGCGTAGAGGATCATCCGGCCGTTGGGGGCGAAGCTGGGGGATTCGTCCTTGTCCGAGTCGGTCAGCACCTGGGTCTGGCGGGTGGCCAGGTCCATCAGGGCCAGTTGGAAGCGACCGTTGTTGCGGGTGACGAAGGCCATGTTCTTGCCGTCCGGCGACAGGCGCGGAGTGACGTTGTAGCTGCCCTCGAAAGTGATGCGCTGGGCGCTGCCGCCGCCGGAGGAGACCCGGTAGACCTGCGGGCTGCCGCCGCGGTCGGAGGTGAAATAGATGAACTGGCCATCGGGCGAGAAGAAGGGCTCGGTGTCGATGCCGGCGGAGGAAGCCAGGCGCACCACCCCGCTGCCGTCGGCATTCACGGAATAAAGCTGGGAGGCGCCGTCCTTGGTCAGCACCACCGCCAGCTTGCGCCCGTCGGGCGACCAGGCCGGGGCCGAGTTGGACCCCTTGAAGTTGGCGGCGACATGGCGCTTGCCGCTGGCCAGGGAGTGAACGTAGATCACCGGCTTCTTCGCCTCGAAGGAGACGTAGGCGAGCCGGCCGCCGTCGGGCGACCAGGCCGGCGAGATGATCGGTTCGCGCGAGGCCAGCGCGGTCTGCGGGTTCATGCCGTCGGCGTCGGCGATCTGCAGCTCGAAGCGGCCGGCGCTCTTGACGACATAGGCGATGCGGGTGGAGAAGATGCCCGGCTCGCCGAGCAGCTTCTCGTAGACGAAATCGGCGATGCGATGCCCGGTGGTGCGCGCCTGCGGGGCGGCCATAACGAAGGCCAGGCCGCCGAGCGAGGCCTGCTTCTGCACGTCGTGGAGGCGGAAGCGCACCTCGAAGCGGCCGTTGGCGGTGGGCTGGACGCTGCCGACGACCAGGGCGTCGGCGCCTTGCGCCTTCCAGTCGGCGAAATTGACCGCGGCGTTCTCGGCCAGCGGGGCGCCGGCCTCCACCAGCTTGAACAGGCCGCTGCGCTCCAGGTCGGCGCGCACCACCATGGCCACGGCGCGCGAGACGCCGGGCTCGCCGGCGAAATCGGCGATGGCGATGGGAATGCGGTTGGCGCCGGCGCCGGTGATCTCGATGGTCAGCTGGGCGCGGGCGGCGAAGGACAGCGCGAACACGACAAGGGCGAAGGCGGCGCGAACGAGGGCGGTCATCATCACTCGGCTAGGGAAAGAATCGGGGAATTATACATTTGCCTTACTCCTCCAATGGCCGGAACTTCAATTCCAGGCTGCGGCTGAAGAGGTCGCCCTGCTCCGGCTTGGGCAGCGGGCTCGACTTGAGGATGGCCCGCTCGACGGCATTGTCATAGGCGGCATGGCCGCTGGATTTCTTCAGCTTGACGCTGAGGATCTCGCCGCTGGGCAGCTGGACGACGTCGAAGATGGCTTCGGGATTGCCCTTGATGTCGGGCGGCAGGACGATGTTGCCCTTGATCTTGCCGCGGATGCGGCCGATGTAGTCGGCGGTGGCCTTGCTGCGGGCGGCGGCGGCCTGCGCCGCCTTCATCTGCGCCAGTTCCTGCTCCGCCTTGCGCGCCTCGAGCTGCTGCTGCTCGCGCTTGAGGGCTTCCGCCATCAGCTGGCGGCTGGCCTTGTCCGGCTCCGGCCGGGGCTCCGCCTTGGGCACGGGCTTCGGTTCCGGCTTGGGCTTTTCCTTCTCCTTCAGCGCGATGTCCGGCTTGGGCGGCGCCGGCTTCGGCTCGACTTTCGGTTCGGGTTTGGGCGCGACCTTCGGCGGCTGCGCGGGTTCCGGCGGCGGCTCGACGGCGGCAACCGGCGGGGCCGGCACGGCGCGCACCAGTTCCACCTCGACGGCTTCCGGCGACCGCGTCTGCCAGCGGATGCCATAGACCAGCAGCACCGCCAGCGCGATATGCACCAGCACGGCGAGGGTGGCCGAGGCCGCCTTGCCCGGATCCTCGCGCTGCTCGAACAAGGCGGCGGTCATTTCCCCTGCTGCACCAGCAAGCCGACCCGCGCCACCTGCTGTTTCTGCAGATCGTCCATCACCTGCATGACGGCCTCGTAGCGGACGTTCTTGTCGCCGGCCACCACCACCGGCTGCTGCGGGTTCTTCTTCTGCGCCTCGGCCACAAGACGCCCGAGCTCCTCGCGCGAGACGTCGCGCGGGGCGGCGTTGGGCGTGGCGCGGAAGGCCAGCGTCTGGTCGGCCTTGACGATCACCTGCAGCGGATCGACCGGCGCCTGGGAGGCCTTGCCCACCGTCGGCACGTCGACCGAGGCCACCTGGATCAGCGGCGCCGTCACCATGAAGATGACGAGCAGCACCAGCATCACGTCGATGTAGGGCACGACGTTAATTTGATTCATTAACCGGCGTTGGCGCACGGGGCGGGCCTATCGCAGTTGCCGTTGAAGAATGTTCGAGAACTCCTCCATGAAGCTCTCGAAGCGGATGCTGACGCGGTCGATGTCGTGGGCGAAGCGGTTGTAGGCGACCACGGCGGGGATGGCGGCGAAGAGGCCGATGGCGGTGGCCACCAGCGCCTCGGCGATGCCGGGGGCGACGTGGGCCAGCGTCGCCGAGCTGACATTGGCCAGGCCGCGGAAGGCGTTCATGATCCCCCACACCGTGCCGAACAGGCCGACGTAGGGGCTGACCGAGCCGACCGAGGCGAGGAAGGCCAGGTGCGCTTCGAGGTGGTCCATCTCGCGCTGGTAGGTGGCGCGCATGGCGCGGCGCGAGCCGTCCACGATGCTGGCCGGGTCGAGCGATTTCTGGCCGCGCAGCTTGGTGAATTCGCGGTAGCCGGCCTCGAAGATGCGCTCCAGCGCGCCGGCGCTGTGGCGGTCGTTCACCGCGCTCTGGAACAGCGCGTTGAGGTCGCCGCCGCTCCAGAAGTCGCGCTCGAACTGGTCGGTCTTGGCGCGGGCGTCGCGGATGGCGAAGGCCTTGCGGAAGATCCAGTACCAGGACATCACGGACACCCCCGCCAGCAGCAGCATCACACCCTTGACCAGGATGCTGGCGTTGGCGATGAGGGTGATTATCGACAGATCCGTGGTGACGTTCATTTTTCCCCCATTATTCTTCTGATCCCGGCCGGCAGCGCGGCCGGCTTCATTGTTGTCGTCTTCAGGCAGGCGATGCGCACGCTGGCTTCGACCAGTGTCTCGCCGCCGCGTTCAATCCACTGCCTGAGCGTGACCTGGGCGCGCCCCAAAAAAGTCGGTACCGTCAGCACGGCGAGCTGGTCGTCCAGGCGCGCCGGCTTGAGATACTCGATGTTGAGCGAGCGCACGGCGAAGACCAGGCCGGTTTCCTGCGCCAGCCTGAATTGCTCGACGCCCATCGCCCGCAGCCATTCCGTCCGCCCGCGCTCAAGGAAGCGCAGGTAGCCGGCGTAATACACCACTCCCGCCGTGTCGGTATCTTCGTAGTACACGCGAACCGGGAAGGGAAAGGCTCCCTGCGCGGTCTGGCTGCCGGTTCTCATTGCATCATTTTAACCCACGGGCCAATGATGTCGTGTGAACGCGGGCGGGCGCGAAACGGGGTTATCGGTTGGTCATGCCCTGCAGCCAAGCATCGCGTAGACGCTTGCGTCCGCTTCAAGATGGGTCCGCAGAAATGACTCGGCAAGAATCGTCGTGTCCTCGGCCTGGCGCAGGAGAGGCAGCAGCGTCGGCGCAGCGTTCCTGGCGGCGTTAAGCGCCTCTTCCCGCA
>WBZP01006380.1_pt1 | contig 11678 bp, 11 predicted proteins | sample 5204301 | NCBI WGS metagenome assembly WBZP01 (sample SAMN12412401, study PRJNA552823) | activated sludge metagenome | isolation source: activated sludge from nitrification reactor of wastewater treatment plant... | place: USA: Pennsylvania | collected 2017
AAGGGCGGCCTTCGGCAACCCGGGAGAATCAGGCCGAGGCGGACCCACCCAGGCGTAGGCCTGACGGGCACTTTCCAGACCAAGAGTGATCCACGCCACACCAGTGGGATACGTTGGTAGTTACGATTATAGTTTTTATTAGCGCCCGGATACTGTTAGTATTTACAACAAACCCGTATGGATAAAACAACATAGGGTTCGAGTCAATAACCATGGGAGTCGGTTCGATGGCGGGGGCAGTAGACGAAGGGGGCAAAACGATGCTGAACGGTAAGAGCAGCAAGCCAGTGGCGGTGGTCACGGGCGCCAATCGTGGCCTGGGTCTGGAAACGGCCCGGCAACTGGCCAAGCGCGACATCCGTGTCATTCTCACCAGCCGCAACGCCAGCAAGGGCGAAATGGCCCTGGAGAAACTGGTGGCGGAGGGACTGGATATCCTGTTCCAACCGCTGGACGTCGCTTCGGAAAGCAGCGTCGCCGAATTGGGCGCGTTCATTCACAGTCGCTGTGGTCGGGTGGATATTCTGGTTAACAACGCCGGGGTCTATCTCGACAGCCACGGCACCGAGGAGACCGGTGGCGCCAGCGTGTTCACCGCTAGTCTGGAAACGCTGACGGCGACGCTGAAAACCAATCTGTACGGCCCTCTGTTGCTGGCCCAAGAACTGGCGCCGCTGATGAAGCAGCAGCACCATGGCCGCATCGTCAATGTCTCCAGCGGCATGGGTCAGTTAAGCGAGATGGAAGGCAAATCACCGGCCTACCGAATTTCCAAGACCGCTCTGAACGCCTTGACCCGCATCCTGGCGGCGGAGACCCGGGGCTACAACATTCTGGTCAACTCGGTCTGCCCCGGTTGGGTACGTACCGACATGGGGGGGGCCAACGCCGAACGCCCCGTCGAGCAGGGCGCTTCCGGCATCATCTGGGCCGCCACCCTGCCGGACGACGGGCCAACCGGCGGCTTCTTTCGCGACGGCCAGCCGATTCCGTGGTAAGTCGCGCCTAGGCGGAGCCAGCCTCCCAAGCCGCCAGCACCGCTTCCAGTTCGGCCAGACCGCCGATTTCCGCATCCGCTCTCGGGCCGCCCGGCCAGTCCCGACCGGCGCGATTCACCCACACGGTGCGAAATCCAGCGTTCTGGCCGCCCCACACGTCATGTTCCGGGTCGTCGCCGACATGGACGATCTGTCCTGGTCGCACCCTCAGCAGCCGGCAAACTTCCTCGAACATCAGCGGTTCCGGCTTGGCCGCGCCGACATCGATGGCATTGAGCGAAAGGCTGAATACATCATCCAGCCCGATCAGCCGCAGATCGGCGTTGCCATTGGACAGTGACGCCAAGGCGTAGCGTCGGGCCAGTCGCTCCAGCGTGGGGCGCACCTCCGCGAACGGCTCCACCGCGTTGCGGGCCAGGTAGAACACCGCGAACGCGCCTTCGACGTCGAAGGCGCGATAACCGGCCCGCGCCGCCGCCAGATTCAGCGCCTCCTTGCGCAGCAAGGTACGGTCGTGGGCGATTTCCGGGCGGGCGGCGCTGACCTCGCTGGAAAGTTCTCGCAGCTCCAGCGGCGTGAACCGTTCCGGGATGCGTGGGTAGCGCGCCGCCAGCCAGTCGTGCAACAACTGCTCGGCGCGTTCGACCACCGGCCAGACATCCCACAGGGTGTCGTCCAGATCGAAGGTAATCGCTTTGATCATGCCGTCTGGCGTAGACCGCGTTCCAGATCGTGCTGAATATCCGCCATGTCTTCCAGCCCCACCGAAATTCGCACCAGCACCTCGCGAATACCGGCGCGTTCGCGCTCCGCTGGGGTCAGCCGGCCGTGGGTGGTGGTGGCGGGATGGGTGATGGTGGATTTAACGTCGCCCAGATTGGCGGTGATCGAGATCAGCCGGGTGGCGTCAATCAGTTGCCAGGCGGCCCGCTGACCGCCGCGCAACTCGAAGGACACAATGCCGCCGAAGCCGCTCTGTTGCCGCTTTGCCAGTTCGTGTTGCGGGTGCGAGGGCAGGCCCGGATAGTAGACCCGCTCCACCGCCGGCTGAGTTTCCAGCCATTGGGCCAGTTGCAGCGCCGCCGCGCTGTGAGCGCGCATCCGCAGTTGCAGCGTTTCCAGCCCCTTGAGGAATACCCAGGCGTTGAATGGACTCAGGCTGGGACCGGCGGTGCGCAGAAAGCCGAAGATGTCCTTGCCGACCCGCTGGGCGTCGCCCACCACCGCCCCGCCGACGCAGCGCCCCTGCCCGTCCAGATATTTGGTGCCGGAGTGAATCACCAGGTCCGCGCCGAATTTGAAGGGTTGTTGCAACGCCGGGGTACAGAAGCAGTTGTCCACCACCAGCAGGATATCGTGGGCGTGAGCCAGATCGGCCAGTGCTTGAATATCGGCCAGTTCCATCAGCGGATTGGAGGGCGTTTCCAGATAGAACAGCCGGGTTTCCGGGCGGATGGCCGCAGCCCAGACGGCGGGATCGGTCAGGGGTACGTAAGTCGTGGCGACGCCAAATTTGCTCAGGTACTGATTGAACAGCGAAATGGTGCTGCCGAATACGCCGCTGGCCGAAACGATGTGGTCGCCGCTTTTGAGCAGCGTCATGCAGGTCGCCAGAATCGCTGCCATGCCAGAGCCGGTGGCGATGCAGGACTCGCCACCTTCCAGCGCCGCCAACCGTTCCTGAAACACCCGCACGGTCGGGTTGGTGAAGCGGGAATAGATGTTGCCCTCGCCGGCGCTGAAGCGGGCAGCGGCTTCGGCGGCGTTGGCGAATACGAAGCTGGAGGTGAGAAAGATCGGCTCGGCGTGTTCGCCCTCGTGGGTGCGAACCTGGCCGGCGCGCGCCGCCAGACTGGCGAAACCAAGCTCGGGCGTATCGTCGTGGGCATTCATTGGTTATACAAATCGATGATGGTGTTGTCGGTGCCTCTGCGGGCGGTCTTGGTGGTATCGGCCCGCTCGCGCGCCAGGCAGTCGAGATAATCCCGGTCGATGTCGCCGGTCACATAGTCTCCAGTGAAGCAGGACGAATCGAACCGTTTGAGTTCGGGGTTGCCGCGCCGCACCGCTTCTTCCAGATCGGCCAGATCCTGGAAGATCAGATAATCGGCGCCGATCGCCTGGGCCACTTCCTCCTCGGTGCGGCCGTGGGCGATCAGTTCGCGGGCGGCTGGCATGTCGATTCCGTAGACGTTGGGATAGCGCACCGGTGGCGCGGCCGAGGCAAAATAGACCTTGCGAGCGCCAGCTTCGCGAGCCATGCGGATGATTTCCCCGGAGGTGGTACCGCGCACGATGGAATCGTCCACCAGCAGCACGTTCTTGCCGCGAAATTCCAGATCGATTGCGTTGAGCTTCTGCCTCACCGATTTCCGGCGAGTTTTCTGGCCCGGCATGATGAAGGTGCGGGCGATATAGCGGTTCTTGATGAAACCTTCCCGGTACTTGATGCCCAGGATCGAGGCCATTTGCAGCGCGGCGGTACGGCTGGTGTCGGGGATCGGGATCACCACGTCGATGTCCTGATCCGGCCAGACCCGCAGGATCTTTTCGGCCAGATACTCGCCCATGCGCAGCCGGGCCTTGTGGACCGAGACTTGATCCATGATCGAATCAGGCCGGGCCAGGTAGACGTACTCGAAAATACAGGGCGAATGGATGGGATGTTCGGCGCACTGGCGGGTGTGCATTCGCCCATCCAGATCGAACAGCACCGCCTCGCCCGGCGCCACGTCGCGCACCCGCCGGAAATCCAGCGCGTCCAGCGCCACGCTCTCGGACGCGACCATGTACTCCATGCCGTTCCCGGTTTCGCGTCCGCCGAACACCAGCGGCCGGATACCGTGCGGATCGCGGAACGCCACCACGCCGAAGCCGACGATCAGGACCACGGCGGCGTAGGCCCCCCGCACCCGCCGGTGCATCGCCGCTACCGCCGCGAAGATATCGTCGGCGTCCACCGACAGCCGGCTGCGCTGCTGCAACTCGTGGGCGAACACGTTGAGCAGGATTTCCGAGTCGGAATGGGTATTGATGTGACGCCGGTCGGAACGGAACAGTTCGTCCTTGAGCTGGGCGGCGTTGGTCAGGTTGCCGTTGTGGGCCAGAGTGATGCCGAACGGCGAGTTGACGTAGAACGGTTGGGCCTCGGCGGAATCGGCGCTGCCGGCGGTCGGGTAGCGAACGTGACCGATGCCGGTGTTGCCGTGCAGGTCGCGCATGTGGCGGGTGCGGATCACGTCCCGGACCAGACCGTTGTCCTTGCGCAGGAACAGGCGGCCGTCATCGCAGGTGACGATGCCCGCCGCGTCTTGGCCTCGATGCTGCAACACCGTTAACCCGTCGAACAGACTCTGGTTAACCGGACCACGCCCCGCGATACCGATGATTCCACACATGTGCGACTACCTATCGCAATGGACGGCGGCCGCCGTCGTTGGGAAACGCGCTCAATGAAAACGAAAGTTGTCGGCCAACTCCGGCGGCAGCAAGCCGCGCAACCAGAGGGCGGTCTCCTGGAAGTGTGGCAACAGCAGCGACTGTTGCCACCAGGGGTCCCGGGGCAAGGGCGTCATCCCCGCCGCCAGCACCAGAATAGCGATCACGACCACGCCGCGTCCCAGCCCGAAAACCATGCCCAATACCCGGTCGGTGCCAGTCAGGCCGGTGTAATCCACCAGTTGCGAGGCGACGATGCCCACCAGGCCGCCAAGCAGCAGGGTGGCGAGGAACAGGCCGCCGAAGGCGGCGGCAACCCGCAGCGAGGGGATGTCGAGATAGGGCGTCAGATGAGCGGCGCCATCTTCAGCAAAGAGAAAAGCGATAGCGAAGGCGGCGATCCAGGCGGCCAGCGAAATGACTTCGCGCAACAGGCCCCGCCAGAGTCCAATCAGCACGGAAAGGGCGATGACGATAGTGATGAGGTAGTCCGCCCAATTCATGGATCGCCGTATCCCGCCCCGAAAGATTCACTCGCCTGGTTGGTCCGGCGAACCGCTTGCCGACCTGTTCAAGGAAACCATCTTAACAGAATCGAATTCGAGCCGAAACGGCGCAACTCTGGTGGGATTCAGCGCCAGATGCGCACCCGATACATCGGCCGGCCGCTGGCCATCACCTGCTCGACCGCCGCGCGAATGTTTTGGCTGCGATAGTAGTCGCGCAGGGCGTTGGCGTTTTCCCGCAGGGCGTAGCTGCCCACCACGGCGCCGCCGGCGCTGGCGGGCATGGGTTGCGACCGCGGGGGCGCAGCCGTTGGAGCGGGCGCTGCGGGCGGGCGCGGGGCGGCGCCCGGCGCTTCGGATTCGGCGACCAGTTCGATTTTGGGCAAGGCAACGGGTGGCTTGGCCCGGACGCTGTCGGTTCGAGGCGTATTGGCGTCGCCGGCCCGGGTTGCATCCGCCTGGGCCTTGCGGCGGGCGGTGTCGGCGCGAGCGGCCTCGGTCCGGGCGGCTTCGGCCTGCGCCGCTTTCTGGGCCGCTTCCGCTTGAGCAGCCTTGCGAGCGGCTTCGGCACGGACCGCGTCTTGCCGCGCCGCCTCCGCTGCCCGGCGGGCTTCGGCTTGCGCGGCCAGTGCTTCCGCGGGCGAGGATTGATGAGGAGAGGTCGCTTCGCCCTGAGCTGCTTCGAGACGGGCAGCTTCCGCCTTGGCGGCGGCACTGCGTTCGGCTTGCGCCTTGGCGCGGGTATTGGCGGCTTCGGCTTGGACGGCTTTCTGTTTGGCTTCGGCGCGCGCCTTGGCGGCGGCGATGCGTTCGGCATCGGCCTTGGCCTTGGCCTTGACCGTGGCTTCCTGAGCGGCCTTTTGGCGCGCGGCTTCTTCCCGTGCGGCTTTGGTCGCGTCGATCTGGGTGGGCGCGGCCGGCATCGGGGAGCGCGGCGCAACCGGGGTGGCAACCGGCGCGGCGGGTGTTACGGGAACCGGTTTGAGGTGGGGGGCTGGGGCAACGGGCGGCGGCGATTCGACAACGGGTGGTGGTGGGATCGACGGCGCCGGTTCGGCAATGGGTGGCGGCGGCTCCCCTCTCCCCGGCGCTTCCTCCGGCTTGGGGATGGAACCGGCGGGAGGCGGCTCCGGTGGGGGCTGCTGGGAAAAGGTCAGAGTCGGAGTGGCCGGCGGCTGGATCGCCGGAGGCGGTTGGGTGACGGCGACCGGCGCGACCGGCAGCTTGTCCTGCTTGTGCAACATTCGCGGCGCGAAAATGACCGCCAGCGCCACAATAACAGCGACGCCCACCAGGCGTTGGGTCAAGCGATTGTCCAAGATCAAGTCTCCCGTGATTGCGGCAAGGAGGAATTGGGAATCCACGGCTGGGCGGCCAATACGGGAGCGACCGCGTGGAACGAGCCGAGCACGACGATGCGGTCGCCAGTGTCGGCCGCGGCGAGAGCGGCTTGGCAGGCATTCGCGATGCTATGGTGGGGGGCAACCGCATGAATGCCGGCCGAATCCAAGCACGCGGCCAGCTCGGCCCCCGCGCGTCCCCGCGCGCCACCGAGCGTGACCGGATGCCATTCATCCACCACACCCGCCAGCGCCTGAATCACCCCGTTGGCGTCCTTGTCGGCGAGCAGGCCGATGATGGCCCGGGTGCGTCCGGGACAGGCCCGCTCCCGCAAATTGCCAGCCAGCACGGCGGCGGCGGCGGGATTATGGGCAACATCGAGAATCCACTCAACCGGGCCGGGAATGATCTGAAACCGGCCGGGCAGTCGCGCCCGCAAGAGTCCGACGCGGATAGCGTCGGCGCCAACCGGCAGCCGGTCGCGCAGGCTGGTCAAGGTCATCAGCGCGGCGGCGGCGTTGCCCAGTTGATGTTCGCCGGCCAGCGCCGGCAGCGGCAGTTCGTCGAGACCGTGTTCGGACGACCGCCAGCGCCAGGTTGCGCCCGTGTGGGCAAAGTCATAATCATGGCCGACCCGCAGTAGCCGCGAGCCGATGGCGCAGGCGTGTTTGAGCAGCCGTGGCGGTGGGTCGGGGTCGGCGCAAATCGCCGGTCGGTTGGAGCGATAGATGCCGGCTTTTTCGTAGCCGATGCGGTCGCGATCCGGACCCAGCCAGTCGGTGTGGTCGAGGTCAATGCTGACCACCAGCGCGGCGTCAGCATCCACTACATTGACCGCGTCCAGCCGCCCGCCGAGGCCGACTTCCAGCACTGCGACCGCCACGCCGGCCTTCCGGAACCGTTCCAGCGCCGCCAGCGTGCCGAACTCGAAATAGGTCAGGGAAATGTCGCCGCGCGCCGCATCGATCCGGGCGAATGCCTGGCATAGCGCTTCATCGCTGGCCTCCACCCCATCCACCCGGATGCGTTCGTGGTAGCGCAGCAGGTGCGGCGAAGTGTAGACGCCAACCCGATAGCCAGCGGCGCGCAGGATGGCGTCCAGAAAGGCGGCGCAGGAGCCCTTGCCATTGGTGCCGCCCACCGTGATGACCGCGAAGGGAGGGGCATCCGGTTGCAAGCGGCGCAACACGGTCCGCACCCGCTCCAGGCCCAGTTCGATGGTCTTGGGATGCAGGGTCTCCTGCCAGCGCAGCCAATGGTCCAGCGTTTCGAACCGCATCCTATTCCCAGTCGGGCCGCAAGCCGCCGCTGCTCACGCCGCCAGCGTGGCGCGGCCGGTTAGCATCGCCAGCAACGCGGCCAGCCGGTCGCGCAGTTCGCGGCGATCCACAATCAGGTCGATCACGCCGTGTTCCAGCAGGAACTCGCTACGCTGGAAACCTTCCGGCAGTTTTTCCCGCACGGTCTGCTCGATCACCCGTGGTCCGGCGAATCCGATCAGCGCCTTCGGCTCGGCCACGTTGAGATCCCCCAGCATGGCCAGGCTGGCGGACACGCCACCGGTAGTGGGATGGGTCAGCACCGAGACGTAGGGAACCCCGTGTTCGGCCAGCCGGGCCAACACCGCGCTGGTCTTGGCCATCTGCATCAGCGACACCAGCGCCTCCTGCATCCGCGCCCCACCGCTGGCGGAGAAGCAGATCAACGGAAGATGTTCGTTCAGGGCAATCTGGGCGGCGCGAACGAAGCGCTCGCCGACTACCGAACCCATCGAGCCGGCCATGAATTCGAACTCGAACGCCATGGCCACCACCGGCATACCCTTGAGCAGGCCGCGCATGGCGACCAGAGCGTCTTTTTCGTCGCTGGCTTTCTGCGCCTGCACCAGCCGATCCTTGTACTTCCTGCCATCCTTGAACCTGAGAAAATCGATGGGCTCGATGTCATCACCGATTTCTACGCGGTCGTGCTCGTCGAGAAAGCCGTGCAGGCGCAGGCGCGCACCAAGATACATGTGATGGCCGCACTTGGGGCAGACCTGAAGGTTGCGCTCCAGTTCGGCGCGGTACAACACGGCGTTGCACTCCTCGCACTTGCTCCACAACCCTTCGGGTATCTGATGCTTGTTGCGGCCGTCGGTGCGAATCCGCGATGGAACCAGTTTTTCGTACCAACTCATGAGCGTATACAGAGTGCGGGCTGAATGGGGATCCGAATGGGGGAACACGCGCCCGGCCTGGCGCGGGGGGCCAAGCCGGGCCAAGAGCGAGATCGGTTTCAGTCGGCGAGGGCGGCGGTCGGCGCGCGGGTCTGGTCCATCGCCTGGCGCATGGCGGCGAGCAGTTCGCTCACTTCCACGAGCATCCGTTCCGGGTCGCCCGCCAGTTCGCCCATCTTGCCGACCAGGGCGCTGCCCACCACTACGGCATCGGCAACCTGGGCGATGGCGGCGGCGGTGGGTGGATCCTTGATGCCGAAGCCGACGCCTAGCGGCAGGTCGGTCAAGGCGCGGATTTCGGCCAGCTTGTCCGCCACCTCGGCGACGTTGATGGCGGCCGAACCGGTCACGCCTTTCAGCGAGACGTAATAAAGATAGCCGCGCGCCAGTTGGGCGGTACGCCGGATGCGCTCGCCGGAACTGGTCGGGGCCAGCAGAAAGATGGGGGCAATGCCAGCGGCGTCGAGCGGCTCGACCAGTTCTGCGGCTTCCTCCGGCGGCAGGTCCACGGTCAGCACTCCGTCGACCCCGGCGTCGCGGGCGCCGGTGACGAAAGCATCGTAGCCCATGCTTTCGATCGGATTGAGATAGCCCATCAGCACCACAGGCGTCTCGGCGTCGGTCTGGCGGAATTCGCGCACCTGTTCCAGAACCCGCCGTAGCGACATGCCCTGAGCCAGCGCGCGCTCGCAGGCTTGCTGAATGACCGGGCCATCGGCCATCGGATCGGAAAATGGCACGCCCAGTTCAACAATGTCCGCCCCGGCCTTCACCAGGGCGTGCAGCATGGGCACGGTGAGTTCCGGGTGGGGATCGCCAGCGGTGATGTAGGGAATCAGGGCCTTGCGGCCGGCGCGGCGCAATTCCTGGAAACGGCGGGTGATGCGATTCATGCGGTGAAACCCGTTCAAAGTTGAATGCCTTCCAGTTTGGCGACGGTGTAGATGTCCTTGTCGCCGCGGCCGGACAGGTTGACCACGATACGCTGGTCGGGACGCATCGTCGGGGCCAGTTTCGTGACGTAGGCCAGGGCGTGGCTGCTTTCCAGCGCCGGAATGATGCCCTCGATGAGGGTCAGGTCGTGGAAGCCTCTGATCGCTTCATCATCGGTGACGGCAACATAGCGCGCTCGACCGATGTCCTTGAGCCAGGCATGTTCCGGGCCGACGCCGGGATAATCCAGGCCGGCGGACACCGAGTGGGTTTCGGTGATCTGGCCGTTGGCGTCGTTGAGCAGGTAGCTGCGGTTGCCGTGCAACACGCCGGGTCGGCCGGCGCAGAGCGTGGCGGCGTGGCGGCCGGTTTCGATGCCGGAGCCGGCGGCCTCAACCCCGTAGATCGCCACCTCGCTGTCGTTGAGGAACGGATGGAACAGACCGATGGCGTTGGAGCCGCCGCCGACGCAGGCGACCAGTGCATCCGGCAGGCAGCCGTAGTCGGTCAACATCTGTTCGCGCGCCTCGCGGCCGATCACCGCCTGGAACTCGCGCACCATCACCGGGTAGGGATGCGGGCCGGCCACCGTGCCGATCATATAGAAGGTGTGGTCCACATGGGCCACCCAGTCGCGCATCGCTTCGTTGAGCGCGTCCTTCAGGGTGCGCGAGCCGGAGGTAACCGGCTGGACGGTCGCGCCCAGCAGCCGCATCCGATAGACGTTCAGCGCCTGACGCTGGATGTCCTCCGCGCCCATGTAGACCACGCATTCCATCCCCAGCCGGGCGGCGACGGTGGCGGAGGCGACGCCGTGTTGGCCGGCGCCGGTCTCGGCGATCAGCCGGGTCTTGCCCATCCGCTTGGCCAGCAGCGCCTGACCGACGGTGTTGTTGATCTTGTGCGCGCCGGTGTGGTTGAGGTCTTCACGCTTGAGGTAGATTTGCGCGCCGCCGAGCTTCCGGCTCCAACGTTCGGCGTGATAGAGCGGGGTGGGACGACCGACGTAGCGGGCCAGATCGGTGTCCAGTTCCGCCAGGAATTCGGGGTCGTTGCGATAGCTCCGCCAAGCATCGTCCAGTTCGTGCAGCGCTTCCATCAGGGTTTCGGCAACGAACCGGCCACCGTAACGGCCGAAATGGCCGTGACGGTCGGGGAACTGGCTGAAGTCCACTGGGTTACGCATGGCTTTCGCAGTCATATACACCTCGCAGAAATGCGCGCATCAGTTCGGTGTCCTTGATGCCCTTGGCTGTTTCAACCCCACTGCTGACGTCCACCGCGTAGGGCCGCACCTGGCGGATCGCGGCGGCGACGTTGTCGGGATGCAGTCCGCCGGCCAGAATCAGCGGCTTGCGGCGTTCGGCGGGAATCCGGCTCCAGTCGAAGCCCGCGCCAGTGCCGCCCATTTTGTTGCCGCCGTGGCTGTCCAGCAAGAGGCCCGCCGCCGTGGCGAACCGCCGTTCGTAATCCCGCATGTCGGCGCCAGCGCCCATCGGTACGGCTTTGAGGTAAGGCAGGCCGAACGCGGCGCAGTAGTCGGGGTCTTCGTCGCCGTGGAATTGCAACAGAGACAACGGGACTGCGGATAGGACGGCCCGCACTGCTGCCGGTTCGGCGTTCATGAACAGGCCGACCGTGGCGATGAACGGCGGCAGCGCCGCGACGATCCGTTGCGCCGTGTCCGCATCCACGCAGCGGGGGCTGGGCCGATGAAACACCAGTCCGACGGCGTCCGCGCCCAAACCGGCCGCCATCGCGCCGTCCGCGGGACGGGTGATGCCACAAATCTTGACGCGAGTGCGGGAAATCGGGGTCATGGAGCGTGTGCGGGGGGCAGGGACAGCCAGGGGAAAGCGAAGACTACCAGAAATCCAGCATTTTTGTAGAGATAGTGATGGCGCAAAATCTGCTGGGATCAGTAGGCGGTGGTGGTGTTCAACGGGCGGTTCCGTGGCGTGGTGCCGAGAACCGGAAATTCGACGCCGCGCGTTCTGTTCGTCACTGCGGAGCGTCGCATAACATGCGAGTTGAGCGGACCTCGCGCGGCTTCATGCGCGAGGTCCGCTCGAACGACGGGTTGGACCTCGTGAGGGCAAACAGCAAATGGCTCGTGAACGAACAGGAGAAGCGGAGAGCTTTACACCGAGAGCATGAAGAAGTTTCTAGCGGATGAGGTAATTGCAAAATTCTAAAAATCGCATGATTTTCTCAGCCAACCTGAATAAAAGAGTGGCTTTATCG
>WBZP01006381.1_pt1 | contig 11675 bp, 9 predicted proteins | sample 5204301 | NCBI WGS metagenome assembly WBZP01 (sample SAMN12412401, study PRJNA552823) | activated sludge metagenome | isolation source: activated sludge from nitrification reactor of wastewater treatment plant... | place: USA: Pennsylvania | collected 2017
CGGGTCGTCCTGGCGCGGCACCTGCAAATGCCAGCCGCGTTCCTGGAGGTTGCGCAATACTTCCGCTGTGTCCTCCTGCGCCAGCTTGCGCTCCGGAGACAGGTCCAGGTCCATGAGGTGAACCAGCTCGCCGATGAGTTTCAGCAGGGTCTCGGGGATTTGGGAGAAATCATCCTTGGCGGCGAGATAAAGATAAGTATCCTGTTTCCTGAGGCTTTTGTAGATCGCGCACTGCATGAACGTCTCCAGGCGGAAGGTTCGGGAATGACTAGGGTATAATGCGAGGCTGACCAAAGCGAATAAGACGATGCGCCATGACCAATATCAACGAGTTATTGCAAGGCTTCCAGCGCTTTCGCGTCAAGAGCTTCGAGCCGAACCGGGAATTGTTCAACCGGCTGGCAATGAAGGGGCAAACGCCGCGCACACTGCTGATTGGGTGCAGCGATTCCCGGGTGGACCCCGCCATCCTGACCGATTCCGCGCCCGGCGATCTGTTCGTGGTGCGCAACGTCGCCAGCCTGATCCCGCCCTACGAGACGGGTGGCCGCTATCACGGCACCAGCGCCGCCGTGGAATTCGCCGTCTGCAATCTGAAAGTGCATAACATCATTGTGCTTGGTCATTCGCACTGCGGCGGCATCAGCGCCCTGCTGGACGGCTACGGTGAAAACGACGAGGGCGAAGGGTATATCGCGCCCTGGGTGCGGATCGCCGCGCCCGCCCGCGATGAAGTGTTGCGGCGCTGGCCGGATGCCAGCCGCGAGTTCAAGCAGCGGGCCTGCGAGCGGGCCGGCGTGCGGACTTCGTTGACCAATCTGATGACGTTCCCGTTCATTCGCCAGCGGGTCGAAGCGGGTTCCCTGAGCCTGTACGGCTGGTACTACGATCTGGAAAACGGCGAGCTGATGCAGTACGACCCCGAAAAGGACCGGTTCTACGATCTATATTTTGGCCCGATGCCGGTGGATGCCGCCTGAGCATTCCCTAAACTTTTGCTGTTATGTTTGCACTCCTTGCCCACTTCTACCCGATCCACGGACCTTTGCATGAACCCGACCTCCGCTCTTCCCATTCGCCGCGCCCTGCTCAGCGTTTCCGATAAAACTGACCTCGTGGATTTTGCCCGCGCCCTGGTTGACTTGGGCGTGGAATTGCTCTCCACCGGCGGCACCGCCAAGCTCCTGAACGACAACCGCATTCCCGTGATTGAAGTCGCCGATTACACCGGCTTCCCGGAGATGATGGATGGCCGGCTCAAAACCCTGCATCCCAAAATCCATGGCGGCTTGCTGGGTCGGCGCGGCGAGGATGACGCGGCGATGACCGAGCATGGGATTCCGCCGATTGACCTGCTGGTGGTGAACCTCTACCCGTTCGCGGCTACGGTCGCCAAGCCGAATTGCGCGCTGGCCGATGCGATTGAAAACATCGACATCGGCGGCCCGGCGATGCTGCGAGCGGCGGCCAAGAATCACGCGGCGGTCGCGGTAGTCACTGATGCCGGCGACTACGACCGGGTGCTGGCCGAGATGCGGGACAACGGCAGCGCGGTGAGCGCCGCCACCCGCTTCGATCTGGCGGTGAAAGTGTTTGAACACACCGCCCGCTATGACGGCGCGATTGCCAACTATCTCGGCTCCATTCAGGCCGAAGGCGCGCGCGATCCCTTCCCGCGCACCTACAGCGTCCAGTTCCGCAAGGCGCAGAGCATGCGTTATGGCGAGAATCCCCATCAGGGCGCGGCGTTCTATGTCGAACCGCAGCCGGCGGAAGCCTGCATCGCCACCGCCCGCCAGTTGCAGGGCAAGGAACTGTCCTACAACAACGTCGCCGATACCGACGCCGCGCTGGAATGCGTCAAGGGCTTCGCCGCGCCGGCCTGCGTCATTGTGAAACACGCCAATCCCTGCGGCGTGGCGGTCGGCGCGACCCTGCTTGAAGCGTATGACCGCGCTTATCAGGCCGACCCGACTTCCGCTTTTGGCGGGATCATCGCCTTCAACCGGCCACTGGACGCCGTCACCGCCAAGGCGATTGTGGACCGGCAATTTGTCGAGGTGATCATCGCTCCCGAAGTCATGCCGGACGCCCTGACAGTAACTGCCAGCAAGCAGAACGTGCGGGTGTTGGCCTGCGGCCAATGGGGTGCCGAGCACATTCCAGGCTGGGATTACAAGCGGGTCACCGGCGGCCTGCTGGTGCAGGACCGCGATCTCGGTCAGGTCGCCGAGGCGGACTTGAAGGTTGTGACTCAGCGCCAGCCTACCCCTCAAGAACTGGCTGATTTGCTGTTCACTTGGCAGGTCGTCAAATTCGTCAAGTCCAACGCCATTGTCTATGGCCGGGATGGGATGATTCTCGGCGTTGGCGCGGGGCAGATGAGTCGGGTCTTTTCCGCCCGCATCGCCGCGATGAAGGCTGAGGAGGCGAAACTGGATTTGCACGGCGCGGCCATGGGTTCCGACGCCTTTTTCCCGTTCCGCGATGGTCTTGATTTAGCGGCGGAGCTGGGGATTACCGCCGTGATTCAGCCGGGCGGCTCGATGCGCGACAGTGAAGTGATCGCCGCCGCCGACGAACACCGCATGACGATGGTATTCACTGGTATGCGGCATTTTCGGCATTGATTTCCAGGGCACTCAGGCACTGAGGCGCTTGATGGACATTCAGGCCCATTTCACCGACATCGGCCGGGTGATCAGGGCTGATTTGGATGCTGCCCGGCAGTCGATTGATGTGGCGGTCGCTTGGCTGACTGACCCAGCGCTGTTCGAGGCGTTGCTGAAAGCGGCCAGGCGTAGCTGTCAGGTGCGGCTGGCGCTGCTGGACGATGCGATTAACCGCCAGTCCGGGCTGAATCTGGAGCGGTTGCAGGCCGCATGCGGTGCGGTGTTCTGGATTCCCGAAGCGCAAGGCGGGCAGGGTTCGCTGCATCACAAGTTTCCTACTGTAAGAAGCTGTCGAAAAACTTCTCATTGATTTTTCATAAAAATTTTTCGCCGATTCCATCTCCAGCCGGCTGGATGGGCCAAAAATCGGCTAGAAGCCTAAATCGACAATCATATAGATCAACGAGTTAGTTTTTAGACAGTCTCTAAATTTTCCTGTGATGGCGAGGGTTCGAGCGTGGGCTAGACCGTAAACTCACCGCTCAACCTATTGATCCTGCTGATGGGCGTACCCTACGATTACCCGAACCGCAGATCGGATCACAGGAAAATTTACAGGAGGATATTCCTTACGCCTAATTTTAGCGGGTGCCAACTGTTCCTACCCAACCCCATCCTATCTCATCCCACCCCATCCTGGCGCTACCCGGTCTCAACCTCAAAACCCACCACGGTGCGCTGTTCGCGACTGAATTCAATGCCAATCAAATGGATGGGCTGGCCCAAGGCGCGGTGCTTATCCGCATAACCCCGATCCTTGATTTGCTGGAGCGCCCGGCCCTCCGGTTCCAGTTCCACCACCTTGAATTCAAACAGCCAGATTTGGCCGTTGAACTTCAGCGTCAGATCAATCCGGCCCTGACTCGTGGCGTCCTCCGGGGTCAAGTCCAGCCCCAGCGCGGCCAGATGGCTGTAAAACACGCTGGCGTAATAACCCTCGTAGCGGGCGATAGCGTTGCCGGTATGCCATTGATGAGGAATCGCGGCGAACAGGCTGACCAGATGCGCCCGCAGCGCCGCAAAGTCCCCGGCGACCAGCACGTCATAGAGCCGACTGATGGCGCACTCGGCTTGCATCGGATCGCCCATCAACGCCTTGAGCAAGGCGTCATTGAGGGCCGTTTCCACCTCCAGATTGGGATAGCCCAAGGTGTATTCGAGCCGCGCGCCGATCCGCCGGGAGCCGGCAAAGGTCAGATAGCCGGTCTGCCACAGCAGCGCCTCCGAGCGCATCGCCTCGACATCGAAGGCGGACAGCAACGCCTCGGTCGCGTGAAGCCGCGCCAGATTGGGCGTGAAGTAGCCGTGATGGATCAGCAGATCCACCAGAAAAGTCGGCGTGCCGGTCTCGAACCACCAAGTGCGGAATTCGCGGGCGTCGAACAGCAGAAGCAGATCAAAGGGGTTATATACGGCTTCTCCCATCCAGTTATAGCCGTTATACCAGCGGCGGATTTCCTCCCGGTCCAGTCCTTCCAGTTCCGGAGCAAAGACGGTCTCCACATCCCGTTCGGTATAACCACACAATGCCGAGTAACGGGCATCGACCGTAATGTCCTTCAGGTTATTCAACCCGGAGAAAATGCTCACCTTGCTGAACTTGCTCACCCCGGTCAGGAAAGCAAAGCGAAGATGCGCCTCGTTGTCCTTGATCACCGAGTACAGATTACGCAGCCCATCCCGCAGGGCGCGCGCCATGTCTGGCTCGGTCAGGTTATCGAGAATCGGCTTGTCGTATTCATCCACCAGCACCACCACGCGCTGTCCGGCAGCGGCGCGGGCCAGCCGAATCAATTCCGCAAACCCGCCGTCAATCGCCGTTTCGGTCAGGGTCAGGCCCAGCGCCGCCTGGTTGACGCGCAGTTGTTCCCAAATCTTGTGCTCCAGCGCTTCGGAACTTTGCACGACGCCCCCGCCAAAGCTGAACCGAATCACCGGATAGCGTGTCGTCCAGTCCCAGTCGGGATGAATCGCCAGCCCCCGGAACAGCGGCTCGTTGCCGGCGAACAGTTCAGCCAGCGTGTCCAGCAGCAGCGACTTGCCGAAACGGCGCGGGCGGGACAGAAAGTACTGGCCGCCCTGGTCGATCATCTGCCGGATGAAGCCGGTCTTGTCCACATAGTAGTAATCTGCCTCGCGGATCTTGGCGAAGGTCTGAATGCCAATGGGCAGTTTACGGCGGTGCATGAGGAACCTCGGACGATGGACAGGTCGGCAAACGGGAAGGAGCGGCCTCATCAGGCGCATAATGACGATAGCACAGCCCGGCGCCCGCGAAGATCATCAACGTCATGGATTCCGGGTCGGCGGGTTGCCGATATAATGCCCCATCCAACCTGACCGTCGAACCTTCGCTAACTGGCTGAAATCAAAAAAATCATTCCTGGCTCCCATTCGTTCAAGGCGGGACTCCACGGTTACAACGAGGTCATTCACTCTATGAACATCCTGATCGTCGGCGGCGGTGGCCGCGAACACGCGCTGGCCTGGAAAGTGGCGCAATCCAGCCGGGTCAGCAACGTCTACGTCGCGCCGGGCAACGCCGGCACCGCCCGCGAACCCAAGGTCACCAACATCGCCATCACCGCCGACGATCCGCCGGATCTGCTCAAGTTCGCTCAGGGCCATCACGTTGATCTGACGATCATCGGTCCCGAGGTGCCGCTGGTGCTGGGCATTACCGACCTGTTCGCCGCCGCCGGGCTGCGCTGTTTCGGGCCGTCCAAGACGGCGGCACAACTGGAAGGCTCCAAGGCCTTCGCCAAGGATTTTCTGGCCCGCCATCAGATTCCGACCGCCCGCTACCAGAGCTTCACCGACCCGGATGCGGCGGAAGCCTACATCCATGAGATGGGCTCTCCCGTTGTCGTCAAGGCCGACGGACTGGCGGCTGGCAAGGGGGTGATTCTGGCGCAAAGCGAGGCCGAGGCTATCGCCGCCGCCCGTGGCATGTTGAGCGGCGCGGATTTCGGCGCGGCGGGCCGGCGGGTAGTGGTCGAGGAGTTCCTGCGCGGCGAGGAAGCCAGCTTCATCGTCATGACCGATGGCGAACACATCCTGCCGTTTGCGTCCTCGCAGGATCACAAGGCCCGCGACAACGGCGACCGTGGTCCCAACACCGGCGGCATGGGTGCTTATTCCCCCGCGCCGGTGGTGACGCCGGAACTGCACGCGCGGATTATGGCCGAGATCATCGAACCGACGGTGCGCGGCATGGCGGCGGAAGGTTGCCGCTATGTCGGTTTCCTGTACGCGGGGGTGATGATCACCGCCGACGGACCCAAGGTGCTGGAATACAACTGCCGGCTGGGCGATCCCGAAACCCAGCCGCTCATCATGCGGCTGCGCTCCGATCTGGTGGAGCTGTGCAAGGTGGCTCTGGAGGGTCGGTTGTCCGAGGTCGAGGCCGACTGGGACTCGCGTCCGGCCTTGGGCGTAGTGATGACGGCGGGCGGTTATCCGGGCCGCTACCGGCAGGGCGATGTGATCGAAGGTTTGCCGGCGCACGACGAGGAACTGGGCGACGACGTGAAGCTGTTCCACGCCGGGACCCTGGAGACCAAGGAGGGCCACATCGTCACTCATGGCGGGCGGGTGCTGTGCGCCACCGCGCTGGGAACCACAGTCGCCGAGGCGCAGAACCTGGCCTACAACCTGGTTAAGCGGGTGCGCTGGGAAGGCGCCTATTACCGCACCGACATCGGCTATCGGGCCATCGCGCGGGAACGGGGAGAATAGTTATGGCAGCCTCTACTCCATCCCCCCAGTCCAAACCGCTGGAACTGGTTTGTCCCGCCGGCAATCTGCCCTCGCTGAAAACCGCCGTGGATCACGGGGCCGATGCCGTCTACATCGGCTTTCGCGACGACACCAACGCTCGCCATTTTCCCGGCTTGAATTTCGACGCCAAAACCGCCGCCCAAGGCGTGTGGTACGCTCATGCCAAGGGCCGGCGGGTCTTCGTCGCCCTCAACACCTTTCCGCAACCGGCGGGTTGGGAGCGCTGGCAACGGGCCGTGGATCAGGCGGCGGAACTGGGCGTGGACGCGGTCATCGCCGCCGATATCGGCGTGCTGGACTACGCCTGCCGCCAGCATCCGAATTTGCCGCTGCATCTGTCGGTGCAGGGTTCCGCCACCAACTACGAAGCGATCCGCTTTTATCACGAACAGTTTGGCATTCGCCGGGTGGTGCTACCGCGAGTGCTGTCGCTGCCGCAAGTGAAGCACGTATTGGAGAACAGCCCGGTCGGGATCGAAGTCTTCGGTTTCGGCGGCTTGTGCATCATGGTGGAAGGACGCTGCCTGCTGTCGTCCTACGTCACCGGCGAATCGCCCAACATGTGTGGAGTCTGCTCGCCGGCCAAGGCGGTACGCTGGGAAGAGACGCCGCGCGGGCTGGAAACCCGGCTGGGTGGCCTCTTGATCGACCGCTACGCGCCGGGCGAGCCAGCCGGCTATCCGACCCTGTGCAAGGGCCGGTTTGAAGTAGCCGATCAGACTTATTACGCCATTGAGGAGCCGACCAGCCTCAACACCTTGGAACTGCTGCCGGAGTTGCAGGACATGGGCATCGCCGCGATCAAGATCGAGGGTCGGCAACGCAGCCCAGCTTACGTGACCCAGGTCACCAAGGTCTGGCGCGCGGCCATCGACGCCTGCCGGCGCAATCCGGCCGCTTACGCGCCCAAACCGGAATGGCTGCGGGAACTGGGCAAGGTGTCCGAGGGCCAGCAGACCACGCTCGGTGCTTACCACCGGACCTGGCAATGAACATGGAGACCGCAACCATGACCGAGCGCACCCCGAAACTGGCGCTGGGGCCGGTGCTGTACTACTGGCCCAAGGAAAAGCTGCTCGACTTTTACGAGCGCATGAGCACCGCGCCAGTGGACATCGTCTATCTCGGCGAAACGGTCTGCTCCAAGCGTCGCGCCTTCAACACTGAAGAGTGGCTGGAGCTGGCCGAACGGCTGCGCGCCGCCGGCAAGGAGGTGGTGCTGTCCACCATGGCGCTGCTGGAAGCGGAATCGGAACTCAAGACCCTGCGCCGGCTGTGCGAGAACGACCGATTCACCGTGGAAGCCAACGACATGGGCGCGGTGCGGTTGCTGTCCGAGCGGAAAACGCCGTTCGTACTCGGCACCGGCATCAATGTCTACAGCGACCAGACCCTGCGCTTCCTGGCCGGGCTGGGCGCCAAACGCTGGGTCATGCCGGTGGAACTGTCGCGGCAGACGCTGGCTTTGATCCAGACCGGGCGGCCGGAAGGCGTGGAAACCGAGGTCTTCGTCTACGGTCGCCTGCCGCTGGCCTATTCCGCCCGCTGCTTCACCGCCCGCCATCACAACCTGCCCAAGGACGATTGCCAGTATCGCTGTCTGGACTACCCGGAAGGGCTGACGCTGAGCACCCGCGAAGGTCAGGCCTTCCTGACACTGAACGGCATCCAGACCCAGTCGGCGCAGACCTATAACTTGCTGCCGGAACTGGCGGAATTGCGGGAATTGAAGGTGGACGTGCTGCGAATTAGCCCACAACCTGAAGGTACGGAAACGATGATTGAGGCGTTCGCCGCCTGTCTGCGGGGGGAGGGTGATCCGTTGGAGACGGCGCGGGGTCTTAATGCCGCTTTGCCATACGGCGCTTGCGACGGCTATTGGCAGGGACAACCGGGGCTGCGGCAAGTCGCTGAACTGGCGTAGGAATCTGGTTTCCGCTGCTGTTAATGGCGCGACACGATACTTGAAACGATCAAGTCGCCGCCCGCGCCGCCGCGCAGACACACAGAGCTTGCACGGTCTCCCGGACATCATGAGTGCGGATGATGTTCGCCCCCTGCCAGAAGGCGATAACCGCCGCCGCCAGGCCGCCACTCAACCGCTCGCCGACCGGTGCGTTCAGCAGCAGGCCGATCATGCTCTTGCGGGAAATGCCCACCAGGACGCCGGCGGCCAGGTCGGTGAAACGATCCAGATGCCGTAGCAGGGTCAGGTTGTGATCCAGGGTCTTGCCGAAGCCAAAACCGGGGTCTACCACGATGTGGTCGCGGGCGATGCCGGCGTTTTCGCAGACGCGAACCCGCTCAGCTAGAAAGGCGTGAACCTCGGCTGCCACATCGGTGTAAACCGGCTCGCGCTGCATCGTGGCCGGTTCGCCCCGCAGGTGCATCAGGCAGACCGGCAGACCGCTGGCCGCTGCGGCTTCCAGCGCGCCCGGCAGGCGCAAGGCCCGCACGTCGTTGATCAGACCGGCGCCGGCGCGCGCCGCTTCCCGGATGATTTCGGGCTTGCTGGTATCCACCGAGATGGGGATCGGCAGTTCGCGCGCCAGCCGTTCCACCACCGGCAGCACCCGGTCCAGTTCCTCCCGAACCGACACCGGAGTTGCCCCCGGTCGGGTGGATTCGCCGCCCACGTCAATCAGCGCCGCGCCCTCCGCCGCCATGGTCTCGGCGCGGCGCAGGGCTTCGGTCGGTTGCAGATAACGTCCGCCGTCGGAAAGCGAATCGGGGGTGACGTTCAGCACCCCCATGACAGTGGGCCGGCTCAGGTCAAGGACTTTTCCCGCGCAATCCATCAGCATGGCTGAAAAACTCCAATAAAAACCCCTCTCCCGCAAGCGGGAGAGGGGCAGGGGTGAGGGGGAAACCGAACGCACTCTCAGTGCTGTCGGGCCGGACCGCCAATCGGTTTTTCGCCCTGCTGATCCTTGTCCAGGCCGACCGGCGAACCGGTGGTGGGTGGTTCCTGATCGGCGCTAGCATCAACCGGTTCGCGCGGCGGCCGCCCGGCCATGATGTCGTCGATTTGTCCGGAATCAATCGTTTCGTACTTGATCAGGGCATCGGCCATGGCGTGCAACTGATCGAAATGATTCCGCAGCAACTGCTCGGAACGCTGATAGTTGCGATTGATGATGGCTCGGATTTCCTCGTCGATGACGTGGGCGGTCTCGTCGGAGACGTTCTTGTGCCGGGTCACGCTGCGCCCCAGGAATACCTCGCCGTCGTCCTCGCTGTAAGTGAGCGGCCCCAGCCGGTCGGACAGGCCCCACTTGGTCACCATGTTGCGGGCGATATCCGTCGAGCGCTCGATGTCGTTCTGGGCGCCGGTGGTGACGAAATCCGCCCCAAAGATGAGCGCCTCGGCGATCCGGCCGCCGAACAGGCTGGAAATCTGGCTTTCCAGCCGCTGCTTGCTGAAGCTGTAGCGGTCGCCTTCCGGCAGAAACATGGTCACACCCAGCGCCCGCCCGCGCGGGATGATGCTGACCTTGTACACCGGGTCGTGCGCCGGCACCAGCCGCCCCACGATGGCATGGCCCGCCTCGTGGTAGGCGGTGAGCTTTTTCTCCTCCTCGCTCATCACCATCGATTTGCGCTCGGCGCCCATCATGATCTTGTCCTTGGCCTTCTCGAAATCGTCCATGTCCACATCGCGCTTGTTGGAACGGGCTGCGAACAGCGCGGCCTCGTTGACCAAGTTGGCCAGATCGGCGCCGGAGAAACCCGGCGTACCGCGAGCGATCACCGACGGTTTGACGTTGTCGGACAACGGCACTTTGCGCATGTGGACCTTGAGAATCTGCTCGCGGCCGCGCACGTCGGGCAAGGGCACCACCACTTGGCGGTCGAAACGGCCGGGCCGCAGCAGCGCCGGATCGAGCACGTCCGGGCGGTTGGTGGCGGCGATGACGATGATGCCCTCGTTGCCTTCGAAACCGTCCATCTCGACCAGCAACTGGTTCAGGGTCTGCTCGCGCTCGTCGTGGCCGCCGCCCAGGCCCGCGCCGCGATGCCGGCCCACGGCATCAATTTCGTCGATAAAGATGATGCAGGGCGCGTGCTTCTTGGCCTGCTCGAACATGTCGCGCACTCGCGAGGCGCCGACGCCGACGAACATTTCCACGAAATCCGAGCCGGAGATCGAGAAGAACGGCACTTTCGCCTCGCCGGCGATGGCCTTGGCCAGCAGGGTCTTGCCGGTGCCCGGCGAGCCGACCATCAGCACGCCGCGTGGAATCTTGCCGCCGAGCTTCTGGAACTTGCCGGGATCGCGCAGGAACTCCACCAGCTCGGCCACTTCCTCCTTGGCCTCGTCCACGCCCGCGACATCGGCGAAGGTCACCTTGATCTGGTCCTCGCTCATCATCCGCGCCCGCGATTTGCCGAAGGACATCGCGCCCCGGCCAGCGCCGCCGCCCTGCATTTGCCGCAGGAAAAACACCCAGATGCCGATCAGCAGCAGCATCGGGAACCAACTGATGAAAATCTGCATCAGCAGGCCCTGCTTCTCCGGCGGCTGGCCTTCGATATCCACGCCGTGTTTGAGCAGCTCGCCGATCATGGGGCTGTTGTCGGTTTCCGGGCTGTAGGTGGTGAACCGCTCACCGCCACCCGTTCGGCCCTGAATGGTGCGGCCATCAATCGTCACCTGCGCGATCCGCCCCTGTTTGGCGTCTTGCAGGAATTGCGAATAGGACATCTGGGCGGCTGGCGCCACCTTGGGACCGAAGCTGTTGAACACCGACATCAGCACGACCGCGATGACCACCCACAACAGGATGTTCTTGACCATGTCGTTCAAGGCATGCACCTCAACACTGCGAAAAGGGGATAAAAGAGATTCGCGCCGCCGGTCCATAAGCGCGATGGATTGAAAGTCGCGGAATTTTTAGACCAGATCACCGATGATAGTTCCTGGCCAGCAGGTACTGCTCGGCGCTGCGGGCGCGCGACGCCTTGGGCTTGCGAATCGCGACCGTGGCGAACGCGGCGCGCAATTCGTTCAGATACGAATCGAAGCCTTCACCCTGAAACGCCTTGGTCAGAAAATCACCGCCGGGCCGCAGACAGCGCCGGGCAAAATCCAGGGCCAGTTCGGCCAGATACATCCCGCGCGGCTGATCCACCGCCTTGATGCCACTGGTATTGGGGGCCATGTCGGAGATTACAAGGTCCACCGGCCGGCCGTTCAGCGCATTCAGCAACCGCTCCAGCACC
>WBZP01006383.1_pt1 | contig 11675 bp, 6 predicted proteins | sample 5204301 | NCBI WGS metagenome assembly WBZP01 (sample SAMN12412401, study PRJNA552823) | activated sludge metagenome | isolation source: activated sludge from nitrification reactor of wastewater treatment plant... | place: USA: Pennsylvania | collected 2017
CTCGTCGTGATGCCGGCAACGGCCGGCACAACCGCGAGCAGGGCGACGAGGACAAAGAGAAGTGATGTGCGCATGGTGTGACCCTCCAGAAAAAGACGACTCATGTTGAAGCTCCATCCTGACTGCGTGTGTTACCTGTGAACGGTGTCGGGAGACACCCGATGTCTGGAGTCAATATACACGATACGCCCCCCGGGAGCTGTATTCACGGTCACACGCGGACATCATCCCTACCGCGGCCGGACAGGGCAGTAATTTCTACAATGCCGAATGCTTGCTTTTCTGGCCGGATTCGGGTAGGTTCGAGCACATGAACAGCGTCGTGAACAAGGGACATCAGGAGACCATGGCGATCCGCATCTTTGTGACCGGGGGCACATTCGACAAGGAATACAACGAACTGGAGGGAAAGCTCTATTTCAAGGATTCCCACCTGCAGGAAATGCTCACGCTCGGCCGCTGCAAGCTGGATGTCGCGGTGCGGACACTGATGATGGTGGACAGCCTGGAGATGACGGATGCGGACCGCTCATTGATCGTGGACCAATGCACGAAGTGCCATGAGGAACGGATCCTGATCACGCACGGCACCGATACGATGGATGTGACCGCGCGTGCACTCGGCACGGCGGTGAGCGGCAAAACGATCGTCCTCACCGGCGCGATGATCCCCTGGAAGTTCGGCAGTTCGGACGGGCTCTTCAATCTTGGCAGCGCCCTCGCCTTCGTGCAGGTGCTTCCGCACGGGATCTACATCGTGATGAATGGCAGGGTATTCCCGTGGGACAACGTGAAGAAGAACCGGAAGACCGGGGTATTCGAGGAGAAGCAGTGAGGACGTGACGCCGCTGAGCGCACCGAAACGAAAAGAGCACAAAGGAACCCTCTGTGCTCTCTCTTTTTGACCTGTCGTACTGCTGTCTTAGTACCGTTCCACCCGTATGCTCGACACACCCGCCTCGATATCCAGCGTGATCGAGCTCTTCGCTGTGCCGAAATTCTCCGTGCGGTAGGTGCCCTCACCCGACTTCGTGAATCCCGGGAAGTTCTTCGACGACAGCGCGCTCTCGAGATGCACCTCGCACGCCGCGGCCTCGGGCACATACACGGCGATCGATGACGCACCGGACGAGATGTGCACGGTCGTCGACGGCGAACGGTCGCCGAGCGTGATCCGCATGCTCGACGCTCCGCCGTTGATCTCGAGCCGGTCCACGGCGAACGGGGTGAGGTCGCACGTCAGCTTCGCCGCCCCGATGTTCATCTCGAGGTCCCATACCGGTGCCACGCCGAGATGCGCGGTCACCTGATTCGTGGCGCGGCCCATCCTCCACCCCTTCTTCTTCCCCTCCAGACTCATCGTGTACGTCCGTTCCTTGCCGGCCCCCGACTCGTCAAGACGGTACATCCCGATGTTCGTCTCCACCTGGGCATGCACGAGGTTGATCGATGTATCGGCCACCGTGAAATTGCCCGCACCGGATTCCAGGACGAACGTGGCATGCTTCACCGCCGTGTCCGGCGCGACGATGAAACTCTGGGTGGCTTTCGCCATGTCCGCCTGCTCTTCATCATCCCAGAACGACATCGTGATCACCGCGGAGAGGAAGTATGCCAGCACAATGCCGGCGACCGCGGCCGTGACGATCCGGATCGCCTGTCCGCCCACCAGGAGGCCGATGCCCAGCAGGACTAACACGAGCGGCCACAACCCGAGCGCGATGCTCCACTGCGGGGTCATGATGCCCGCCTTGTGGCCGAGGACGATCAGCCCGAGCGCGACCAGGGCAACGCCCCAGAAGATCCGTCCAGGCTTCATGACTGGCCTCCCTGCGGACGGCCGTCATCACGGGAACGCCAGAGCATGGCGGCGCCGATGGCAACGAGGATGAGCGGCCAGAAATCGATGAACCGGACGTCCAGAAACCGGTCGGCAAGGAACAACAGGCCGAGGACGATGAGCACAATGCCACCGATGACACTACCGCGGTCACGTTTGCGCTCGGATGCGGAAGAGGGTGTCGGTGTATCCATGGGGGTCTGCCTTTCTATGGTCTGGTACCGCCCGTCCACAGTGAACGGGCCCGGAGTGCGTGTCTTCCCTCCAGAGGATTGTACGCAGTCCGGGCCCGGATGTTACTCCAATTTATCGCACGACGCGGAACGTCCCGGCCCCGGCCGTCGAAGAATACCGGCCGTCATACATTGCCTCGGCCGTGACCGGTGGATACACGAAACTCCCCGCCGTCACCGCACGGACCGCATAGTAGAACACCTGTTGACGCTTCCCGCCCCGGAAGCTCGTGTAGAGATTGATCCGGTCGTCACGGATGTCCATATACTCCGGCACCGTGGCATTCCCGATGAACGGATACGCCGTGGCCTCGGTCAACCGTGGGTTCTCGATCTCCAACCCGGCCGGCAGCAGATCACTGACCGCGACATAGTCCAACCGGTCCACCGACGAGGTCAGCGTGATCCGAACGACGAGGAGGTCATTCTGCTTCACGGCCTGGCCGTTCACCACGGCACCCGACCGCGTGAGCAGGTCCCGTCGCACCTGGAGATTCCGGTCCTCCATCTTCACCTTCCCATCCGTCCGGATCCCCTCCACCGCCACCGTATAATAGACGCGGCCATTCCCTTCCATCGCCAGGGTGACGGTCTTGCCGTACGGCTCGCAATCGATCCGCTGTGTCCCGCCGCTGTACGCGTACTCCTTTGTTCCGACCTTCACCTTACCGCTCACCTTCGCCGCGCTCGCCATGCGGGCGGCCTTGCCGAAGGCCAGCAACATGAAGGCGTTGTCCTGCGTGCTGTACCACTCGTCCGCCTTGTAGGCCTTCGAGAGGTATTCCATCAGACGCGGCACGTGCGGACTGTTCAGGTCGGTCTCGAGGAGGACGTTCAGCATCACGCCCGCGGAGCGCACCGGAGAGTCCAGGTCGCCACCGCTCTCGCGAGCAGCCTGATCCACGGCGAACTGGCCGGGAAGGATGTCGCTGTAGGTCCGCCGGTCGCCGGCCAGCGCGTACGCTCCGGCAAGGAGATACCGCGTGTCGGTGGTGAGGAGCGAGCGCTCGTTGCGGTAGAAGCTCATCACGGATTGCTCCGGCCGTCCGGCCAGGGCGAGCACGTACAGCGCGTAGAGCGAACTCTTCGCGGCGATGCGCCGGACCATCGTCTTGTTCCCCTCCCAGAAGTACCGGTCCTCGGTCTTCCGGTCACGCGCGATCTTCGCCACCGCGCCAAGGGCGGATGAGAGCGTGGCATCCATCACCGCATAGCCACCCTTCTTCGCCTCGAGGAGGAAGTGGGTCGCATACACCGTGGTCCAGTCGTTCTCATCCGTCCCGCCCGGCCAGTACGAGAACCCGCCATCCTGGAGCTGCATCCCGCTGATCTTCGTGATCGCTTCGTTCACGTAGTACGTCGGACTCCCGCCGGCGAGCGCCGTGGGCGCAAGGATCGATGCGATATCCCGCAGATAGATCTGCGGGAATGCGCGCGACACGGTTTGTTCCAGACAGCCGTGCGGATACCCGAGCAGCGATTTCAATTGTCCGGCGAAGGAGGCCACGGGATACGGACTCAACGTGACGTACGCCTTCCTCCCTGCCGCCAGATAGACATCGCCGATCGGATGACTCACACTCTTCCCCCCTTCCACCATGCCGGTGATAGCGTCAGTCGCGAACGACGCAGCCGGGCGGACCGGAATGTCGGTCGAGGATTCCAGGACCTCACCCAACGCACGGGCATGCACCTTGACCGATGCCGCACCGATGAGCGGACCGGCGACCAGTGTTACCGGTGTGTAACGCTCCTGGTTCGCGCCGATCTCCAGATCCACCTTGTTCTGTACCGTCCGCAGGGGCCCTGCGGTCTCGACATCGAACAACACCGTCGTGGCAGATGCCGTCGTGTTGAACGCGGTGAGCGGCATGCTGAACGAGTCGCCCGGCGCGACGAACCGTGGCAGCGCTGGCGTGATCACGATCTTGTCCGAGACCTTCATCGCCTTCTCGGAGGATCCGAACCGGTCGCCCTTGTACGCGAAGGCCATGAGCCGCACCTCACCGTTGAACTCGGGGATGGTGAGCGGGATGTTCGCCTCACCATGCCCGTCCGTCGTCAGGATGCCCGACCAGAGCGCCAGGGGCTTGAACCGTTGCACCCCGAGCGGGTTCGTCCGCTTGCCCATCTCTGCTTCGCCACCACCGGTGCTCGACGACCGCGAACGGTCCGGCTCCGGCAAGAGGTGTTTGAAGAAATCATGCGTATCGGTCTCGAGCGCACGCCGTGCGTAGAAGTACCCATAGGGATCCGGCGTCTTGTAGTTCTTCACCTGACAGATACCCTCGTCCACAGCTGCCAGCGTGAGGGCCACGCCGGACTCTCCCGACACGGTCACGGTGATGGTCTGCATCCCGCGCGGACGGATCCGTTCGGGAGCACGTATCTGCACATCGAGCTTGTTGCTCTTGCGCTCGACCATGAGCGGGGCAAACCCATGTCCGGCCAACAAGGGGATGTGCACGTCATTGATCTTGCGGAACAACACGGCCGCGACGTACACGGTGGGCAGGTGGGCATCGGTGATATCCACATCCATCGACGCCGCATTGTTGACCACGTCGAGATACTGACTCTTGAACACGTGGTTCCGTTCGATCGTCACCAGCATCTTCCCGCTGAAGGGCGCCTGGAACAGGATGTGGGCCTTGTCCCCCGGGGCGTACACCTTCTTGTCGGGGACGATATCCACACGCGCCTCCGGATCGACCTCGAACGAGGTCATGTCCGAGGTGCCCCAGCTGTACGAATAGAATTCGATCTGGTTGTAGCCGGAATCACCCGCCTTACTGACCCGCAGCGCGTAATCGCCCGAGCGCGGCGCGGCATACGTATAGTCCACCGGGCCCGTACCGATCGTCACGCGGTCCGAGCGGACCGGGATCTCCCGCCGTTCCGACACATAGCGGAGGTTCTTCGTCTGAGGATGCTGACGCAGCACCGAATGCCATTCGAAGCGGACCAGCGTGATCTCCGCGGTGAATCCCTTCAGGACCTGGTCCTGCGGGTTCACGGCAACGATACGCATCTTCTGCGGGGTGTTCGGAGCCACATAGTAGGCGCCGGCATTCTTCACACCGATGAGGTAGTCCTTCGGGTACACCATGGTCTGCGCCACCTGATACACCGGTCGGCCCGACTCATCGAACACCCCGACCCGGCCGCGCGCACGGATGATCCCTGATGTGGACAGACCATCAGGGATGGTCATCGATACCGTCGCCGTGCCATCGCTTTCGGTGCGGCCGGTGGCCACCACCGGCTCGCCGACGTTGTTCGCTGCGGCATCGTCCCGGAACGCGAAATCCGGGAAGTTCTTCGAGACGTACGGGACCACCGTGAACGCGCCTTCGAATTCCCAGTTCCTGCCCGCAGCAGGCGGTCCGAAGAAATTCGTGGCCTGGATGCTGTATTCGATCGTCTCACCCAGGCTCGCGGTCTCCAGCGTGGGCGTCAGGTTCACCCGCAAACGGTCCGGAACGAAATCCTCCACGCTCACCTTGTACGACGTCAGGAAGACATTGCTCCCCGTGTACAGTTCATACCGGTAGTCGCCGGTCGCGGCCGACGTGGAGGTCTGGAACGACGATTCGAAGGAACCTTGATCGTTGAGGGTGTGCTGGGTCTCCTGCACCAGCGAGCCGCGCGGACTAAAGAGCTTCAGGCGGACGGGCATGCCGGCCGGGACGGGGTTCGACAGGTTCCGGACGAGGCCGGCCACGATAACGCGTTCTCCCGGACGATAGATATTCCTGTCGCCATACAACAGTGCATCATACGGACCCGCGAGGTCGCGCCGGCCCGCCACATCGAACCGCGATGTCTCCACACGGTAATCGTCCAGATGGAGGAAATTGAAATCGTTGTCCGCTTCGGCCGTCACCAGCCGCAGGGGGAAGTCCTTCATCTTCTGCGCCATGCCGGTGAACCGCGCCACGCCGTCCGGATCGGTCTTCACCGACGCAACGGTCTGGTTCGTGGTCGAGATGAGCGAGATCGTGACGTTCGGCATCGGCGCCGTGGTCACCAGGTTCGTGGCAAACACCTGCACCTCATCGTAGGAGGTCTTCGCGATGAGTCCGATATCGGAGATAGAGATCAGCTTCGACGTCGACCGCCAGGATTCCTCCGGATTGGCGATCTCGACCAGATAGAACCCCTTGTAGCCGGTGTTCATGAACGGGGTGAGACTGAACGGCGTCGTGATCTCCCGGTTCGCGACATTGGCGATGCTGATCGTATCGTAGGAGAGCTGCCGGCCATAATTCCCGACATAGTACCGGTACTTCTTCACCCACGACTGTCCCCCTCCCTCATCGTCGCCATAGTACGAATAATCGTAATAGCGTCCATTGTCCAGGAGATACACGATGTTGTTCTGGAAGATCTGGCTCACGCGCACGGCAAGGCGTGACAGATTGACGGTCTTGATATCGATGCTGCGCGCGCCGCCCATCATCATGTACATGCCGCTGGAAGAGGCGAAGCCGAACGACGGAGCGACATTCCCGATCACGATGTCGGCCTCGTAGGCATTCTGGGTCTTGCCGCCCAGGACGCTTTCCAGTCCTTTCTTGATGCTCAGACGGAATGCCGCGCCCGGCTCGAACGAGCCCTGCAGCGTGAACCCGTCGCCATCATTCCGCACGGTGAACGGCCGCGCCGGATCGATGGTCACGCCGGCTTTGGCCACTTCGGCATCCACTTCCTGAGATGTCCGGACCTTGATCCATCCCGTCGTGCCATCCGACCCCACGTCGTGGCCGAGGATCTGGAGTTCGCCCAGAGGCGGCATGCGGTACACCAGGGGATCCTCTTTCCGGATGCGCGTGCCGGTCTCGGGGGAGGTCAGATCGCCGGAACAGCTTACCGCGATCACCCGCTCCTTTTCGAGCTGCATCACCGTTCCGATATCCACGGCGATGACCCGGCTCTGCCCTGTCGTTGCCACATTGGCGAGGGGCTTCTGCTCATTGTCGACCTTCACGGCGACCATGGACTGCACATCGGCCGCATTCACGGCGTAGGTGAATTCCAGATTGGCTCTGATCCCGATCTCGCGCTTCTGTCCGATCCGATCATAGAAGAACTCGGCGGACTTGAGCCGGAAACTCTCGGTCTCGAAGGAGAATTCGGCCGCACCGTCGAACCCCGTCGCCCCTGACATCTTCGTCAGCAGTTCGGTATTGAGCTTCGCGGTGAACCGCGCATCGCCGGGAAGTTGGCCATCCGGACTGAACACCAGCCGCGTGGTGTCCTCCCAGATGAACTTCCCCGGGATCTCCGGCGAGAAGGTGATGTATGGCGTCGAACTCCACTGATTCAGGGAGTCCACCGGTACGATCCCGCGTGAGAACGTGACCGGCACGATCAGGTCGCGGCCGACCACGCCCGATGGGAGCGCGGAGGTCACGCGGAGCACGTTCGCCCCGGGCCCACCGCAACTGTGGAACACCACGGCCAGGAGGATGAGTGATGCGAGAATGGTGTGGCGCTTCATGAGACGTCCTCGATATGGTGACGATGCGTGAGAACATGTGCCCGCGGGAGCGCGGGCGACAACGGAACACGTCCGGTGAACGGATATCTACAAGGCATTCCTGACGGTCAGTGACACACTGGACAACCTGCCACGGTCATCCATACACGACACCCGGTGCGCACCTTCGGTGAGCACGACAAAGATCTTCTCGCCCGGGCGTTTCTTCCCCAGATACCGGTCGTCCACGTACCACCGATGGTCCTGCACGTCCACGCTGGAGCCGGCCTGCAGGACGATCTGCTGGTCCTGCGCGGTGAGGAAATACGTCATCCCCTCGGACGGGCTCAGGATGGTCGGTCCCTCGCCGGCGAACACGCGCGTGCACGCGGGGTTGTGCGGAGGAGCGAGGGTGCGGTGCACACCGTGCGACTTCCAGAAGTGCACCAGTTCCGGCGGATACTGGGCATAGACGACCGGCGCGTACGGGTGGTCGCCGAGACACGATGCGCAATACGTGACCGAGCCGTCCCTGGCGACGAGGAATTCCGAACACACGGCGCACGGTGTCGTGGACGATACCCGGTCGATATACATGTCCTCGATCAGTTGCGAACAATACGGCCCGGGCGGACGTCCGCTGCGCGCGCACACCTGGCGCGTGCGTACGGCCGCGGGCGCCCGCAGGATCCCTTTCTCGGAGACGCCTGACACCGACGTGAACACATCCAGCAGGAGCGGCGCGGCAGAACGGCTGCCGACAAGGTCCGGATTGCCGCGGTTCGTGACATTCCCCATCCATACACCGATCGTGTACTGGGACGAATACCCGATGCACCAGGCGTCGCGGCGGCCATAACTCGTTCCGGTCTTGTACGCGACCTTCGGCAGCGTGAGGGCATAATCGAAATTGTTCGGGAGGTCCGGACGCTCCAGCCCCGAAAGGATGTGCGTCACCATATACGCGGTCGCCGTAGAAAAGACCTGACGGTCCTGTGTGGTGTCCGCCGGCGCGTCCTCGATCCAGCGCAACGGCCGCCAGACACCGCCCCGGGGGAAGGATGCATACGCGGGAACGAGCTCATCCAACCGCACCCCGCATCCGCCGAGGATCATGCTCAACCCGAGCCGGTCGCGTTGCGCTTGCAGCGATGCGAACCCTTCACGGGCAAGGAGGTCTTCGAACGGTGTGAGGCCGGCGCGTTTGAGCATCCGCACCATCGGGACGTTCAGCGAACGCTGCAGCGCTTCGTCCGCGTGCACGAGGCCATCGTACCCGCCGTCATAGTTCTCCGCGTAGAATCCTTCGGCATCGTACGGCGTGTCAAGAAGCACGGTGCGGGGTGTGAGCTCGCCCGCATCGATCTCCATGGCATACAGGAATGGCTTCAGCGTGGAGCCGGGAGAACGGAGAGCCGCGACCGCATCCACCTGTCCCTGCGATGCGTCGTCGCCGAACGCTCCCGATCCGGCGTAGGCGCGGATCGCACCGGTGGCATTCTCGATCACCAGCACCGCCCCGTTCTGCACGCCGCTCAGGCGCCAGGGGCGGAGATGGTTCGCCAGCAGGGTCTCCACCTTCCGCTGGATGTCGAGATCGAGCGTGCTGCGCACCACCGCGGCATCGGGGAGACGTCGGGCGATCCGCCAGGCGAAGTGTTCGGCCTCACGCGGGAGCGGTTGCCGTTCCGCGGACGCGGGAGTGTTCCACAGGACGACGGAGTCGGCAGCCGTGAGGGTGCCATCCGCGAGCCACCGCCGCGCCTGCATAAGCCGTTCCCGGTACAGCGCCGGCCCGTTCCGGTCCGGCCGCAAGCCGTTCGGATCGCTCGGGATCAACATCAGATCGAACAGCTGCGCGACATTCAGACGCTCGAGCGGGGTCTGATAGTAGATGAGTGCCGCCGACTGCAGCCCCTCGATGTTCCCGCCGAGCGGGACCATCGAGAGATACATTTCGAGCAATTCTTCCTTGGAATAGGTCCACTCGAGCTGGAAGGCACGCAAGATCTCGAGCATCTTGTTGCCGACCGTCCGCTCCTTCGGTTCAAGCATGCGGGCGATCTGCATCGTGATCGTCGAGGCCCCCGAGATGCGGCGCCCCTCGGTCACGTTCTGATAGAGGGCCCGGACAAGGGCAAACGGATTGACACCGGGGTGATACGGGAACCAGCGGTCTTCGCGTTCCAGGAGGATGCTCTTGAGCCGGGGCGGGATCTCTGACGGAGAGGTGCGCAGCCGCCAGATGCCGTCCGACGCACGGAACGCATGCACGAATCTGCCGCGCCGGTCCTCGATCAGGAGGGCATAGGGTTTGGGTTGGGGGAGCGGAAAGAGGTGCCACAGCAGGATCACGAGCGTGATGCCCCCCGCCAGCACACTGACGCTGATACGCAGACCCCTCCGTCGTGTCACGCGTTACGCCCCGTCAAAGAATGAACAGCCGGTTGAGGTCCGGTAGGTCCGGAAGCCAGCCCAACGAGTGACAGCGGGCCCGGCGAGAGGGACGGACGTTTGCGCTCATGGTCTGCTCCGGAGGTGTCACCGAATGTACCCAAACGGAGAAGTGAAGTCAAGGTGGCCATTTTGCAATTCGGGACATTTCTTCGTACTTTTTTTCATGACCACCCGATGCCTATGTCGCTGATCCCCCCGGCCACACTCGATCACTACCGCTCGCTCTTCCCGTATCTGACGGGCGGATCGGTGTATCTGAACCATGCTGCCACCAGTCCGCTGTCGACGCCCGTCGTCCGGGCGCTTTCCGCGCACATTCACGACCGCGCCGAAGGCGAGATCGATACCTACGGGAATGACCTCCCGATGGTGAAGGCATGGCGCACGAACGTCGCCCGCATGATCAACGCGGAAGGCCCGGAGCGCATCGCGTTCACCATGAACACCTCGGACGCCCTGAACATCGTGGCGGCCGGACTTCCCTGGCGGAGCGAGGACCACGTCCTGCTCAACAGCGCCGAATTCCCGGCGAACCTCCACCCGTTCCTGCATCTCCGGCGCCACGGCGTCGACGTGGACGTGATGCCGGCGGAGAACGGTGTCGTCACGACGGAAAGCATCGCGCGCCACGTGCGTCCCGAGACCCGGCTCATCGCGATCAGCGCCGTGCAGTTCCTCTCCGGCTACCGTGCTGATCTCGAAGCGATCGGCGCGCTGTGCCGCGACCGCGGCATCCTTTTCGTGGTGGATGGAATCCAGGCGGTGGGTGCCGTGCCGGTGGACGTCCAGGCGATGCACATCGACTGCCTCGCCGCGGGCGCGCAGAAATGGCAGATGGCCCCCCAGGGGACAGGCTTCCTCTTCGTAACGGATGACCTGCAATCCAGCCTCACGCAACAGCACGTCGGCTGGCTGTCGGTCGCCAAGCCATGGCATTTCAAGGACCTCGACCAGGATCTCGATCCGAGCGCCCGCCGCTACGAGGGCGGGACATTGAACGTCGCCGGCATGCACGCGATGCATGCGTCAGTGAGCATGTTGCTCGAGGTGGGGATCGGGGCGATCGAGGGACACCTCCTGGCGATCACCGATCTCCTCATCCGCGATCTCACCGCGATCGATGGCGTCACGTGCATCACACCTACGGATCCGGCGCGGCGTGCCGGCATCGTGACGGTGCGCCCACCCGCCGGACTCCGTGCGGAGGAGATCGCGGTGCACATGCGCAACGCTGGCGTGACCATCGCCGTCCGCGAAGGCCTCATCCGGTTCTCACCGCACTTCTATAATACACCCGACGAGATGCACCGCGCAGCAGCCACATTGCACGACGCCATCCGCCAGATGCCCGCGACGGGCCACCGGGACGGTGCACGATGAAACTGGGGGGCCGGATCCTCGTCATCGATGACAACGAAGAAGCACGGGACCTGCTGAAGACGATCCTGTCGGACAAGGGCTTTCAAGTGCTGGAGGCGGGCGATGGCGAGCAGGCTCTGGATGTGATGGGCAAGTCGCTCGTCCACATGGCGATCGTGGACCTGGACATGCCGAAGATGAACGGGATCGAATTCTCCAAACGAGCGAAGGCCGCGCGGCCTGACCTCCCCATCATCATGGTCACGGCCTACTCACAGTTCTACGTGCCCGCGGATATCCTCGC
>WBZP01006384.1_pt1 | contig 11674 bp, 13 predicted proteins | sample 5204301 | NCBI WGS metagenome assembly WBZP01 (sample SAMN12412401, study PRJNA552823) | activated sludge metagenome | isolation source: activated sludge from nitrification reactor of wastewater treatment plant... | place: USA: Pennsylvania | collected 2017
GATTTGTTTTTCAACATGTGGCAGTGACTTTATTTATTGTGATTTTTGTAGGAATGCTACGATTTGTGGAAGACTGGTTTACACTTGAAGCAAGGAAAAAAGAAGTAGAAAATGAAAAGTTAACCTCTGAATTAAGGTTTTTGAAAGCCCAGATTAACCCCCATTTTTTATTTAATACCTTAAATAATCTTTACTATCTGGCCACCATCAATTCGCCCAATACCACCGAAGTGATTGAGAAGCTTTCTCAAATGATGCGATACATGCTTTATGATTCCAATCATGAAGATGTGCCAATAAGTAAAGAGCTGGATTATATGCAGAATTATATAAGTCTGGAAAAATTGAGGCTGGATAACCAGGTTCCGGTAAAATTCGATATTTTGGGCAATCCAGAAGGAACAACCATTGTTCCATTAATTTTTATAACTTTTCTCGAAAATGCATTCAAACATGGAGTAAGTAACCAATATAAGGGATCCTATGTGGATGTTTTTGTTAAAATTGAAGAAAATCTCATCATCTATAAAGTAAAAAATAGTATACTTCCCAATGCCAATAAGCTCGAAAAATCAGGTATTGGATTACAAAATGTTAACAGGAGACTGGATTTAAGTTATCCGGGCAAGTATATCCTTGAAAAAAATCATACCGCAGAATACTATGAGGTGATTTTAAAGTTAATTTTATAATTATTTTCAGGTCTATTGCTGAAAAAGAATATTCTTAATATTAATCAAAAATGGAGAAATACAGCTGTATTGTGATTGAAGATGAGCCATTGGCCAGAAATCTTGTCACAGCGTATATTCAAAAATCTCCTAACCTAACACTCCTGCAGGCATTCTCAAACGGTCTGGAGGCTTTAGATTATCTTCGTGATAACAAGGTGGATATAATGTTTTCGGATATTCAAATGCCCGAACTGACCGGGATTGCACTTTTAAAACTACTTAAAAACAAGCCCATTGTTATTCTTACTACGGCTTATTCAGAATATGCCATTGAAGGCTACGAATTGGAAGTTTTTGATTATCTCCTTAAACCCATCAGTTTTGAAAGATTCCTGAAAACAGTGGAAAAAGTGATTGCGAGACTTGATAAAGAGAAAAATTCAGGTAACCCAATTGTTCAGAATGTTGCTATTGAAAATAATGAACCGAAGAGTGATTTTATTTTTGTGAAAGATGGTACCAAGCTGGTGAAAGTCAATTTTGCTGATATTCTTTATATAGAAGGGCTCAAAGATTATGTATGTATTTATACGCCCGATCAGAAAATTGTGACGCTGCAGACCATGAAATCTTTGGAAAATACACTTCCTGCAGAAAGGTTCATAAGGGTTCATAATAGCTTCATAATAGCTTTTAAAGCTATAAATTCTATTGAACGCGACAGAGTTACTATTGGAAAAAATCTTATTCCTGTAAGCGATTCCTACAAAAAAGCGTTTAAGGATTTTATCGAGAAAAAGCAAATCTGACTCCGCCTACCTCGCCTTTGTGTGTCCCGACAAACATGACGACAGCCTTTGTTTGTGTCCTCACAAACAATACACTAGCCCAGGTTTGTGTCAGCATAAACAAGACACATGATGCCCTTGTTTGTGCCTTCACAAACAAGACCTGGCCTCATTTTATTTTAGTAGTCAAAGACAAAATATGTGATACCATGCCGTTGGTTCGGTTATAGTGTCCATATCTGATTTCTAGTGAATTCCACCATTTGTTACCTAAAATTCCTCCCGGAGGAGCTATCCTGAGACCTGCACCCCAAAAAGCAGAGTTAAAGTCAGAAATATCGAAATCGCTGGTATAATAGGTTTCAGACAATTTATGGACATTTTTCGCCGCAAAATATTTCACAGCCGTCTGGCTATTAAATCTATAATGAGGTGTAAACGAAATAAATGAAGTGATTTTTATAGGTGTTTCGACATTAATGGTGTGAGCCGTCATGCCCCAGGTGTCCATATAATACCTGTACATGGCTCTGATGATGATTTTATCACCCATAAAATAGCTGGCACGTACACTCATAGGTAGTTTAGCCCTTTGACCGGGCAGTTTTTCTACTTTCAAAGTATTGTCAGTAAAATATACTCTGTGAAACGGTGTACTCAGCAAACCTTCCTGATACGAAGGCTCAACCATAAACATGGCCTGGAATCGTTTTGTAAATACTCTGGAAATACCAAGCCCTACGTTATAAGAGTTTCTTTGCTTATAGGCTATGCCTGACTGGTCACCTTCGGCACCTGACGGGTAATCGGTCGGTCGGAGCTCATAAGGCAAAATAGCCATCCAGGTATCAAAAAATGCACCAGCCTTAAAGTTAAATTCGGTGTTGTTGTCTTTTGAAGTTTTGGAATAATTAATATTTCCACCGTAAGATTTATAATCCCATTCTGTAGAATAAGCAAGGCCAATTCCAAAAGTACTGTGTTTCTTTTCGTCTTTGCGGCTCCAGGATACACTTGGATAAAAGTGCAGGTCCGTCATCGAAGCCGACGAAAGAGACCTGGAGTCAATCATGTCTGAAGAAGCCGAAGAGTAATAATCAAAAGAGGCATCAATAGTGACACTGTTGCTTCGGTTTTGTTTGTCAAGAAAAGAAAGTTTTAAATCGAGACTATTGGCTGCATCCCAGAGGGCTTCTGTACCGATACCGCCTGTAACCGCAGAGTGATTTCCGGTTTGACTATAATAAGCTGTCACAAAATTTACTTCGTCGAGTTTGAGACTTCTTAGGCCTACTATGGTTTCTGCCTTTTCTTCGGAAGATTTAAGAGTTGGTATGCGGTTTTGGGCATTAGTACCCCAAGTCGCCATACAATATATTCCTATGCTAACTATTGCCTTTTTCATTCAAAATTTTTGATTAATTACAACCGCAGCCACCGCCACTTTTTCCACCGTTTGCACCGGAGGCACCTTCGCGATAGAGGTAAAAATTGGTTTCAAATTTTTCAACTTTTCTGTTGGCCAGCTCCATTTCAGAGTCATTGATGCGGCTTTTCTGATATTCTTTCACACTCACGCAACTTTGGGTAAGCAATAAAATCACGGCCATAATTCCTGTTATTTTTTTCATTTATTCGATTTTTTTTAATGCAGATTGCAAATACTTAATTCAAAATCCGGTTAATCGGTATGTATGTTATCCGATGTAAAAACTTTATTTTCGTTGTTAACCAAAATACAGGCAATGCCTTTCATTTGGTTAATCATATTGAGTGATTCACTTATGCCCATAATACTTAAGGGAGTAGCCAAAGCGTCGGCCAACTCAGCTATCGGGCAAATCACCGTTACACTTTTGAGCCCCTCCACCGGCATCCCGGTTTTGGGATGAATCGTATGCGAATATCTCTTACCACCAATCATTACATATTTTTCATAATTGCCAGACGTCGCCACAGCCAAATTGCTGATGTTCATTTTCGAAAAAGCAGAACTAGGGGCATCAGGGTGTGCAAGTTGAATATTCCAGGGTTGCCCATTAGGCTGATTTCCCCAGGTAATCAAGTCCCCACTGGCATTAACTATGCCACTTTGAACACCTGCTTCTCTTAAAATTTTTGCTGCCCTGTCTGCTGCATATCCTTTTCCTATACCTCCAAATCCTATCCTCATACCTTTTTCTTTCAGAAATACGGTAGACTCGTTTTCGTTTACCAAAATATTCCGGTAGTTAATCAGGCTTACTTTTTCTCTGGCCAAATCAAGGTCAGGTAAGGTGGTCATTTTTTTATCAAAATTCCAGAAAGATTTATCAATGCTACCATAACTCAAGTCGAAAAGCCCTTCAGTCAAATCAGAAATTTTTTGGGCTCTTAAAATAAGATCAATTACTTCCTGGTCAACTTTTACAGGTTCAATTCCGGCATTTTGATTGATGCGATTGGTATGACTGTCTTCCGAAAAAGTTGTCAATAACCTTTCGATTCTGGAGATTTCATCAATTGCCAGTTGAATTTTCTCATCACCCTCTTTTTGATTTTCGCTTAAAACTGTAATCGAAAAACGATTACCCATCAGCCTGAGCGTTTTCGAAAACAGTTCCGGCATCAGAAGTATCCTTTGATTTGGTTAATCAAGACCTCTGTATTCATACTTTTGGGGTAACCATCCCATTCTTTCAAAATTTTACCCTCTGGTGAAAGTAAAACTGTTAATGGGAATTTCCCGGAAGGATTATATTTTTCAGCTAATTTTTCATTGTATTCGGTCTGAAGCTTTGAAAGCTGGTTTTTCTTCATTCTTGGAAAATCAGCTCTTACAAGACTCAAATGATCTTTTGCAAATTCCTGAAAAGTTTCAGATTCCAGTACTTCTTGTTTCAATTTTATACATGGGCCACACCAGTCTGAACCCGAAAAATATAAGATAATGAGTTTATGATTTTTTTGAGCATCAACTTTGGCAATTTCAAGATTATCGCCCCATGTGCCAGGCAGAAACCAAAGTATCCACAGTTTTAATAACAGGATTTTCATTTAAAAAACAGGTTTTATAATAAATACTTTAAATTAGTAAATCACCAGAGTTTTTCCATCAGTTGCCGTATTATAAACGGTTAATCCCCGGCTACCGCGTGAATTTAAACCTGCACCGGTCAAGGAAAAACGAGCTCCATGGTCAGTGCAGTACCACTCTTCATTGGAGTAAATTACACGTTTTTTGGGCTCATGTGAGCAAGTTACTGTTGCTGCTATATATTTTCCGGTTTTTGAAAGAGCAATTACATAGGCATTGCTAATCACATAGTATCCCCCCTTGGTCAATAATTTTGAATAGCCCGACGACGTCAAATCAATAGTGGCTTTTGCTGATATTGATTTTAGTTTTTCTGTCGTTACAAAAAGAGAAGTATCCGCCTGGGTCGAGGCAGTTGAAGTGGTACCTGTAGTGCCAGTTGTGGTGCCTGTGGTTGTCCCGGTAGTAGTGCCAGTTGTAGTACCGGTAGTGGTTCCTGAGGTCGTCCCTGTTGTGCCGTCGGGATTCTGAACCAGGGCATCTACATACATATCTTCATTTTTTACACAGGAAAGCAAAGTCATTAAAGCTCCTCCGGTAAATCCTGCAGATTTCAAAAATTCGTATCTTGTCATTTGATTTCTCTAATCTTTTTTTAATCTTAATACGAAATTCGAAATTTATATGTTGCCTTTTGATATAAAATAGCATTATTTAAAAGGATTCTAAATAATTTCATCATGTCCCTTTTTCCATAAATGAATTGTAATGAAATAAAATTTTAAAAATATGAATGAATACATTTTGATTTTCAGACACGAAAATGCCACCGCAAAAGTGTCGCCCGAACAAATGCAACAATGGATGCAGCAACAAATGGAATGGGTAAATTCTATAGCGGCACAAAACAAATTTGTAAGTGGCACCGGGTTACTTTTTGATAATGCGAAAGTGGTGCATCATGATAAAACTGTAACCAATGGTCCATTTGGTGAGTTGAAAGAAACCCTTGGTGGCTATGTGATTGTGAAGGCAGAATCTGCTGAGGAAGCCGCTGAGTTTGCCAAAGGCACTCCCATTCTTCAAGGCGAAGGCAATACTGTGGAGGTAAGACAAATTCTCACGCATTAAAATTTTTGTAAACAGGCTCCGGGAAACCCGGAGCTTAATTTTATGCATAAAAAAGAGGAAATTTGGCCACATCTTTTTAAGAATGAATTTGGGAAACTCGTTTCGGTGTTGGTGAAGAAGTTTGGCTTCAATCAAATCGAATTGGCACAGGACATCGCCAGCGAAACTTTTCTTAAAGCGGTCGAAACCTGGCCTTATGCGGGTATTCCACCCAATCCTCAGGCATGGCTTTACACAGTGGCACAAAACAAGGCTTTGAATATTTTGAAAAGAGAAAAGATTTTTTCAGAAAAAATATTTCAAAATAATATAGCATTTCAGGAAATTGAATCTGAGCAATTTGCAGATTTCTCAGCGTCAAACATTTCTGACAGCCAATTGAAAATGATTTTTACGATTTGTAATCCTATTATATCAAATGATGCTCAAATCTGTCTGGCGTTGAGAATATTGTGCGGCTTAGGCCAGGATGAAATCGCTTCGGCACTGCTTACCAATAAAGAAAATGTACATAAGAAAATTCAAAGAGCAAAGGCAAAACTAAAAACAGAGGATTTAGAGCTGGATTTTTCAAATGAAATATTAGTGAAGTCAAGGTTGGAAAATGTACTAAAGATTATTTATTTGATTTTCACTGAAGGCTATTATTCTGAGTCCGGGAAAAACCTGATAAGAGAAGATTTGTGTGCTGAAGCTTTGAACTTAGCCTACCTTTTATTGAGAAATTCCAAAACCAACACGCATGAGGTAAATGCTCTCATGGCTTTAATGTGTTTTTATGTTTCCAGACAAAATGCACGGCTGGGTGTAGATGGAGAAATCATTTTATTGGAAGAACAAGACTGCTCACTCTGGAATCAGGAACTCATAGAAAAAGGCTTTTTTTATTTACAAAAAGCCTCGGGATGGCCCGAAAAATCAACCTATTATATTGAGGCAAGCATAGCTTACTGGGAAGTTTTTAAGGGTGATAACCATTTAAAATGGCGGAATATTTATTTTCTTTATGATATTCTTCACCAGACCAATCCATCCCCAATGGTTGCCTTGAGCCGAATTTTTGCACTTTGGAAATCAGAAGGTACAGAACCTGCAATAGTAGCGTTAGAGAAAATTCAACTTCCAGAAAATCAATTTTACTGGACTTTGAAAGGGGATTTAATTCGTGAGACTAATTTTCAGCTGGCAAATGAATGTTATGAAAAGGCCAGCCATTTTTGCAAAAATGATAAAGAAAAACGGCTGATCACTAAAAAACTTATCAGCGATTAAAAAACTCATCCACCGCTTGTCTGCCAGCTTGCATCATTTTAGATTTTTCGCCTTCCGGCACTTTCCTTACTCTTGCACTCAATCCGAGGTCATTGATATAGACAGTACGCTCAACATCCCGTGGGTTGGGCGGATTAATATTTCGCATAATCAAACCTCCCAAAGCATCCATATAAGAATTCATATCAACGATATCAAATGTCATGGGTTTGCTTTTTTTGGAAAGTTCATGCTCAATGAGTTGGCTCTTTTCCAGCCTTAATCCCAAAGTAAACGGGTTGAAAACCGGTCCATTTTGCCCCTCCTCTATATATCTGGCATCATCAAAAATATAAACAGGGAAATTAAGCAGCAGGCCTCCATCTACAAATAAACCCGCTTCCACATTTTGAGGTTTTTTATCGTAAATATACCCTTGTTTATCCACCCACAGGCTCCTGTAATACAGCGGGATTGACATTGAAATCCTCACCGCATCGGCGATTCTCATTTTGGGGTAAGTTTCAAAAGAAAAAACTTCCAGCGATTGATTGGTAAGGTTGGTACCGGTCACATAGAGATCCCGAAATGGATACGAACTCGCCAGATGATGGAGCTCCTCAAAAGTCAGGTCGGCATTTCCGGTTCTTTTGTAAATAACTTCTTCCATTTTCTGTAAAAAGCTATCCCCTCTAAACCAACCATATTCTTTAAAAAGCCGCTTGGTGGCTTTCGAAACAAACCCGTCATCGTTAAACGACTCAATGGGAGTATCATTTACAATTTCGATAATCTCCTCGGGGGTGTAACCAATTGATAATAAGCAAGCCTGTATAGCTCCCGCGGATGTCCCTGCTACTCTTTTTATGTCATGTAAAATGCCTTTTTTGTCAAGTTCCTGTAATGCTCCGCCGTATGCTATACCCTTTATTCCGCCTCCTTCCATTACGAGATTTTGATATTTTACAGTAGTTTGAGCGTTCGAAAAAATACTTATAAAACCAAATATCAGTAAAAAGGAAAAGTCTTTTTTTGAAATAAAATATATAAAAAATCGTGGCATAATGTTTTTTTGTAGCTTTGATAAAGCCTTTTTAATTCCTCACATTCAATATTTAAAACGTAAAAAGCCCTAAATTTGTGCATTAAAAGGCAAAAAATCGCCCAAATGAAAATCAGTATAATTACGGTATGTTATAATAGTGCTTCCACCATTGAGCAAACCATCCAAAGTGTTCTTAGTCAGGATTTTAAAGATTTCGAATATATCGTGATTGATGGTGGCTCAAAGGATGCCACGGTTGAAATTCTTGAAAAGTATAAAGACAGGATCAGATATATCTCCGAAAAAGATAATGGTATATATGATGCCATGAATAAAGGCCTGAAAATGGCTCAGGGCGAAATAATAGGTATAATAGGTGCTGATGATTTTTACCCTTCTGATGATGTACTTTCTGCCGTTTCAGCCGCTTTTGATCAATACGGTACTGATTCTATTTATGGTGACGTACAGTTTGTCAACGCTGGCAGCGAGCATAAGGTAGTAAGATACTGGAAAGTAGAGGAATACCGGAAAGGAAATTGGTTAAATGGTTTCATGCCTCCGCACATTGCTTTTTATCTCAAAAAATCGGCGTATGAGAAATATGGATATTATAGAACCGATTTGGTTTGTGCAGGTGATTATGAGTTGATGCTCAGGATTTTGTATAAAAATAATGTAAGTAGTAAGCATATTTCCAAAGTGCTGATGACCATGAGAACTGGCGGCACTTCCAACGCATCTTTAAAACACCGGCTGACTGCCAATCTTGAAGATAGAAAAGCCTGGAAATTAAACGGAATTAAACCTAAATGGTACACCCTCTGGTGGAAACCTCTATCAAAAATCAGGCAATTGTTTGTGAAATTTGATATTGAATCTTAAGCTTAGAGCCAGGATTCTAAAAGTAGAAAATAATAACAAAAGGCACAAATATTAATCTGTGCCTTTTTTAATGTTAGATTATCCCAAAAACGGATACTTATAATCTGTTGGTGACACGAAAGTCTCTTTGATGGTCCGGGCATTGACCCAACGCAGCAAGTTGAGTTTTGAACCGGCTTTGTCGTTAGTTCCCGAGGCTCTTGCTCCTCCAAAAGGTTGCTGACCAACCACCGCACCCGTTGGTTTGTCATTAATATAAAAGTTACCGGCAGCATCAGTAAGAGCTTTGGTCGCCTGGTCAATGGCATACCGATCTTGAGAAAATACAGCCCCTGTCAATGCGTAAGGCGAGGTAGTATTGACTAATTCCAGTGTCTCTTCCCATTTGTTTTCATCATAAACATAAATGGTCAAAACTGGCCCAAAAATCTCTTCTTCCATCGTAATGTAATGTGGGTCAGTCGTTAATAAAACAGTAGGCTCTATAAAATACCCAACAGATTTGTCAAAATTTCCACCGGCAATTACTTCAATCTTATTCGATTTTTTAGCTTCGGTAATATAATTGGAGATTTTGTTAAATGCTTTTTCGTCAATGACGGCATTTACAAAATTCCCAAAGTCTTCGGTTGGCCCCATTTTTATTTCAGCAAGGTCAGCCTGCATATATTTTTTTACATCTTCCCAAAGATTGGAAGGAATATATGCCCTTGAAGCAGCCGAACATTTTTGTCCCTGATATTCAAATGCACCTCTTACCAATCCCACAGCCACAGCTTTGGCATCAGCCGATTTATGAGCAATCACAAAGTCTTTTCCTCCGGTTTCACCTACAATTCTTGGATATGATTTGTATTTTGAGATATTTTGACCAATGGTTTTCCAAATATGTTGAAACACTCCGGTACTACCCGTGAAATGGATCCCGGCAAAGTCAGGATGTGAAAAAATAATATCTCCGGTCATTGGGCCATCCGTATTTATCAGGTTGATCACGCCATCCGGAACACCGGCCTCGCGGAAGACTTCCATGATAACATTGGCTGAATAAAGCTGAGTATGAGCGGGTTTCCATACTACCACATTGCCCATCAAAGCCGCACTTGAAGGTAAATTACCGGCGATGGCCGTGAAATTGAAAGGTGTTAAAGCAAACACAAAGCCTTCCAGTGGTCGATACTCCATTTTATTCCATACCCCTTTTGATGATTGAGGCTGCTCATTCATAATTTCCTGATAAAAAGCCACATTAAATCTGAGAAAGTCGATGAGTTCACAAGCAGAATCGATTTCTGCCTGAAAAGCATTTTTTGATTGTCCAAGCATTGTGGCTGCGTTTATTTTTGCCCTGTAGGGTCCGGCAAGTAAATCGGCGGCTTTTAGAAAAACTGCGGCTCTTTCGCTCCATGGCAGCTCCGCCCAGGCTTTTCTAGCATTAAGTGCGGCGTTTATTGCTGCATTTACATGGCTGGCGTCCCCTTCTGCGGCAAAACCTAAAATATGCTGGTGATCGTGAGGAGGCGAAAGTTTTGTTTTCTTATCTGTAAAAACTTTTTCAGAACCAATGTACATTGGGATTTCGATTTGACCGCTTCTGAAATTTTCAATTGCTTTTTGAAGACTGGCTTTCTCCGGACTACCCGGTGCATAATTCAAAACAGGTTCATTTTGAGGCACAGGTACATTATAAATAGCATTTTGCATTTTTTACTTGCTTTTTATTGATGAAATATGATGCAAGTTCGGGATAATCAGCCGAAAGGGCAAAAAATGAAATAAATATTGTTGGTGGATTTTAAAATAGTTTTCATGACTATATATTTTATTCAAAGCTAGTTTTAATGACCAGTATAAAATTACTTTTTTATTTTTCGAAGGAAATAATAAGTTAACGGGAGGTATTTTTTAATGTATAATCAGACCAAAATCATAAATAATTGGTTTTAGCCTAAAAACAACCAATCAAGATTTCTATCAGGAAGAGGGCAATTTTCTTTTTTGCCAAATAAATTGTATCGATTTTTTGCAATAAAATCATATATCAAATTGCTAACCTTGAAGGGTATCCGTGAAAAAACATTCAAAAAGTTAATCCATTTTAGTTTTTTGATTATTCTGAATACCGCCTCTGACTTTTGATAAATATGGTTGTTTTCCAAAAGGATAATCGAATCGGAATTGGTGGTGTTGATGTGAAAGGGTTGGAGGGTGCGTTTAGCAAATTCAGATTGAAGAGAAGAAAAACGAAAATGGCGTTTGCTATCTAATTTGATTACGGTTCTGACCGCACCATTGCATAGATTGCAAACGCCATCAAAAAATATTACCGGGTGGTTCATTTAAAAACTAAAAAGTTTTTCAAAAGGCAACCGGCTCAAAATCAATAACAAAGCAAGTCCGTAAAATATGAACGATACTTTAAATTTACGACCATTTCCTAATGCTTTTTTAGATTTTGCATTACCGATTGTTGCCAGTACCACTGCAATGATATTTGTAAACGGATGTTCAACGACAGCTTTTCTAGCCTCTGCGTTTTTCATAGCAGCACCCATGTCTGAAAAAGCATGTTGTGCCACAGGAGAAACCACCAACAGAATTAATCCCAACAATAACATGGTATGAGTGGCTATAAGTGCAAAAGAATTGATTTTGCGGTGCTTGTCCTCAAAAACCTTCTCTGAATTTGAGCCTAGAATTCCATTTAAGGTAGCCCATGCAAGCAATATCAACGCAATAAATGCAACATAATGATGAAGAGTTAGAATTAATGAGTACATAATTTGGGGTTTAAATTTTAAATATTCTCTTTAATAACATTCCAACCAATACTTTTGGTTTTAATTTGCAACAAAATAAACATCAAGCAAGCAAATAATCTAAG
>WBZP01006386.1_pt1 | contig 11673 bp, 10 predicted proteins | sample 5204301 | NCBI WGS metagenome assembly WBZP01 (sample SAMN12412401, study PRJNA552823) | activated sludge metagenome | isolation source: activated sludge from nitrification reactor of wastewater treatment plant... | place: USA: Pennsylvania | collected 2017
CTGGTCATCGGCGGCGGCGCCTCGGGCTGCTTCGCCGCGATGGGGGCGGCCAGCCGCGGCGCCAGGGTCATCATGTGGGAAAAGGCCGCGACGATGACCAGCGGCGCGATGGGCTCGGGCTGCGACCACTGGGAGATGGCCGCCACGAACCCGTGCTCGAAGGTCTCGCCGGAAGAGCTGGCCGACGCCATGGTGCGCATGCACCACGGCTACAACAACGGCATCTCGCACTACATCGAGTCGCGCGAGGGGTGGGACCGGCTGCTCGACCTCGAGAAGTACGGCGCGAAGATCCGCGACACCGACGACGAGTTCGCCGGCGCCGATTTCCGCGATCCTGCCACCAAGCTGATGTTCGCGTACGACTACGTGAACCGCTTCACCCTGCGCGTCTGGGGCACCACGTTCAAGCGGGCGATGTATCGCGGCGCCAAGATCCTCAAGGCGCAGGTGATCGATCGCACGATGGGCGCCGGCCTGCTCACCGAGGGCGGTCGCGTCGGCGGACGCGTGGTGGGCGCGGTGGCGCTGAACGGCCGCACCGGCCGCTTCACGGTGTGTCGCGCCAGGTCCGTGGTGTTCTGCATGTCGCGACCGACGCGGCTGTGGCTGTTCGCACCCGGCGCCACCGGCATCTCGGAGTTCCGTCCGCCGCAGTGCACCGGTGACGGCCACGCCATGGCGTGGCGGGTCGGCGGCCAGTTCACGATGCTCGAGAAGTCGCTGCGCGGCGAATGGTCGGGCCTGCGCAGCTTCCCGCCGTATTCCACCGGCAACAACCACAACACGTGGTACGCCTGCACGATGGTCGACGCGACGGGACGGAAGATCCCGTGGCTCGATCGCGATGGCAACGAGCTGCCGACGGTGGCGGATCGCTATCGCCCCACGCCCGGACAGAAGTTCTACATGAAGGGCGGCGGCGAGCCCGACTTTCCGTTCTACGAGTTCCAGGGTCCGGAGACGATGGCGGTCGAGGACGCGGTGAAACAGGGCTACAAGCTGCCCTTCTACGCCGACCTCACCGACATGCCCGAGATGGAGCGCCGCGTCATCTGGGGGATGATGGTCGGCAACGAGGGCAAGACGCGCACGCCGGTCTACGGCGAGTACAACGCGCGCGGCTTCGACCCCTCGCAGCACGTGCTGCAGAGCTACGGCGACGGCTGGCGATCGGGACAGTTCCTGCCGCAGGAGCGGCAGTTCTTCGGCATCCCCGGCGGCATGGTGAACGACTGGCGCCTCATGACGAACTTGCCGGGACTCTTCGCCGCCGGCGACGTGTTGTTCGCGTCGGATTGCGTGGGCCACGCCGCCAGCACCGGTCACTACGCCGGACGCCACGCCGCCGCCTTCGCCGCCACGCATGGCGAGGTGGCGATCGACGACGCGCAGGTGCAGGCCGAGCGCACGCGCCTCTACGAGCCGCTGGGCCGTTCGAGCGGCGTCACCTGGCAGGCGCTGGCCGAGGCGATCACGCGCGTGATGCAGAACTACTGCGGGGCGCTGAAGAGCGACGACCTGCTGCACGAGGGACTGCGCGGTCTCGACGAGTTGTGGGCGAACGAGGCGCAGGCGCTGATGGCTCGCAATCCGCACGACCTGCTGCGCGCCAACGAGACCCTGAACGTGCTGACCAACGCCGAGCTCGTGATCCAGAGCTGCCTGGCCCGCAAGGCCAGCTCGAAGGAACTGCACTTCCAGCGGATCGACTACCCGGAGATGGATCCGCCCGACTGGCACCGCTTCGTCACGGTCGAGAAGCGCGTCGAGGGCGTGACGGTGGGTTCGCTGCCGCTCGACTACTACGGCGATTTCGCCTCGAACTACGAGACCCACAACGCCGACTACATCCGCGAGGAGGCCGGGCGATGAGCCACAAGGTGTTCACCGTGCCCGATCAGGCGATCGTGACGCCGATCACGATCGTCCCGGAGCTGTGCACCGGCTGCAACCTGTGCCTGCACGTCTGCCCCGTGGATCTCTTCCTGCCGAACGAAGAGAAGGGCGCGCCGCCGCACGTGCACTATCCCGGCGAGTGCTGGTACGAGGGCAGCTGCGTGGACGTGTGCCCCGAGCCCGGCGCCATCCGCCTCAACCGGCCGCCGGCCATGCGCGTGAACTGGAAGAAGCGCGCCGACCTCGATCCGGCGCGCTGATCGGCGAGGCCGGGACGCCGCGTGGGCTACGACAGCGCCTCGAGCAGGCGATCGATGTCGGCCATGTCGTTGTAGATCGACGGGGCCATGCGCACCCAGTAGTCGGCGATCCGCACGTCGACCTTCGCCGCCGCGAGGCGCTTCGTGAGCCGCTCCGCGTCCTTGTGCGCGAAGGTGACGATCGGCGACGTGCTCTCGCGCGGCGTCTGCGGCATGAAGCCGAGGCGCGGCATTTCGTCCTGCAGCTTCTTCAGCAGCGGCTGCCGGTGCGCCTGGATGCTGGCGACGCCGAGCGACTGGATGTACGGCAACGACACCCCGAGGGCGAACGCCACGCCACTGGCCACTGTGCCCAGCCGCGTGAAGGCGCCGGCGCCGCGGCCCGGCGTGTAGGCGATGGGATTGGGCGTGGCCGGATCGGTGGGTGACCAGTGGAACGCGACGTCCGGCGCCGACTCGTAGCTCCAGTGCGGACGGCGCAGCCGATCGAGGTGTGCCGCCTTCACGTAGAGGAACCCGAGGCCGAAGTCGCCCATCAGCCACTTGTAGGTGGAGGTGGCCGCGAAGTCGACGCCGGTGGCCTTCACGTCGAGCGGCACCGCACCCACACCCTGGATGATATCCGCGTAGACCAGCGCGCCCTTCGCGTGCGCCAGATCGCACACGGCCTTCAGGTCGTGCTGGAAGCCGTTGTACATGGCCACGAACGACACTTCGACCAGCTTCGTGTTGCGGTCGATCACCTTCTCCATGTCGGCGAGGTCGATACGGCCGTCTTTCGGCATCACCACCCGCACGTCGAGCCCCTGCTTCTTCCGTTCCATGAGGTGCACGAGCGCGCCTTCGAAGTGCAGCGCGTCGGTGACGACGTTGTCGCGACCGGGCTTCAGGTCGAGCGCTTCGACCACCAGGTTCTCGCCGGTGCTGGTGTTGGGAATGAGGCCGATCTCGTCGGCCTGTGCGTTGATGAGCGACGCGAACATCGGGCGCACGTCGGGCGTGGGCACGAACGTCGCGCCCACGGTGGTCCGCCGGTGGATCGACCGCCGATACGCTTCCGCCGCATTGGTCGGCATCGGGTGCGTGAACGCGCCGTTGATGTAGGTGACGCCCGGCTCGAACGTGAAATCCGCTTTGCGCGGGAAGCCGCGTCCGGCCAGCGTCTGCGCGCCTGCAGCGTCCGTGGCGCCTGGCAGCGCCGCCGCTCCGAGCACGCCCGCCATCCCGGACAGCACCTGGCGTCGATCGATCTGCATGCGCGGTAGTGTGACGCCGCGCGGACGCGAAGGCAAACGGAGCCCCGATCAGCGGCGGGCGGTGGCCAGACTCACGCCGACGAACACCACCGCTGACGCCGCGTAGGCGACGAGCTGCCCGAGGTCGATGTTGAAGGCGCCCTGCAGCGGCCCCGGCACGCCGGCGGCGAACGACGCCAGGCCGATGATGCCGCCGACGAACATGGCGGCGAACGCACCCTGGCGCGTAGCGCCCTTCCAGAGCACGCCGCCGAGCAGCGGCACCATCATCGAACACATATACGGGTAGGTGAAGATGATGATCGTGTCGAGGATGCCGCGCGCCTTCAGCGCCACGGCCACGCCGAGCACGAGCGCCACCACCACCGCCAGCCGCGCGTAGAGCGTGGCATTCGGCAGGTCTTCCAGCTCGCGGTCGGGGTTGAGCACCTTGTTGTAGAAGTCGCGCGAGAAGCAGCCCGCCAGTGAGATGAGCAGCGCGTTGGCGGTCGACATGGCCGCCGCCAGCAGGGCCGAGACGACCACACCCGCCATCACCGGAGGCAGTGTGGCCGACGCCACGTGGGTGAGCACCTTGTTGCTGGCGATGTCTGGAAACGCGCGATGCCCGGCGGCGCCGATGAGCGCCGCGCAGAACGCCACCGCGATCGTCAGGATGCCGGCGAGGATGCAGGCCCACTTCGCGATCGCCCCCGTGCGGGCCGCCTGGTAACGGATGAACGCGTCGTACGACACCGAGATCGAGAACAGGAACGGCGTGATGAGGAAGACGGCCCGCGAGCCCATGCCCTCGGGGATGAACGGCGTCGAGAGCACGGCCGTCAGCGCCGCGCCGTCGATCTGGCTGACCGCCGCGAACGCCGTGACCGGGATGCCGACGGCGATGATCGACACCTGGAAGAAGTCCGCGAACACCACGCCCCACATGCCGCTCAGCACGTTCGAAAGGGCGATCACCGCGGCCACCATCAGCACCGCGGTCTGGAAGCTGACGCCGAGGGCTGCCGACAACACGGAGCCCGACGCCATCATCTGGGCCGCGAAGATGCCGAGCAGGCTGGGGATGTTCGACAGCCACGCCCAGGTGCGCACGGCCCGGTATTCGCCGTACCGGGCCGAGAAGAAGTCGATGGGCACCAGCCCGCCCATCGACCGCATCTTCTCGGCCGCGAGCAACCCGCCCAGAATGAGGCCGCCGCCGCAGCCCAGGCCGTACCACACGCCGGGCCAGAGCCCGTTCGAGGCGCCGTTCTCGGCCCCGCCCAGCACCACGCCGGCGCCAATCTGCACGGCGGCGAGCGAAGCGGTGCTGAGCGCGAGGTTCAGCTCGCGGCCGGCCACCAGGTAGTCGGAGACCTTGCGGATACGCGTGCTGAGCAGGGCGCCGGCGACGAGCGTGCCGAGCAGGTAGACGGTCACGATGCCGACGAGCATCGCGAGAGGATACGCGGGGACGGGGGCGGCGTCTACACGCGAACCAGCGAGTAGTAGTGGTTCTCGCCGTCGTCGGTGGGCGTGGCGTGGACGACGAACCCGGCGCGCGCGAACGCCCGCGTGTATTCGGCGCGACCCAGCGAGCGGCACGGCAGCCCCGTGGTCGGGTCGATCCAGGTCGCGGTCTGCCAGGGCGCCGTCAGGAGCACACGTCCGCCGGCCACGGTCGCGCGCCCCATGCGCGCGATGATCGTGCGCTGCGCCGCTTCGTCGTTCAGGAACAGCAGGCCGATGGCCACGATGGCGTCGAAGGCACCGCCGAACCACGTCGACGCCTCGACCGCCGCGCACTCCACGTCGGCCTGCGGGAAGCGGGCGCGGTACTCGACGACGAGCCGCGGAGAACCATCGATAGCGGCGACCCGGAACCCGAGCCCGGCCAGCGTCGTGGACACCGGCGCCCCGGCGCCGCAGCCGAGATCCAGCACCGACGCTCCCGCCGGAAGCGCCCGCGCCCAATCGCGCAGCACCTCGACACCAATCGTGGACCGTGCGCGGTGCCCGATGAGCAGATCGGCGGCGGCGTCCCAGCCCCGGGACGCATCGCCCGCCGGCACGGCTGGAGGCGAGGTCATGTCACCGGTTGGCGTCGAACGCCGGGTCTGTCGGCACGCCCAGCGCCGCCACCAGCTGGTTCGTCTTGCCGGCCAGCCCAATGACCGCCAGCACGTCGGCGTGCTGCGCGTCGGTCATGCCCTTCGCCTTCGCGGCAGCCGTATGCGAGTGCACACAGAAGTCGCAGCCGTTGGCGGCCGACACGGCGATGAACACCATCTCCTTCGTCAACGGGTCGAGCGCCGACGGCGTGGCCATGACCTGCTTCACGTCGGCCCAGGTGCGCTCGAGCAGCGCGGCGTCGAAGGCCAGCGTGCGCCAGAAGGTGTTGATGTAGTCGCTCTTGCGAGTGGCGCGCATGTCGTCGAAGACAGCGCGGACACGCGGGTCGGATTCCGGATCGGCGGGCGGTCGCACGGTGGACATGCGGCCCAGTGTATCGAGCCTCAATCCACGATGAACAGCGTGGCTCCGGTGCCCGTGCGCGACCGGTGCGGCTCGGCCTCGTCGGCCACCTGGTAGCTCGACCCGGCCGTCAGCGTGAACGTGCGCCCGTCGGCCAGCTCGGTGTGCAGCTCGCCGGCGAGGCACAGCAGGATGTGCCCCTTCGAGCACCAGTGGTCGGCGACGTAACCCGGCGAATACTCGACCATGCGCACGCGGATGTCGCCGAACTGCCGCACGCGCCACAGCGCGTGCCCGGCCTCGCCGTCGTGGCGCGTGGCCGGCACGGTGGCCCAGTCCGTCGTGCCGAAGGGGATGTCGTTCATCCGCATCACGCGACTCCGCGGCTCACGACAACCATCCGCGGGCCGACGCGACGCCGGCCATCCGCACGAGCGCGAGCGCGATGACGAACACCATGCCCTGCAGCACGTAGGCCGTGGGCGGAATGGCACCGGCGGCAGGACTCAGCGCGAAGAGCGCGTAGTCCTGGGCGATCAGGCCGGCGACCGAGGCGATGAGCAGCGGCTGCGCCCACCGCTTCTTCAGCACCAGGCCCAGCGACCCCAGCGCCCCGCCCCACACCGCAATCGCATACGCCGCCACGGCCCACGTCGGACGCGCGGCGTACAACGCCTGCTGGTCGGCCGGCAGCTGCGCCACCGCCTCGGGCGTGAGCATCACGTCGCTGAGGTAGGCCGCGCAGCCAATCAGGTTCCACACGAGGGCGAGCACGGCGACGGGCATGTACCACTTCGGCGTCTGGGTCATCGGATGGGCTCCTGGCGCGGCGGCGCGCAACGAGTCGGGATTCTACGCCGAATGCACGTGTATCGTGGACCCAGGCGCCGCGGCGTGTCGTTGCGGTGAGGCGGTACGCCGAGAAGCGCATCGGACGGCGGCCTTGCGCTGTGGCACCATACGGGCATCGGACCCGTGCGGCTCGATGCGCCGTCGCCAGCACCCTGGTATCGAGAAATGCGCCGAAGAACGATGATGAACGTCATGGCTGCGTTGGCCGCGGCTCCGGTTGCCGGCCATGTCGCAGCGCAGAACCGCCCTCCCGCAGAGACCATCGTCGAACTGGATCGACGCCTGAACCAGGCGATTCTTGCCCACGACACCGCAGCCGCCGGCGCGCTGTACGACGACGACTTCGTGCTCACAGTCGCTGGTGGCAGATTCAAGCGCAAGGCCGACATGCTCGCGGACATCGGCAATCCGGCGGTCGCGCTTACGGTGTGCGAAACGACGGGCGTCACTGTTCGAGAACGGGGAGCCACCGCTGTTCTCACGGGCGTACTTCGGCAGGCCGGCACCGTGAATGGCCGCCCCATGGACGTCAGGCTCCACGTCACGGATACGTGGGTCAACGTGGACGGACGGTGGCTGCTGCTCGCTGGTCACGCGAGCGTCGCAGAGTAGGCCACTCGATCAGCACTCACGTGCAGCGCGGGTGTGGCGGGAGTCGCAAGGGTGCGATGACCGGCACGATGGCGCGCGGTGTCCTCGGCGTGGCGTCTCTTGAGGCGGAACTCCGAGCAACGGCGCGTGGGCCACGAAGAGGCTTACGCATCCGCGCCGTGCGAGGGTGGAGCCGAAAGAGATGCCGCGTCGAGGGCGCCGCGATCGGGCGAGGCGTTACTTCTGAATCAGGTAGTTCATCTTCACCACGAGCTGCCGGTCCTTCTGCAGGAACACGTCCGACGGCAGGCCCGTCTGGCGCAGGTCGTTGTAGACGATGAACAGGTCGCTGCCCGGGCGGTGGATCAGGTTGAAGCGGATGTTGTTCGAGATCTCGTGCGTGCCGGTGTTGTACTGCGTCAGGCTGCGGATCGTCATGCGCGGCGAGAACGTGTAGTCGATGCGCAGCGACGTCAGGTTCACGAGGAAGTTGCCCCACGGCATCTTCACGTCGTTCCGGTTGTAGTTCAACTCGGCCGAGAGTTGGCTGGTGGCGCGGGCGCCGAGCCCATACGAGAACGAACGGCGGGTGCCGCCGTAGAACTGGTTCGGCTGGAAGGTCACCCGCTGGAACAGCTTCTTCCCCGGACTCGTGTTGTAGGTGAACATCCACTCGTCCATGTTGTAGCTGCCGATCGGAATCTGCACGCCGGGGCGGATGTTGAACGGCGCCTCGAGCACGTCGAGGTTCTTCTGGTAGATGACGTTGATGAACGAGTCGTCACGCAGCGTCGTGCCCAGCATCAGGTGATGTAGACGGCCCACCAGCCGGCCCTCGCGGTTCTGCGTGTAGGTCAGCACGTACATCGGCTCGAAGAGCTTCACGTTGCCCTTCTTCGGCCGCGGCGTCGGTCCGAAGTACGCCTTCGTCGTGCGGTGGCCACCAGTGCGCTGCAGGAAGCCCGCCTCGGGGTTGAAGTTCTCCTGCACGTCGAGATAGTTCAGCCACAGGTTCCACTTCGGATCGCGGTAGGCGACGCGGCCGTAGAACGCCATGTCCTGGCCTTCACCGATCGGCCGCCCGTCGAGCCACGGCTGATCCGGGTTGGTCATCGTCTTGGCCACGTAGGCGTTCGCCTGGAAGTTGCTGCTGAACGAGAAGTTGCCGTCCACACCCATCGTCCGGTTGTAGTGCGGGCTGCCGTCCACCGATTCCTTGTTCACGTAGATCGCGCCCACACGCGAGCGGCCGAACACGTCGCGGCTGTAGCGGCTCACGAAGAAGTTGTCGCCGGGCTTGCCGAACGCGCTGTCGGTCTGCACGTCGAGCACCGCGATGTTGTTGCGCCCCACTTTGCCGGTGAGGCGGGCGCCGCCCAGGATCGGCACCGGCTGGCCGGTGTCCGACAGGCCGATCTTGCGGCTGAAGAACAGGTCGGTCTGGATCGGCGTGCTGGTGAACGAGGCGCCGGTGCCCATCGTGAAGAAGTTCGAGGCCTCGAGGAAGAAGTCGCGCTTCTCGGGGAAGAAGAGGCCGAACCGGGTCAGGTTCACCTGCTGGTCGTCCACTTCGACCTGGGCGAAGTCGGTATTGACGGTGACGTCGAGGTTCAGTCCGGCGGTCACGCCATAGCGGGCGTCGAGACCGACGTCGCGCGACCACGAGGTCTGGCGGTTGCCGGCGGCGATGTCGCGCACGCGGGGCCCGGCGAGCACGAATGGCTTCAGCTTCAGGTCCATGCCGAGGCTGAGGTCGTGCAGGCCGCGCAGTTCACCGGCCATGCTCACGCGCGTCAACGAGTAGGCGCGCGGGATCGGCGACCAGTAATCGAGTTCGTTCTTCTTGCGGATGTGGCGCAGGAAGTTGATGCCCCATACCTGCGCCGCGTCCGACTTGAAGCGCACGGTGTTGGTGGGAATCGCCATTTCGGCCGTCCAGCCGTCGGGCGTGATCTTCGCGGCCGCGTCCCACACGCCGTCCCAGTTCCTGTTGACGTTCGAGGTGGCGCCGCGTCCACCACCCTCGCCTTCGTCGAAGACCTGCTGTTCGAGCTTGGCGCCGAGCGGGGTGGTGACGAACATGTAGCCGTTGCGCGAGTCCTTGAACGTGTCGACGATCACCTGGAAGTTGTCTTCGTCGAACAGCCGATCGGAGTCGCGCCGCATCTCGGTCGCCACCACCATGGGCGCACCGGCTGCGTGATTGTGTTCCGTCATCGGCGGCATGCCGGCGTCGGGCTGCGCCGCGACGGTGACGCCGCCGGCCTGATACGCGTGCACGGCGATGTAGATGGTGCGCGCGTCGTAGACGATGCGCACCTCGGTGCGCTCCGTGGCGGGCTGGCCGAGGCTCGGTTCCTGCTGGGTGAAGCTGCCCACCGGCGTGGCCTGCTGCCAGACCGCATCGTCGAGGGCGCCGTCGATGCGCGGGCCCTGTTCGACCCGGACGGCGTCGACGAAGGGACGCTCCTTGCTGGATTGGGCGGCGGCGGACGAGGGAACGGCCAGGGCGATCAGGGCCGCGAGGACGACACACCCGCTGGAGCGCATGGAATCGATAACTGTAGCAACGGGCTACAGGTCCACGATGTCTGCGTTTGTCACGACTTGCGACGCGCGGTCACCGCCTGGCGTCAGTTCTTCAACCCCAGCCGCGCGCGCTGCTGGCAGTAACTGCGGCGCATCTTGAACTGCACGAGGCCGTCGCTGGTGGCCGGGGCGCCGATGCTGTCGACCGCCGCGATCTGCTGCACGAGCGCGTGCGGATCGGAAGCCGGCACCTCGTTCCCCATCGCGTCGGTGTAGAACGTGGTCGGCCCGCCGGCGTTGCGCCAGTAACCGGGCTGCGCGTAGCTTTCGCGGTCGCAGCCGCGGAAGTAGCTCCAGTCGTCGGCGAAAACCTTGATGGCGGGGACGCGCGGATCCCAGGCGTAGACCACCTCGGTCGGGTTCGCCGGATTCAGCACCGTGATCGGATCGAACACCGCCGGTGTCGCGAACGCGGTGTAGACGGTGCGCCCCTGGTAGCGCACCGACTGCGTGGTGCTCCAGATCTCGTAGGCACTGCCCAGCCGGCAGGGCGACTGCAGCTGGATGACGTCCTTCACCGGCGCGGCGCTGCGCGGGTCGCACACGGCGCCGGTACCACCGGTATCCATCATGAGCTGCGTCGACGCCGCGAGGCCGAACTCCGGGTGGATCAGGCGGATCTCGGCGGAATGATGCGGCATGGTGAAACGCCTGGCGCCGCCGGTGCCCATGTGGAACACGCTGCGCGAGTAGACGCGGTTCACGCGGCCCTCGTCGTTCACGTCGCCCGGATTGGCGATGAACACCTTGAAGCCCTCGTGCGCCTCTTCGTGATCCATGCGGCGGCCGATGTAGCCGAACCGCACGGGACTCGCCGAGATGGCGGCGCTGGCGCTGCGCGCCGGGTCGTCGCCGTGTTCGTGCGCGTAGACACAGCCGCTCGGGTCGACCTGCGGATGCCACGTGCGATAGCGATAGCCGTCGCCGCCGTCCACGGTCCAGGCGTCGTGCGCGGCGGCGCTGCACGAGCCGAGCACCGCCGGGTCGACCACGCCGTAGATCGGGGTGGTCGGCGGCGGGGGTGTGACGCCCACGCGCAACACCACCTCGGTCGACGCCGCGCCGGCGCCGCACGCGCTCAGGGCGCGGATGCGCACGTAGTAGGTGCCGGCAGGCACGTTCGCGGCGAGTGAGGTGGCGGCGGTTGGCACCGTGGCCACGTTCACCAGTCCCGGCCCGGAGCCGGCCTCGACGAGATACCCGGTGGCGTAGGGCACCGGCGACCAGGCAAGTGCCACGGTCGTCCCGGTCACCGTGCCGGTGAGACCGGCTGGCGCCACGAGGGCCGCGCCGCAACCGACGCGCACGTCGACGTCGTTCGAGTAGCCGCTCACGCCGTCGACGCCCACTGCGCGGACACGCGCGAAGTAGCGGCCGTCGGGCACGCCGGTGGCGACCAGGTGCGGGACCGCCGTGGGCCACGCGCCGAGGTTGCTGGTGCCGGGCACGGATCCGGCCTCGAGCCAGTAGGTGGCGCCGGCAGAGCCCGCGCCGGGCTGCCAGGTCAGCGTGACGGTGTGGCCGGTGACGGCCGCGGTGAGGTTGGTCGGCGCCGCCGGCGCGGCGAACGCGCCGAGAGCGGCCTCGCCAGCCCACGGAATGAGCCCGGCGGCCAGGGCGGCGCCGGCGAGCCAGGCGGCAGCGAAGCGGGTGGCCCGGTTCATCGCGAGGGCGAGGTCCGTCGTGCTAGAGGCCGGGCGTCGAGGTCTGCTGGGGCGCAGGCGCCGGTACGGCCATGGCGCCGAGGGCCGCTTCCCCTGCCAGGGTCATCA
>WBZP01006388.1_pt1 | contig 11672 bp, 9 predicted proteins | sample 5204301 | NCBI WGS metagenome assembly WBZP01 (sample SAMN12412401, study PRJNA552823) | activated sludge metagenome | isolation source: activated sludge from nitrification reactor of wastewater treatment plant... | place: USA: Pennsylvania | collected 2017
CGAAATCAACTTTTTTAATTCCACTTTTAATTTTTCTTCGTTGTAATCACCCTGAATAAGCTCACGCACAACTTCTTTTTCAGCTACCAGATTAACCAAAGAAATATAGGGGATTTTAACCAGTCTTTTGGCGATTTCAAACGAAAGCCCGCTGGTTTTATACACTACTACCTGCGGTACTTTAAACAGAGCCGTCTCAAGTGTGGCAGTGCCTGAGGTAACAATGGCCATCTTTGCCACCGATAGAATGTTGTAAGTCTCGTTGCAGATTATTTTAAACTTATTGCCTGCATATCCGTAGATTCCTTTCGGGACAGACTTAACGCCTGCAACCACCCAATGGTATTGAGGAAACTGCTCGGCAAGCTTTGTCATCAGGCTCATCATATTTTCAATTTCCTGAATACGGCTTCCTGGCAATAAAGCCACCACGGGCTTTTTGTCAATCTGGTGTTTTGATTTAAAATCGGGGTCAGGTGTAAAATTTTGTATCTCATCAAAGAGTGGATTCCCAACATAAACAGAATTAACCTGATACCTATCAAAAAATGCTTTTTCAAAAGGAAAAATCAACAGTAACAAATCAACGTATTTCCGAATAGTGACAGCTCTGGATTCACGCCAGGCCCAGGCTTTGGGAGCAATATAATAGATTACCTTATAGCCTTTATTTTTTGCCCATTTTGCAATTTTAAGATTAAAACCGGCATAATCAACAAGAATAATAGCATCAGGCTTTACGGTTTCGATGTGCTCTTTTGCAAGATTTAGGAAGCCTACAATTTTTCCGAGGTTTTTTAATACTTCCCAAAAACCCATAAAAGCGAGGTCGGCGTAATTTTTAATAATATTCACACCGGCGGATTTCATGCTCTCACCTCCCCAACCATAAAAAATCATCCCGGGTTGCTTTTCTTTTAGAGCAAGAACAAGATTGGCAGCATGCATGTCGCCGGATTTTTCTCCGGCAATGATGAAATATTTCAAAAATCTTGAGTTTTGAGTAGCTAATATAAGTGATTATTTACCAAAATATTCTGCCGAATGATTTTCGGTTTCAATAAGCTTCACTTTCACCAGTTTCACTTTATAATTATCCTCAAGGACAGGCCTCAAAATATTAAAAATCACGATGGCGAAGTTTTCAACACTTGGCATGATGCCATCGAAATATTCTTTATTGTCGTTAAGATAAGAATGGTCAAACTTGCTGATTACATGCTCACGCATAATATCCCTCATAAGTTTGAGATCCATCACCCATCCAAAATCCTGGTCGATATCTCCTTCCACAGTGACGAACAACTGCCAGTTGTGACCATGAACTCTGGAACAAATCCCAAACAGGTCCCAGTTTTCTTTTTCCGACCATTTAGGATTATAAAGCCGGTGAGCAGCGTTAAAGTGCTCTCTCCTTGTGATTTGTATCATTATTTTAAATCAAAAAAAATTCAGGGTGCAAAATTACCACCTATTTTGATTTAATGTTTCAAAAATTTAGAATTATTCCGCCTGAAACCCAGATTCCCGGTTGCTGTACAAACCCAAACTCGTAGTATTTATAATTAAGCAAATTATTAATATCAAAAAACAAAGAATGCTTCTTTAACTGGTGTTTCAGACGTAGGTCAACCAAATGCACAGGCTTGTAAAACTCAGGGGCACGTGTATTATCCCATTGGTAGGTGCCCTCTCTTTTTTTATAGGTGTACCAAAGTGCTGCCGTGGTATTTTTAAATGGTAATAAATCAAAACCTACTGAAGCTTTATGTCTTAAAAAATTCAAAGTATAAAATGACTGAAAATTCTCTTCTTTTCTATCAGCAATAAGGTAGGCGTAGTTAAGCGTGATATTTTGCAAAAACTGATTCTCTTCGGTGGCAAATTTGATTTTATAGCTAAAATCCACCCCAGCCATATTAATATTTTGAATGTTTTCCATAGTTGGAACCGATATTTCCGGGCGTTTTACTTTATCTATAGCATCCTGCATTTTTTTATAAAAGAAGGAAACAGTCCCGCTCGTTTTTTCTCCAAAATACCTCAAGCCTACTTCATGAGTCCAGGCCTTCTCGGGTTTTAATTTAGGATCGGCTTTTATGGTTGAGTTGTTGAGGTATAATTCTGTAAATGTAGGATATCGTAAGGAGCGGTTGGTAGAAGCATAAAGCGAGTATTTTTCAGAAACTGGCAATGCAATATCTACACCGGGATACCAGGCATATCCAAAACTGGAATTATAATTGAGCAATGTACCGGCCGAAATCGTGGCATTCCTGATTTTTCGTTGGTGCTCAACAAACATACTTACATTGGAGCGGCTTTTGGTTTTATCGTAAAAAATACCCTCGAAACCTTTAACCTTTACTTTATCGGAAATAACCTCGCCCAAGCGGTTGGATAGTACATCCTCGTTACGGTAAGCCCAGCCAACTGCACTTTTCGAATTTTTGGCCAGATAGCGGAGCTTATATTCAAAATCTGCGACTTTGGTTTGGTGAAAGTTAAGAAATGACTTAAGTGTAGTATCACGATATTTATCAAAATCATACATATCATGATGAATCCTGTAGCTACCAATAAAACTCCCGGAGATCTTATTGGAAAAATTATGATTCCAGTTTAAGGAAAACAAGCCTGAGCTTACCTCTTCGTATTGTCTGCTGAATTTGGGATGATAGAAATTGGATGCTCCGAAATGATTTGAAAAGATGCCAGAACTAAGGTCAACACTGCCTTTATTGTAAATTTTCGAAATCAGGATTCCGGCAGAATATTTATCATATTGGGTGTTTGGTATATAGCCTTCTGACTTGCCATAATCAGCGTTAATCCTGATACCTAGTCCATTTTTTATGGTTTGGGCCGAAATATTTCCGCCAAATAAACCATGTTGTCCACCCAATAGACCAATCTGAGCCATAGATTTATCTATTTTTTTGGTTATGATATTTATCACTCCCGAAAAAGCATTGGGACCATATACCCTTGAGGCTCCACCCTGCATGACCTCAATTTTTTCGATCTGGCTGATATTCAAAGGGATATTCAGGCTATGATGACCGGTTTGCGGATCATTGACTTTTACGCCATCGACCAATATTAAGGTCTGATCATAATGCCCTCCCCTTATACTGATATCGGCCTGTACTCCATAAGATGATCTTGAGCGAACATCTACATTTTGAGCATATTGCAAAATCCCATCGAGCGTTTTTACAGGAGCGGCTTCTATCGTTGATTTTAAAATGGTAGTTATATTTCTGCCGGTTTTTCTGATTTCGGTACCTACGATATTTGCAGAAACGGTAAGTTCTTTCAACTCATGCACTGTAGAATCTTGCGAAAAAGTTCTGAAAAAACTTAAACACAGGCTTATTACCAGTATTTTAAATTTCATGAAAATAATGTTTTTATATTAAGAAAAGTTTTAACCTTAAGAGTAGTTGATAAAAAATATCGGTTTTATAGAGTAATTTTTTTGCAAATAAAATCAATTTTCAGGAAAGAAATACTTTTTTGACAATCTCAAGATATTTCAAACCATCTTTTTGATCAGGTTCCAGATGATTCCCTTCAGCCCATTCGTTCCAGGCATTGATAAAAACTATCTTTTCATCTTCAGGCCTGTCATTGACCTCTTCTACTGCTCTTCTGAGGGAATCCTCAAAATCAGCAGTGTTTTGGCCGGTGATAGTGATGGCATTTTTACCTCTTCTGGCAGTATTGTCAAAACCCACCAGAGTACAGGGTAGCCCTTTGTATTGTACGTTTTTATTGACTAAGGCAGCCCTTTCTTTATATTGTTTATAAGGATATACTTTCAAAGAAGCACTCACAATCCCTTGCAAAAGATTTCTCACGAATTTCTTCCAGGTGGGTCCATCAACGGTAAATTCGGAAAGGACATAAAGCTTCGGCTCAAAGAAAATCACGTCATCAAATCCATATTCCAAAGGATTTTTGTCTCTGTCCTGAGCATTTGAAGCAATCATGTAAGGTTCCGGAACATTATTTTCGGCAGCAACTCTTTTGAAAGTTGCTATAGTCTTTTTAACATCAGGCAAATCATAAGGTCTGTAAATCAAAAAAACCGGACGACCGTGAACTCTGATATATCTTGAATCTTTAAAAAACCGGAGGAGATACCTGGCATGATTTTCATCATCAGCATCGGAATAGGTTTGTTTCATTAATACCTCCTTCTCCTCACCCAGCCATCTTCTTGACCATGATTCATTGGCCCAGAAAAGGCAAAAAGGAAAATCGGGTTCTCCTGACTCCAGAATACCTTCGGTCGGCTCTTTGAGCAATCTTTTGCCTTCAAACCAATAATGATAATAACAAAAACCCTGAATACCGTAAGCTTTGGCAAGATCGGCCTGTGCTTTTCTGGCTTCTGGTAAACGCAAATCATAAAAGCCCAAATCAGCGGGTAAGTGAGGCTGATAGTGCCCTTTGAAATTAGCCTTGGCTTTGACCACGTTGGTCCATTCCGTAAATCCTTCTCCCCACCATTCGTTGTTTTCAGGTGTAGGATGAAACTGAGGAAGATGTATTGCGATAGGTTTAACCGGCATTGGTTGCTACTAAATTTTCAAATATTTCCAATCTTCTTTTTCCGCAGTCTTCTATGGAGTAGTCAACCCGGATAATTTCTTTAGAATTTTCAATAAATTGTACCTGAAGTTCTTTATTCTCTATCAACTTCCCGACAGCCTCCACAAAGTCGGAGGCTTTTTCTGCAAGGAAACAGTTGTGTCCGTTTTCCATAGGGAGGCCTTCTGCTCCTATCGGTGTGCTTACGATAGGCATGTGCCACGATGCCCCCTCCAATATTTTCATCCGCATACCACTACCAATCCTGAGCGGAACCACCATAATTGCCCCTTCCAGAACTTCATCAAGCTCTTCTACATAGCCATGGAATTTTACCCCGGGTAGTTTCTCATATTTAGTCCGTGTTTCTTTCTTCCATTTACCCACCACCTCAAACTGAAGATCAGGAAAACGGTTCTTCAGGGATGTCCAGCAATTGGTTAGAAACCAATCCACGGCATCAAGATTTGGAAAGTGAATTTCCGGCCCCAAATATACCAGGCGATTGGTAAAACTAAAGGGGATATTGATATTATGGTCGGTAATTTGTACCGACAAGGGCGACACCTCAATTTTTTCCGGCAGCACTCCATCTTCTTCGAGGAATATTTTATCCTGGTCGGTAAGACAAATGACCTTATCAAATCTGTTTAACAAGGCTACTTCCAGAAGTTTTGTATTGAATATCTTCCATTCGCCACCTAAGGGTTTGTTTTCCAGGGTATTAAATTCCAGTTCCATCCTCCGGTGCCTTATTTCATGATGAACAAAAACCTTCGAAAGATTTGCAGGCAAAAACGCAACTATAGGTGCAAGGTCAATAAACTCAACTACTGCCAGGTCAAATTGAGTTCTATTGCAGATACTTTTAACCTGATCTATTAAATTATCAAAGTAATATTCGGTAATACCTGTTCTGAAAAAAAGCATTGAATTCTTAAATTCTTCTTCTTTGGTCTCTGCTCTTCTTCTCCAAACTTTTTTGATCGTTTCTTTTATCGAAAATCCGTGGTTTGCCACTGAATCAGCACCGAAAAGTTTGATATCAACATTGGGCCATAAGGTTTGCAGTTCGTAGTGATCTTTGGGATTGGTATGGGGGCATAGCAGGGTAATTTCGGCAGATTTTCGAAGATAATCTATCATCTTAAATGTGCCTGCACTACCACCGGCATCTGCAGGATATGGATACACCACCGAAACAATCAGAATTTTCATATCAAACAGGCAGTTTTTCAAAAAAATTATATATCCTGTAAGTTACAGATGTAAGTGCTCTTTTCAAAAGACTTTTTTTGGGTAAAACTGGCACCGGTTTTAGATAAAAGCACCTGATAGTCTTTAGATAGGCATTTTCGGCATCTGCGATTTGCTTTCTGTAGTTTTCATACAATGGCCTGAGCTCGGGTCTGTTATTAAGATCAAACCTGTCCTGCCAGCGTGAAATATTATCGGGGTCAGTGAAATTAATACCACTATAATGAAAAAATACCAGTGGCTGACCATTCACCAGATATTTTCCGCCGGAAAGTGTAAATTGCCTTTCGTGCAAATTCCAATAAGCGATATTATAGCCGGGATATTTATCAATTTTTACACCTTCATAATACAAAGGCACCATGTTACAGTAAAGCTGATCCACAAACATTCCGTTTTGAATGTCCATATAGCATTCTTTTCGGAGTTTATACATCCACCAATCAAGAAACTTTTGCGTTTCAGCTGAGCGACTGACCGCCAAAAAACCAAGATTGTAAATGCCGTTTACAAACATTTGCTGCTCTGTACGGCTTTTTTCATCAAAAATCGGCGTATAAAAATGAGGCGTTAAAACAATATTATGGCTCGCCAGGCCTTCCTCTATTCCTGTCAGAGGCTCAAAAATTTCGATGTCCGGATCAAAGTATATTACTGAGTGAATATCAACGTATTCCTTAAAGAAATAATTAATATAAAAAGGCTTTACGGCGGTATTAAGCTCGGTGATGTCGTAGCGGTCACACATTTCATCAAATGCCTCAATCCCAATATTGTGAACTTCGAGGAGATTTAAACCCTCAAGTTTTGAAATATCGACACCACTGCCTTCTATTTTATCACAGAGACCAATTACAAAATCATAATCGGGGTTAGTTTTTTTCAAAGAATTTGATAATACCCTGGCCTGAGCGAGATAATTGATACTGCAAATTGTAAAGGCGAACTTTTTGGGCATTACGGTCTGATTCTTATTGAAAAATAACGGACAAATTTAGGAAAATATAGTGAAATAATTGCAAAATGGAGACCTAATTTGGGTAATCCTCATTAAAAGTTTTTTCGGTTTTTACTTCAAAAAATATTAGTCAAAATAGTAATAAAAGATACCAGAAAAACGACTTCAGGTAATTGAAATCAGAGGAATATGACAGACAAGCTTTGATAAATTTAATATCCAAAATCCAGTGCAAAGCCCTTTTCGGAAAGAATCTGATTCTGAGTCCTGATTTTCTGGATTGGGACTTTACCATAAAATGAAGCCCACATGGTGTAGGTACTTGGAGGGCCGATGATATAATCACATGCGGCTAAACAATACATGTCATAAACATAATGATTTGGGGTAAAACAGGTGTTAAAACCTGAGAAATCATCGGTGGAAAATGATTCATCACTTGAAATCAGGAATTTCAACTTTTTATCTGGGAAAATCCCTAAAACCTGATCCATCATTTTTTTGTAGGTTTCAATCTCGAAATAAAATTGACCACCCAAAAAATCTTTATAATCTCCTCTTCTGATATGTACTCCAATCAAAAGTGTGTCGGGTTCTGAAATACTAGCAATATGATTATTGACCACTGCTTGTGATGCAGGAGTAAGCGAAAAAAAAGCTCTGAGTTGATCAGCTTTAGAATAAAATGTTTCGAAGTCTGTAAACCAATTGCCGGCTTTAAGGATATTTTTATTTTTAAAACTAATTGATTTCAGGTCAAACGGGGAATTATAATTTTCTAATCTTTGAAATTTTACAATTTTCAGAATAAAAAAACTAATCAGACGGTTAATTACATTTAATCTAGAGCCGAAAAATACTTTATATTCAATATTTGCACAGTATCTTGTCCCTATAAAATATTTGCGATTATCAAGAAAATTGAAATTTATCAACCATTGATTGTCGTGCAGAGATTTTGTTAAAAAAGTACCGAATTCAAATAAATTATTGCCTAAACTCCCTGTTTTGTCTTTTAAAAATATCATTTTTTTGTATGTGATTTTCTTATAAAATACTGGTTTACTTTACTTACCATTGGCTGAAAAAATATTTCTCATTTTGAAATAAGTATTTAATAATTACCAGAAAACTTATTTTTAATCTAAATTTTTCTGTTTTAAAATCTGAGAGAAATCCAATTTCTATATTAAAAACATCAAACTTTTTAGCTTTTATTTTAAATATTCAAAACACAAATTTCACTACTTAGAGCAATAAATCCTATAAAAACACCCTGGTAAAGAAAAATATTTTACCGTATAATCAGTTTTAAAGAATTCTCTTCTCGGGTCTTTTCTAAATCCTTAAATTGTGATTTTTGTGCTAAAAAAATTCAATTAAAGGTTTTTTAGAAATTTCCTAAACTGACCTTTGAATCTTTCAGAGTAGCATTAAGCGTCATATTCCTTTGAACCCTGGCTCGCATTTGATTTGACCAACCTCTGAATGACTCAAATAATTATTACGCTTTTTTCAACATTTCTTTTAGATTAAACTTGAGTTTTTTTACCAGAGGAATCGGATGCCGGTAAATATGATTTTCAAGCTCATAATGCTCAATATCACCTTTAAAGTCTTGCTGACTTCGTTTTATGGCCACGAATCCTGAATACACATTGACCGATTCAATCAATCCCGGATTAGCACAAGCCTCAACCAATTGAAACACCAGTCTGGTTGGCTGACTTCCGACCGGAAAAACGTTTTCGTGGCCTTTCCAGTGAAACCAGGCCCAGTCTTCAATGATATAAAAGCCACCCTTTTTCATATAAGGAAAAAGCGTATTGAAGGAGATAAGCGAAGGTTTATATAAATGTGAGGCATCATCAAAAATCAAATCAATCTGATTGGGCCCAAAGTTCTCCTTCACAATTTGCCTAAGTTTTTGGGCATCAGCCTGATTGGTCCCCCAGTAGGTTTTTAGAGATGAAGATTTATATTTTTTAAAATATTCCCCGCCGCCGGTATCAAGCAGGTCAATACCAACCAGCAAGTCGGGTTCAAAAATCTCGTTCCAGAAGACAGCACTGCCACCATCCCACATTCCGATTTCGATGATGTTTTTAGGGGCAAAATCTAATGGCTGTGTATTGAAAAAAATTTGGTATTGGTCAATTAATTTTTTGTCTTTGTAAAAAATAAAATGATTTTCATCTCCATCCCAAGCATCCATTTTTGGATGTTGTAGTCTAAATGTCAAATTATTAAGCAATAATCTGTCAGAATACCAATCGAGAGCCGATAAGGGTTTCATTTTATTTCATTCATATACTTTAAGAGCGTTAATTAATTCAGCTTCAGTAGTTTTACTCAATTTTATTTCAAAAGTCAGTCCTTTTTTTACTTTGACTTTTTCGATATAAGAAAAATATTGTCCTTCAGTATCTTTTGCAACTGCCACAATATGTGCCTCCATGCCTACAGGAATCTCAAATGATTTTCCACTATAAACATGCATTACTGAATTGATTTCGGGTAAAACCACAAATAAAGCTATTTTTTCCAGATCCGGAATAAAACTTTTAAAAACCATGGTAGTTTTCTCAGTTGCAACATTCACAAATTTATCCACATTGATCCATCCCAGCGTAGAAGGGAAAATATAATAAATGCCATCATCAATACTCAAACCTTCTCTCTGTTGATTAGATCCAACACCAGGAATTTCTTTAGGTGGGAACCAATTAAACTGATTTTCCTTATTTAGTTCTCCATAGAAAAGATTCATGTCTTTATCAAGACCAAAATTTGATCTATATTGGATTGAAGGATAACTTACATTTGAAATTTTCAGCTGATTTTGATCTTTTGTAGCATTAAGATAAAAAGAACCGGCAGTTGACAAGATTTTACCATAAGATACGGTAGGTTTATCAAACAATATCATGTCTTTAAGGCTTCCAAGCTCTATAATTTCGACATCATAAGGATAAGAAACACTTTTGCCTTCGAGTGTAGCAAGGTGGTATTGATAGAGATATATTCTGTTGCCGTTCTTTGTTATTATCGGAATTTGGGATTCGTTTTTTATGGTTAATTTTTCAGACTTTGGACCTAAATCCACCAAAGTGTTTTTTGCATCGACAAAATTCACTTTTGAAAGATCTTCGCTTTCAGTAGAAACTGGAAAAAGTCTTTCCTGTGAACATGCAAAAATTAATAAAACCAGAAAAACCAATATCCCTTTTTGTGCTTTTTTCATTTTAATTATTTTATTTTTGGACAATCAAGTTGGGAATTTTTTAATTTAAAAAACCCGGGGAATACCATTACTCCAAAATCAGTATTTGACTCATTCCAAAGTGGATTATATTTCAATTCGGCATAGATCCTAATACTTTGCCTGCCATAAGCTATACCTGCCCCCACTAAACCCAAAAAATTATTTTCCTTTGCTTTGGTATTCTTTGTGGGTTGATAATTTAACCAATGATTATATTCAAAACTGGCAAGTGTGTAAAGAGCAGGTAAATTGGAATTAAATATCGCTTTATTGTAAGACTTTGATCTAAATGAATTTAAAATCAAATAATTCACCTGCAAACTTCCGAAATATTCACTTACGGCATTGGCGGAAGGATAATATCTGAACCCCGGAAGTGCCTGGAACTTTTTGGTCAAAGGAAACATAGCTTTGAAGTTAAAACCGCTGGATTCCAGAGGAAAATTATAACTTCCACCTCCCCCAATAGCCAATTTCTCCTGTGCAGAAAGACTGAAGTTAAAAATTAACAATGTTAATATTGCTATGCTTTTTTTCAAAAGAAATGAGATTATATGCAAAAATACAGGTTTTTATTTATTCCCCTACTCAATCTCGATCCTTATCCGCCATTCGGTAGGAAAATAATTGTTGGTTCTGTTTCCGATTTTCTTAATGCAGCCTAAATTCAGGCCTGCATATCTGATTATCAGCCAGCCATCTTTGGCAGTTTCCGGAACATCAAATGCTTCTTTTTTCAAAAACCTCAGAGCATTTTCTTTGTCCAGCTCGATAAATGACAAATCAGGATTTATCAAATCAGAAAGTACAAAACCATGTGATGGCACAAAATCTTTTCCTTTAAAAATTCCGATTTCCAAACCAGAAGATCGCTTTTGCAATGCCTTCATTACACTTCCATAGTCTGGCAAAAGCGACACTTTTATGGCAGCAATGTTCCCATCTTCTTTTTGGTAAAACTCATATTCTTCCAGTATCTCAGGTCTGATCCATGGTTTTACGATTTCTGCAAGCTGCCTGTTAACACGGTTCAGGTTTACCCGGGCCTTTACATAACGGCGATCGTTCCCAAGATTTCTGAATGCCGAGATAAAGAAACCTTCTCCCCGTGTTTTGTGTGGAAAAAACTGATACCCGCCACCTTTTTCTGTCACTTCCCATTCGGGATTCAGTTCCAGTTTAATATTGTCAAAATCAAGCGTGCGACAAAGCCAGCCCGCATTTTCCTGATTTTCATGAGGATTATAGGTACAAGTAGAATAAATCAGTACCCCGCCCGGAGCCACCAGCATGGCAGCAGCACTCAATATCCGCCTTTGACGAGCCGAACACATTTGTACATGGCTTTCGCTCCACTCGGTCATGGCATTGGGATCTTTTCGGAAAAGCCCTTCACCGGAACACGGAGCATCAACCACCACCACATCAAAAAAACCTTCCAAATCAGCAAAAGTCTCAGGATCCTGATTGGCAATGATTACATTGGAAAAGCCCCATTTCTGCAGGTTTTCTTTCAAAATCCCAAGCCTGGTTTTGATAACCTCATTACAAACCAAAAGGTCGCTATCTGTCAATATGGAAGCCAGATGGGTA
>WBZP01006389.1_pt1 | contig 11670 bp, 7 predicted proteins | sample 5204301 | NCBI WGS metagenome assembly WBZP01 (sample SAMN12412401, study PRJNA552823) | activated sludge metagenome | isolation source: activated sludge from nitrification reactor of wastewater treatment plant... | place: USA: Pennsylvania | collected 2017
GTTGCAGGCGCACCTTGCCGTCGGCCCCGCGCTCGACGACGGCCGCGTCGCCCAACTCGATGACCCCCTGCCGCCGCAGTTCGTCCAGCGCCTCGCGCATGGCGTAGGCGCCGTCGGGGGTGGGCAGAGCGAAGACGATCAGTTGAGACATGGACGAACTACGAACTACGAACTACGAACTACGAACTACGAACTACGGACGAAGAGCCTCTTCATTCGTAGTTCGTAGTTCGTAATTCGTAGTTATCCACCGGCAAGTACCTGCGTAGACTGAATAATGGCCTGTCGCGCCAAATCGAACCACGCGCCGGGCAGCAGGCCTAGCAGCAGCGTGGCCACGGCGGCCACAACCACGGCGGCCAGCAGCGCCGGGCGCAATGACATCTCCCGCTCGCCGTCATACATGTACATCAGGAAGACGACGCGCAGGTAGTAGTAGCCGGAGATGACGCTGGTGATGACGCCGATGAGCGTCAGCCACAGCAGGTCGGCCTCGATGGCTGTGCGGAAGACGAAGAACTTGGCCGCGAAGCCGCCCGTCGGCGGGATGCCGGTCAGCGACAGCATGAAGAAGGCCATGCAGATGGCGACCCAGGGGTAGCGCTTGCCCAGCCCCTTGTAGTCGTCGAGCAACACACCTTCCTGCTCGCGCCGCTCCACGGCCACCACCACGGCGAACGCGCCCAGGTTGGTGAAGGCGTAGGCGAACAGGTAGAAGAGGGCGGCGCTAATGCCGTCGGGGTTGCTGGCGCTGGCGGCCACGGCGATGAGGATGTAGCCGGCGTGGGCGATGCTGCTATAGCCGAGCATGCGCTTGATATTGGGCTGCACGATGGCCAGCAGGTTGCCGACGATGAGCGTCAGCGCGGCCATGACGGAGATGGCCGTCGTCCACGTCTCGCCTAGCGCCGGCAGAGCGACGATGAGGATGCGCAGCAGGGCCGCGAAGCCGCCGACCTTGGAGCCGACGGACATGAAGGCCGTCACCACCGTCGGCGAACCCTCATATACGTCGGGCGTCCACATGTGGAAGGGCACGGCGGCGATCTTGAAGCCGAAGCCGACCAGGATCAGCGCCGCCCCGGCCACCAGCAGCAGCGATACCCCGGCCATGCCCCCGGCGGCGCTGACGGCCGAGACGATGCCCGGCAGCGCCGTCGTCCCCGTGGCCCCGTAGACCAGGGCGATGCCATAGACCAGAATGGCCGACGAGAACGCGCCCAGCACGAAGTACTTCATGGCGCTCTCTTCCGAGTCAGCCCGCGGCCAGGCCAGCCCGGCCATGATGTAAAGCGGGATGGACAGCAACTCCAGCCCCATGAAGATAAGGATGAGGTCGTTGGCCATGCCCATCAGCATCATGCCGCTGAGCGAGAAGAGCATGAGCATGTAGAACTCCGGGCGGTCATGGCCGGTGCGCCGCAGGTAGTCAACCGACAGCAGGACGGTCAGGATGCCGGTGATGGCCAGAATGACGTTGAAGGCCACGGCGAAGTTGTCGGCCAGCAGCATCGGATGGCCGCCGGGCGGCGTAAACGCCGAGCGGTTGCTGTTCCACAGGAAGGCCGACGAGATCAGCCCGCCGAACAGGCCGATCATGGCCAGCACGGGCGCGGCGCGGGTCGCGCGCTCGTCGTGCCACAGCAAGTCGAGCAGCATGATGACCATGCCCGCCCCGGCCACCAGCAGCAGCGGCAGCAGCACCAGATAATCAATTGATGGCGCTTGAAAGTCCATTGTCCCACCTTCTTAGGGGCTAGGGATTAGGGATTAGGGATTAGGCGAAGAGCGTCTTCCCCTAATCCCTAATCCCTAATCCCTAATCCCTGTCTTTTCGCAGCCAAACCCGGTTGCTATGAAAAGTGCTTTGCCCGGCGAAGTCGCCCAGGGCGTCGGAAGTTGTCCAGTTGACGTTGCGGGGCGCGCCGCCGCCGTCGCCGTGTTTGCTCCAGCGCCCCTTGGCCGCGGCCACGACGCCCGGCCGCACCCCGTCGGTGACGACCGCCCGCAATGTCACCGCGCCGCGCCCGTTCTCAACGACGACCAGGTCGCCGTGGGCGATGCCGCGCGCCGCCGCGTCGGCCGGGTGAATCTCGATTGTCGCCGCCCCCTCGCCCCGCCGCTGGCTCCGGCCGTTGCCGAAGCTGCTGGTGGTGAAGTGGTGGGCCGCGGGGGTGATCAGGTCCAGGGGTTCATCCCCCTTCACCGCCCGCCAACGGCGCGACGGCTGTTCGCGGTTGCCTTCCGGCTCCCGCTGCGGCGCGCCTTCGCCGTCGTCCCAGACGCCGCTGTAGTTCGGCAGCGGGTCGTGCCCTTCGGCCGCCAATCGTGCCGAGTATAGCTCCACTTTGCCGCTAGGAGTAGGAAAACGACCATCGGCAAAGGGCGCGTCGGGGCCAATCTGGAGCGCCACCTGCCCCTCGCGCTTCAGCCGCGCCAGGGTCACGTCGCGCAGGAAAGGGGAGCGGGCGGCCGTGGCCGTCAGCACCTCGTCAATGACCTCATCCGCCTCCTGCCGCAGCCACGGCTCAGCGAAACCCATCTCCGCCGCCAGCCGGCGCATCACGTCCCAGTTGCTCAGGCTCTGGCCCAGCGGCGGGATGGCCGGATGGTTGTAGCGCAGCAGGGTGTGGCCATAGGCCTTGTGCAGGTCGGTCTGCTCCAGGTTCGAGGTGGCCGGCAGGACGATGTCGGCGTAGTCGGCCGTGTCGGTCAGGAATAGCTCGTGGACGACGGTGAACAGGTCGTCGCGCATGAGGCCCTGCGTCACCAGTCCGGCATTGGGCGCGATGGCCGCCGGGTTGCTGGCGAAGACGTAGAGGCCCATGATCGGCGGGGCGGCCACCTCGCCCAGCAGCGCCGCGCCCAGGCGGTTCATGTTGACCACGCGGCCGGGTGGTGGGCACTCGGCCCACTTATTGACCGCCTCGCCGTCCCACTGGAGGTAGCCGCTGGTGCTATAGGCCAGCCCGCCGCCGCGCAGGCCATACTGCCCGATGAGGGCCGGCAGGGCGCAGATGGCCCGCGTCGTCTGGCCGCCCATCGGGTTGCGTTGCAGCCCGTCGGCGATCTTGATCAGGCTGGGCGTGTTGCCGGCGTAGAGCCGGGCCAGCCGCACCACGTCCTCGACCGGCAGGCCGCAGATGCCGGCCACGCGCTCCGGCGAGAAGTCGGCGATGCGCGCCCGCAGCTCCGGCCAGCCGACGCTGTGGGCCGCCAGCCAGGCTTCGTCATGCAACCCCTCGGCCACGATGACGTGGGCCAGGCCCAACGCCAGCGCGCCGTCCGTCCCCGGCCGCGGGGCAATGTGCCAGTCGGCCGTGCGCGCCGTGCGCGTGCGCTTGGGGTCAATGACGACGACGACGCAGCCGCGCCGCTGGGCGTCCTTCAGATAGGGCATGAAGTGCGGGGCGGTGCTGGCCGGGTTGTGGCCCCAGATGAGGATGGCCCGGCTGTGGGCGGTGTCGGCGTAGGGCACGGCCCAGCGCGCCCCCACGGTGCGCTCGACGGCGTATTGCGCCGCGTCGCCACAGATAGCCCGCTCCAATTGACTGGCCCCCAGCCGGTTCCAGAAGCGGCCGTTGCTGACCGCCAGTTGCACCAGTCCCAGCGTGCCGCTGTAGCTGTAGGGCAAAATGGCCTCGGCCCCATACGCCGCGATGATCCCCCGCCAGCGGTCGCCGATCTCGGCGATGGCTTCGTCCCACGTGATGGGCGCGAACTGCCCCGCCCCCTTCGGCCCCACGCGGCGCAACGGCGTCGTCAGCCGGTCGGGGTGGTAGACGTGCTCCAGGTAGGGGCGCACCTTGCCGCACAACCAGCCGTCGGTGATGGGGTGGTTGGGGTCGCCGCGGAAGCCGACGGCGCGACCGTCAATCACCTCCACGATCGTGCCGCAGGTGTCGGGGCAGTCGTGGGGGCAGGCGCCGCGGACGAAGGTGGTCGTGGCGGGCGAGTTGTCGGTCGTTACCAGATGATCGCTCACAATAGGTGTTCTACACGCCGGCCTATGCCATGCGCTTCGTACCAATGCAATTCAGCCTTACAGATTATACCATTGATTGGTAGGTTATCTGAGCAGACAGTATTGAGCTATGATTGTAGCAGCGTTAACCCACTCTGCATCTGTATGCGGCGTCTCGCGATGCTTCCAGACGACCGCTATACCTATCGCATCACGAGGAATACAAAACAATGGACATCAAACGCAACGGCACCCAACCCTCAGCCCAGGGCGCGGCCGACTACTTCACCGGCACAGTCCGCATTGACCCCCTGTTCGACGTGGCCGACCCGGCCCGCCACTTCGGCGCTTACGTCACCTTTGAGCCGGGGGCGCGCACGGCCTGGCACACCCACCCGCTGGGCCAGACGCTGGTCGTCACCGCCGGCTGCGGCCGCGCCCAGCGCTGGGGCGGCCCCATCGAGGAGATTCGCCCCGGCGACGTGGTCTGGTTCCCGCCGGGCGAGAAGCACTGGCACGGGGCCGCGCCGACCACGGCCATGACCCACATGGCTATTGTGGAGAAGCTGGACGGGCAGACGGCCGACTGGATGGAGAAGGTCAGCGACGAGCAGTACTTGGGTGGCTAGACCTGCCAAGTCTACTCTTATGGAGGAAGCATCCACAGATGACACAGATTTCACGGATTGATCTCTTGGAAATCTGCGTAATCTGTGAAATCTGTGGATGCTTCCTCTATTAGCAAGGAGAGGGTTCCATGAATCAATGGGCAGACGACGAACTGGCCCGCATCGGCGCGGCCGACGAACTGGAGATCGCCCCGCTGCGGCCGGACGGTGCGCCGCGCAAGCCGGTGACGATCTGGGTCGTGCGTGTTGGCGATGAGCTGTACGTCCGCTCGTATCGCGGGCGGGGTAGCGCCTGGTTCCGCGCCGCTGTGGCGCGCCAGCAGGGCCGCATCTGGGCCGGCGGGGTGGAGAAGGACGTCACCTTTGTCGAGGTGGACGACCCCGACACGCAGGCCCGGATTGACGCCGCCTATGGCGTGAAGTACCGTCGCTACGGCGCGGGCTACATCGAGACGATGACTTCCCCCGCGGTGCGGGCAGCCACGCTGCGGCTTACACCAGTCTAGCTAGAATGGCACGCTGATGACGAAGAGGAAGCACGACATGCAGACTCACCAACCAGGCTACGGCCGTGTGGCCATAGCCGGCTGTCTCGCCGCCATGCTCGCGCTGTTGCTGGCCCTGGCCGCCTGCGCCGCGCCACCGGCGGCCCCGCCTGCCACCGTAGCGGCAACCGCTACGACCGCCGCCCCGCCGGAGGCGACGGCCACCGACGCGCCCACAACCGCGCCGGCGACACCGTCCGCTACACTACCCGCCACCCCGACCGCCACCCGCCCCTCGCCACCCGCCACCCTCTCCGCCGACAACTGCCCCACCCTCGCCACAACCTACCGCAACGACGTGATGGGCATCGAACTGCCCGTGCCGGAGGGCTACCGCGTCATCGAGCCGCAATACCTGTTTGCTGAGTACGGCGTGTCGCTGGTCGAGCCGGGCGAATCGGCGTTCCAGGCCATCTGGCTCTACCAGCGCACGCCGGCGGAGCTGGAGGCGCTGGTGGCCGAGCAACTGGCCCAACTGGCCGGCCTGCCGACGACGCGCGCGCCGCTGGTCGTGGCCGGGATCGAGGGGGTCATGCTCTCGCCCGTGCCGGGCATCGTGGCCCACACCGCCGTCTACCTGCCGGTGGACGAGCGGCTCTTCCTGCTGCTCGCCCCCAGCGCCCCGCTCGACGACGCCGGCCGCTGCCTGCTGGCCAAGCTCCGCTTCTTCCCGCCGACGAAGACGCTGGCCGAGTTGCGCCTGCCGGCCGACAGCGGCGTGCCCGGCGCGACCGCCCCCGTCCTCCCCACCGCCACCCTGCCCGCCGACCCGACCGCCTGGGCCGCCTACCCCACCTACCACAACGAAACCTACGGCTTCTCCTTCCGCTACCCCGACGGGCGCTGGACGCTCATTGAACCTACGGCCGACAACCCGCACCGGCTGGCGCTGGCCTACCACGAACTGGGCATCGCTCTGCGCGTCGGCGTGGCGCGGGCGGACGAGGACGCCGACCTGCAACTCTACGGCGGGCGGGCGGGTGATTTCGTGCCGCTGGCGGACGCACAGTTCTTGGGCGAACCGATCAGCCAATCGGCGCTGGTCTACCAGGGCGTCACGTGGTCGGTGCATTACAACGACACCCGGCCCATCCCTCGCGGCGACCTGCTGTTCAGCCTGGCCCTGATCAGCAATCGCGACTTCGACCAGGGCGCGGACATACCGGTTGAGGTGCAGGAAGAGGCGAACCGGATATTGGCCACGTTTGTGCTGGATAATCCTTAGGCCTCACAGGTAGGCGGCCAACGTCTCTCTGGCGAGAAAGCTACTTCAGGCCGTCCACCTGTCGGGCCTACACGCTCTCAGCGACTTTAGAAAAGCCCGGCCGCAAAAAAGCCCCCGCCGGGTGGGGCGGGGGCTTCGATACAGTGCGGGTGGGGCCGGCGGCGCGCCGGCCCCAAGGGAATGATTAGCGCTTGCGGCGCCGGTTGAGCGCCAGGAAGGCAAACCCCAGGCCCAGCGGCATGCCCAGGATGCCGTTGCAGAAGCCGCCGCCGCCGTCGGCCGGGGCCGCGGACTCCTCGGTGGTGTCCTCGTCCCTCGTCTCGGCCGCGGTCTCGTCCGTTGTCCCGGCCGTGGTCTCGTCCGTCGTCTCAGCCGCGGTCTCGTCCGTTGTCTCGGCCGTGGTCTCGTCCGTGGTTTCGTCCGTCGTCTCGACCACGGTCTCGTCCGGCGCTTCGGTCGTGGCCTCGTCCGTCGTTTCGGCCGCGGTTTCGTCCGTCGTCTCGGCCACTTCGACCGGCACGCAAGGCTCGTTGGAGGCCGTCAGCCCCTGCGCCATCGCTGCCTCGCTGCTCAAAATGTCGTTGACATACACCCGGCCGATGGTCTGCATGTCGGGGCCGGGGCACAGAGCCAGAAGAGCCGGCCCACCCGCCGCGGTCGGCAGTTCCGTCAACTGGAAGTAGCGGAACGTGCCGGGCGCGTCGGGGACGGCATACTGCCCGCCAACCTCCAGCCTCTGGCCCGCAACGGCGGCCACGGTGACGTTCTCCTCGGCCGGGAGCTGGGCGATAGCTTCCTGCTGCGTTTGGGCGCTTTCGACAAAGCTCTCATCGCCGGTCGCGGCCACGTCATAGGTGCAGTTATGGAGCGCGCCCAGGTCGGTGACGCCCGCGGCCTGGCAGGTCTGGTCGGCTTCGGCGCGCGCGGCGGGTTCGAGATCGAGCAGGGTGAGCGGCGGCTGGGCGGCGGCCGCCTCGTCAACGGGCAGCGGGGCGTCGAACAGCGACTCTTCGGCCGGCACGCGCCAGCTATCGCCAAAGGTCTTCAACTGCTCGATGCCGGCCGGCGGCGTGATCAGCTCGCCACCGCGAACCTGAATGTCGTTCTGCGCATTCCCGTCGAGGTCGCCGAGGACCCCCTCGTAGGTCAGCGACCCACCCAGCCGGGCCACGCCGATATCAAAGACGTCGGCTGAAGAAAAGAGGATCACTCTGGCCCCGGTGTTACCATCAGGCCAATAGATGGTGTAGTCCGTCCTCGGACCACTAGTGAGCTCGATGCGCCCGCCGGCGGGCAGCGCCACCATGTCGGTGGGCATGGGGGTCAGCACATCGTTAATGTAGAAGGTACGATCCTTCGCGTAGAACTCGAGTTTGTCGCCCGCCACCCAGAGCGCCACCGCGGTATTGACCGAGACTCTGGGATTGTTCGGCGGGGCCTCCTGCCGCGCGTGGACCTTGACATCGCCCGTGGTAGATTGCATCAGAATGTAATCGCCAAATTCCTGGAAGTCGTAGACCAGCCCATCAGGGGTTCTGATGTGGACGTCGCCGGCCGAGTCGGGCCGGATCAGCGGCGTGGCCGGGGGCACGGGCGGGACGGGCGTGACCGTGGGCGGGACGGGCGTGATTGTGGGCGGCACGGGCGTCACCGTCGGCGGAACCGTCGTCAGGCTGTTGGCCCGGATGAACACGGTGGAGTCGTACCAACCATCGCCGGTGTCGGCAATGGCCAGTTTCAGGGTGTTGCTCACGCCCCGGTTCACCGGCGCGGCGCAGGTCAGGACGCGCGTCAGCCCATCCATCTGGGTGTTACGGGGAGAAGCGCCGCCCGCCGGCTGAGCGTTATCCAGGTAAAGCCCAGGGTTGACAGCCACATTTGGCGGCCTGGTGACCTTTGACGCATCTGGATTGGCGTTGTTGATGGTGTTGATAGAAACGGGAGCACCATTGACCAGAGCACAATTGGTCCCGTTCACGTAGAAGGCAAAGACGTCGTTATAATCGGAGTGGACGTATTCGGGATACTCTTCCGAGGCAAAAACAAAGTCAAAGAAGACGTTGTCGCCATCGGGAACGAAGTTGAAGGTGAGCACGGCCGCGTCTTGTGTCTTTCCTGTCTGACCTTCCAGAGTGGCCAGGGCATCCAGTTCAGTGTCGCCGACCTGTTGGTTGTAGGTAGAAGCGTTATTGTTGTTAGGCCCGACCACGCCGGCGATGTTGCCGGTGCTGAGGATGATGCCGCTGGCAAAGCCGACGATGTCGGTTCCGCCGCTGAACGTGCCGGCGGCCACGTCGGCGCCGGTGAAGACCGCATTCGAGACGGTGACCCCGCCGCCCGCCCCGACCAGGGTCTCGGCCAGGTTCTCGGCCGTCAGGCCGGTAGTCATGTTCTGCGTCTGAAGGACGGCCGATTGAGCGGCCGATACCTGGTAGCTCAACACGACGAGCAGTAGCCCCGCCATGACCATCATGGCCAGCCGTCGCCGGCCGGACAGCCGGCGCGCGAGGGGTGGGCTGGACAACCAAGTTGCATCCGGGCGTTTCATAACAATCTCCTTTCCAAAGACTAAGATTTTGCTTCCAGTCTTCACTGCTGGAATAGGAGGCAGTATACGGAGCAAGCGCTTCCAAAACGCTTCCACGCCGGCTGAGGCCCAGTAACGGATTAATTGCGTGTTGCCTTGGGGGGGATGTTGCATGATTGCAATTTAATCACGTGTAGGGGCGGGACAATGCGGCCGACGCTATTTGTCTTGCCGAACGTTGTAGCTGCCGCATTGTCTCGCCCTGCCTCCTCAGATGACGCGCGGGCGGGGCGAGACAATCGGCGACCGATGTTCCGGTTATTAGAGCAGGTGTCCTGCGCCGATTGTCCCGCCCCTACACGTGATTAAATTGTAAAACTACAACAATCCGCTGCGGCGCTATGAGCGAGGCGCGGTGATACCGGCCCAGGCGTGGACGGAGGCGGAGAAGATATTAGGGACGTTGGTAGGTAGATGGGGGATGAAGAAGGAAGAAACCACGTAGCCCCAAGCTGATAGACGGACAACGTTGGAGATAGGTGTGCCAAAGGGTTTTGTACCTAGCTGGGCTGCTATCTGGCTTTCCGGTCGGGGGTCGCCCCAGAAGGCTAATATCATCCGCACGCAAGCGGGCAGACAAGCCCCATCCCGGCTCTGCTCAAAGTGCGGCACCGGCAGCAAGACGTTGCGCATTGTCTGCGAGGGTGTGGAGCAATTCGTCGTTGAGGCTTAGATCGCCGGTTTTGACGTCAACATCAATTGCGCCGACGACGCCGATGCGCCCAAGCGAGCGGGAGGACAGGATAACCCGTTTAATCCTCCAAATTCCGCGAATAATCCCCCTCTCCCGCCTTCCGCGTCGCTTCGCCCGACAGCCGGGCAAACGGCCGCTGCTGCACAATCGTCTGCTCCGGCAGCAGTTGCACGAAGTTGAAGGCCGGCATGGCGTCGTGGTCGGCCTTGATCATCTCTTCGTTGGGCCAGGTGGTGAAGCCGGCGAAGGTGCTGGCCACGGCGCAGTAGAAGATGCCGTCGCGCAGGATTTGCGTCGAGTTGTGGATGTGGCCGAAGAAGACGCCGCGCAGCCGCTCCCGCGCCGGCAAGAGCGCCCGGTGCATCTCTTCGCCGTTGTAGATGAGCATGTTGGCGTCCATCCACGGCGAGTTGAGGCGCACGGCCGGGTAGTGGGTGAAAACGGTCAGCGGCGGGCCGTCGGGCGTGGCCTCGGCGCGCAAGACTTCGAGCTGTTGCGGCGACAGCAGGCCGCGCGGGTCAATCTCGTCCGGGCCACGGGCGTCGAGCACCAGGAAGCGGTGGCCGCGCACGGTGAAGGTGTAGGACAGCGTGCCCGTGTCCGGCTGGCAATCCTCTTTCGGCCCCATCGGCATGTAGCGGTGGATGTCGGCCGAGGTGTCGTGGTTGCCGGTGGCGTAGTAGATGGGCACTTCCAGGGCGCTGAAGACCTCGGCCGCCAGCCGGTAGGCCTCTTCCGTGGGGTGGGTGGCCACGTCGCCGGTGTGGATGGCAAAGTCGGGGCGCAGCGGCAGCCGGTTGATCATCTCCACCACGTGCCGCGCATAGGGCAGCGAGCGATGCCCCTGCCGCGCATACTCCCGCGTCGGGCCGAAGTGGGTGTCGCTGAGGTGGATAAAGTAGACGGGCGGCATGGGGATTAGGGGCTAGGGGCCAGGTTCCAGGGGCCAGGGAAGAGCGTTCTTCCCTGGCCCCTGGAACCTGGCCCCTGGAACCTAGTGAGTTAGGGCAACAACCGCATTACTAATATCCGCCACCAACGCATTGACGCTACTGTCCATCAGGTGGAAGTAAAGGCTGGGGGCGATGCCGATCCAGAAGATGAACAGCAGGAAGGAGAGCATGATGGCCAGCTCGCCGCGGTTCATCTCGCGCAGCCCCTTCACCTGCGGCGTCTCGGCTGGCCCCATGAACACTCGCTGGAACATCCACAGCAGGTAGACGGCGGCCAGAATAACGCCGGTGGTGGCGAAGGCGGTGAAGATCCACGGCCGGGGGGCCAGCGACTCCGCGCCCATCGAGCCGAGCAGGATGGTGAACTCGCCCACGAAGCCGTTCAGTCCCGGCAGGCCCATGCTCGACAGGACGACGATGAGCGACAGCACGCTGAACACCGGCATGATCTTCCACACCCCGCCATAGGCGGCCATGTCGCGGGTGTGGGTCTGCTCATAGAGCACGCCCACCAGGAAGAACAGCGCGCCCGTGCTCAGGCCGTGGTTCACCCCTTGCAGGATGGCCCCCTGGATGCCGGCGGCGTTGAGCGAGAAGATGCCCAGCGTCACGAAACCGAGGTGGCTGATGGAGGAGTAGGCCACCAGCTTCTTCACGTCCTTCTGGGCGAAAGAGACGACCGCGCCGTAGATGATGCCAATGATGGCCAGCACGGCGATGAACGGCGCATACTTGTACGACGCCTCCGGGAAGAGGGGCAGGTTGAAGCGGATCAGGCCATACGTCCCCATCTTCAGCAGCACGCCGGCCAGGATGATCGAGCCGGCCGTGGGCGCTTCAGTGTGGGCGTCGGGCAGCCAGGAGTGGAAGGGGAAGATAGGAACCTTGACGGCGAAGGCCAGGAAGAAGCCCAGGAAGAGCAAGTTCTGTGCCCCGGCAAAGGCCGACCGCCCGGCGATCAGGTCGGGCAGGGCGAACGTGCCGCCTTCGATGCCCATGTAGAGGATGGCCAGCAGCATCAGCAGCGAGGCGGCCATCGTGTACAGGAAGAACTTGATCGAGGCGTAGACACG
>WBZP01006391.1_pt1 | contig 11665 bp, 10 predicted proteins | sample 5204301 | NCBI WGS metagenome assembly WBZP01 (sample SAMN12412401, study PRJNA552823) | activated sludge metagenome | isolation source: activated sludge from nitrification reactor of wastewater treatment plant... | place: USA: Pennsylvania | collected 2017
AACCAGAGCACCCAGTTCAGCAGAGACGCACCGGGGAAAAAATGAAATCCGTGGGCGGTATAGAGAACCACCGGTCTCCCTCGCGCCAGCGGCGCGGCCAGGCGGGTGAGAGCGCTCGCCACGGGCGTATGACAGTGAACCAGCGTGTAGGATCGCGCCCGAAGTAATTTCACCAGCCGCACGAACGCCCTGAGATTCGCCGGATGAAACGGAAATCGCGCGAAGTCGATCCGATGATATTGATCCATTTCCGCAAGAACGAACCCAGGCGACTCGCGCGCGGCAACATGCACCTCGTAGCCGTTTTCACGCAGCCATCGAAGAAAGGGCCGATGAAAGACCGAAAGGTGACCTTGGGAAATGGCCACGTACAGAATCGATTTCACTTTAGGCAACCAACTATTCTCTTGTTACGTTGATCAGGGAAATGAGCGGAACGGCCGAAAATTTCGATCACGGGTAGCGAGAGTCGCAAGGGCTCACTTTTCCGGAAGAATGGCTTGCAGAAGTCGCGGCATCACGTACTCCGGCGCCACGATCTTGCCCACGTCCTCCTGATATCGCCGTTCGTCCCGGCAGGAATCACTCGCGATGCAAGCCCGGATGGCGGAGACAAACCCATCGACATCGCCCGGCCTTACCAGACCACCGAGCCCCCGTTCCGGAACGATCTCTCGAATGGTCGGGATATCGGAAGCAACCACGGGCAGGCCGCAGAGCGCCGCCTCCAACAGGGCATTGGGCTGACCCTCCGTGACCGACGGGAACACAAAGAGGTCCGCGGCATGATACAGATTTCCAACATCGATTCTGTTCCCGAGGAGCCGGAACCGGCCGGTCGTGCCGCTGCCGGCGATGGCCTCATGATCAACGAGTCCTTCTGTCCCAGGACCCGCAAGCACGCAATAGACCGCCGGCTCATCACGCATCACCTCCGAAGCAGCCCGCAGCAGCGTCCGATGATCCTTTGCGGGATCCAGCCGGCCCACATGGAGGAGGACAAATGCCTCATCGGGGATGGAAAGCGAGCGTCTGGTCGCTGCTTTCGGCTCCGTTGGAGCGAGCTCCGTCGGGTCGATCAGATTCCGGATCACTTGCAACCGCGGGTCACTGCCCAAACGTCCTGGGTGAAACGTCTCCAGCGCAGACTGTGAATTGGAGAGAATATGCGTTGCCGAGGCTTCGATGAGCTTTCGCGACAGGGCTGCGTACAGCCTTTTCGCGGGGGAAGGCTGGAATGCATAGGTGGACCTGCGGTGGAAAACAACCCGTCGCTGGACGCCCAGGCTCCACGCCAAGGTCATCGACGGCGCCGAAAACATCCCCGTCAAATCCACCAAGGCGTCCAATTGCGCCGCCTGAAGCAACCTCCGAAAACGCCAAGCCCGGAGCGGATGGGCATAGCCCAAGGGTGAATACACCAGATCGGCGCCGGTAGCCGCAAACGAGTGGTGCAGATCCCCCGGGCGAGATGCGCGCACGAACACCACCGGCCGGTATTGCGGGTCCAGGCGCCGCAACACGCGTAACAGGAACCTCTCGGACCCGCCGGTATGGGTTGCGGACAGCACGAAGCCGATCTTAGGCATGGGGCAGATTGTGGTGCGCCACCAGCGCGCGGCTGCTCATGAAGCGGACATCCGGCCACCTGCTCAGGATCTCTAACAACAACCTTTTCAACTCGCGCGCGCCACGGTCACGGATCCGAGGATCGATGCCGCCGACGTAGTTGACCCGATGGGTCGAGACGATGGCCGGCACACCCCAAGCGAAGGCGGATTGAATCCCTTTGAGCGCATGATCAACTCCAAAACCTTGCTGCGGTTCAAAGATCGCATTCCGGCCATACCACGACAGACCCGCCCGCTTGACCGGACGATTTCCCCAGACCTGCGTCACCCCGCCTTTCCCATCCGGCTGAAGATTCCGGGCATGACGAACAATAACGCTACATCCCGCCCGTTTCACCGCCCGATAAAGATCCGGGTGAAATACATTGTTTGGCGCACAGAAGATCTGGGGTTTCACCCCATACTCGCCTTCAAGGACCTGCGCCCCCTCCATCAGTATCCTTTCCAGTTCCGGAATCTCGCCCTGGTCCTCGAAGAAGTATGCCGCCCGAAAACCCCTGATGACCGGAGGCACGGGTTCACAGGAAACACTGTAAAAACCCAGATCAAAGCCAGTACGCACCACCGGGCTGGTCCGCAAGTACGCCAGCCACAACCGCACCTGGAGGTGCTCGCGGCCATGATACTCCACATCGAGCAAGCCCGCTTCCCGACCGGCCCGCCACGCGGCCTGCACCTCGCGCCGGTCACCCCGACGTTCCAGGGTCCGGCTGGTCGCTTCCCAGCAATACTCCTCGAAACCGCCTTCGCGGATCTTCTCGAAATCCGGATTCGCCGGGTTCACGAAACAGGTAAACACGGCTGGCCGGCCCGCGGAGTCCCGGACCGAGGCCAGGGTTTCACCAAGCGCTGTCAGGTCCTCCGCGTTCTCCAGGGTCTCACGGTCGTAAGCGCCTTGCCCGGAGAGAATACCGCTTGCAACCAGCCGCTCCATCGCTGACTTCGAAGGAACCCGCTGACTACCCCAGTCGTCACTCTCGAAGACCACGATGCGCTGATCGCTCCGTCGGGCGAAGGCATTCTTCAACCCGCGGCCGCGCGTGCGGATCGTGTCCGCCATGATCGCGCTTACCGCCCGACTTCGCATGCTAGCCATGTCGATTCAAACCCGTGTCATTCCATCAATCGAAGCCCAGCAGTCCCATGACCGTCGGCCACAGGTCGGGCCAAACCCCAAAGAGGGCGGGCAAAAATGTGCCGACACTGGCCTGGTGAAGCCAAATACGATAGGAAACGACAAAATAAAACAAAAACGGAAGAGTATTGATCATTAACACGATCCCGATCTTCTCCTTTCGAACCAAAAACCAGCGAGCATGCCACAGAAGAAGTAGCGCGATGGCATTCCGATTAACCCGGCCTGTACCTTCGGGAACCCCGGACATCGCAAACTGCAACGCCCACATCAGAATGATCAGGATCCATAACTGGTATAGCGGATCTTCCCGCTTCTTGCGAAGCCTCCAAAACAGGAAGTGCCCCGTGAGCATCAGCGACCAAAATATGGGCATCGAAGCCCAACTGACGAACCAAGCCCTTTCCCCCCCCCTTCCGAAGGCGCCGGATTCCATCGCGCGCTCTGCGTACTGTACCTGGCTCCCTATCTTTTCCCCGAACGCCCCACCGCCAACGGTCTGGGCCACGAAATCCCCTATCGACACGAACACCGAGTCGGGCAATACGAACGCCACAGCAAGGGCCGCATAAGCGAAGAATATTTGCCACGGCCCCAACCTCCGACTGAGGAGCAATATGACCAAGGCTAACGAGAACAGCACATGCCCAAAATGGATCATCGTCCCGAATGCCGCTACCGCAAGGGCATGCTTCCACCGACCATCCAGGCTCAATAGGGTTGCCAAGACCAATACCCACAGAGCTAAATGATAACGGGCATTCAGGGCGGAGAAGACCGGATGATTCAGAAAGAACGCGGCCACAAACACCACTGCGGCAAGACTCAATGTCACATCCCGCGAAATATCCCGGAACAGCAGCCGCGCAGCCGTGGCCACGACGAGGCCGTACAGCAACCCCACCAATGCGAAATACCAACGCGCGTCGAAATCCAGCCAGGCCACCAGCCCTATGATTGCCATGGGCACCGGCTCACCCCCGAGGGAGGTTACCCCCGCGCGAAAATCCTCGAAGCGCAACATGTAGAAGTGGGCATCGGATCCTGGCCAAGGAATGAACACCAAGCCAGCGAACCCGCAGAAGACCACAAACCCGTAGAGGAAGCGGCGCCGTGGAAAGTGCCAGACATGGACCACGGCTGCAAAGAAGGGCCAAATCAGCGCCACCAAAAAATTCTGCGCCAGAACCCTCCTTGACCGCCCAAAACGCCCCCGAGTCGGCGCGTAATAGGGCTGGCCTGGATCGTAGACCCTCTGTTTCAAATCACCCCTCCGTCACCGCGGCGGACGGTATTCGCGCTTGTGCGAGTTGCGTGAGAACCGCGTGCCACTGCTCTCCTACCATCTCCTCGCTGAACCGCCCCGCGTTGACCCGCGCGGCGGCGCTCATCTCCCTCCTGCGTTCCTTATCCGTCGCCAGCCGCTCGACCTCATCCACGAATCGGCCGAGATCAAAGGCCGGCACGAGCACCGCATCCCTCCCATCGTTCAACATCCAGTCGATCGCCGAGTAACTGCGGAACGCGACCGGCACCACGCCGTGCATCTGCGCCTCGATCAGGGTATTCCCGAATCCTTCATACGCGGACAGCATCAAGAAAATCTTTGCATCACGGTAATGCGCGGCGGGCGGACGCCTCCCATGAAAGACGATGCGCTCCAAGCTCGAATCCTCCGCCAAGCGTTCCAATTCGCCGCGATCCTCACCGTCCCCCACCACATGGAGTTCCCAATTCGGCAATCGGGTTTGGAGGACCTTCCAAAGCCTGGGAATCATGAACACATTCTTCTGGGCGTTCTCAAGGCGTCCGACAAACAGGAGGTGGTTGCGCTTGGACCCTTGCCCCGTCGCGGCGGGAATTTGAAATCCATTGGGTATCGCGATCAGCTTGCGTTCGTCCAAATCCGGAAGATACCACCGCAGCTCCGAGATGAAGCTGGGCGAAAGCATCATGAACCGGTCGCAGCGGGCGAGCGCCTTACGAAACAAGCGGCGGTTCTTCCACCGATGAAGCGCCAGGATCAGGTTCCACCCGATCATACGGTCAATCAAGGAAAACGCCCAGGGCATTTTGCGGAGCGCATGACGAACAATATGCCGGTAATTATCGCGAAAAAAGGCGGGATTGTTGCGGAAGCAGGAGACGATCGCGTAGTGGCCAACGACTTCACGCAAGTCCCACAGCGTTCTCATCGGCTCGGGCGTCACGCCGATCTGATTCACGACCACGCTCGGCTGACCCTCACGAAGGGTCTCCTCAAGGAACCTCCTGAGTCCGCTTCGGTCACCGAACACGTCTACGGGGGGATATCGAAGGGTTCCAACCCGCGGCATCTCGTGCCCTTTCGCGGTCAGAGAGATGAAGACCACTTCCCAGTGCCGTCGAGCAAGATAGTGTCCCAGTTGCCATGTGCTTCGCTGGACACCACCGGCAGTCGAATCCAGCGCCTGCGGAAGCACCAGCGCGACCGTGGGTTGGCGTTCGATCAATGTCGTGTGTCTCTGGAAAGGGCGCTATTCAAACCAGCGTGCTCGCACAGAGCCTTGGCATCCTCTTCCAGCAACTGATGGATCCGCACCACAATCCACGCGCGGAATGCGAGCAGGCAGGGATCCAGCGGAGCCGCTGGGATGAATCGCTTGAGGCGCCGCTTCAAGGCGTGGGGCATCGTCGCCCGCGCCCATTCTTCCATCCGCTTCTTATACCCAAGCGGGTGATCGCTGTCCGGTGAAGTCGAGTCAACACCTGGCAAGCGCTCAACGAGTCCAGTCAGGATCGCATCCGACAGCACGGAACGCGCCGCCTCTGACTGGAGTTCGCGTTTCAAGAAGGAGATCGTGCCCTTCTGCCGAAGCACGCCAAGCAGTTGGTCCCCCTCCCGGACGTTGGCGTAGGGGACATTCGGAGACATGCGCTTCACCAGATCGATCAGAAGATGCTTGTCGGTACGCAGGTGATCGGGCAATCCACGCACGACTTCCACGACACGACGGAACTGCAACGGGTTCACGATCTCCACGAACGCGGCCTTGGTTTCGTTCAGTGCCGACAAGGCCACCGGCACCCGGTACTCGTGGTAGAGCCGAGACCGCCAGGTTTCGAGGCTCTCTCCCGGCAACTGGGCAAACGAAACCGGGAATCGCTGTTCCATGCCGTCCAAGGCGCTCAACCAAGCCGTGGACGGAAGATCGGCAAGCAGCCCGAGTCCAAGTCCCAACCGCACATCCCTTTCGGAGTAGACCGGACTCCACCCAAAGCCCCCGAAGGCCTCGTCGCCCCGAATGATTCCATCGACGCCGGAGTTCGCCAGATCGGCCCACATCCTGAACCCGTCGAGGTAGCCCCCCAGACCATCCGTGCGCCCCTCGCTCATCCGCACGAAGCGGTCCATCACCGTCTCCAGAGGCTCTTCGCCGAGTTGCACCAGCAGGTATTGATGCTCCAATCCAAGCGCATCAGCCAGTTGGCGCGCGACGGCCCCTTCGGAATCGCGCTCGTCGCCGACCGGAGACATCCCCCAGGTCACGGTTCGCAACCCTTTGCGATCCCGCAGCAAACAAGCCAGCAACCGGCTATCGTACCCCCCGGAAAGGGGCAGCACCCAGCGCGCGGTATCGAAGGAGAATGCCCGCACGCTCTCCTCGACCGCCTCGCGGAACATTGCCCGATGTTCCCCATCCCGTAATCCCTTGGGACCGAAATCGCACGGCTCTTCCGCGCAAGTTAGACGCCACGACGTCCGATCGAGTCGAACGCGGCCGCCTGCCGGAACTCGCTTGAACCGCGCGTCCCACCCCCCGTCCGGCCCCGTCACCCCGTTCGCCAGCATCCAGGGAATCGGGCGGAAATTCGGTTCGAACGCGCCGAGGAACATCACCAGAGCACGCTGCGAGTTGGACGCGAGGAACCACTCCTCGTCATGGAAGTACCAAATGGACCGGGTCGCCAGGACATCGCTCACCAATTCGACAGCCGTTTTCGAACCCCTGAAAACGGCATGGGTACCTTCTGGCTCGGCACTCCCAGGCGTTGACCACCTCGTGGTTTGATCGCTGATGTAGCCTACCCCGACGCTGCAACCAACCGTTTTCACCACCTCTGAGTAGTGGATACAGCCAGCAAAAACGCCATCGCCGGATTCAAGCACGCGCAAACGGGACTCGAGGTTGTCACCTCGCAATCTTTCGTCGACTTTTCGCAAGGACTCCGTGACCTTATTACATTGATCGTTATCTTTGCGGAAACAGATATACACAACTTTAGCCATTAGTGATTTCGCTAAATGTGATCTAACTCCAAAAATAATCTACGCTCCATCATTCATGGAAACTCGTGGCTAACGCAAACATCATGCGCCAGTGCTGTAAAGGCTTTACTGCATCACTGTCCGCCATACCCACAAGCGCGGTCAGTCGCGGGAAGTAGTCGCCTTGGCCGTAGAATGCTTTCATCAGTTCAAGAACTCCCGAACGAACCGGATCAACCCCGAACACGATACCTTGCGCGACGTAGCCATAGCCATCAAATCCCAGGTGATCCAGACCATCAACGTGAATCACCGGTACGCCCGCCGCCAGGATGCGCAGTTGCACGGCGGAATTACCGACGATGACCACATCCATCCGGCGCACATAATCATCGAGCAACTCACCACCGGGCGCCAGCGTGATCCAAGGCTGGGCCAAGTGAGCCTGCGTCAAACCGGAGGTCGGGTGCAAGCGCAAGTGTAATGTCTCGACCCCCAGCAGCGTTCGCAGGCGATCGAGCGTCGCCAACTCTTCGGGCCGGGCCTGAAAAAGCCCGTTGACCGCGACGCCCACGGTGGGCGAGTCTGGAACGGTGCGCACCGCGACACAACGGCTGGCTTCCCGTTGATAGAGCGTCGCTTCGGGCGATCGACATCGCACTGACTGAACTCCCGCTTTGTTCAGCACCACGGCGGCCCGTACCGGAAACGGGATGGATTGGATGTGGTGGTAGTCGTCCTGCCACCAGATCGCCCGCTGGCCGGTAACCACAGCCGCCGACGCCAGCATGGCCATGTGAGGACTCACATCACTGATGATGACCGGGCACACGTCAGGATAGCGGATAAGGAGGCGGCGGTAAGCGAGCCATCCCAGCACGACCGAAATCTCGAAGTCCGACAGCTTGCGAAAACGGTTGCATTGCCACCATACCAGAAACATCGCGCACGGCAAGCGCACCGCAAACCGGACCAACTTGCGCAGTCGTTTACCCATCACAGGCCATGCCGGAGCATAAATCAGGTCCCTCGGCACCCCGGCTCGCCGCAACTCCGCAATCGCAATGCCGGTCTTGCTGACCGGCGACCCGTTCGAGTCGAAATAGAAACGCGAGCGACGCGGTATCCATAAGGGTGGAGCGGTAATGAACCGGTAGCGCTCCCAGAGCCTGAGTCGCACTTTCCGAGGCCCATGAAGTTTAGCCGAGTCCGCCCAGCGCTTGCGGGCCAGGCGAATGGCGCGAAACAGGGTATAGGGATCATTAAGGCTCAAAGTACCCTCGAAACGCCCAGGCATCAAGCCTTCCACCCCGCCATCTTTCCTATCAATCACTCGATTCCTCGCCGTTCCTTTAACCAAAGCTCTATTGCACCTACCATTCTCTCTCTCGCATTCTTCTCGCGAATCCGGACAAACGCATTGATGAGAATAGGTCGAAACGCATCGCCAGATTGAACCAGCGCTCTTTCGTCAATGAGCAGTACAAATTTTATGGTCTTGAGTTTTTCGATGAAAAAATCGCATGAAGGGGTCTGGACCGCAGAGATAAGAAGCCTCCGGGCCACCGATGCGATAGACTGCATTCGCTCATGGTCTTCCTCCGTTTGGCGGGCGAGATATTCAAGCGCCAATAAGCTGAGCGGATGTGGCAGGATTTCCCAACTGCGCCTCGGACTTGCATTCGAAAAATATGCAACTAAGATACTTTCGTTCTTTTCCAGACACCGATCAACTTTTTTCCAGTCTTTCATCCAAAGCGCTAGATGTGTCTCTGCCATTAGAAGAGAAAGCGAGAGATAGACCGAGCCTTTCTTATAACCACCGCGCTCGCGCAGTGTATTCACCATTTCCCACCCAAGATTCAAATAATGCTGTGCCTGATCCGCAGCATCTCTGAGATCCGCTTCAATGACTCGAAAGCAAAATGCCACAGCTACACTTATTCGCTCGGGGCTGTCGCTAAAACCACGCTCAGCCAATACTCGGAACACCTCCACTTGATCACGCAAATCGGTCGGACGAGTGAGTTCCTTGCCAACCAGCATCTGACGGATCAAATAGCGGTCGCCAAACTTCACTGCGAGAAATAGAGCAAAGTTAAACGCTCTCCGCCAGTCAGCAGACCTGATTTGCCTGCTGAACCGATTTCGGTAGAGCCATCCAATCCCTGGAAATACTTGTCGGACTCTGTCTATGGCGCTAGCATTCATATCGCTGCTCTCTCGAAGGGGCGCAAGCACTGTAATTGAAGCTCACTGAATTCTTAAGGCGGCCTCAGATTCAGGACACCACAATTTTACTCCATGCCGGCTTTCATAAGCTGCTCGACCAGCAGCAGATCTTCTACTGTGTCTACGGCACGACTCTTGTGCCTTGTTCGAACCATCCGCACTTTCTCACCGTGCTCCAGCACACGCATCATGTCGACGGACTCGGCGATTTCGAGGGGCGTTGGCGGGAGTCTGGTGTATTCAAGCAGGTAGTCACGTCGGAACGGAATGACGCACACCTGCTTCGCCATTGGGATTTGTGTTTCTCTGACCCGGGTTGGAATCGGCTCTCGGGAAAAATAGAGGGCATTCCCACGTAAATCACAGACGACCTTGATGCAATTGCGATCCTCGAATTCAGCGGTAGACTCGATTTCGCCCAAAAGATTCGTGACCAGAATCGAGGGGTCATACCGCATCGGTTCCAAGGCTTCATCGATCATCTCTGGATCGGTCATTGGCTCGTCACCTTGGATCATCACCACAATGTCGTAGCGCAGGCCGTTCGTTCGCTCCAGACTCTCTAAAGCCTCGGCACAGCGATCGGACGCGCGCTCGTGGCGGTCGCTGGTCATCACGGCGAGACCGCCGATTGATTGAATGTAATCGGCAATCTCTTGATTGCAGGTCGCGACCGCCGTCGCTGTCAGCGAGGCGCAGCGGGAAACGCGTTCATACACATGGCCGATCATCGGCTTGCCCAGCAGGATGGCCATGGGTTTGCCGGGAAAGCGGCTACTGCCCATTCGGGCGGGAATCAGTGCGAGAATGTTCATTGATGGTCCTGTGTCGTTGTGATAGGTCGGCGCGCGACTGGCAGAGCTTGTCAAGTCGATGCGGGTTTACGACAACAGACCCGCATGTGTGAACTCCAGCCAGTCGCTGCGATCATGTCTTGCCATTGGCGTCTGTCGCTTTCAGTCGTTTGGTCGATAAATGCAGCCCAAAAGCGATCCTTGATGTACTCACGGTTGTTGACGAGGATATCGATGTCAAGCCGACCCGGTGTACTCACATCCAGACATTCAAGGCCAAGCCGCGAAAGCAGCAATCGAATTGAGGAAGGGTTGAAAAAGTTCAGGTGATGAGGCGGCGAGATTGATTTTGAGTCCTCCCAAAGCGCCAGGATATCAACTCCAGTACCTGAGAGTGTGGTGAAGATAAAGAGGTCCCCCGACTGCATTAAATGATCGAGATCGGTCAAGAAAGTGGTGGGGTCGTGCAGATGCTCGAAAAGCTCGAAGCTCACAAACGCTTTCGGGCCACTGGGCAGATCCTGCTCTTGGACATCTTCCAAAAACTTCTCGATGACATTGAGGTTCCGCTCCCGACAGACGGCTGCCAGTTGTGGACCGGGTTCGATCACCAGTACCGCCTTGCCCACCAGTTTCTCCATTTCCTCGGCGAAGATGCCGTAACCCCCTCCGATATCCACGATCTGATGATGCTCGGCGCCGTATCGGTTGAGTAGATCACGGATGCTCTCGGCTTTCGGCTTCCAAAGTTTCTCCCTTCGAGCCTCGGCGGTGGCTCGGTAGAAAGTCGTGGCCCAAAACTCTACCGACGGGGCTGCGGTATAGTAGCGGGTAAAAGCCTCAGCCACCGGGCGAGGCGATACATAAAGGGTGCGGCAGTCGGGACAGCGTCGATACTCAAACCCGTTTTTCGCGAAGCCCGAAGCGCCGGTTGAACCACATGCGGGACAGTCGATCGCCGTTCTAGGAACGTCGGCAAAATAGGTCTGGACGTCCTCGGCGGCCAACCGCAAATACTTGTCGAAGATCGCCTGAGGGCGGATGTCGTGCTCACGCATTAGGAAGTCACCTGGATGTCTTGACGTACAGCATTTCTGCCCAGTCGGTCCTACCGTTCATGGGGTTCTGAGAAATCTCGGAAATACTGTAGAGCTGAAATCCTTGAGGGAGGAGGATTTCCTCAATCTCATAAATGCTCGTATGATTTTCGTAGTAATCGTAAAAGGATGCTTCAAGGACGATCGTTTCCGTATATTTCAGCGCGTATACCCCCCCCCGTAGCACAAGGACTTCCGCACCTTGAACGTCGATTTTGAGGAGATCAATTTGAGATACCTGATGGTCAGAAACAAAAGCATCTAAAGAGGTGACCTCAACTTCAATTGGCGCGTTTATTTGATCGGCGTACAAGGTCCGCTCTTTTTCAGAGGACTTGGCAAGGCGTATCGAATCCTGACTATCGAGATTGACTTTGAACAAGCTGTTGGTGTGGCTGATTTGGTTTCTGAGAGGCTGTCGAGAAACTCTTATTACCTAAGCCATTGCAGTAGAAGCCGCTGGTAATAATGGAAGTTCTTGAGTAATTTCCTTCGCGCGCTCTTTAAAGATTCTCCGCAACATTAAC
>WBZP01006393.1_pt1 | contig 11664 bp, 9 predicted proteins | sample 5204301 | NCBI WGS metagenome assembly WBZP01 (sample SAMN12412401, study PRJNA552823) | activated sludge metagenome | isolation source: activated sludge from nitrification reactor of wastewater treatment plant... | place: USA: Pennsylvania | collected 2017
GGCCAATAAAGACCTGGCGGATGACGGGCTCCTTGGTGCGAACGGTCGGCGACATGGGCATGTCGCGATCGACCGGAACCTCACGCCATCCCAGCAGAACCTGACCTTCCGCTCGAATCACCCGCTCTAGCTCCTGTTCGCAAGCCAGACGAGACGCATGCTCCTTGGGCAGGAAAATCATTCCGACTCCGTATTCGCCTGCTGGCGGCAGCTTCACGCCCTGAGCCATCATCTCAGCGCGGTAAAGCTCGTCCGGGATCTGGATCAGGATCCCGGCGCCATCGCCCATCAGCTTGTCTGCGCCGACCGCGCCACGATGGTCGAGGTTTTCGAGGATCTTCAGTCCCTGCTGAACGATACCGTGCGCTCGCTTGCCCTTGATGTGCGCCACGAACCCGACCCCGCAGGCATCATGTTCATTGGTCGACCGGTACAAGCCGTTTTCTGCAAGGTTTTCGATCTCTTGCTGCGAAGCAGGTGCCAATGCCGCCTTGTTTGCCATGGCGTTCTCCAGAATTCGACGCGTAAGTCCCCAACAGTAATGCACTGCAGCGATTGTTTCAAGGTAAAATAAATGGGGTCAGACTCCATTTAACCGCTGCACCGAAAGCGGGCGTTTTTATTTGGGGACAGAGTAATTTGGTGCATTGCCGGATCGTGGATATCATCAGAAGCCCCGACTGCGTGACTACCGGGATGCCGGCCGCCCGCGCGGACGGGGCGCGACAGGGCGCGCAATCCGATTCTTCAGCGAAGCCAGAAACGCGTCACCGCCGCACGCCCAGCCCTTCAATGCGGACTCGGTGAGTCGCGCGACCTGATGCTCGGGCATGCCCTGTTCGAGCATGCAACGCCAAACAACTTCACGTTCAAACGGCGTATTGCCCAGCGCCCAGAACAGCGGATGATCGGTCAGCAGTTGGTCCTGACGCTGCCCAAGATGACCACGGGCGCTCGACCACGCATAGTCGCCGGCCCGGGCAGCCGCACCGGACCGTACCGGGTTCAACTCGACGAATCGCATACAATCCAGCAGATAGCGTTCGGTTTCGATCACCGCACAGCGGAAGCGCCCCTCCCACAGCGTTCCGCGGCGCCCGTGGCGGGTATTGAACGCACCCACATAGCGGCGGCCGAGCGATTGCATGGTCCGGCTCAGCGAATCAGTGGCGGCCGGAGTCGCCAGCAAATGCACGTGATCCTCCATCAACACGTAGGCGTGGACCGCCAGTCCGTTGGTGCGCGCGACGTCGATCAGGATCTGAATAAAGCGGCGACGGTCGACTTCATCACGGAAAAACGGCTGCCCGTCGTTGCCACGCTGGATCACAAGATGTGGCAGGCCCGGCACGACAAGTCGCGGCAATCTCGCCATCAGTTCTGGCGCAGCGGCCGGTGCCAATCCAAGGCGCGGGTCAACCCGCCAAGGTGACGATCAGATTTCACCAACCGCAAACAGCCGGCGATGTTCGCGCATCGCATATCTGTCGGTCATGCCTGCGATGTAATCGGCCACGGTTCGCGCCTTTGCGTCCGGTCCCCACGGCGCTTGCGGCACCGGACCGGCCGCCCGCACCTGGTACTGCGGCGGCAGCAGACGCGGATCGCCGAGGAAGGCACCGAAGAGATCGGAAATGATCCGATTCGCCTTGTTGGTCATGCGCAGCACCTGATAGTGCCGGTAGAGGTTGTCGCGCAGAAAACGCTTGAGTTCGCGGTTCTCGGCAGCCATCTCCGCACTGAACGCAATAAGGGGTGGCGCGCGAAGGACGTCGCCCAGGCAAGTCGGTGCGACTGCCGCAATACTTGCGCTCGAATGGTGAATGAGATCGAGAACCTGTGCGTTGATCATGCGTCGGGTCGTCTCGTGGATCAGGCGGCGCCCGGAAATGCCGGTGTACTCGCGACGCGCCTCGCCGACATGCCGCGCAAACTGCGCCACACCTTCGAGTTGCTCGAGTGAAACCAGCCCGGCGCGCAGCCCGTCGTCTACGTCGTGATTGTTGTAGGCGATTTCGTCCGCAAGATTGCATATCTGGGCTTCAAGCGATGGCTGAGATTTGTCAATGAAGCGCCGGCCTAGCGCGCCAAGCGCCTGCGCGTCCGAGATCGAGCAATGCTTGAGGATGCCCTCGCGCGTCTCGAAAGTGAGATTGAGCCCGTCGAACGCGCCATAGCGTTCTTCGAGAATATCGACGGTACGCAGCGATTGTAGGTTGTGCTCGAAACCACCGTACTGCTTCATGCAGGCATTGAGGGCATCCTGCCCGGCATGGCCGAAGGGGGTATGGCCGAGGTCATGAGAGAGCGAAATCGCCTCTGCGAGATCCTCGTTCAAGCGCAACGCGCGGGCGATCGAGCGCGCGATCTGGCCGACCTCGAGACTATGGGTCAGTCGCGTTCGGAACAAGTCGCCCTCGTGATTCACAAATACCTGGGTCTTGTACTCGAGCCGACGGAACGCCGTGCAATGGACGATACGGTCGCGGTCGCGCTGAAATTCGCTGCGTGCCGATGGCCGCGCTTCGCCGTAGCGGCGGCCTCTGGAGTTCGCCTCTGACACGGCATAAACGGCAACCTGCGAGAGCTCAGCCATGGTCGCAGCAATCGTCGATCGTCGCGCGGATTTGGGCATCCGAGGCGGCAGCGGTGACCACCGCCTTCCCGATACCTTGGAGCAGTACCAGTCTGAGTTGTCCGTCGGCGACTTTCTTGTCATGGCGCATGAGTTCGAGGTAGCGGTCCGCGCCCAATTCCGGCCCGGCAACCGGCAACCCGACGCGCCGCAGGAGCTGCTGTATCCGTTTGACATCGTCGCTGGCAATCCATCCAAGTCGATGCGACAGATCGGCTGCCATCACCATACCGGCGGCGACCGCCTCACCGTGCAGCCAGATCCCGTATCCGAGTCCGGCCTCGATCGCATGACCGAAGGTGTGCCCGAGATTGAGCAGCGCGCGCTCGCCTTGCTCGGTTTCATCGGCTTCGACCACCTCTGCCTTGTTGCAGCACGAGCGCTCGATCGCGTGCGTCAGTGCATGCTGCTGGCGCGTCAGCAACGCCTCGACGTTCGCTTCCAGCCAACCCAGAAAACCCGCGTCGCGGATCAGTCCATATTTGATGATCTCGGCGAGCCCGGCACGCAATTCCCGATCGGGGAGCGTGTTCAAGGTCTCGGTGTCCGCCAACACCATCCTGGGCTGATGGAAGGCGCCAATCATGTTCTTGCCGAGCGGATGGTTTATTGCGGTCTTGCCGCCGACCGACGAATCCACCTGGGCGAGAACGGTCGTCGGCACCTGGATAAAGGGCACGCCGCGCTGGTAGGTCGCCGCCGCGAATCCCGTCATGTCACCAATTACACCGCCACCAAGCGCAATCAGCGTCGTACCGCGGTCGGCCAATCCGGACAACAGCCCGTCGAAAATCCGGTTGAGGGTCGGCCAATCCTTGTATGCCTCGCCGTCCGGCAGCACGATGGACCGGGTTGTCGCGCCAGCGCTACACAGCGCGCGCTCGAATCGCTCGAGATACAGCGGCGCAACCACCTCGTTGGTGACGATCACGCTTCGCCTGCTCTTGAGGTACGGCAGGGTGAGATCCGCGCGGTCGAGCAGACCGGCGCCGATATGGATCGGGTAGCTTCGGTCACCCAGCGCGACATTCACGCTGAGCATTGTTCGCGCATCCGCTTTTCCAGCATTCGAACGACACCAAACGGCGACTGGCGGCCGCCTTCGACAACCAGATCGGCGACTGACCGATACAACGGGTCGCGTTCGGCGAAAATCTCGGCCAGCCGCGCCTCGGGATTTTCGACCTGCAGGAGCGGGCGATTGCGGTCGTGGCGTGTACGTTCGAACAGGGCGGTCGGCGGAGCGCACAGGTAGACAACGTACCCGTTGCGGGCGAGACACGCTCGGTTGCTGTCCGCAAGGACTGCGCCGCCGCCGGTTGCCATGACGATTCCGTCGAGCTGCGTAAGCTCTTCGATCATCTGCGCCTCTCGACGGCGAAATCCTGCCTCGCCCTCGATTTCGAATATCAAAGGAATCTTCACGCCGGAGCGCGTTTCGATTTCATGGTCGCAATCAACAAAGCGAAGATTCAAGCGCTTGGCCAAATAGCGGCCGACGGTCGTCTTGCCCGCGCCCATCATGCCCACCAGATAGATGTTGTTGGGTTGCTTGCTCACGACGGCAATTCTAGCAGGGCGGCAGGAGGCAATTCGGAAAGCAAAACGGCCGGCAAAAGGCCGGCCGCTGGCGGGATCGTATGGCTCGCTACCTGAGACTCAGCGACTCGCTGATGACGCGCGGTGTAATGAACACCAGAAGCTCGGTGCGGTTGTCTCGCCGCTCGCGATTGCGGAACAGGAAGCCGAGGTACGGGATGTCGCCAAGAAACGGAACCCGCGTCGTCACATCGCTCACGTCCTGGGTATAGATGCCGCCAACCACGACCGTACCGCCGTTCTCGATGAGCACTTCAGTCTTGACATGCTTGGTATCGATGGCGATACCGCTACCGGTGGAAATCCGAACGTTCGGCGAGTCCTTATTCACGTCCAGGATCATCACGATCCGTCCATCGGGTGTGATGTTAGGCTTCACCTTCAGCGACAGGTTCGCTTTGCGGAAGGAAATGCTGGTTGCACCCGAGCTGGTGGCCTGCTGATAAGGAATTTCCACGCCCTGCTCGATCAGCGCCTCGACGCCGTCTGCCGTGACCACCCTTGGACTCGACACGATCTTGCCCTTGCCGTCGGCCTCGAGCGCGGAAATCTCCAGATTGAGCGCCCCGAACCTGCTCTTGTTGAACAGAGACAACGCAATCTGGCCAGGATTCCTGCCGGCAATCCCGCCGGCTCGCAGGTCGACGTTCAACGCATCACGGAAGAAATCCGGTTTGGTTTCGATCTGTCCAGTAAAGAATCCCGTCTCGGCAAGACTGCCGCCCAGAAAGCTCTTGTCGTAGAAAGTCACCTTTTGCGTCGTGTCTGCACCGCCGAGGGTCTGCTCACGCGGGAAAACTGCCTGGTACTCGCGATACGGGTTGCCGTTTAACCCGAGCCGCGCCCCCAGATTCTTGCTGAACGTATCCTCCGCCTCGACAATCCGTGCTTCTATCATGACCTGGCGAACCGGCACATCGATTTCCTGAATCAGGCGCCTGAGATCATCGAGCCTGCCGCTTGTGTCCTGTACGAACAGTTTGTTGGTGCGCTGATCGACAACGGCACTTCCGCGCTTGGAAAGCATCTTCTGCTTTTCGTTGGTGACCAGCGCCTGCACGGCCTCCGCGCGTTGATAGTTCAACTGGAAGCTCTCGGTACGCAACGGCTCGAGGTCGCCGATCTGGGACTTGGCCTCCAGATCGAGCTTCTCCTTGGCTGCCAGTTCGTCGCGCGGCGCAATCCAGATGACGTTTCCGTTCTTGCGCATGTCCAGACCCTTGGCCTGCAGGATGATGTCCAGCGCCTGGTCCCACGGTACATCCTTGAGCCGAAGCGTCAGGTTGCCGCTGACCGAATCGCTGGTGATGATGTTGAAATTGGTGAAGTCGGCGATAACCTGAAGTACCGAGCGAACGTCGATATTCTGGAAGTTGAGCGACAGCTTTTCGCCCTTGTAGCCGCCGCGCGTACCCTGCACCAGCTTGTTCGGGTCTTCGATGACACGCTTGACTTCGATCACGAACTGGTTGTCGCTCTGGTAGGCGTTGTGCTCCCACAAACCCGTCGGCGTCACGATCATGCGAACCGTATCACCCTGGGTGATCGTGTTGACCGATGTCACCGGGGTACCGAAATCCGTCACGTCGAGGCGCTTGCGCAGGCCTTCGGGTACCGATGTCTTGAGAAAGTCGACGATCAGTGAGGTGCCTTGCTGACGAATGTCAATCCCTGTCGACGCATCGGACAGATCCACCACGACCTTGCCCTCACCGGTCTTGCCGCGCCTGAAATTGATGCCACGAATCTGATGGGCCGTAGTAGCTCGGGACTCGGCAAAATGCGAGACCGTCGGTTGCCCGACGACTGTCGGCGGAAGCGGCGCGAGCGAAATGTAAACCGACTTGTCTTCGATTCGCGTATCGTAAGTCGTCATCCGCGACAGGTTGAGCACGAGGCGGGTGCGATCGCCGGCTTGCACGACGTTGGCGCTGCGCAGATCCCCTTCGTTGATGGCTTGGGTGGTTCGGCCGAGACCATTGGCGGTGGATGGAAAATCGAAGGCTATACGCGGCGGCGTGGCGACGCTGAAGGCCGCGGGCGGATTGGCCAATGCCTTCTTCATGGTCAGTTTCACGATGGTGCCGCCGGAAGATTGCGTCACTTGCATCGAGTCGATGCTGTTCTCTTGCGCTGATGCACGTCCGACCACGAGAAGCAGCGCCGCAATCGCGACGGTTACGTACTTCATGATTCCCCTTTTCATCGCTTAGCCTCCTGCGGCTTCTCTTGCAACAGCATCTTGCTCGTTCTCTCGGACCAGTCCCCGTTTGAATCCTCGACCAGTTCTTTGAGCGTAATTTCCGTTTCGGTGACGCCAGTTATCACACCGAAGTTCTGGCCCATATAGTTGCCGACCCTGACTTGGTAGAAGGCCTTGTCTGCCTGTACTACGGCCTGTTTGACTTTGCCTTGCAGCAGGGAGCCGACCATCTTGAGCGACTCCAGCGGATACGCTTCGAGCGGTTCCCGCCGGCGGTTCAGGTCCGGGCGCGGTCCCAGTCCCGTCGATGTCGCGCGCTTGTCTGGCTCGATGCGAGACGGCGCGAACGGCGGCACCAAATTGATTGCGTCGTAGGCCACCACCGGAAAGGGCTTGATCTCTGGCAGCGGTGGAACCTTGCCCTTCAGATCCTTGGCCGAATCGTTCATCCAGGCCTTGAGATCCTCGTGCTCGCTCTGGCCGCAGGCGGACAGAATCACACAGAGGGCAACCATGTATCGCATGTGAAATCTATTCTTCATCGCGCGTCACTTGGCCTTGGGCTTCGCCGCCGCTGCCTTGGCGCGACGCTGTGCAGCCAGTTCCTCTTCATCAAGGTAGCGAAAGGTCGTCGCCGTAGTTTCCATCTTGAGCGTCGAACCGCCGCCGGCGCCGTCGATCACCACGTTGTTCAGCGTGACGATGCGCGGCATCTTCGCAACATCGCCGGCAAATGAACCTAGGTCGTGATAGCTCCCGGTGAGTTTTACCGAGATAGGCAACTCGGCGTAGAAGTCCTTGACTATCTCGACGCCTGGTTTGAACAGTTCAAACTGCAGCCCCCTGCCCAAACCCGCCTGATTGATGTCGACCAGCAGGGACTCCATTTCCGATTTGTTCGGAAGCTGTTTCAACAGGGCGCCGAATTGACGGTCGATCTCGGCCAGCTGTTTGCGATGTTCTTCGAGATTCACCGCCTGCTTCTTCTTGCCGAGCCACTCCTCTTTCAATTTGACTTCCTGCTGCTCCTTTTGCGCGAACTCCTCGAGCTGATCCTTCCAGTCGAACCACCAACCTGCCGCGAGAATGATTGCAAACAACGCCACCAGGATGACGATCTTGGGAATCAAGGGCCACAGTCCGGGATCTTTCGGGTCCAGCGTCCGGAAATCCTCGGCGAATCTGGCGAAATCGACTCCGCGCATCTTGTCCATGACTTGGGCGCTCATGATTTCTTGCCTCCTGCAGGAGCAGGGCTGCCTTTGGGCGCCGCCTTACCTTCGTCTGGCGCGGCGCGGGTAATCGTGATGTTCAAACTGAAATCGCTCAGGCGTCGGGTTCCCTGCATGGCGGACTTGATTTCGACCAGATTTGGTTTCTCCAGCAGCGGAGAGGCATCCAGATTGCGCATCAGTGTGGAAACCCGCGCATTGGACTGCGCGAACCCGGCGATATTGATTGTCAGCCCGTTTTGCTTGACCGCCCGGATGTAGACGCCCTCAGGAACCTGTTTGGCCAACTCATTGAAAAACAATACCGTCTCTGCACGATTCGACTGCAGCGATTCGATCACCTGCTTGCGCGCTAGCAGCGAATCGGTCTGTTCCTTGAGGCGCTTGATCTCGTCGATTTCGGTATCGAGCTTGGCGATTTCGGTCTTCAGGAAGCTGTTCTTCGCCTCCTGGGTGGAAATGTATCCTGCGATTATGCTATGCACCGCGAATACGATCACCGCGCCGAGCGCCAGCACCAAACCCGCAAGCGCATAGAATTGCTGACGACGGGCGCGACGCTTTTCCTCACGGTGAGGCAGCAGGTTGACGCGGATCATTCGTCGAACCTCCGCATAGCAAGGCCACACGCAACCATCAACGAGGGCGCGTCGGCGGCAAGATTCTTCGGCTTGATGCGGGAAGCCAGAACCATGTTGGCGAACGGATTGGCGATCATGGTGGAAACCTGGGTGCGACCTGCCACGACCTCGTCAACACCGGAAATCACGGCACAACCACCTGCCAGCACAATGTGATCGACCTGATTGAACTGGGTCGACGTAAAGAAGAACTGCAATGCCCTTGAAACCTCGAGCGCAAGATTGTCGATGAACGGCCGCAACAGATCGCTCTCGTAGTTTTCCGGCAAGGTGTTCGCACGCTTTGCCGATTCCGCTTCGTCCGCGTTCATGCCGTATTGGCGCATGATGTCCTGCGTCAACTGATATCCGCCGAACGCCTGTTCGCGCGAATAGACCGCCTGATCGTTCTTGAACACGGTGACGTTCATGACATTCGAGCCGACATCGACAAGCGCGATGACCTTGTTTTTGCCGTTCTCGGGCAATTGGCCCTCGACCAGTTCAAACGCTGCCTGTGCTGCATACGACTCGACATCCATGACCAGCGGCTTGAGCCCCGCCGCTTCCGCGACCGCCACCCGATCTTCGACCTTCTCTTTTCGCGAAGCGGCAATCAGCACCTCGACATCGTCCGGACTGCCGGGGGATTGTCCAAGCACCTGGAAGTCCAGGTTGACCTCTTCCAGGGCGAACGGAATGTACTGGTTCGCTTCGGACTCGACGAGCATTTCCAGTTCGGTCTCGCGCTGGCCCGCCGGTACGATGATCTTCTTGGTGATCACCGCAGCGCCGGGCAGCGCCATGGCGACGAACTTGGTCGGCGTTTGAACGCGCTTCCAAGCCCGTTTGATCGCCTCGGCCACGGCTTCCAGGTTGACGATATTGCCGTCGGCCACGGCATCCCGCGGCAAGGGCTCGATGGTATAGCGCTCGATCCGAAAGGCCCCCTTTCCGGCATCGGACAGCTCGACCATCTTCACGGCGGAAGACGAAATGTCGAGTCCGATTAGCGGTCGCGCCTTCGGATTGAGAATCGACAGATCAAGCGGCAAGGGAAATTCCTTTGATTTCTGAAGGTTATGGCACAAACGTACAATTTACATGAGATGCTAGCAGCAACCCTGATGACTGTAAAGCGGATTTCTTGGCCAACAAGGGCATACTGGTATAATTGACACGGTTTCCTCCCCTCCGAGACATCCCTTGCCGTCGATCCTGCGCTGGATCCTCTATCCGGTCGTCGTTCTTGTCGGACTCGTCCTGCTGGCTGTCGCACTTGCCGGTCTGGTCGCGGTTTTCGCGTACCCAAACCTGCCGTCGCTAGAGGTCCTGACCGACTACCGTCCAAAAATTCCGCTGCGCGTCTACACCGCGGATGGCTACCTGATCGGTGAATTCGGCGAGGAGCGCCGCAACTTCGTGCGCATCCAGGACGTTCCCCAAATCATGAAGCAAGCCATTCTCGCCGCCGAAGACGAGCGCTTCTACCAACACCCCGGCGTTGACACCATCGGCGTGTTACGTGCCGCCTGGTCCAATTTCTCCAGTGGCGGGAAACGGCAAGGTGCATCCACGATCACCATGCAGGTTGCCCGCAACTTCTTCCTCAGCAGCGAGAAAACCGTCAGTCGCAAGCTCTACGAAGCCTTGCTGTCCTTCAAGATAGAAAACAATCTGTCCAAGGACGAAATCCTTCAGCTCTACGTCAACCAGATCTTCCTGGGCCAAAGAGCCTATGGTTTCTCAGCCGCTGCTCATGCCTATTTCGGCAAGGAACTGGCCGACTTGAGCATCGCCGAAGCTGCAATGCTGGCCGGACTGCCGAAAGCCCCCTCGGCGTTCAACCCGGTCGCCAATCCCAAACGCGCCGCCTTGCGGCAACAATACGTTCTCAGGCGGATGCACGAATTGCGGTTTGTGAATGATAGGCAGCTTGCGGAAGCGCAACAGGAAAAACTGCACATCCGACGCGATCCCGAGGAGTTTCCGGTGCGGGCCGACTATGTTGCCGAGATGGCCCGCCAAATAGCTTATGAACACCTGCATGAGGACACCTATTCGCATGGCGCCAAGGTAATCACCACCATCACCCGCGCCGACCAGATGGCGGCCTACGCCGCCGTGCGCAAGGGAGTCATGGACTATGACCGCCGCCATGGCTACCGCGGTGCCGAGGCGTACATCGACCTGGGCAAGATCAAGCCTGACCAGGAAGAGGCGCTCGACGAAGCGCTGCAGGACTACCCGGATTCCGACGAACTGCGCGCGGCGGTCGTGCTCGAAGCCAGCCGCAAGTCGGTCAAGGCTTACCGGCGCGGCGGCGAAGTGGTGACGATCGGTGCCGAGGGTCTCAGGTTCGCGGCATCGATGATCGACGAGAAGGCCCCGCCGACCAAGCGCCTGCGCCGCGGCGCGCTGATCCGGATCGTCAAGCTCGAGCGTGGCTGGGAGATATCGCAACTGCCGGAAGTCGAAGCCGGATTCGTTTCGGCCAATCCGCAGGATGGCAGCGTCCGCGCACTGGTCGGCGGGTTCGATTTCGAGAGCAACAAGTTCAATCACGTCACGCAGGCGTGGCGGCAACCGGGTTCCAGCTTCAAGCCCTTCATCTATTCGGCGGCACTGGAGAAGGGATACTCGCCATCGAGCGTGGTCGACGACTCGCCGATCACTTTTTCCGCAGAGGAAACCGGCAGCCAGGTTTGGGAGCCCAAGAACTACGACGGCAAATACGATGGCCCGATCTCATTGCGCACCGCCCTCGCGCGGTCGAAGAACATGGTGTCGATCCGCCTGCTCAAATCGGTCGGCGCGCGCTATACGCAAGACTACATCGGCCGCTTCGGATTCGATGCCGAACGCAATCCTCCCTATCTGACCATGGCGCTCGGTGCCGGGCTGACAACCCCCTGGCACATGCTGTCCGCTTACTCGGTGTTTGCCAATGGCGGTTACAAGATCGAGCCCTACATCGTGAAACAGATTGTCGATGGCAATGGCAAGGTGCTCGCGCAAGTCGACCCGCCTGCCGCCGGCGATGCGCAGTTGCGCGTCATCGACGCCCGCAACGCCTACCTGATGGACAGCATGATGCACGACGTCGTGCGCCGCGGCACGGCCACCCGCGCGCTCTCGCTCCGGCGAGCCGATCTGGCCGGCAAGACCGGCACCACCAACGAGTACATCGACGCCTGGTTCTGCGGCTACCAGCCGACTGTCGTCGGCATCGCATGGATTGGTTTCGACCAGCCACGCAAGCTGGGGACCGGCGAAACCGGCGGGGCGGCGGCACTGCCGATCTGGATCAGTTACATGGACAAAGTGCTGAAGGGCGTGCCCGAGAGCTTCATGGACGTGCCCGAGGGGCTGACC
>WBZP01006394.1_pt1 | contig 11664 bp, 9 predicted proteins | sample 5204301 | NCBI WGS metagenome assembly WBZP01 (sample SAMN12412401, study PRJNA552823) | activated sludge metagenome | isolation source: activated sludge from nitrification reactor of wastewater treatment plant... | place: USA: Pennsylvania | collected 2017
GACGCGCGCAAGCGTCGTGAGACCCGACTCCGTCATGCCGATCGACTGCAGCAGCTCGAGGGCCTCGGCGTCGTCGAGCTCGATGAGCTCGGCCTCGGTCTTCGCGTCGAGGAACACCGCCTCGGCGGGCGCGACCAGCGCGCGCAGCTCGTCGAGCAGCGCGGTGTTCGACAGCTCGTCGGCGTCGACGTTGAAGACGTAGAGGAACGGCTTGGCCGTGAGCAGGAACAGCTCGCGCAGCGGCTCGCGGTCCAGTCCCGAGGCGAAGATCGTCGTGCCGCCGGAGAGGACGTCGTACGCCTTCTTCGCCGCGTCGAGGACGGCGACGCGGTCCTTGTTGAGCCGCGCCTCCTTCTCCAGCCGGGGCAGCGCCTTCTCCACCGTCTGCAGGTCGGCGAGGATCAGCTCGGTGTTGATCGTGTCCATGTCCGAGCGCGGGTCGACCTTGCCCTCGACGTGGACGACGTTCTCATCGGTGAACACGCGGATCACCTGGCAGATCGCGTCGCTCTCGCGGATGTTGGCGAGGAACTTGTTGCCCAGGCCCTCGCCCTCGCTCGCGCCCTTGACGATGCCGGCGATGTCGACGAAGGAGACGGTGGCGGGCAGGATCCGCTCGCTGCCGAAGATGCCGGCGAGGACCGCGAGCCGGTCGTCGGGGACGCCGACGACGCCGACGTTGGGCTCGATCGTCGCGAACGGGTAGTTCGCCGCGAGCACGTCGTTCTTGGTCAGCGCGTTGAACAGGGTCGACTTCCCGACGTTCGGGAGGCCGACGATGCCGATGGTGAGGGCCATGACGTCCTTCTCGTGAGGCTGCGCGCGGTCCGCGTGAGCTCGCGGGACGCCCCGACGGGCAGCCGCCCCAGGGTACCGGCGCCTCCGGGTCCTCCCGCACCGAGCCGGGCGCGGCCCGGACCACGCTGACCTGCGACGGAGCCTCGATTCGCCCCGGGTTCTGCGAAGTGGCCCCCGTGGAGCGCGTCATCCGGTTGGATGACGCCGTTTACGACCCCCGCCGGCGCGGGGGCACCCCCAGGAGGCCCCATGTCCGTGCACGACGCTTCGGAGTTCGCGTCCGAGGACCTCATCACCGCTGCAGCCCTCGAGGAGAAGGCGAAGCTCAAGAAGCACTTCACCCAGTTCGACATCTTCTTCTTCCTCATCTGCGCGATCGTCGGCGTCGACACGCTCGGCCAGGTCGCGGCCGACGGCCCGCAGGGCTTCGTCTGGCTGATCTTCCTCGCGATCTTCTTCTTCATCCCGTACGGCCTGCTCATCGCAGAGCTCGGCGCGGCCTTCCCCGAGGAGGGCGGCCCGTACGTCTGGAGCCGCATGGCGTGGGGGCGCCTGACCGCAGGCATCAACTCGATCTTCTTCTGGTTCTCCAACCCGGTGTGGATCGGCGCCACCCTGGCGCTCCTGTGCATCGCGTCGGTCCAGAACTACATCTTCGACTTCGAGGACGGCAGCATCTGGTGGTGGGTGATCGGCCTGGGCTACATCTGGTTCTCGGTGTGGTCGGCGATCCTCTCCTTCGGCGTCGGCAAGTGGATCCCCACGCTCGGCGCCTGGTGCCGCATGCTGCTGGTGCTGATCTTCGTTCTCACGACGGTGATGTACGGCGTCCAGTACGGCCTGCACGTCCCGGAGGCGTCGGAGTGGACGCCGTCGTGGGCCGCGTTCATCGCCCTCGTGCCGGTGCTGTTCTTCAACCTCGTCGGCTTCGAGCAGCCCTCGGCCGCCGGTGACGAGATGACCAACCCGCAGAAGGACGTCCCGATCGCCATCAGCCGCGGCATCGTCGCGTCGATCCTGCTCTACGGCCTGCCCGTCCTGGCGATCGTCTTCGTGCTGCCGCCCGCCGACATCGCGGGCAACGGCGTCTCGGCGTTCCTCGACGCGGTCGACACCACGTTCAAGGTCTGGGGCGGCGCCGAGCCGGTCATGATCCGCATCGCGGCGATCATGTTCATCCTTGCCGTCGTCTCCAGCGCGTCGGCATGGCTCATGGGCTCCGACCGCAACCAGGCCATCGCCGCCGTCGACGGCACCGGGCCCCGCTGGTTCGGCTACTTCTCGAACCGCTACGGCACACCCATCACGGTCAACCTCGTGTCCGGCATCATCTCGACGCTGGTCTTCGTGGTGGCGTACTTCATCGGTCAGGGCGACGCCGCCACGGCGTTCAACGTGACGATCGGCGTGGTGCTCATCTTCACGACCCTGAGCTACATCCTGATCTTCCCGACCGTCATCAAGCTGCGGAAGTCGCACCCGCACGCTCCACGCCCCTACCGGGTCCCCGGCGGCATGGCGGGCGTGTGGATCGCGGGTATCCTGACGACCGGCTTCGCCGTCCTCGCCACGGTCGCCGGCATCTTCCCGGGCATCTTCACCAACGGGATGCTGCTCGACGACAGCGCCCTGCCCGACGGTGTCAGCCGCGCCTACTACACGACCCTCGCCCTCGGCGCGATCATCCTCACCGCGATCGTCGGCGTGTGGTTCTACTGGCTGGGCCGCAAGACCCGGTCGAACCTGGTCGTCGACCCCGAGGTCCCGACCGAGTTCGCCGACGAGACGGCCGGCCTGCACGACTACTCGCAGGACTGATCCGCCAGCACGGCCTGCACACGACGAAGGCGCCTCCCCCCGGTCGGGGGAGGCGCCTTCGTACGTCGGGAGCCCGGCAGATCAGTACCGGAACGCCCCGACGAGCCCCTCGAGGGAGGCGGCCATCTCGGAGAGCTGCGACGCGGCCTGCTGGGTCTGCGCAGCGCCCGACGAGGTGTTCTGCGCAGCCTCGGTGACGCTGTCCATGACCTCGTTGATCGCGGCGGAGCCGGCGGCGACGTCGTTCATGCTGCGGGCGATCTCGTTGATCGCGGCGGTCTGCTCCTCGACCGCCGAGGCGATCTGGTGCTGGATCTCGTTGATCGACGCGATCGTGCCGCTGATCTGCTCGATGGCGGCGATGGCCTCGAGCGTCTCGTCGCTGACCGCGCTGATCTTCTCGGTGATCTCGGTGGTCGCCGACGCCGTGGCGCGGGCCAGGTCCTTCACCTCGCCGGCGACGACCGCGAAACCCTTGCCGGCCTCGCCCGCGCGCGCCGACTCGATGGTGGCGTTGAGGGCCAGCAGGTTGGTCTGGTCGGCGACGCCCTTGATCTCCTTGATGACCGACGCGATGTCGACCGAGCTGCGTCCCAGTCGGGCCATGATCTCGGTGGTGCGGTCGGCGACCTCGACGGCCTGGGTGGCCACGCGGGCGGCCTCCCACGCGCTGGCGGAGATCTGCGTGATGCTCGCGGTGAGCTCGTCGGCCGCGGAGGCCGCGCTCTGCACGTTCTGGGTCACCATGTCCGACTGCTGGGCGACGATCGACGCCTGGCTCGACGTCGTGAGCGCGACGTCGGCCATGACGTTGCTCGTCGCCGTGAGCTGCTCGGCCGCGGCCGCCAGCATCTGCGCGTTGTCGCCGATGGCGGACACGCTGTGGCGCTGCGCGGCGGTGGACTGGTTGAGCGTCTGCGCGACGCGGCCGAGCTCGTCCTCGGCGTCGACGTCGGCGGTCACCGTGAGGTCGCCGCTGGAGATCGAGCTCAGGGTGCCCTCGATCGCGTCGAGCGGCCCGGTGATGGAGCGGATCACCTTGATGACGACGAGGATCGCGACGACGAGACCGATGAGGACGAGCACCGCGAGGATGGTCAGCCAGCGGCCGATGGCCGCCTGCGACGCGGCGTCCGTGGCGGCGACGCTGTCGGCGAGGGTCTTGTTGAGCGCGGTGAAGCGCTCGGCGACGGCGTTGGAGGCGTCGGCGTTCTCGACGGTCATCACCTTGAGCGCACCCAGGGCATCGCCGGCGTCGGACAGCTGCTTCACCTTCGCGGTGAAGACGTCGTAGGCCTTGAGCGCCTCGGCGGTCCTGGTGGCGTCGTCGACGATGGCGGCGTCGACGCCGTCGGCCATGAGCGGCTTGAGCGCATCGACCTGCGTCGCGCGGTTCTCCTCGACGGTCGCCCACGTGTCGGCCATGAGCTGCTTCTGGGCCGGGTCGTGGAGCTGGGCGAGGGCGACGTACATGTTCGACTGGTCGTCGACGTTCAGCCACGCGGAGTACGACGAAGAGGCGGCCCCGGACTCGGAGAACGCGTCCGACAGCTCCTGGTTCTGGCTGCGGGCCGACGTCAGGCCGACGACGGCGACGGCGAGGGACACGAGCCAGAGGCCCATCATCGTCGCGACGAGCATGATCAGGCGGTTGCGTACGCCCTTGCGGCGGGCGGCCTGCGCGACGGGGGCAGCAGGCGCGACGGCGGTCTCGGACACGGGGTCGGGCTCCTTCAGGTGGGCGGACGAGCTCCGAGGACCCATCGGCCGCGGGACCGCCGTCCTGAGGACTTCTCCTCGCCGTCCCCGTGGAGCCCCTACGTGAGGGACTCCACGGCGTAGACGGTCATCGCGTCGCGGACGTACTCGGCCAGCCCCGGGCGGATGGCGTCGTAACGCGCCTTGAAGTCCGGGTGCCCCGCATTTACGCATGGGCTCCTGGCATGCTGGGATGGGCTACATGGCCCAGGCAGGGCCCAACATGAACAGGACGACCGATGGCCAGCCGCGCCAACACCACCCCCACCACCGCTGTCACCTACCTGAGGTTGAGCACTGAGACGGCCGAGGGCCAGGGCGACCTGACGCTCGCCCGGCAGCGGGCCGCCGTCTCGAAACTGGCGAAGTCCCTGGATCTGCGGATCGTCGGTGAGTACGCCGAGGTCCGCAGCGCGTGGTCGGGCAAGAAGCGCCCCGAGTACCAGCGCCTGCTGGCCGACATCCGGGCCGGGCAAGTTGAGACGGTGCTGGTGTGGGCCACGGACCGCTTGATCCGCAAGACGTCGGATCTCGTCGGGCTGATCGACGTCCTGATGGCTGCGGACGTGCCGGTGTTCGCCGTCACCGGCAGCAGGCTCGACCTGTCCACCAGCGAGGGGCGTCTGAATGCCCGCATGCTCGGGGCCCTCGCCGAGTTCGAGTCAGACCGGAAGTCGGAGCGCCAGATCGCGAAGAACGAGCAGCGGGCCGTCGTCGAGTTGAAGAACTGGCATGGTGGGGTGACTCCGATGGGTTGGCGGGCCGTGGTCGGGGCGGCTGGCTTGGAACCCGACCCCGAGACCGGGCCGGTGGTTGCGGACCTCTACCGCCGTGTCGCTGCGGGCGAGTCGATCGCCTCGCTCGTGAAGTGGCTGAACGCCGAGGGCTACCGAGGCCCACGCGGCGCCGCCTATACGTCGACGAGCGTGCGGGTGCTGCTGTCGTCGCCACGTCACGCCGGGCTGGTGATCCGGAAGGGCCAGATCGTCGGCGAGGCCGCAGACCGCCAGCGCCTCATCGAGCCCGACCTCTACTACGAGGTGATGGCCATCTTCAACGACCCGGAGCGCGTGAACTTGGGGATGGCTCGGGGCACCACCCTGTTGGCCGGTCTGGTCCGATGCCCCTGCGGCTCCAAGTGCTCGTCCTCCAACAAGCAGCAGCGCAACGCCGATGGCGTGATCTGGGTTCCGGTGTATCGCTGTCGGGCGTGTGGTCGGACCCGGCGAAAGGCGCTTGTCGACCCTGGGGTCCTCGCAGCCATCCAGACCTACATGAACCTGCACGCAGCCGCCTTGGCCCAGGCCCCGGCTCGACCGGACGCGAAGCGGACGACAGCCGTGAACAAAGTCGCCCGGCTGGAACGCGACCTGGAGCAGCTCGCGTCAGCGCTCGCGGCCGGCGACCTCGATGTCGCGTCGTATACGGCGGCGACCAAGAGGCTGCGGGCTGACCTCGAGGTGGCGCGGGCGTCGCTAGTGCGACACGACCGGCCCGCCCTGGTCGCTCTCGGCCCCGACACCCCCGGTGACCGGTGGGCTGTGATCGCAGAGACCGACCCGCAGGCTGCGAGGCCCGTGGTGTTGGAGTTGGTCGAGGCGGTGCAGCTGCTCGACCCTGAGGAGGGTCGCGGGCGCAGGCCACTCGCCACCGATCTGGAGATCGTCTGGAGGCCCTGACCGCTGCGGCTCTCCCGTGGCCGGGGGCGACACGGCGGGCCAGGGCGGGCCTGTGGCCCCCGGGGGCGCTCCCAGCGTCCAGGAGGGCCGCTCGTCGTCCGGCGCGGGGCACTCCCGGGGCCGGGGGCCGGGTGCTCGCGCCGGGGCGGCTGGCCGGGGACATCGGGACACCAGTGCGGACGAGGCTGTCTGGCCCGGACGTCCGGGACCGCACGGATTTTCGTTGGGACAGTAGGCGATCCGAGATTCCGCTCATCTTGTGCCGCGCCAGAGCCTGTGCTGGGATGGGGACCAGCAGCGGCCCGTCCTGGGTCGCTGTTAGGGGTTCACACCGGTAGTCAATGTGCCCGGCTCACGTCGCGACGACGTTGGTCTCCACCGTGGAAACGCGGGTCGGAGACCAGGAGTAGCCGATGAGCACCAACAACGACGCCCTCGCCGCCTGGGCGGCACGTCAGGCAGCCGCCGCACCAGCCCCGACAGCCGCCCGAGCCGCGAAGGTCTCCGACGCCCTCAACGGCTGGGGTAAGGGCCTCGACGGCATCCCCCAGGACGTGCTCGAGGCCCGCGTCACTCGACTCCTGAAGTCGTGCACCACAGATGAGAACGGCTGCATCAACCACAGCCTCCAGCCGGTGCGTCGGACCAAGAACCGGACCTACTACGCGCTGTCGCTCCAGGACAACGGCCACCGGAAGGCGATCTCAGCGATCCGGTGCGTCTGGACTCTGCAGGTCGGGTCGCTCGCGCCGAACCAGTTCCTGCGGTCGGTCTGCGGCAACGACCGCTGCCTGAACGTCGGCCACTACGAGATGTTCGTGTCGGGTCAGGCGCTCGGGATCCCCGGCGCGGTGAAGTCGGCATGAGCCCCGACGACAACGGACCCGCCCCCGGGGTCAGTGAGGGCGGGTCCGAAGAGGCAACTCCGAAGGCTGCGACACCCGGTTCATTGGAGGCCACAGCCATGGGAGCACCGGAGCCCGAGGCCTGGGAAGCGTTGTGCGACCGGGCGGGTCGGCTGGCGCGGCTGGGTTACGGACCCGTGCCCGTCAAGACCGGCGACAAGCACCCGACCGCCCCCGACTTCCAGGGTGGGAAGTCTCCGTTCCCGTCCTACGCCGACTGGCACGCGTTCGCCGAGGACAACCCGCGGTATCGGAACCTCGCCGCGCGGCTGCCCGAAGGCGTCGTCGGTGTGGACATCGACGCCTACAAGGACGGGGGTCGCGAGTCGTATGAGCAGGTCAAGGACTGGCTTGTCCCGACCGTGGTCATCAGCGCGAGGTTCGCGATGGACCCCGAGCCCCATCCGTTGCACGTCTACGACGGCATGAGCGGCATCTACCTCTACCGCTCGGACCTGGCCGAAGGCGGCATGCCCGGCGTCGACATCATCTGGAACGGCCACCGGTACGCGATGGCACCAGGGTCGGTCCACCCGGGCAAGCCCGAGGAAGGGATGCCCCCGGGCCGGATCTATCAGGCCCTCGACCAGCGGACCGGCGAATACATCGACGGCCTGGTGCCGGTGTCGGACCTGCCCGTGATGCCAGCCGCCCTGCGCCAGCACCTCACCGCCCAGGCCCGCGCCAAGCGACCCAGCAACCCGAGCACCGGGCCGATGGGGACGGAGTTGGACCCGTCGCAGCCGTGCCGTTACAACGACCGGATGCTCGACCAGTTCCGAGCGATCGACTGGTCAGGTGAGGCCGACTCCCGGCACGCCGAGTTGATCCGCATCACGAACTCGGTGATCAAGGGCCAGGGCGAGGGGCACCGAGGCCTGTTCCCCACGCTGAAGGCGATGCTGGCGATCTGGTCGCAGCACCTCCCCCAGCGGGTGGACGAGTTCGAGCGGGCTGTCGGCACTTCGTACCCGGCCCTCGGGGCGTTCGACCCGTGCGACCCCACCGTCGATCCGTTCGGCTTGGGCAACCGCGAACCGCTGAGCAGCTCGACCCTGCCGCCGGCCGCTGGTGACCTGAACGGCGACGGGGGTTCAGGCGGGGCGGCTGGCGACGGCGACGGTGACGTCCCGATCTGGGATGAGCGTCCGTGGCTGCGCTGATGCCACGACGTCGGGCTGGCGTTCGGGTTGAGTCGCTACGCCCTGATGGGTGCGGTGCTCGGACACTTCGCCGCCGAGTTGGCACCGCAGGTGAAGGTGGCGTCGCCCGTCGGAGGCCTCGGCACCTGTCTGAACCTCTACGTGCTGCTGGTCGGTGAGCCCGGGGCGTCCAAGTCGTTGTCCAACTCGACGGTGACGCACTCGTGGCCCTGGACCGCCGAGCCCCACCGGCTCGGGTCGGGCGAGGGCCTGTCTGCTGGCTACGTCCACCGCATCCCCGACCCGAACCCCGAGGCTCCGAAGGGTGCCAAGGTGATCGAGCAGCACCACTATCGGCTCTACGCCTACACCGACGAATATGCGCAGTTGATGGAGGCTGCCTCTCGCGGCGGCTCCACCCTGAAGGCCGAGATGCGGTCGGCCTGGTCCGGCGCTCGCATCGGCTCGGACTACGCCGACATCGAGAAGCGTCGTCCGGTGAAGGAGGACGGCTATCGGCTCGGACTCGTCGTCGGCATCCAGCCGGAGTTGATGCGCGATGTCGTGAAGGGAGGCAAGGTCGGAGACCTCCAGCGCTACCTCGGGTTCGACGCTGACGACGCCGAGGGCCGTTCACAGTGGCCGGAGGTGCCGCCCGAGGGCAGGATCCCCGCCATCCCGATCACCCCGCCGATGTCGCTGCTCGGAGAAGCTGTCAACGACCCCGCCCTCCAGAGCAGCGTCGGCCGCGTCATGATCCCGATCGCTGAGGAGGTCCGCATCGCCGTGTGGCGCGGCCACCTCCAGCCCAAGACGCTGCTCGGTGAACACGACAACCAGCAGCGGCTGAGGGTCGCCGGGCACCTGGCGCTCATGGAAGGCCGCACCGCCGTCAGCCCGGACGATTGGCGCGTCGCCGGTCGCATCGTCTCCAGGTGCCGCAGGCTCCGTGACGTCGTGCTGGCCGGGCTCCAGGAGGAAGCCGACCACGGCGCTCGCGCAGCCGGACGCCGCGAAGCCATCAAGGAGGAGGGCCGGGTCGACGCGCACCTCACGCGGATCGCGAAAGTCATCGCAACGAAGGTCGCGAAGGACGGGCCGATCCTCCGCAAGAAGATCAAGGACATCCCGCGGAGCACGGATTCGAAGGACTGGCAGCCAGCGCTCGACCACGCGATCAACCTGGGCTGGGTGGTCGAGGAGATCGCTGCGGCGGATGCGGTCGGCAAGAAGGGCCGTGCCTACTCCAAGGGCCCGTCCTGGGTGTTCTGACCCGGCCGCCCTCCGGGGGGGACGGGGGGGACGTCCCCCCCGGGCGCAGGGTCATCAAGAGGCAGCACAACTCCCCCAGCCACGCGGATCATTCTTTGAAACATTCAAGCGTGAGAGCCCCCGGGCCAGCCGCCCCGCCCGGGGGGGACGTCCCCCCCGTCCCCCCCGGCCTGGCCAGCATCGAAACAGCCGCGAGCCCCGGGCCGGTGGGTCGGCTCCGGGGCCCTCGGGCGGGCGGCTGGCTACTGGGCCTCGACGTCCGTCACTGCAATGGTCAACTTCGTCTTGCTCGACGGCACCGAGACGACGTTCTCGATGTCGCTGCTGTTGATGTTGCCGTCCGGGTCGACAGTGAGCGTGCCGATGATGGGCCCATCCTCGCCGCCCTTGATCGTGAAGGTGACGTCGTAGGTGTTGTCAAGCGGCGTCTCGGCAGTCGTCGCCGTCTTCACCTGGTAGACGATGTTGCAGCCGGCCGAGCCGAAGCACTCCTTGCTTTTGATCTTGAGCGTCAAGGTGACGTTCTTCTTGGTCAGCACGTTGTTGGTGGCAACCGGGGTGGTCTCCTCCGGAGTCGGAGTCTCAGAGGTCGGAGTCGCCTCGGGCGTCGACGATGCTGCGCTCGGCGTGCTCGACGAGCTGCCCGATGCGGCGTTGTTGCCGGAAGACCCTGCGTTGCTTGCGGCGGCTGCGATGACGATGAGGGCGAGCACGCCGACTCCGGCGCCAATCCCGATCTTCGCGCCCTTGCTCAGGCCCTTCTTGGCGACGGGTGAAGTCTCCGCGATCACAGGAGGGACGACCGGAGGCGGAAGCGTCGACGATTCCGGGGTCGCGGGAGGAGGAGGCGGCTGCGGTGTCGACTCGGCGACGACCGGGACCCACGAGTTGCTTGCCGCGTCATAGCGGTGGCCGTTGACGACGTCGCCGTCCTTATAGTCCATCTGGGTTTCCCCCGGTAAGCGCGGAACCGGCACTCTCCCGGCTCTTCCACATCGGAGGCTTCCATCAGCGGCACGCCGATGTCCACCGGACGATCAGCCGAGCAGCGCTGGCCTCCGACCTCAGCCCGGCCTCCGACTCGGGTTACGACATCGAGCAGCTCGTGCCCCATCGCCAAACTCCCCCTCAAATGGGGAAGGCCCCGACCCCCCATGGGGTCGGGGCCATTCGCCTCGGTCTCATCCTGCGATCGTCTCGCCTTCGATCGTGGCGTCCTCGATGGCGGCCTCCAGGCCCCCCGGCCAGGTGGATGAACCCACCGGCCCGGGCCTGGTCCAGCAGCCCGAGGATCGCCGTCGCGATCTCGTCGGCGTTCATCTGCTCACTCATGCGGTCGCCCCCGCCTCGATCGCCTTGATCGCCTGGTCGTACGCCGCCGCGTCCTCCGGATCGACGTCGCCCGCGTGGCTGGCCATGAAGTCGACCCACTCGGCCGCCGCCCAGCCATCGACGTCCTCACCGATCGCCTCGGCCTCCTCGGCCACGTCCGTCGGGGTCCAGCCGAAGGCCGCCGCGAGGGCGGCCTCGGCCAGGGCCCGCGCCGTCACGCCGCCGCCTTCTTCGCGACCTTGGCGGCGTGGTTGTTGGCGATGTTTCGGGCCTTCCGCTGGAGCGCCTCACTCGGCAGCGTGGCGATCAGCGCGTCGGCCGCCTTGGCGTCGAGCCCGACCAGGGCCCGGCCGATCTGACCGGCCATCCGGGCGTCGTGGCCCGGGATGAACAGGGCCTTCTTGCCCTTGACCGGCTCGCCGCAGCCGCAGGTGCACAGCCGAACCTCGGTGGTCGGCTGGGGGGCCTCGACCGGCGCGGGCTGGGTCGCCTTGCGGGCGCGGGGGGCGCGGGCCTTGGCGGTGGTGGTGTTCGACATTTCGAATTTCTCCATTCCGGGCTGTCTGCCCGATTGTGTGATGGGGGCTGTCCGCCCCCGCAAAAACAATCCAATCATGGCGTCGGGCCCCGCACAATTTCGTCGACATTCACGGGCATGTGGCGTTTGTTACGCCCATCCGGCATTGTCTCCGGGATATCCGGCGTGCATTTTCGAATTGATATCCAGGGTCCCTTTCCGGGGCGAATCCGGGTCCGGGGTCAAACCCACTCCGGGGTCGCGCAGCGGGCGTAACGCGCACCACACACGAGAGCCCCGCCCGCGACACGGCGGGGCGCCCCCGCCCGCTGGCCCGCCCCCGCCCCGCCAGGCGCTCCCGTGGCCGCTCCTGGCCCGCCCGTGGCCCCCCGCGCGGCCCCCGAGGCCCCCGCGAAGCCCGCCGAGACGCCCGCACCGCCGCC
>WBZP01006395.1_pt1 | contig 11663 bp, 7 predicted proteins | sample 5204301 | NCBI WGS metagenome assembly WBZP01 (sample SAMN12412401, study PRJNA552823) | activated sludge metagenome | isolation source: activated sludge from nitrification reactor of wastewater treatment plant... | place: USA: Pennsylvania | collected 2017
CGTACCCCGCGAGCAGGACAGCCTTCGGCACCGAGGAGTGGGCATGCGGTGAGGTGTAGACGACCAGCGGTTTGTCCATCGACTGCAACCCGCCCTCGTGTTCGCTCAACGCACTGGCACGCTCACGCGCTGCAATGAGGGCCACCAACGTGCCCGTCGAGGCCGTGTCTTGAATTGCGCCGGCCCACTGTGGATCAAGTCCACACAACTCGCGCAACCACTCGGTGACCACCTGCTCGACTTCGGTGAGTGCCGGCGCGCTTTGCCAGGTGATGCCCAAGGCGCCCAGCCCACTACTGGCGAAGTCACCAAGAACAGAGGCCAGTGAGGAGTTGCTGGGGAACCAGCCGAAGTACGCCGGGTGCTGAGTTTGGGTGATGCCAGGCACGATCACCTGCTCCAAATCTCGCAGTACGTCGCCAAATGCTTCTGGCATCTCTGGAGCCGTTGTCGTCAAACCTCCAGCAACCTCACCGGGTTTGACTTGAGACTGAACTGGAAGTTGTGGCACCGATTGACGCAGGTCGGCGATCCAGTCGACCAACTCATGGGCGGCGGCGCGAAACTCCTCGGGATCCATAGTCAGAGGGTATTGCTGGCGCCCCTAGGCGCTGTCGACAGCCCGGGCCAGCGCTGAGCGAAGGGCTTGCTCGGCATCGACGCCTTGGCGGTGAGCCTCCAGTGCTAGTGCCAACAGCCGATCACCCAGATCGTCACCGTCGGGTTCGATCACCTGACCGGCACGCTTGACTCGGTCAATGACCTTGTCCGCATAGAGCAGCGCCGGGAGCGAAGCCGGAATCCCCTCAACTGGGGTGTCGCGTTGCTTCTCGGCGCGCTTGATGAGTTCCCACTGTTCGTTGATCTCTTCAGCCGAGGTCGCACTCGAATCACCAAAGACATGCGGATTGCGCCGAATCAGTTTGTCTCGCAGATCTGCAGCCACATCGGCGACGTCGTACTCGCCGGCTTCTGCGGCAATCGCGGCGTGGAAATAGACCTGCAGGAGCAAGTCGCCGAGTTCTTCACGCAGATGTGCGGCATCGCCCGATTCGATCGCCTCGATGGTTTCGTGGGTCTCTTCGAGCAAGTAGCGCGCTAGTGAACCGTGGGTCTGCTCGGCCTTCCAGGCACATTCTCGACGTAGTCGAGCCATGACCTCGACGAGTTCGAGCAGCGGGTGGGTCACTTCGAAATGCACACCTGCGCGGCGGGCAGTGTGACCGCGTCCCCACCAGTGGCTGCAGCCTGGGCCACCTTAGAAACGCTTCGAGAAAGTGAGCCTTGAGCCCCTGCTGATTCCCCTGATGCGCCATAGCGCGGGTCGACAGTGACCTTGATGGCAGCCGACTTGGCCCAGGCCGCGAAGAGCTTTTGCCCCTCGGCGGCCGCATCGTCGCTCGTGGCGTCCTTAGTGCCTTTTGCCTTGAGTGAGGCCATGCCAAGTGCTTCTTGCGAGAGCGCGTTGATCACGATCTTCTTCACAATCGCCAAGAAGTCGTCTCGCACCGACGGGTCGAGCTGCTTCGCTCGCGCTTCGACGTTAGACATGGCCTGGGCTAAGGCTGCGTGGTCGTAACCGATTCCTTTGGCCTCGATGTACCTGGATTGCAGCTCGTTGGAAACCAACGAATCCACACTTTGGCCAAGCAGTTGGCTCATCGCGATCGGAGGACGGCCGGGCTGGGCACTGAAGGCACAGAACCCTCGGGCAAAGGTCTCAACTTCGGAGGTCGGGATGCTCTGCTCACCCACGATTGCGGCAACGCCTGGGTGCACGCCACAAGCGGTCAGCAACAGCAAAGCCGTTGCGGCAACGACAGCGCGAACTTTGGTCACTACAGGTCTCCTCATGCAACGGGTACGGCGGCACCAGCGGGATCGATCACCGAGTCAATCACGCCAAGTGTCCACGCCAACAATTCTTCATCACGCAGCGGTGGTCCACCGATCTGACGCGGAAGTGGACGTGGCACGAGCATCGTACGCAGCGGACCCTTGACCAGACTCTTCGGGTAGAGGCGTTGGAGGCGCACCTGCATCGAATCGGGAAGGTCAATGTTGGCAAAACGGACATACTTGCCTTGGATGGTCACCTCACTGAGTCCCGCAGCGCGAGCGCGCACTCTGAACAACGCGACCATCAGCAGTCGATCCACTGCCAGCGGCGGGGTGCCGTAGCGGTCGACCAACTCCTCACGAAGCACCTCAACATCGGACTTGCTCCGCACCTCGGCCAGGCGTTTGTACATCTCCAACCGCAACCGCTCACTGGGGATGTAGTCGTGTGGCAAATGCGCCTCGATCGGAATCTCCAGGCGCACTTCGTCGAGCTGATCGGGGACTTGACCGTCGAGGCGGAACTCCGTGACGGCCTCTCCCACTAGCCGCACGTACAGGTCAAAACCCACATCCGCGATGTGACCCGACTGCTCGCCGCCGAGCAGGTTGCCCGCACCACGAATCTCTAGGTCCTTCATCGCAATCGCCATGCCGCCACCCAGATCTGAGTGTTGGGCAAGCGTTGCCAACCGCTCATGCGCCGTCTCAGTGAGCGGCTTTTCAGCCGGGTAAAGGAAGTAGGCATAAGCCCGCTCGCGACTGCGGCCCACACGTCCTCGCAACTGGTGAAGTTGGGAGAGCCCTAACATGTCGGCCCGCTCGATAATCATCGTGTTGGCGTTCGACACATCGAGGCCAGACTCAACGATCGTCGTGCACACGAGTACGTCGAAGCGCTTCTCCCAAAAGTCGAGCATGACCTGCTCGAGTTGGTGCTCAGCCATCTGGCCGTGGGCAGTGGCAATACGTGCCTCCGGCACGAGTTCCTTGAGCTTGGCCGCAGCCCTCTCGATGGAGTTCACCCGGTTGTGGATGAAGAACACCTGTCCATCGCGGAGGAGTTCTCGCCGGATTGCTGCGCTGACTTGCTTGTCCTCATAGGCGCCGACGTACGTCAGCACCGGGTGACGCTCCTCGGGAGGAGTCATGATGGTCGACATCTCGCGGATGCCGGTAATCGCCATTTCTAGCGTGCGCGGGATGGGGGTGGCGCTCATGGAGAGCACGTCGACGCTGGTGCGAAGCCGCTTCATTTGTTCCTTGTGCTCCACGCCGAACCGCTGCTCCTCATCCACAACGATCAGGCCCAGGTCTTTCATTTTGATGTCTGGGTTGAGCAGTCGGTGTGTGCCAATCACGATGTCGACGCTGCCGTTTGCCAGCCCCTCGATTACTTCCTTGGCCTCGCGGTCGGTTTGGAATCGGCTCAGCGGTTTGATCACGACTGGGAAGCCGCTCATCCGCTCGGCAAACGTCGAGAAGTGCTGCGTGACTAGCAGAGTGGTCGGCACCAAGACGGCCACCTGTTTGCCGTCTTGCACGGCCTTGAACACAGCCCGCACCGCGATTTCGGTCTTGCCGTAGCCCACGTCACCACACACCAACCGGTCCATGGGCACAATGCGCTCCATGTCGCGCTTGACCTCCTCGACCGTGCTCAACTGGTCAGGGGTCTCGTGGAACGGGAAGGCGTCTTCGAGTTCGCGCTGCCAGGGAGTGTCTAAGCCAAACGCGTGGCCTTTGGTGGCTTGGCGAGCTGCATAAAGCTTGATCAACTCTGCAGCGATCTGCTTGACCGCTTTGCGCGCCCTGCCCTTGCGCTTGGCCCAATCTGACCCACCCAGACGGTCAAGACTTGGCTGCTCGCCACCGACATATCGAGTCACCTGATCCAGCGCATCGGCAGGCACATAAAGCCTGTCGGGTGGGAATCCGCGCTTGCTCGCGCCGTACTCCAGCACGAGGTACTCCCGCACCGCGCCTTGCACTTCGCGCTGGGTCATCTCAACAAAGCGGCCCACACCGTGCTGCTCGTGAACGACGTAGTCGCCCTTCTTCAGCTCCAGCGGGTCGATCTGTGCCTTGCGTCGCGTCGGCATCTTGCGCATGTCACGCGTGCTGCTGCGCTGCCCGGAGATGTCTTCGGTGGTGAGGACAAAAACTTTGCTGTGTGGGTCGCTGAGCCCACTAGGGAGCTGGGCTTGGCTCACCGCCACCACGTCTGGCGGCAACTCACTGAGTTCGTCCATCAACCTGGCCGGCACGTCATGTTCGCCGAGCACTTCAACCATGCGCTGGGCGGGCCCATGGCCTTCACTGAGTACGACGATGCGATAGCGCTGGGCCAACTTCGACTTGATATCGGCAATGGCAGCCTCGATATCGCCGCGATAGGGGTCGATGCCAGCAATCCCCAAGTCGCCGTCGACACCAAACTCAGCCTCGTCGAGCCCGAACGGCGAGACGCTCCACCAAGCCTTGCCTTGTTCGATAGCCAGTTCGCGCACATCGCCAAGCTGGCGCAGCGACGCCGCCCCCACGTCGATAGGTGCCGAACCGCCGGCAGCCGCGGCAGCCCAGGAGGCTCCCAGGAACTCATCGCTCGTCGCAACCAGATCATGGGCCCGAGCACGCACGCGTTCGGGGTCGATCACCAACACAGTGGTGTTCTCCGGCATCAATTCGACGAGGAGTTCCATCTCATCGACCAGCACGGGGGCCAACGACTCCATGCCCTCGACCGCGATGCCTTCGGCGATCTTGTCAGTGAGATCGAGGAGTTGAGGGTGCTTCTCGCCCAGGGCGGCGGCACGTCGACGTACCTCCTCGGTGAGGAGAAGTTCGCGACACGGGGGTGCCCACAGGCGGGGCACCGGTGCGATGGTTCGCTGGTCGGCGACCGCAAAGGAGCGGATCTCGTCGACGTCATCGCCAAAGAACTCCACGCGCAGTGGGTGCTCTTCAGTCGGTGGAAACACATCGACAATGCCGCCTCGCACAGCGAACTCCCCGCGCTTTTCCACGAGGTCGACGCGAGAATAGGCAGCCTGGGCCAACTGCCGCACCAAGGTTTCTGGTGGCACCGCGTCACCAACCCGAACCTCGACAGGAGCCAAATCCGCGAGTCCTTTGACTTGCGGCTGCAAGACACTGCGGATCGGTGCCACGAGCACGTTGATGGGGCCGTTGTCTGCATCGGCACCTGGGTGTTTGAGGCGGCGCAGCACGGCCAAACGCTTGCCAACGGTGTCGCTTCGAGGACTCAGCCGCTCGTGAGGGAGGGTTTCCCATGCGGGATAGAACGCCAGCCGAGCCGGGTCGACGACCTCACCCAACACGGCCGTGAGGTCTTCGGCCTCGCGCACGGTGGCAGTCACTACGAGCACGGGTCGGCGAGCCGCCAAGCCTGCGATCACAAAGGGATGCACAGCCGGTGGGCCGGTGAGTTCATGGGTGCGCGCGACGTCAGCATCGGCCAGCGCTTGAGCCAACGCCGGGCTCGTCGCAACTGCCTGCACAAGGCCACTGATGCTCACAACCACTCCTCTTGGCACGGCCAAACACCCCCGATCCACATTGGATAGGGGGTCAGCCGTGCAAGGTCAGTCTAGGTGTTCCAGGGCCCCTCAGGTGCGCTCACCCGAGCCTCGTCGGCGGCCTGGTCGTTGTCTTGCTCCTGGCTTTGGCGTTCGGCCTCGACGCGTCGCAGGTAGTGGTCGACCTCGTCGTCGATGCGAGCCTGGTCCCAACCAAAGACCTCCGCCATCAAAAGGGCTGCCGGGCGTGCCGCGCTGACACCTCGGTCGTCGGTTTCAATCGAAATTCGAGTACGTCGAGCCAGCACGTCATCAAGATGGCGTGCACCTTCATGGGATGCGGCATAAGCGATCTCGGCGGCCAGATAGCCATCGGCACCTTCGAGCGAGTGACCCAGTTCGGGTCGGTTGGACACCAACTCCAACACCTCATCGATAAGCCCGCCATAGCGCCGAAGCAGGTGCTCAATCACGTCCACACCAAGGCCGGATGCTTTAGCGATCGCATCGCGCTGTTGAGTGCGTGTGGCGAACCCTTCGGCACCCATCAACGGCACGTTCTCGGTGATCGATGGGCCGACCTTGTCAAAGGTTGCGGTTGCCAAGTCGACGGCGTCTTTGGCCATCACACGGTAGGTAGTCAATTTGCCACCGGCAATCAGCACGAGTCCGGGCACCGGGCTCACGACGGTGTGCTCACGACTAATTTTGGTGGTCGCTGCGGCGGCGTCGCCGCGGTCGCCATCTTTGGGAACCGTGCCCTTAAGCAAAGGCCGAAGGCCGGCATAGACACCGATGACGTCGCTTCGATCGAGCGGGACCCGCAACAACTTGTTGACGTGCTCAAGGAGGTACTCAACGTCGGCCTTCGAGGCTGCCGGGTGCGCAAGATCGAACTCCCACGGAGTGTCGGTGGTGCCGATAATCCAGTAGTTCGCCCACGGGATCACAAACATCACTGACTTCTCGGTCTTAGTGATGAAGCCGGCTTCAGCCTTGATCCGATCGCGGCTCACCACAATGTGGACGCCCTTGCTGGCCTCGACATTGAGGGCGCCTTCGCCGCCCATGAGTTGCTGGATTTCGTCGGTCCACACACCAGCAGCGTTGATGACCGTGCGGGCTCGCACCTCAAAGTCCAGGTCGTTTTCCAGGTCACGAACATTGACGCCCACAACACGGCCATCTTCGTGAATAAACCCGGTCACCTTGGTGCGGGTCGTGACGTGCGCGCCGTACGTCGCGGCCGTGCGGGCCACGCTCATCACGAGTCGCGCGTCGTCAACTTGGCAGTCGTAGTAGCGGATCGCGCCATGCAGGTCATCGGTGCGAATGTCGGGGGCGATCGCTTTGAGCTTCTTGCGGAACAAGTGGCGGTGCTTGGGCACTCCCATGGAGTACTTACCGGCCATCGCCATGGTGTCGTAGAGCGCGACACCGGCGCCGACGTAGGGCCGCTCCCACGCGTGATGCAGTGGGTAGAGGAAGGGCACCGGGCGCACCAAGTGCGGCGCCAAACGGGTCAACAACAGGCCACGCTCTTGCAGCGCCTCACGCACCAACGCGAAGTCGAACATCTCCAGGTAGCGCAAGCCACCGTGCACCAACTTCGAACTGCGAGAAGAGGTGCCACTGGCAAGATCTCGTTGCTCGATCAAACCGGTGGAGAGGCCTCGGCTGACCGCGTCGAGAGCAATGCCAGCGCCCGTGATGCCGCCACCAACAACGAGTACGTCGAGGGGCCCATCTTGCATTGCGGCCAATGCACGCTCACGAGAAGCCGGACCAAGATCAGCTGAAAATGCCATGGCCTCATCTTCCCATCAGGGGGTGGAGGCATCTGGCAGTGGCTAGTCGCTAGGACTTTGGTGGGCCGGTTGGGCGGGCCTAGTGGCCCCTGATGCGTTTGCCGGTGGCAACCACCTGGGTGAAATAGAGCGGGTGGTCAGAGGTGGCGTTGACGACCCCGTTGTCGAGGCGAACGTGCCCACTGAACTCAATCAGGGGTGAACCCATGATCCAGTCGATGTTGTGCTCCCCTGGTGGGTGACAGCCACCATTGTCACTACCCCCGTCAGAGGCATGCATCGAGGTGTTCATCACCATGGCACAGAAGTAGGTGTTTCGGTCGTTCATGTCGCCCGCGATGATCAGCGGAACGCCAGTCGCGATGATCGCGTTGGCGTCGCGGATCTGCATCGAGACGTTACGGGCACGCCAACCAGCCTGATTGCCCATGCCGAGCACGCCGCTCGCCGGGTTGTGGTAACTGGTCACCCAGAACTCGGCCTGAGTGTCTTTGTCGCGCAACTTCACCAACGGCATGCGTCGGGCTTGACCGCGGAAGTAGTGGTAGGTGCGCGTGGTGCCTGTGACCAACTCAAAGCGACTCTTGCGCCAAATCACCTGATTGTGAGCGTCGCCCTCGCGAGCATTCATCGCTGGGTACATCCCGTAGGTGCCGCCGTAACTACCCAAGATGGCCGCACGCTGGTTGCGTTGCACTTCTTGCAGCGAGGCAACGTCGACGCTATTGCCTTGCAGCAGCGACATCGCCCGAAGCACACGTGAGGCGCCGCCACCACGGTGCGAACTGCCCTGCACATTGAAGGTCGCCATGGTGAACTTCGTGACGGGAATGACCAGAGTCTTCTCGTGCTTAGCGCGCTGCTTGTCGATTGTTTCCAACGCCGCCTGGTGCTGGGCAGCGAGCGCGTCAGCAGTGGAGTCATCCTCTTTGGCGCGACTCGCCGACATTGTGCGGTTCAGACTCGCCACAGTAACCGAGGGTGAGTCCAACGACATCGGATCAGATTTATGTGGGAAGAAGGTGAGTGCGGCAACGCCAAAAAGCGCCAGGATGATCCCGGCGTACGCCACCCCCAGCAGGGTCTTCTTCCGCTGCACGTCCTAAGCCTAACCGAATCGCAACCAGTTCGTTACTTCACATTGAGTGCGTTAGCCAACAACGACTTCGACTCGCTGGAACTCCTTGAGTTCGGTGTATCCAGTGGTCGCCATCGAGCGACGCAAGGCTCCCACGAGATTCATCGTGCCGTCTGCAACACGTGATGGACCGAACAAGATTTCCTCAAGCGTGCCGACCTGATCGAGCGCGACTCGCTCGCCTCGCGGAAGTTCGGTGTGCACCGCTTCGCTGCCCCAGTGGAAGCCGCGACCAGGCGCATCGGTGGCGCGTGCCAACGGCGAACCGATCATCACCGCGTCGGCACCGCACGCGATGGCCTTGGCAACATCGCCTGAGCGACCAATCGACCCATCGGCTATGACGTGCACATAGCGACCACCGGACTCATCAAGGTAATCACGACGCGCAGCCGCAACATCGGCAACCGCACTGGCCATGGGTACGGCGATGCCCAGCACTGTGCGAGTGGTGTGAGCCGCTCCCCCGCCAAATCCGACCAACACCCCTGCGGCACCAGTGCGCATCAAGTGCAGAGCCGCCTGGTGAGTCGCGCAGCCACCCACAATGACCGGGACGTCGAGTTCGTAGATGAACTCCTTGAGGTTGAGGGGCTCGGCATGGGACGAAACGTGCTCGGCACTCACCGTCGTACCCCGAATGACGAACATGTCGACGCCGGCGTCAACGACCGTCTTGGCGAACTCCTTGGTGCGCTGCGGGCTCAGGCTGCCGGCCACCGTGACCCCAGCCGCGCGCATCTGGCGCAGTCGTTCGGTGATCAACTCAGGGCTAATGGGAGCCGAATAGATCTCCTGCATCCGCTGAACTCCAGCCACACCGGCCAGACCCGAGACCTCATCAAGGAGAGGAGTCGGGTCTTCATAGCGGGTCCATAGGCCCTCGAGGTTCAGCACACCAAGGCCACCGAACTTTCCCAACGCAATCGCGGTCTCAGGAGACATCACCGAATCCATCGGGGCGGCCAAGATGGGCAGGTCGAAGCGGTAGGCATCGATCTGCCACGAGAGGTTGATCTCCTCTGGGTCGCGGGTGCGCCGACTCGGCACGATCGCGATGTCGTCAAAGGAGTAGGCCCGGCGGCCGCGCTTGGCTCGCCCGATCTCGAATTCAGTCACGGGTGGATTCTTCCATGAAGTCTGGGTTGGGAAATCTTGGTTGGGTCGGCTTGGGACCCGAGCGCTTTGCCCGGGAGTTTGGCGCTTTGCGGGGGAGATCTCCCCCGCAAAGTGCGAAAGTCACAGGTTTACTTGTGACTTTGACACCCTCAGCGACCCGAATAATTCGGCGCCTCGACGGTCATCTCAACCCCATGGGGATGCGACTCAGTCAGCGAGGCAGAGGTGATCCGCACAAAGCGTCCCTTGTCTTGCAACTCAGCGATGGTGCGGGCGCCGGTGTAGAACATCGACTGGTTCAGACCGCCGATGAGTTGGTGGGCAACTGCCGCCAGGGGGCCTCGGTAGGCCACTTGGCCTTCGATGCCTTCGGGCACGATCTTGTCGTCGCTGGTGACTTCGGCTTGGAAGTACCTGTCTTTGGAGTAGGACTTCTTGCCTCGGCTGCTCATCGCACCTAGCGAGCCCATGCCTCGGTAAGACTTGAACTGCTTGCCGTTGACGAAGACCAGATCACCGGGGCTTTCCTCACACCCGGCTAGTAACGATCCCAACATGACTGCGTCGGCACCGGCCACGATTGCCTTGGCGATCTCACCTGAGTGCTTCATGCCGCCGTCAGCGATCAGCGGAACCCCCGCAGGCTTGGTCGCCAGTGAGGCTTCGTAGATCGCGGTGACCTGTGGGACGCCCACGCCGGTCACGACGCGCGTCGTACAAATGGAGCCTGGGCCGACCCCCACTTTGACGGCGTCGGCGCCGGCATCAACGAAGGCCTGCGCGCCTGCGCGGGTGGCGACGTTGCCGCCGATGACCTGCACGTGCTTGGTGGCTGGGTCGGTCTTGAGTCGCTTCACCATGTCGAGCAATAGGTGCACGTGACCATGGGCGGTGTCTGCGACGAGTACGTCAACGCCGGCCTCGATCAGCCTGGTGGCCCGATCCCACGCATCGCCGAAGTACCCAATTGCTGCCCCGACCATCAGTCGTCCATCGGCGTCGTAGGACGCGTTGGGGAACTGCTCACCCTTGACGAAGTCCTTGACGGTGATGAGGCCCAGCAAGTGATCCTCGGCGTCAACGATTGGCAGACGCTCGCGCTTGTGTTGGCGCAACAACTTGGTGGCATCTTCGCGACTGATGCCTTCGTGGCCGGTGATCAGTGGCATCGGGGTCATCATTTCCCCGACCTTGGTGCTCGCCCACTCGGCCACGGGCGTGAAGCGCAGGTCGCGGTTGGTGATGATGCCAATCAAGGTGTTGGTGGCATCAACCACAGGCAAGCCAGAGACGCGGTATTCGCCACACAAGGTGTCGAGGTCCTCGAGTGTCGCCTCCGGTCCGATGGTGATCGGGTTGGAGATGATGCCGGTTTGGGTGCGCTTAACCAGGTCAACCTGGTAGCTCTGATCTTCGATGGAGAGGTTGCGGTGCAACACGCCCAGCCCACCTTGGCGAGCCATCGCAATCGCCATGCGTGACTCGGTGACGGTGTCCATGGCGGCACTCACCAGTGGCACTCGGATCGAAATCTCGCGCGTCAACCGCGTGGTCATGTCGATGTCGGTGGGCGCTAAATCAGTCTCACCCGGCAGCAGCAGCACGTCGTCGTAGGTCAGCCCTAGGGCTGCGAACTTCTCGGGGAGTTCTGAAGTCATCTCGCCTTCCGGGGCCGCTCAACACCAAAGCCGCAGTCTAATCCGTGGGCCGTTGACTCCTGACCAGCACGGACGCGATGCACCTCACGTGACACTGCGGGTAGCCACGAAGTATTCACCGATCACGTCACCGAGCAACGTGCCAGCCGTGACATCGGTTGGGTAGTGGCCAGCCATATAGATCCGACTGAAGTCGATCTGCGATTGCATCCAGGAGTACTCCGCGTCTCGATGCGCATCACGGCTAGCCAAGAACACGCGGCTCCCGGCAGCGGCGGCCGCATGGCGAGAGGGGTAAGAGCAGGGGCACTTCTGGCCTGGGGTCACGGTGTGATCTGGTCGCAAACTCGGCTGCACGACGTACGGCGCATTGGAGCCGAACTTTGCCCCCAAGTCATCGGCGACCTGCTTGGTCATGGAGAGCAGGTCCTTTTCATCAGTCTTCAAAGCATCGCCTGAGGCTGGCTTCATCAACTCGGCCTGATCGTGGGCATAAAGCTTCCAGATGTCCTTCTTACCAAAGGCTTCTAGCCAGGTCGCAGCAGCAACACCAGCCTTGGTG
>WBZP01006396.1_pt1 | contig 11662 bp, 8 predicted proteins | sample 5204301 | NCBI WGS metagenome assembly WBZP01 (sample SAMN12412401, study PRJNA552823) | activated sludge metagenome | isolation source: activated sludge from nitrification reactor of wastewater treatment plant... | place: USA: Pennsylvania | collected 2017
CATCGAAAACAACAGTAGACGAAAGCCTGTCCCAGACAAGGTATTGGCAGGTAGATCCAACAAAGTATGAACATACCATGAATATGATAGGCATTGTTTCTGCTGACAATACAGGATCCAATTTATTGGAAGAGGGAGATGAGTTAGCTGCATTTGTAGGACAGGAAATCAGAGGATCTGCCAAACCTATTTACATTCCTGCATTGGAGTCTTATCTGTTGTTCATGACCATTTATGCCAATGGTGACGGTGAGCCGCTCAACTTTAAATATTATGACGGTTCAGAAAATTCTGTGCACACTGTTCTGGAAAACAAAGTGTTCGACATCAACAGTGTAATTGGCAGTGTGGATCGACCGGAAGTGTTACATCTGATGGAGACTACCGGAACCATAGATCAAGACAAAACCGACAATGCAACAACTACGCTATATCCCAATCCATTCTCAAGTATTTTGAATATTAAATATGTTGCCAGTCAGGCGGGACTGGTTAATTTGCAAGTGATGGATGCTTTTGGTAAATTTCTGGAAAACAGAGCTGAGGTTGTGAAGAAAGGTATTAATCATCTGGAATGGAAAGTAAGGTCAGATGTCAGTGGTGGCGCGTATTTTATTACCATAAAAAATGATGAAAGGGTAGAAACGCATAAAGTATTGCTTATTAAATAGTAAAGATCCGGATCGGTATTGCAGTGGTAAATCATTCCACTGCAATGCCGATCAATTTTAAAAAAACAAATGAAATTATTTCATTTTAATACCAATAGCATGGATTTTAAGGAATCAAAAATACTTTTGTATTTACTTGCTTTCATTGTTTTGCCTGAGATGCTCTCAGCACAGGTTCCCGGTTGGCTTCCACCACAAAGTCAGTCATTTAAGTATAATGCTACTGTTATCGCTGAAATAGAGCTGAGTGAGATTCCATCCTACAACCTCAACGACTCAATTGCATTTTTTGTTGGCACAGATATCAGAGGACTGGGAAAGAGCATTGACACAGGCAATGGCAAAATCCTGCATTTCATCACGATTTATTCCAATCAGGGTGTAGATACGATGCAAATTGGTGTTTTGCACAGAAATACAAGCACAGTATATGAAGTCAACCAACCTTTCGTGTTCAAGGCACAAGGCATTTATGGCAGTTTGAGCAATCCTTTAAAGGTAAAAATATATCCGGAGAACAATGCTCCATTTTCGATAAATACTGTGCCTGATCAGACTACGATGGAAACAGTCCCCTTTGAGCCGATTGATATGAATAATTATTTAAATCAACCGGATTCGAATGAGGTATCCTGGATTACCGTGTACAATCCCAATCTAATTGCGTACTTTGAGGGAAGCGTTTTACATGTGAGTGGGGTTAATGGATTTATTGGGCAAACACAACTAACGGTCAAAGCCTCGGAGATTAGCAGCAGACTTGAAGAAAGAGGAAATTATGAAACAGATAGAAATGTTTCACAAAACCAGGAGGCAGAAATTACCATTCAGTTTATTGTTACACCCTTATTGCAAGCACCCTTATGGCAACCCAAAATTCCGGGGCAAAGTATTGTTCAAGGCACTCAGTTTCAATTAACAGAGTTGGCTGAATATGAAAATCAATACAATGGTCCAAGTATCAGATACGATTACAGACCTGTTATTACACCCAGCTTTGACCCACAGCCCCGGCCAATTTGGAATCTTGATATTCGCTATGGTATCAATATGACAGTAGCGGCCAAAGTCCAATTCACACCAAAGTATCAATTTCATCATAATGACGATTTATTGGCTGCCTTTGTTGGTGACACTTTGCGGGGAGTTGCTCATTTGGATTCTAGCACAGGATTGTATTTTTTAACAGTTGGTGGGTTTACCTCAGATGAGGATTCTGTTACTTTGAAGTTTTATAGCGGGGAAATGCAATATACGCTTACACACAGGATTCCTCTTCAATATAGGCCATATGGGATTGTTGGAAATCTATCAATGCCCTATATTATTGACTTTGCGCCCATTTTACCAATAATTCCGGATACGCCCATTATCGGGGGGGTCTATGCCATGCCCATTGAAATTGTGGATTCTGCCTTTTTGGGATCAGTGGACTTTACGTTTATTGCCGAAGATCCTGTCTATCCTGAAGTCTTGCACGATGAATCAATTGCTACCTTTTGCATTGTACAGGATTCTTCTGAATTATTTACCTTGTACCAGGATGCTGATGGCGATGGTTTTGGTAATCCGGAAATTTCTATAGTAGCTTGTATTTCAACAGCAGGATATGTAGACAATGGAGATGATTGTGATGACACCAATCCTGAAGACCCCAATACGACCATATCTAAAATTGAAGATTCTGCGTGGCAAAATGACGATGGATATATTTGCAAAGGAGACAGAGTTGTGCTGGTAGCAATGGGAGCTCAAAGTTATATTTGGCAAGATGGATCCACGAATGCCGATACGATTGTTTCACCACTCTCAACCACTACCTATAAAGTAACTGTAACACATGTTTCCGGATGTAAGGGTTTAAAAACGGTAACCGTTTTTATTGAAGGAAAGGTAGTGAAAAATGAAGACGACAACGGGTTTGGTACTTTGCGGGATGTGTTATTGTGCGTGGAAGATGGCGATACCATTACTTTTGATCAACCGACCATTGATGAATCACAATTGATATCACCACTTTTGGTTGATAAAAATGTAATGATCTCAGGTTGGAGTTCTTTTAGACCCATCATTTATTTCAATCATGCATTGTCCAATGGAAGTATTATTTTAAGTAATAACAAGAAACTTACTTTAGACAATATTGATATAAAATTAATCAATGCCAACAATAAAAATGTATTTGAAGGTGACGGAAAAGTGGATATAATTTCTATTACAAAACTTTACTAACTTCAATGTTGGCCTTATTGCTCTATTGATAATACCATACCAAGCTCTTGCTAAAAAAAGCGAGTATGTGGTGTGAAAGATGTCATTGAGTCCGCTAATAGAGTGAAAAAAAACGAAACATATATTCTTATTCACGTCATTTGCAATACTTACGGGTTGTATCTTGTCAGTAAAAACTACGTACTAACCTAAGGATGGGCTAAGATTCCAATGTAATTTACCGGATCTATTTAAAATTTCGAACTTCCAACACTTGGGTTTACAGAAAAAAGTGATTCAAACCTGTTGCAAAGATGTTTGATGATTCTAAGGGTATTGCTATCACTTCGAAAAGCGAACCCTTTGTCATTCAATATGTATTTCTCCAACACCACATTTTCCTGATTGGTATGCTCCCAGTCATTACTAAACCAAATATTCTGCACAGTTACCTTATAGCCGTTATCCATTTTTTCGATTTCAAAGGTGGCATTCAATGGTTTTTTCATTTGTTCGCTGGGTTCGATTTTTTCTCCTGCATATGTGTGCCATTCCATGGGCAAGGAAAGTATAACGCCGTTCATTTTTTTATCGGTAACGGATTTTACTTGAACACCACTTGACGGAAAGTTGTCTTTTGTAAGCTCTTTTTGAGCAGCTTCAAGGGATATATTCTTTGAAAAGTTTTTGGAATAATATACTCTTCCCGCTACCAGGTACAAATCATCCTGACGGGTTTCATTGAATGGGATGTTTTTTTTATTACATGCCATTACCATCACGAGTACTGCAAACAATAGAGTTCTCATGTTTATCTGAGTTGGTTTGAATATGTAATGTAAAACACATTGCGCTTATTTGTTAGAATGTGCGTTTTCATTGTATATGACCATCGTCATTCCATTTTTCTGGTATTAGTGATAAATTACAGAAAATCAAAAGCCGGAAATGATCTCGCTTGACAGGTCATATTGGATTTATTTCTTCGTTCCTTGGGTGGCTTTGGTGTCTTGTAATCAGGACAACCAGAAACCCAACAGGAATTTTTCAAATGAAGGGCAATCCACCATTACCGAAACCGTTCCACTTGAAAATTTGGATACGGCATTAGAGTCAGTTACATTGGATACTTTGCTTAAGGTGGACTCAATTGTTGTAAATCAGCCGGGTACACTAGGCCCGTCTGTAAAGGCTTACGGCAATTTATTTTTTGGCATGCATCCTGAGCAGGTAGTACAAAGTAATGATGCCAGACAAAAATTAGCCAGTTATTACTACCATTTTGATTATAGTTATAACAACAATAAGGAGCTATACGCCATTTACCTTCGATCAGATCCCGAAATGGCTATTTATTATGAAACACGACTTCAGAATAAGTATACCAATTTGTGTCGCACCATCACTGAAAAATATGGAGGCAAAAACAAATGTGGTATACTGCCTTCTATTTTTGAAGTAATGAACAATAAAACTATGTATTTATCAAAATGGCAAAACGAAGGTAAAAAGATTCAGATGGGTATCCAGCAGACGGATTTAAATGCCTACACTGTCATTTGTAAAATATCGAATCCTGAAATGGAAACCCGGGCAAAAAAAGAAAAGTATATAAAGGATAATAAAAAATGGATCGACGCATCAAAAAAATTCTGACAAAGGTTCGTGCTTGTCGGGCCTGATGATGTCAAATGTGGATTTGACTATTGGCACAATGGTAGTGCAAAATTAAATTGTATAACGATTCAATTTTTTCAAATGAAATATATATTGGCTTTTGGCATTTTTTTAATGTCATATCTCCACCTTTTAGCGCAACCCGAATATGGAAGAAATTCACTTTCTTTGGTGGCTTTAAAATTTGATGGCAGACACGATAATATTATTTTGTCTCAATTTCCATCTCTTCAGCCCCCTGAAAAATTTTACTTCAACCCTCTGAAAGAGCCCGTAATCGTTTTGTCAGGAAGTAAACGCCCTGTCAATGAAGAACTACCGGAATTATTGCAATACATACCACCTGATAACATCAAGAAATGGTTGGAAGATAAAAAAGTGGCTCAGCAAATCCTGGCAACCTGGTTTAACAGACAACCGGATGGCAGTTTTAATGTGGACGTGCTCAAGCAAAGGGGGCTTTACAATGCCAATGACAATGATTTTTTAGCTGCATCCGCTTCCAAACGAGGAGAATCTGCCTTGATGGATATGGGATTAAAGCTCGTTAATCAATCTTATGTCCTGGTCTATGATTTTTTTGATGTTATGACAATGGATGAATATTACGACAATAAATCGGTTGCATCCAAAGATCGTATTAGCAATGGCTATAAAGCGAAGGTTAAGTCTTATTTGTTCCGTCTTGACTTTAGTGAAGAGGTGGCTACTCAGTTTTTCAACAACTATTGGACTTCCGCCGGTGACAAAGATTTGGCCCTTAAAGCCAGGGCTTTTGAGCAAGCGAACTTTAAATGGATTCATGTGGGCAATCAAAGAGTGGAATCAGAAGCTACTCAATACAACGCCAACCAGATAGCCGGATTAAAAAAGCAAAAGACGAATGAAGAATTGATTCGCAATTTGCTGGCAGACGTGATGGAAAAAGTAACTCCTCAAATGGAAGCCGGCAATGACGCTTTCAGGGTTAAGGCTATGGTTAGCAGTGTCCATCCTATTTCATCCAAAATTGGAAAAAAGGAGGGTCTGTCTTTAGACAATCGATACTTTGTATATGAAAACAGACAAAAAAAAGACGGAACTATTTACAAAAAAAGAATTGCCGTTGTCAAAGTCATGAAAGTAGCTGAAAACAGACAGGTTACATCGGGAAAAAGTGAATCATCTGAATTCTATAAAATATTTGGAGGCAAAGTTGACAACATGGGCATGTATTTGGAACAGAAGAATGATGCCGGTTTGAATTTGTTTTTAGGATATGCATTGGATGGAATGACTGGATATACAGGAAGAATGGATTATTTCATTTCCAAATTTATGGGAGGTTTAGTTCCGGCCGGCAAGTCAGGAAAAGGCCTTAGTTCTCTCCTTGTATATGTGGAAGGAGCATATGGCAGTAAAAAATACACCGATTTGGATGAAGATCCCTTTGAATTTACGAGAGTCAGCCTCGGAATTGGTAAGGACATATATCCTTTTAGTGGTCTATATTTTGAACCCTACCTGGGTTATGGTATAGAATTTACAAACTGGACGATTGAAGATGAAAAACTTTCCTTTGAAACGGAATATGCTGAAGGTGGACTTAGATTGGGACTTCATATCAGTGCAGGTGTTCAGTTGATGGGTAGTTATAAATACAGCTATCTGTTTCCCACAAAAGTAAAAAATGAAAGTACCGGAGTTACCGATACTTATGACAATTATGATGATTTTTTTAAGGACAGATCAAAGGCCGGATTTACTGCCGGACTTAGGTTCATGTTTTAACTTTCTAAATAATACTATTATGAAATCAGGATTAGGTTTTCTTGCAACCATCTCTCTAATGGTATGGACGATGTCCTGCAAAACATCAAAGGTCAATCAGGAGGCGGTCATGGCAGGTTATGTAAGTGGAAATTATGAAATAGAATGCATGGGAACCGGCATGGATGGTACCCAACTGGTAAAGGTATGGGGCTTTGGTACCGACCCGGAAAAGGCAGCTTACCAGTCAAGAAAAAATGCGGTGCACGCTGTAATTTTTAAAGGCATTAACGCCGGAAAACCAGGATGTATGACCCGTCCATTGGTTACACAACCTGGAGCTGAAGAATTGCATCGCGATTTTTTCAATACCTTTTTTACCGATGGTGGAAGGTATCTCAATTTTGTTTCTATGGCCAATGATGGCACTGTAGACAGAATTAAAATGACCAGCAGAGAATACAAAGTGGGGTCAGTCATGTCTATCAGACACGCAGCCTTACGCCAGGAATTGGAGGCTGCCGGTATTATTAAAAAATTAGGTCAGGGATTCTAATTTAAATTATTTAACGATGAAAGGAACAATATACACGGTGCTGCTAATAATGCTGTATAGCACCATTTTTGCACAAGCCAAAAAGCCCACATTGATGGTGGTGCCTAGCGATAATTGGTGTATTAAAAATGGCTACACAACCACTTTTGATGAAATGGGTACCCTTAAAACCATACCCGATTATAAAATGGCCTTGCAAAATGAGACAGATTTACTGATGACCATTGGTAAAATCAATACGATGATGTCGGATAGGGGCTTTCCACTGGTCAATCTTGAAACGGCCATTAAAAATACTGAGAATGAAAGTGCCGAGGTATCCATGATGAGCAGTAAATCTGGATCTAACCTGGTAGAAAATCCAATTGATATTTTGCAAAGAAATGCCAATGCAGACATCATCATCCAGTTGACATATGTAATCAATCAGGAAGGACCGCGGAGATCCATCACTTTTATGTTGCAGGGTTTGGATGCGTATACCAAAAAACAAATTGCCGGCGCACAGGGAACGGGAGAACCTTCATTTGCAACCCAGACGCCGGTTTTGTTGGAAGAAGCGGTTTTGGCTCATATAGATGATTTTAACTCAAGATTGCAGGCTCACTTTGATGATTTGTTTACCAACGGCAGAGAAGTTGTCTTCCAGGCCCGCGTCTTTGACGGATCTCCGGTGGACCTGGAGGAAGTGTACATGTACGAAAATGAGAGTTTGGAACTGGGAGAAATCATTGAAAACTGGATCAGCGCCAATACGGTTCAAGGCAGGTTTAGTACCTCAACTTACACACAAAATGTGATTAGGTTTGAGCAGGTTAGAATACCATTGTACGATGATAAAGGCAGAGCCAACGATACACGAAGATGGCTTAGAGATTTAAGAAATTTATTGAATAAAAGTCCTTTTAATCTGGTCAGTAAAATATACACCCGCGGCTTGGGTGAGGTTTGGCTGATCATCGGGGAAAAATAAAATTGATACCATGAAAAACGTGATAAATTGGCTTATGGTTTATTGTTGGGTTGCACCTTTGTTTGCTCAAAACACCATGCCATCTGCAAACGACTTTGACAGGATAAGCCTTAATGTGTTTATACCTGAACAGGTTGAAAATATTCCTCCTGCTGCTCGTAGCACATTGACCAATAAACTTACCCAGGCAGTAACCAAAAAGGGCCTGGCAGGAGCGGGTGCAAGTCCCAGATTTTTACTGACAGCAAATATGGACGTACTGGCGGAAGACATAGTAGCCGGTGCTCCGGCAAGGCAAACCTATCAATTTGAGGTTTCTCTTTTCATTGTAGACTTTATAGACAAGATTACGGTAAGTTCCACTTCTTTTGAAGTAAAAGGCGCCGGCAGCAATCAAACCAAAGCATATACCAATGCAATTAGAAGCATCGATTTCAAACATCCCAAAGTAGATGCTTTTTTGGAGGAAGGTAAAATTAAAATCATTGAATACTACAATTCGCGATGTGATTTTATTATTGCCAGGGCAAAGGCGCAGGCCTCTCAAAGATTGTACGCCGATGCTATGACTACTCTGGCCGGTATACCCGAAGTTTCAAAGGATTGTTATTTAAAAGCTATGGATGAAATAGGACCCATCTACAAAGAATTTGCAGATTATAATTGTAAAATTTTAATCAGTGCAGCTTCCTCCTGTTGGGCATCGCGACCCAATACAGAAGGCGCCCAATTGGCAGGGGCTCTGCTTACACAAATCGACCCCGGTTCGGTTTGTTATGACGATGCTCAAAAATTGATTTCAAGAATGGAAGAAAAAGTGCTGAAGGATGAGAAACGGGATTGGAAGTTCATTGAAAAGGTCTTTGAAAACCAGGTAATGCTTGAGTCTCTTCGGATCCGGGCCTGGAGAGATGTGGGTGTAGCCTGGGGTAAAGGACAACAACCCACTTACAATGATATTATCTGGATTTTCAGATAATACGCTTGTTTATATTTGTCAAAATCGAAGCAAAATGAAAGCTCATAATGCCATTTTAATATGGGTGTTGATGCTCATAAATCTGTGTTGTGTTTATGCGCAATATACATACAAAGTTTGTGGACCCTATGAGGTGGCCATGTCAGGCGGATGGACACAAGCAGAGGATGCGGCCTCTGACTATTTCATATTTTCCAATGGAAAGTATACCGTTTCATTGATTCAAAATCCCGTTGGGGCAGAGGGTGGACAGGCCGTGAGTAAACATGTTCAAAATTATACACAGGCATTAAAATCTACCAATGAATTTGTTGAAGGCTCGAAACCATCCCTGCTCGTCAATTTGTTGGGGAAAACCAATGCCTACAGATTAATTGTAAAATCAAAAATATCCGGAGAGCGCAAATGGGTTTATTTTATTTCTGCCGGAAACTTCATCTACGAGCTAATTATAGAAGGACCGGCATCTGTCAACGAAATGAACAATGAAGCATTGGCTTTTGCTGAACTGGTTTATATCAATGGTGATAAAGCAAGCCAGCAAATGGCAATGGCCAACGCAAAAAAACAAAAAATTCAAATAGCAGCATTTCCGGAATCGCAACCTGAAAATGAAGGGTTGGAAAACTTAAAAAAGGTAAAAGTTTATGGAAATGGAAAGAGTGGGAAGGATCCCTCCGGCAACGCAAGCGGTGATAATGAGGTTGAAGCAAAAGCGCAGGGTGCTGTATTTACGGCATCTGCATCGAACCTGTCTGGTGGTGAAAAACTAAGCATCCAGGAGGAGGAATCTGATATATCGTTCTTCGAATCGTATTTTGATGATACAGGATACAAACAAATAGCCGATAATTTTAAGTTGCTGAGACTGTATGAAATTGGACCGGAAGGAAAAATATTTGATTCTCCGGGAAAAATAGAAGTAACAATTCCCAAAAACGAGTTGCCTTCAGGCAAAAATTATGATGATCTGTTGGCAGTAATGGTGTCTGACAATAAAGTTGAGATGATACCCTTTGAGATAACTGAAAATGGGATTAAAGTGAAGGTGGAACACTGCTCGTATATGGCAATTCCTATATTGATTTTAGGTGGTGTGGCTACCATCATTTTCGGAACAGCTTTGGCCAATGTAAAAAAAGGATCGGATCCCGTTTTTAAAAAGAAATGTGCCGATTGGACAGATATTGAAAACGAAAAGAATGCTCCGCTAAAAGAAATTCTAAAGGATCCTTCCAAATTTAAAATCGGCAAAGATGGTACCCTGACGCTGGATGTAGGCAAAACCATGACGGGTAAAGGCATTGGCATGGGCAACCACCTGCTAAAACCAGGTGAATTCATCAACAAGCCGGAAGGTGATTGTGTCAATTTTTCTAACCTTTTTGGCTGCCTCCTCAAAGCCAAAGGATATGAAGTAAGGGTTGTCGCCGGCAAAGCGACATATCCTTCCGAATCCGGCGGCCATCAATGGGTGGAAGTCATTTACAACGGCAAACCACATTATCTGGACACCTACAATCCATCTTCTGCCAAACTGATACCCCTTGATGAAGCCACGAAACAATTCAAACTGCAGCCCGGTACTATGTGCACAGATAAAGGACCGGTATCCTACGACAAAAACTGGTTTCGGGGCATGATTACTGACAAGGACGCCATGCTCTCCCGATACAACGCACTTAGAGAAGAACACAAAGTGCTCAATGAAGCCTGCATCTCCGGCAACAATGCCGCTTGTGATGAAAGAAGAGCCATTTACCTCGAAGCTATGGATTTAAGGAAAAAACTGGAGGCCATGGGTGTAAAAGTCGTTGAGTAACTCGATATAGAATGTCTCTGCAAGCTCAGCACTGTTAGTTTATACAAGCAATAAATTTGCCAACTCAGTAATACCCGTTTAATTCTGTTTACGGAAACAAGATTTGTAAGCTATTAAAAGCTGATTTTTTATACTAATTTATCTATGTATTCATTGCCCTGGCCAAAGGCGTTTTGACCTAAGCGTAAGGCGTATTGCGCTAAGCGAAGCGAATTGAATTAAGCCGAAGGCGTATTGAATTACCTCTTTTCCACTTCCTTTAAACTCTCCATCCTGTTTCTGGCTAAGAAATCATCGATGGTTTCAAAATGTTCAATTACGCGTTTGTGTTTGAATTCAAATACCTTTTGAGAAAGTCCTTGCAGAAAATCCCGGTCGTGAGAAACCAGAATCAGCGTACCATCAAAATTTAGCAGGGCCTCTTTCAATACATCCTTTGATTTGAGGTCAAGGTGGTTGGTAGGTTCGTCGAGTATTAGCAAGTTGACCGGCTCCAGCAACAATTTGACCATGGCAAGACGTGTGCGTTCCCCTCCTGACAACACACTAACTTTTTTATCGATATCGTCGCCTGAAAACATAAAGCAACCCAGGATGGTTTTCAACTGGGTACGGACTTCTCCTTCTGCTACTTCATCTACGGTTTGAAAGACGGTGAGCTCCGGATCCAGCTTGGCAGCTTCGTTTTGGGCAAAGTATCCTATCTTTACATTGTGCCCAATGGTGCATTTTCCTTCATATTCGATCTCTCCCATGATGGCTTTGATCATGGTGGATTTTCCTTCTCCATTTCTGCCCACAAAACTCACCTTTTCTCCACGTTTGATGGTCATGGATGCGTCCTTAAAAACCACATGATCGCCATATGATTTACTAAGACTGTCAACCGTAACAGGATAATCACCAGATCTGACAGATGGCGGAAATCGCAATTTGAGTGATGAGTTGTCCACTTCATCAACTTCGATGATTTCCAGTTTTTCAAGCATTCGTTCAACCGAATTCACCTGGTTGGTTTTGGAGT
>WBZP01006398.1_pt1 | contig 11659 bp, 15 predicted proteins | sample 5204301 | NCBI WGS metagenome assembly WBZP01 (sample SAMN12412401, study PRJNA552823) | activated sludge metagenome | isolation source: activated sludge from nitrification reactor of wastewater treatment plant... | place: USA: Pennsylvania | collected 2017
GTGCACCAAATCGCGAGGACATAGCCATCCCTCCATGCGTGAAGACGCACGGGCGAATCCTTGGAATGTGCGCGCGCTCCCTCGGACAGACGATGCCCAAGGACATGCCTAGATGCCCGTAGGTCAAAGTGGCATAGTGCCGCCTTGATGGAGGCCGATGCTAGGTCGGCTTGCCTCCGTGGTCAACATAAAATATGCACACACAAGCAGAAAACATGAGTATTACGGCCAAGCAATGCAAAGCGGCGCGAGCGCTTTTGGGCTGGTCTCAGACCAAGCTGGCCGAGGCTGCCAGTGTTCACTTCCGCACCGTGCATGACTTCGAAAATGGAGTCCGCAAGCCGATTTCCTCGACGATGACCGTCCTTCGCCGCGCCATGGAGGATGCCGGGGTCATCTTCATCCCGGTGAACGGCGGTGGCCAAGGCGTCCGCCTGCGTGAACCCGAGGCTGAACAGTCACAAACCCCATCTTCCGCGGAATAACAGCCTCATTCAGTGGCGTGGCCAGCAGTTCAGCAGTGCTGCGGTCTTCAAGAGCGTTCGCGCTCACCACCGTTCTTCGGGTAGGCGCTGGGATCTGTTCCTGCGCTTGATCTGACCGCATGCACAAGGGACGCTCTCAGCGTCAGAGTCTGTGAGGGATGTTCGGCCTGCCCAGCCCCCGTAGTTCGGGTTGCTTCTTGACCAGACGAAGTGGTCCGATGTACCCACGTTTCTGGATTAAGCCTGTGCGATAAGGCCCAGCAGACATCTCATCATAGACTTTCGACGATCGTATGGAGCCTCAATGGACACTGCATCGCCGGCAAAGAAATCGCGAACGCGCGCCCCAAAATCGCAGGACTCTCAGAATACACCGCAAGATGGCGTAATAGGCACGGCTGAGCCAGAAACCTATCCACGCATTCGTAGGCTCACTGTCCGAAATTTTCGTTGCATCGGCAGTGCTGGTGTCGAAGTAGAGTTAGACAAGATAGTTGTGCTAGTTGGCGCAAATAATAGCGGCAAGAGCGCTGTGCTACGCGCTTACGAAATTGCCCTAAGATCGAATGAGAAGATAGCCGAGCTTGACATTGAAGAGTTTCCTTTTCATAAACACCCCAAAGAGTCAAATCTATTTCCAGAGATTATCTTGGAGACCGTGGTTCCATCTAGCGCTAAAGTTGATCAAAAATGGAAGCGCCGTGACTCAAAAACGGGCGAAGACTATGTCACCGAAAAGTGGACATGGAGCGCTCCAGGAAAAGGTAGACGCATTGGCTGGGACAAAGAGATCAACAACTGGGCAGATCGGGAAGAGGATCGTGTGCCATTTGGATGGGAGAGTGTTGCCGATGCTCATCGGCCAGAACCGCTGCGGATAAGTCCATTCGACAGCCCAGAGAAAATTCAGGATAGCGTCGCCAAATTATTGAAGGCCAGAATCAAAGAGCAGCTAGCACAGAGCGACCGCAACAATTTGAAGGAGCTAATCAAACTTTCGCAAGATTTAATTTCTTCAGTCACATCCGAAACCAAAGAACTATTGGACAAAATGAGTGACATAATTGGGCGAGTTTTTCCGCAGTATCTCGCGAAAATTGACTCTCCCCATGAGGATTACATAGAGAAAGACATTCTGGAAGCACTGATCAAGATAGAACCCAAACTGTATTTGGGTACCGCATACCACCAGAGTCCACTTGGGAAGCAGGGAAGTGGTGCTCAACGGATGCTGATGTGGGCAGCCTTGAGGTGTACAGCTGAACAACGGCTGTTGCAAAAAGCGAAGGAACCGTCTACTCGTGCTTACTCTCTACTTATAGATGAGCCCGAGCTATGTCTGCATCCGAGTGCAGTTCGAGAGGCGTGCAGCCTATTGTATGAGATCGCGCAAATCGCAAATTGGCAAGTCATGATCACAACGCACTCGCCAATTTTTATCAATCTAGGGTTCAATAACACATCCATCGTCCGTGTAGATCGAGAAGAGGGAAGAGAGTCGTCTGGGACAACTATATATCGCCCCAAACAGGCCCAACTAGGAGATGGAGAGGTAGAGAATCTGAAACTACTCACTATGTATGATCCCTATGTCGCCGAGTTTTTCTTCGCAAAAGAGATTATTATAGTTGAGGGTGATACGGAGTACGTCGCAATAAAGACCATTATTGCCAACATTTTATCGTCTGAATCAATATCTGTCGATAGCCGAAATCGCTACAGAGACGTTCACGTTTTACGTGCACGGGGAAAAACAAATATTGCCTCATTTTGCAAAATTTTGGACCATTTCACAAAACCATACTCCGTGTTGCACGACTCTGATAAGCCAAAAAACAAAAACGGCGACGCAAATTCGCGCTGGAAAGATAACGAAACGATACGCGAGAAAATGAAGCCGGGGACCAAAGCTGTTGCAATGATACCTAATTTCGAAACAGTCTTTCTGTCCGATCCCTGTGCAGACAAACAAAAACCTTACGAAGCATTTCGTGCGATCAAGGTCAATCCTGATCTTGAAATGAAACTGAGGATGCTCTTAGATTACCTTCTTGGCTATGGGACTGTAGTGCCAGATTGTTGTCACAAATCGACTGACAAGGAAACTCTAGAACAGGCTTTCGCGAGATGGACGATGACGGCTGAACATGCAACACCTCAACTAAAGTTTGACATCGCTTGATAGCCATCTCTAGCGCCGAGGCGAATTCATGATCGTCACACACGGTTCCGTCCAGCAAGACATCCTCAACCTCATCAACGGTGCGCAGCAGGTACTCGTTCTTGCCTGTCCATACCTTGACCCGTGGCGGGGCCTGACGGCGGCGATTGAACGTGCGCACGCACGCGGTGTCGCCATCCATCTGATCTTGCGAGGTGCCGAAGACCGCGAAAAACAAGCGGCGGCTGCGAATGTCCTGCGACCATTTCTGAGTTCGCTGCTCTTCATAGAGCGCCTCCATGCCAAGGTCTACCTGAGTGAACAAGCGGCAGTGTTTTCTTCGATGAACCTTGTCGCGAGTTCGGCACTGGACTCCGTCGAGTTTGCTGTCACAGCAGTGAAACAGCTACACCCCGATGGCTATCAGCAAGCGCTGAAGGTCTGCGAAGCCCTCATCGCGATGGCCAAGCAGGACCAGCTGCGGCATGCGACAGGGGGCGGGGTCGGAAGCGGTCTACGGGTCACTCCCACTGTTGGTCAGGCGCATCGAGGGCCGCCCCGGCAGCGCAGCGTTGGACACTGCATCCGTTGTGGTGATGAAATCGCACGCAACCTCGACAAGCCGCTCTGTCCCGACTGCTACAAGACTTGGTCGAAGTACGCAGACGAAGACTATGCGGAGGAGCGTTGTCACCACTGCGCTCGCAAAGCCGCGACGTCCATGCGCAAACCACTCTGCCGAATCTGCTATGAAGCGGCTGCATAAGACGTGCATCCTGACTCTGTCTGCGTTGTGAGAGCCAACGATCCTAGTCGTTACCGATGTTGCTTGCCGAAATGACTACTTCCCGACCTTCGCGAGAGCATACTCACGCATCAGGTTGAGCATTCGCTTGCGCCCAATGAAGTGGATCGGAGTACGCATCTCTCTACTTTTCGCCTCGCGTTTGGCTCGAAACTCAGGGACTTCTCCGTCACAAAGCGTCAGTAGGTAGGCCCCACCAACCAGATAGTCGCCGCCATAGTGACGGATCGCTTCGACGAGCTGATCGATGGCATGAAGGTCATGTGCCTGACCGCGCCAGTTCTTAACCTGGAACACTGCCCGGAAGGAGAGGTCATCGCTGCTACTCGAATCGGCAAGCGGGTCTTCCCAGGTTACGACAAGGTCCGCGCCATGTTCCGACGGGCCGCTCGTGTGCGCGACCTCGGCCCCCGGAAATAGGGATCGCAGTAAGAGCAAGCAAGGAACCTCAAATTCGGCGGCAGAAAAACTCTGCTGCAACAAGGTGTCGATCTTCGCTTCGAGCGGTTCGTAGACGTCCTGTAGGGCTCGATCCAGAAGTTTGGAGAACGATCCTTTGAGGTCCCAGGCTCGTGCTGTCGTTGGAGCTACCAATAACTCCTCGATGTTCGGTCCGTAGTCGGCGAGGGACCACATGCGAGAGCGACAGGTCAGACTGGAACGCAGTTCAGCATGCACGAGGTCATCGCGGAACGGGATCGGCCTCAGCTCATCGAGCTTCTTCACTTCCAAGATGTGGCCGTAGTCTTGGCGCAGGCGATTCACGTCGGTATCCCCGGAGAGTTTGAGCGGTTCAAACCGGTAAGGCCCAGCGACTTCGACGAGTATGAACTCACCGCGCGACGGTAAGTTGGGCAGGAGTACCACATCGCCGATCTGGATGCCGCCACGTGCTCCAAGCATCGCGCGGTTACGCCAGGCAATTCGTTCCCTGGCCGAGAAATCTTCCCCAGTCTTCCGTTTCTTGGCCAGCATGCCAAGCCCACGCAATCCCCGTCGAGCTAGTCACGGGAAAGTCGGGAGTTGGTCCAGATTTGGTCCAATAGAGTCTAAGGCTAGACGTAGAGAGTGCTGAAGAGTCGCTGCCACATTTCAATCACATTCCGAATTATCGACGAGAAGACTCTGGGCGTCCCCTGATCTAGCTGAACCCTGACATTGTTGTGTCCCCATGTACCCTCGCCCCAACGAAACTCACCGTACCGTGATGGCCCAGCAGACACAGCCGGGGCACTAGAAACAAGGCCCTTTCCATGGGTCAAGTGTAGATGTTTGTATCCATCTACAATATCCGCGAGTATGTGGAAATCATTCTCTGATTTTTTTGATAAGAAATCAAGGCACTCGTTCACATTTAGAAATGTGCGAAAATCTTTTAGCGATTTCTGCTGAAACACCCTCTTTGAATCGATGGTGCTGTATGTTTTCCATATCCACTCAGACAGACTATATGCACAAGTTGCTACGTTCATTGCTAGGCGCAAATCGTCCGGTTTTGCAAGGTAATCGAAATAGCTTGGGAGCACATAGGTTTCGAAATACTCTCGTGGGGACTGAATGATTTGTGACATAGCCTTGAACCGGTAAGTCTGGGTTTGCGCCTATCAGTCTGGCTGTACTGGCCGACCCGTTTTGACTCGACCGACGAACTTTGGGAAGGGCTTCCCCTTATTGTGCTGCTTTTTCAGCTCGGCGAGTTTGTCGTGGAGGGCGTCTTCGGCGAGCTGGGCGAGGGTGAGGTAGAGGGGCGGGCCGCCGAGGAACGCGACGGCATCGCGGGCCTCTTGGTAAAGCTCCTCGGGGATTAGAAAAGATGCCTTGCGCTTGGGCATGCAGCGACCTGTCGCACATGGCGCGCGTTTCTGCAACGACACGACTTGACAGAAAGTCGCGACTTTCGCGATAGTCGCGCGCATGGCTACTGACTATCCAAACGGCAGAACATGGCGCGTCGGTGGCCGTGGTGTGAGGCCGACGGGATTGCGCCCCGTCGGCCTCGTGTGCGTCGCAGTGACGCGAATCAACCTCAACGCACGAGGCAGAACATGGCACGAATCACAACGACCGAGGCAAGTAGAAAAGCGAGTCAACAGCGAGGAGCAGACCGAGAAACACGGCGAACTGAACCAGTAAGGATCGGGAAGCGGGTGCTTGACCAAGTGCGAGATGACGGGGCCTTCACCGACTGGTGGCTCCGCATGCACCGAGGAAGACGACCGCTCGTCGCCGAACGGCTGCGGTTCGTCGAGTGGGCAAAGGATGGGCAGGCATCGCAGCGATTCATATGGGAAGTCTGCCGGTGGCCATCGGGGGACTCGGCGCGGTGGATGTTTGTTTGTTGGCTGCTCGACGAAGTGGGGATGTGGTGGAAGGTGTTTCCGTCGAAGCGGGCGGCGCTGGCGTATTTCCGGCAGGCTCCCGCGGTGGTGATCGCTCGTAAATCATCCGGTCCTGCCGACGGGGTGGAGATGCGGGCTTCCTGAAAGCTGAGCGATCTTGCTACGATGCACGGTGTTGGACTCTGTCTGCTCGATGTGGGTGGGGTCCGGCCTACGCGAGGTGTTTATGGGAGACGTTCACAATCGAGGCACCAAAGACCGCCCGCAGTGGTATTGCCGGTTCGTTGACCTCGACGGCAAGCGCAAGCATCGGCCCACGCATCAGCCGTCGAAGGCACTGGCGATGCGATTTGTCGCTGAGGTCGAGGCGCGGGTCGCTCGCGGCCTGGTTGGGATTCCCGAGCAGCACTCGCCGGAGCGGCAAGGCAAGGCACTGACGCTGCTGGGACTGGCGGAGCGGTTTCTGAAGGAGGCGAATCCACCGACGAAGAACCCGGAGCGCTATCGGTCGTGGCTGCGCTACACGCTCGGCAAGCATGTGCTGCCGGACCTCGCGCCGCTGCCGATTGCGAGCCTGAAGCCGGGACAGATCGAGGCGCTGCGCGACCGCAAGCTGGCGCAGGGATACAAGCCAGCGACGGTCAACAGCATGATCAAGGCGATTTCGGTGCTGTATGTCTGGGCGCGCAAGCAAGGACTCCACGACGGGGCGAATCCGACCGGAGGACTGCGCAAAACGCCCCCTGCGGGGCTTGTCGATTACCTGAGCAGCGACGAGGTGGCGAAGCTGCTCCGTCACACTGAGCAGCACGCTCCCGACGTGTACCCGATGATTGCGACAGCGATTTACACGGGCATGCGCAAGGGTGAGCTGTTCGGGCTGCGCTGGATCGACGTGCAGTTTGACCGAGGTGCGATTCACGTCGCGCACAGCTACGGCAAGACGCCGAAGTCGGGGAAGTGGCGTCCGGTGCCAATGCATCCAGCGCTCGGGCCGATTCTGCGCGAGTGGCAGCGCCGCTGTTCGCCAGGGCCGCTGGTGTTTCCCGTCGTGCTGGAGCGGGGCCACCAGCCGCGCATGGGCACTGCCGATGACATGCTGGGAATCGACGAGCTACTGCTCGCCGCAGGCTGTCACGTTCCCGTCCGACCCTGGCACGCGCTGCGTCACACGTTCGCCAGTCACTACGTCATGTCCGGCGGCAACCTGCTCGCCTTGCAAAAGATCCTCGGCCACAGCAAGTTTGAGATGACGCAGATCTACAGCCATCTCGCCCCCGACTTCATGGCCGGGGAAATGGCGCGGCTGTCGTTTGGACTTAGTACAACAGAAGAAGTCGATCCGGTCGTCCGTCCCTTGCGCCCGAGGGCGGCTTAGTCTGCGTGAGCCGCTGAGTCCACTGCTCGTCGCCAGGCATCGGGATGGCGGTGCGCATGGACGATGGCGATGATCACGATCCCATCCTTCACTTCGGCATAGTGGAGCACGTAAGGGAAGCTCCGGAGCAGCGCGCGACGTGTCCCTTCCGGGGTAAGCGCTGCGAGGCGAGGTGATGCGAGGATGCGTCGAATGCAGTCGTTCGTTTCCCGACGAAAACGACTGGCTGCGGTGGGGTTGCGCTGCCGATACCAAGTCGCCGCGTCCTCGTAATCGGCGAGGGCCTGCGGAGAGAATCGCAGCCTACTCACCGATCAGCTTCCGAATCTGTGCGTCCACTTCTTCCCACGGGATCGTCTCGACCGCGCCGCTCTCGACTTCTGCTAGGCGTCGACGAATCTCGGGAGCCCATGCGGCGTCATGCGCAGCCAGCTCCTCGGGGCTCAGCTCCACATCGTCAATGGAACACATGAGCTGGCTCACCAGCAGCTCCCGCTCTGGGACGGACAGCTTCATGGCTTGATCAAAAATTGCCTGCGCCTGTTCACTCATGACCGCCTCGCTACGCGGATTATTGGTCACGTCTTCGTTGGGCCGCAAGCGGTGTTTGCACGGCGCGTCGCCCGCGAAAGATGTGTCTGGTTGACGGCTTGTGTTGCTGCAGCGTTTTCCAAAAGACGGACGGACTATGATGAGACGTGGGAGGGGAATGGCATGCGTGAGACATTGGGAATGCGCTCAGTCCTCATGGCTTGCGTGCTCCTGGCGATGCCCGGTTGCTCTAGTCAAGCCGGGGCACCGAGAGACTGCGCCGCCATTCGGGAGCCGGTCCACTTCGGGACCAACGGACGGATCTGCGACTCCGTAGGATTCTGCTGGGCCAATCCGTGGCCGCAAGGGAACGATCTCCGTGGCGTGTGGACGAGCCCATCCGCTAAGGTTTGGTCCGTCGGTGCTGGTGGAACCATCCTTCACTTTGATGGACACACTTGGTCGCTGTCTGCGCACGTTCCGCTGGTTTCCTTTTATGGAATCTGGGGAAGCTCGGACCAAGACATCATGGCCGTCGGCAGCGAGGGCGCAATCTATCACTTTGATGGCCGCGCATGGATGCCGATTCCCAGCGGAGTAAGCGCGACACTCCGCAGCATCTGGGGATTCTCTGCTTCGGATATCTGGGTGGTCGGTGACAACGGAGTCGCACTGCACTTTGATGGGGCTACTTGGAATTCCGTCTCTGTTGGAACCACCAGAACACTTCGCGCGGTTTGGGGCGCAGTGCCGTCCGATCTCTGGATCGGGGGAGACTACGCCACGCTCCTCCATGGGGACGGACAGCACTTTAAACAGATGGTTCCGCAGGACCATCCAGATATCGAGGGGAGCTACTACCCCGGCTTCTGGGGAACCAGATCTGACGATGTCTGGGTCATCGGTGCAGAGTGGTTTGGCGGCGGTGCTGTCCATTGGGATGGCCATCGGTTGGGAGGACCAGAACGTTCCTCATACACACCACTGCTGGGACGGCCGAGTGCTATTTGGGGCAGCAGTGCATATGATGTGATTGTAGTCGGAGGACGGCACAGTTATCGGTTCGACGGAACGGCATGGAGTGATCTGCCCGTTGTCGGTAACGCACCGATTAACGCGATTGCCGGCGTCGGAAACGGAGACGCTTGGGCCGTTGGAGATGGCGGGCAAATTGTCTACCTGCGCGGCTGTGAGTGGACGCAAGTGTCTAGCAATGTCTCTCCCGAACACTTCACGGCGTTCTGGCCCAGCGCCGATGACGATGTCTGGGCTTTCGGGAAAGGAGCTTTTCATTGGGATGGCGAAAAGTGGACGAGCACTCCCATCGGAATCTCAGAGCCTCTGTATGCGGCGTGGGGAAGCGGTCCAACGGACATTTGGGCAGCAGGGGCCGCCGGAAAGCTCGTACACTGGAATGGGTCGTTTTGGACTCCGTTCCAGGCTCCGGTGACAAATCCACTGCGCTTTATCTGGGGTAGTTCACCAAACGACGTGTACGCTTTCGGCGGCTTCTCCGCAGAGATGATTCACTGGGATGGTCGCGCATGGTCGGTGTTAAGCAACGCCCCACCGGGGACCGTCTATTCCCTTTGGGGGAGCAGTGCGCAAGACATCTGGGCGACGGGAGATCGCGGCGTGTCGCATTATGACGGCAAGCTTTGGTCTCCGATCGCAGTTCCATTGGCCGACAGTGCTGTATGGGGCCGTGCCTCCGATGATGTCTGGTTTCTTCAGGGGACGAGTGTGACGCACTTTGATGGCACCGGGTTTCAAGTCCACCAGCCAGGGTTCTCTCGCAACATGGACAGCGTCTGGGGCCCAAGTGCCACCGAGCTCTGGTTTGCTTCTTCCCTCGGTTTCATCACTCACTTCGATGGTTCCACCTGGTCGAATCTGGCGATGGGAAACGAGATCGCATTTCCGACTCTTAGGGGGGCCGGTCACACGACCTGGATGCTGGGTTCGAACGGAGGCGAAAGTTTCTTTGTCTCCAATGCCATGCTCTATCGGCGTCAGTAATCCATCCCGAAAACCAAATCATCTAGCCGAGATTCGCTGTCGCGTGATACGCTGAATGGGTACCGCCATGCCCATCAAGATCGATCTGGTTACAGAGCTTCAGACGGCGCTCACGGACCCTGACGTGCGAACGATTCTGTCGGCCTACATCAAGCAGGCGGTCAAGGAAGCTCTCGCGGAACGAGAGACTGATGCTTGGCTTGACCAAAAGGGGGCCTCTGCGCTGCTCGGTCTGACGGTGCCGGGATTCACCGGGAAGCGTCGCCGCTATCCCGAGTTGGACCAGATGAGCGCAGGAACCGGTCGGATGCGGCGCTGGCGTCGGGCTGACTTGGAACACTGGTTACGTGAACAAGGGACACCGGGAAGACGGAAAAGGAATCCGCAGCCGTTTTCCTTTTTCGGAAGTGACAGCGATTCGGAATAGGCGACGAGTCATGACTACCCTGGCGCTGGCCGCGATCCCAAGGCGAGCGGTGGGATGCCTGGTTGACACCGGGCTGGCGTCTTGAGCGGTGTCAGCTTGACAACAAAGTGGTGTCCTGGACGGCGTCGGCATGACACCAGCTTGGTGTCTCGGTGCGGCGTCAGCTTGACACCAGCTCTGAGCGTCTGGTGGGCGTCAGCTTGACACCAGACTGATTGCTTGGGTGGTGTCGGAATGACGCCAGCGTTCTGGCACGGCTGACACCATGGATGATGTCAGGCAGGGCGCCAACGAGCCTTGCTGGTGTGGCGTCCACATCAAGGCCAGCCGTCGCGCTGGTGGCCCACTCATATGACTCTCAAATGAGAAGAGCGCGTCGGGCAGGCACTTCTCAGACATGACGGTCATATAACCCTGTCACCGTGTAGACTCGGTCAGCCGCCTCGCGATGGACGGAGGCTGTGCCCCTACTGTTTTAGCTCCCGCGCCCTCGCTGCCAACACATTGGTGTCGCAGTGGAAGCGCCGGCACAGACTGCACAGACCGACTCCATGTACCCACTTTCCGTCTGCCTTCCGTCCCACTTCCTGATAGAGCTGGACCATGGACCAAACTGGTCCATTTGGCAGACGATGAGATTTTTTATGTAATTTGAAATACAAAAACAGATCGTGCAAAATCAGGCTTTCCGTCGAGGAGCATCCGATGAACTACGCACAAGCGAGCGCTACCTCAGATTTGGCCAGCATGCGCAAGTCTTGATCATCGTGATGGCCCCAACCTTGCCGCAGGCGACCCTGTCGGAGTTCATCCAGAAGGAGCGCCCGGTTTTCGCTGTCCGTGCGCATGGCCCAATAGGATCGTGGTCTCGGAGACAAACTCTGCGACATATTCCCCCCGTGGCTGACGTTCCGCACAGTGCGCGGATCAATCCAATGTTATCGGATCGAGATACGCACAGGGATCAAACAGATCAGCCTGCCGCTGTGCCTGATCTTGAACCGCCACTGCGATGTGAGGCACATCGAGCGCCGGCTGGATGGTTGCTTGGATTTCTGCTGCTATGACCCGGTGATGCAACTCTTCCGCCGACTCTGCCACCACGACCTCACCAGAGAACCCTCGGCACCGCTGCCTACAGCTATGCCCTCAGAGACATGTTGCACGGAGATGCGACACAGAACTACAAGAGTTCGTGCTGTCCGCCAAAGTAATCACCGATGGGCCGATTTCTGACCGCCCATCGCGGACGGATTCGCGGACTGTTGCCGGAAAGCAGGCTGAATTACGGCGTGACGCTTCGCGATGTGTTCCGCCACTGTTCGTGAAGCTGCGCACATCAATTCGGTCCAGTATGCCTACCTGACCCCAACCTGAATTAACCGACTCCCGTCTGAGATCACGTTTTCCTTGACACCATCGTCTAGCCGAATTAAGACCCTCCCATTCACACCGACATCGGAAGCGAAGGGAGAGGTCATGAAGACGGCGCAGAGTACCTACAGGATTGAGTC
>WBZP01006400.1_pt1 | contig 11657 bp, 13 predicted proteins | sample 5204301 | NCBI WGS metagenome assembly WBZP01 (sample SAMN12412401, study PRJNA552823) | activated sludge metagenome | isolation source: activated sludge from nitrification reactor of wastewater treatment plant... | place: USA: Pennsylvania | collected 2017
ATACCACGGGCGCACAGGGTGCGGCGTGGGGATCCCGATCCGCCGCCGCAGGGCCTCGATGCGTTCGTCGGTGATCGCCGGCTCTGTCCCCACGGGCGAAATATATAGTATGAAATCCAATGTCCGGCGATTCGCGTCTCCCACTCGACGCCACCTCGACGGATGACGACGTGCGCGAGGTCGTCGGGCGGTGGGTCCTCGACCAGGTGCCGCAACCATGGCGAGACGCTGCTGACCGGGGCCGTGCGGCCATCCGCGCCGTGCGCACTCGCCAGGCCTACGAGGACTGGTACCCGGTGTTCGCCGCGTCGGGGCTGGTCGTTCCGACGTGGCCGGTTGCCTACGGCGGGCTGGGGCTTCGGCCTGCGCAGGCCCGAGTGGCCGAGGGCGTGCTGGCGCCGTTCAACCTCGGGCGGCTGAACCCGCTCGGGCTGAACAATGCCGCCGCGCCGCTGTTCGCCCACGGCACCGAGGAGCAGCGCCTGCGCTACCTGCCGCCGATCGTGGCCAACACCGAACGCTGGTGCCAGCTGTTCAGTGAGCCGGGGGCAGGCAGCGATCTGGCATCGCTGGCCACCCGCGCCGAGCGGGATGGCGACGAGTGGATGCTGACCGGGCAGAAGGTCTGGACGACGTGGGCGCACGAGAGCGAGTTCGGGGTCTGCCTGGCGCGCACGGATCCGCGTGCGCCCAAGCGTCAGGGCATCACCTTCTTCATCGTCGATCTGCGCGCACCGGGCGTGGAGGTACGCGAACTCCGCCACCTCGGCGGCGAGGTCGACTTCAACGAGGTCTGGCTCGACGCCGTGCGCGTCCATGACCGCGACCGGGTCGGCGCGGTCGGGGACGGGTGGCGGGTCGGCAACGCCACGCTGGCCGGCGAGCGCCAGATGGTGGCCGGCGCCGGCTCGGGCGGGGTGGACCGCATCGGCGGGAGTGGCGCCGAGCGACTGATCGCCAGCGCCCGCCGGCTCGGTCGGTGGGACGAGCCTCTGACCCGCCAACGGCTCATCCGCCTGCTGAGCGAGGAGCGCATCCGCCGCTGGACCAACGACCGGGTCCGTGCCGCCGTGAAGGCCGGTGGGACGCCTGGGCCGGGCGCCTCGATCGGCAAGCTCCACCAGGGCGCGCTGAACCAGCGGATGCAGATCGCCGCGGCCGACCTGCTCGGCGCGGCTGCACTGGCCTGGACCCGGCAGTCCACGCACCGAGATCCGGCGTCGTGGGCCGCCGATCTGCCCTACGAGGTCGCCGGGATGTTGCGCAGCCTGGCCAACACCATCGAGGGCGGCACCACGGAGATCAACAAGAACATCGTCGGTGAGCAGATCCTCGGTCTGGCGCGTGAGCCGGATCCGTACCACGGCAAGCCGTGGGAGGACACGCCGCGGTCATGAGCAGTCTGGCCGATCTGCTGGCGCAGCACCCGTTCGCCGACGACGAACCGGTGCTGTTCGGCGCCGCTCGTACCTGGACCGCTGGTGAGGCCCGCCGGGCGGTCGCCGAGGGCGCCCGGCGTCTCACGGCGTCCGGGTTGCAGGCCGGTCAAGGCGTGGGAGTGATGCTCGACGGCGCCCCGGTGGTGATCGCCATGATGTCGATCTGGGTTGCCGGTGGCGTGTTCGTGCCGATCAACCCGCGCCTGCCACCGGCTGCGCTGGACGAGGTCATCGCCGCCGTCCAGCCCAGCCTGGTGCTGACCGAGGCCGGGCCGGCCGGGACCGGACACGACCGCCGCTTCGCCAGCGGGACGGCGTTCGTGCTGTGGACCTCCGGGACGACCGGGCGGCCCAAGCCGGTCCTGCACACCCACGAGGCGTACGTGGAACTGATCGACCGAGTGCTCTTGCCGCTGCGCGGCTCGGCGGCGAACGCAACCACGCGGCCGTCACCGAATCTGATCCCGGTATCGATGGCGGTGAACGCCGGTATCTACAACGCCCTGTTCGGCCTGCGAGCCGGTGCCGCGCTGGTGGTGATGGACCGGTTCGAACCGGTGGCGTTCGCCGAGACCGTGGCCCGCCACGGCATCCGCTCGACGGTGCTGCCCCCGGCGGCGATGACGATGTTGAACGACAGCGACGTCACGTCACTGGCGCCGCTGCGCTTCGTCCGCTCGATCACCGCGCCGCTGTCGCCGTTCCAGGCCAGGCGATTCACCGAGCGGTTCGGCGTCACGGTGCTCAACAGCTACGGCCAGGCCGAGCTGGGCGAGGTGATCGGCTGGACGGCGGCCATGGCCAGGGAGCACCCGGCCAAGGTGGGCGCCATCGGCCGCCCCCACCCGGGCGTGGACGTGCGCATCGACAGCCCGGACGCCAATGGCGTCGGCGAGCTGCTGGTGCGCCCACCGAACCGGGCAACGGGATACGCCAGCGGTGACGACCTCGGCGAGCGGGTGACCGAGTCCGGGCACGTCCGAACCGGGGACCTGGCGCGCGTCGACGACGACGGCTATGTGTGGATCGAAGGCCGTGTCGGTGATCTCATCAACCGCGGGGGCAACAAGATCTTCCCCGCCGAGGTGGAGGAGGTGCTCGTCGCCCTTCCGGCCGTCCGCGAGGCAGCAGTCGTCGGCGAGCCCGACGATCGCCTGGGCGAGGTCCCGGTCGCCTACGTGGTCACCACGGCGCCGATGACCGACGAGGAACTGGCCACGGCCTGCCGGGTGGCGCTCGTCCCGTACAAGATCCCGGTGCGATTCGAGCGCCTCGATGCGCTGCCGCGCACCGAGATCGGCAAGATCCAGCGCTCCCTGATCGGCCACGGCGTCGCCGATCAGGAGCATCGCGCGCCACGTGTGCCCTACGCTCGGGAGGCATGACAAGCCCCACCGCGCGCGCCGCTCACATCGACGCCGAGTCCGCTCGTTTCGCCAGCGTGCTGGGAACGGTCGAGCCGTCCACACCCGTGCCCACGTGCCCGGCGTGGACGGCGCACGACCTGCTCGCCCATCTCACCGAGGTACACAGCTTCTGGGCGGCGGTCATCGGTGAGCGGTTGACCGCCGCCCAGGTCGGTGAGTTCGAGGAGCGCCGTGACTCGCCGCCCACCGATCGAGACGACCTGCTCGACACGCGTCGCCGGGCGACCGCGTCCATGCTGGCCGCGCTCGAGGCCCGGGCGCCGGAGGAGGCCGCGTGGAGCTGGTTCGAACCCGACCAGACGGTCGATTTCACCTGGCGGATGCAGACCCACGAGGCGACGATGCACCGCGTCGACGCCGAGCTGACGGCCGGCGTCGCGCTGTCACCGATCCCCGCGGCCATCGCCGCCGACGGCGTCGATCACGTCGTCAACGTGATGTGGGCCTGGGCCCCCGCCTCGGCGGCGCGGCGCGTCACCGGGCGAGTCGACCTCCGAGCGACCGACACCGGCCGCGTCTGGCGCCTGGCGACGATCCGCTGGTCCGGCGAGGCGTGGGGCCAGACGTTCACCGACCAGGCATCGTGCGTGCCTGCCGATGACGACAGCGGGGTGGCACAGGCCGTCGTCAGCGGCACGGCCGAGGCGCTCGACCTGCTGGTGTGGACGCGACGCGATGAGGGCATCGAGCGCTCGGGTGACGAGCAGGTGCTGGCCGAGTTCCAGGCGACCCTCGACGGCGGCATCGCCTGAGCGCGCCGATCAGCCGATTTGCCCGTTGGCCCGCAGCCACGGGATCGTCGCCTCCATCGCCTGTCGCTGGGTCCGGGGCGCGTAGCCCAGCTCGGCGCGGGTGACCGAGTTGTCGAACCACGGGACCGGCCAGGTGCGCGTGGCCAGATCGATCAAGGTGTCCCCGTAGGTGGCCCGGGCCGCGGCATCGTCGGGATCGACGGCGAGCTCGTCGATGCGGTGAGCGACACCGGCCACCTCGCAGGCCACGTTCAGCCACGAGGCCGTGGACTGGGCGTCTTCCTGACCGAAGGCCAGGTAGGCCCGCCCCGGAACACCACGCTGGGCGGCAGCGATGCAGGCATCGGCGACGTCCTCGGCGTAGACGAACGGCGAGCGGTAGGTCAGGTACCGGGAGATCTTGCCGTTGACCGCCCCGCGGATGGCCCGGTTGAAGCTGGTGGCGCTCATCGCCCTGGACAGCACCAGGCCGGGACCGTAGGTGCCGCCGGGGATCAGCAGGACGATGTCGTCGCCGTCCTCGGCAACGCGCCGCTTGGCCTCGACGTAGGCGTGGCCCTTGGTCACCGTGTACGGGTCGTCGCTCCAGTGCTCGGCCACCGGTGAGTGCTCGGTCAGCGTGTCCCGGTGGTCGAGGAACGGTGTCGACGACAGGGCCACGACGCGGATGCCGTGGCGTGCCGCGGCGTCGTAGGCGTGCAACGAGCCCTCGATGTTGGTCACCCGTTGCTCGTCGATCTGCTGCGCCGCGCCGCCGAGCAGCGCCGCCGAGTGGATCAGCGCGGTGGCGCCCTCGCACGCGGTGGTCAGGTCGTCGAGCGAGCGGACGTCGCCGGCGACGAGTTGCACGCCCGCGTCGGCCAGCGGCGCGGCGACGTCGACGTCACGCACCAGGGCACGCACCCCGTGCCCGGCTTCGATCAACCGGCGGCAGACGTTGGAGCCGATCAACCCGGTGCCACCGGTGACGACGTAGGTGTCGGCGCTCATCGGGCGCCGCCGTCACGCAACGGCGCCAGCACTGCCGCCAGCTCGCGCGGCTTGGTGATGCCGGCCAGATCGGTGCGCCCCACCCACGACGGGTTGGGGGGCGTGTCCAGTGCCGCCCACTCGGGCGAGGACGGCCAGTGGTTGCGGGTCATTCGTTCCTCCCAGGTGGTGACCCCCGCGCGGCGGCAGGCGTCGGCGTAGTCGATGCTGGTGCGACGGGCGCCGTCGCGATCCCAGTAGTCCTCTTCGGCCCGCCACAGGCCATCTCCGCCATACCAGAGCACCGACAACCCGGGGAAGTCGAAGTACTCGGGCCCCTCGGAGTGCGGGTTGTCGCGGCGGTTCTCGCAGCGGAAGATCACCTTGTCGCCCTCGATGGCGTACCAGTCGAGCACGGTGTAGATCTCCGGCACACCCATCATGACCGGATCGATCCAGGCGGCGACCTCCTCACGCCCGCGCAGCGGTCCCCAGAAGTGGTCCACGTAGGTCACGTCCGGGGTGAAGCAGCGGACCCATTCGACCCAGTTCTCGCCCACCGGACCGGTGCGCCAGTAGTGGATGAATGCCGCTTCGATCTCGTCCCGATCAGGCCCCATGAAGATTGCATGATATATACAATCCTCTGAAGCGACGAAGCGGGCGGCGTCGCCGGGCCAACGTCGGGATCAGCAGACGGCAGCCTCGATGCGCTCGACGATGTCAGCGGTCAGCAGCGGAATCACATCCAGCGCGCCGAAGTTGTCCACGACCTGGCTGACCTTGCTGGCCCCGGTGATGACCGTGGACACGTGCGGGTTGAGCGTGCACCACGCCAGTGCCAGCTGCGCCAGCGAGCAGCCCAACTCGTCGGCGATGACCCGCAGGCGCTCCACCTTGGCCACCCGCTCGGCGCCGGTGAGCTCTCTGGCCAACCAGGAGTACCCGGCAAGGTTGGCCCGGCTGTCGGCGGGGATCCCGTCACGGTACTTACCGGTGAGCAACCCGGAGGCCAGCGGGCTCCAGATGGTGGCGCCCAGGCCGATGGGCTCGTCGTACAGCGGGGCGTACTCCTGCTCGACCCGGGCGCGGTTCAGCAGGTTGTACTGCGGCTGCTCCATCACCGGCTTGTGCAGGTGATGACGGTCGGCGACCTCCCAGGCGGCGCGGATCTCGGCCGCGCTCCACTCGCTGGTGCCCCAGTACAGCGCCTTGCCGCTGGCCACCATGTCGTGCATCGCCCACACCGTCTCGTCGATGGGCGTGCTCGGGTCGGGGCGGTGGCAGTAGACGAGATCGAGGAAGTCGAGCCCGAAGCGCTCCAGCGAGCGGTCGATGGCCTGCGCCAGGTACTTGCGGTTCAGGGTGTTGCGCATGTTGGGGATGGCGCCGTTGATCCCCCAGAAGAACTTGGTGCTGACCACGTAGCTGTGCCGCGGCCATCCGAGGCGGGCCAGCGCCCGGCCCATGATCGCTTCGCTCTCACCCTGTGCGTAGGACTCGGCGTTGTCGAAGAAGTTGCACCCGGCATCCCAGGCGGCCTGCATGCAGCGCAGCGCCAGGTCGTCGTCGAGCTGGTTGTCGAAGGTGACCCAGCTCCCGAAGGACAGCACGGACAGCTGCAGGCCACTGCGCCCGAGGCGCCGGTAGGTCATCGAGGTCATGGCTGGAGGGTACCCGGGCACCGCTCGTCAGGGGCGTGTCAGCACCCCGTTGGCGGCCAGGACCGCCTTGGCCTCACGAATGGTGTGCTCGCCGAAGTGGAAGATGCTGGCCGCCAGGACCCCGGTGGCGTGGCCGATGGTCACCCCGTCGGCCAGGTGCTGCAACGTGCCGACACCGCCGCTGGCGATGACCGGGACCCCGACGGCGTCGGCGATCGTCGCGGTGAGGCCGAGATCGAACCCCTCGCGGGTCCCGTCGCGGTCCATCGAGGTGAGCAGGATCTCCCCCGCCCCGAGGGCGGTGACGCGCTGCGCCCAGGCGACGGCGTCGATGGCCGTCGGCGTGCGGCCGCCGTGGACGTAGACCTCGTAGCCGGGTCCGTCGAGGCGGCGCTTGGCGTCGATGGCGCAGACGCAGCACTGCGTGCCGAACTCGGCGGCGATCTCGGCCACCAGCTGCGGGCGGTCGACGGCGGCGGTGTTGACGCTGACCTTGTCGGCGCCGGCGCGCAGCATCCGCCGGGCATCGCCAACGCCGCGGATCCCGCCTCCCACGGTGAGCGGGATGAACACCTGCTCGGCGGTGTGCGAGACGACGTCGACCATCGTGTCGCGCCCGTCGGAGGATGCCGTGATGTCCAAGAAGACGAGTTCGTCGGCGCCCTCGGTGTCATAGCGCGAGGCCAGCTCCACCGGGTCGCCGGCGTCGCGCAGGCCGACGAAGTTCACTCCTTTGACCACCCGGCCGTTGGTGACGTCGAGGCACGGGATGACCCGGGCGACCCTCACGACCGGCCCGCCAGCGCGGCCAGTGCCTCGGCCACCGAGAACCGCCCCTCGTACAACGCCTTGCCGGTGATCACCCCAGCGATGCCTGGCACGGCGGCCAGGGCGGTGACGTCGCCCAACGTAGCCACTCCCCCGCTGGCGATCACCGGGATGGTGGTCGATGCGCCGGCGGCGGCCAGACCGTCCAGGTCGGGGCCGTCGAGCATGCCGTCGCGGCTGATGTCGGTGATGACGAAGGCCGCGGCAGTGGGGAATCGTGGGAGCAGATCGGTCACCGTCTCCCCGCTGGCCGCGGTCCAGCCGTGGACCGCGACCTCACCGTTGCGGTGGTCCAGCCCAACCGCCACGGGGACGATGGTTGACACGAGCCCGACCAGGCCGGGATCGGCCACCGCCGCCGAACCCATGACGACCCTGGCCACCCCGGCGGCGGCGAGGGCGTCGGCGTCGGCCGCGGTGCGCACCCCGCCGCCGGTCTGGACACGGGCCCGCCCGGCCACGGCAGCGGCGATGGCCGCTACCACGGCGCGGTTCTGCGGGGACCCGGTCCTGGCCGCGTCCAGGTCGACGACGTGGATCCATGTGGCGCCCTGCTTGGCGAAGTCGTCGGCGACGGCTTCGGGGTCCTCGCCGTAGACCGTCTCGTCGGCGTACTCACCCTGGCGCAGGCGGACCACCCGCCCGCCGCGCAGGTCGATGGCCGGGTACAGCTCGACCGTCACGCCGCACCCGCCTGGCGGACGAAGTTGGCCAAGAGGCCGAGGCCGTCGTGACCGGACTTCTCCGGGTGGAACTGGGTGGCGAAGACGTTGCCGCGGCGGAAGGCGGCGTTGACGGACTGGCCGTACTGGCACGTGGCGGCGACGTGCCGGGGATCGGCGGGCACCCCGTGCAGGGAGTGCACGAAGTACATCCACGGGTGTGAACCGAGCCCGTCGAACAGCGCCTCGGGGCAGCGGATGTCCAGCCGGTTCCACTGCATCTGCGGGCGGGGCAGCGAGGTTCCCAGCCAGCACACCCGCCCGGGGATGATGCCGAGCCCGGTGTGCGCCGGATCCTCCTCGCTGCCGTCGAACAGCATCTGCATCCCCACGCAGACCCCGAGGAACGGCCTTCCGCTGGCCACCGCGTGGTGGGCCACGTCCTCCAGGCCGGCCCGGCGCAGGGCGCTCATGCAGGCCCCGAAGGCCCCGACACCCGGGAGCACGACGGCGGCGGCATCGGCGACGAGACCGGCGTCGTCGGTGAGCCGGGCGTCGGCCCCGACACGTTCGAGGGCCTTTTGCGCCGATCGCAGGTTGCCGATGCCGTAGTCCAGCACCGCAACGAGCGGACCGGTCACAGGGTCCCCTTGGTGGACGGCAGCGTCGTGCCCTCCACGCGCACCGCGTCACGCAGGCAGCGGCCGAGACCCTTGAAGACCGCCTCGATGATGTGGTGCACGTTGCGGCCGTGGCGCAGGGTGACGTGCAGGGTGACACCCGCCGAGGTGGCCAGGGAGGTCACGGCGTGCTCGGCCAACTGCGGATCGAACGCCGGCTCGCCCAGTGGGAGGCACTCGGGCATGGGCACGTCCCACACCACGAACGGCCGCCCGGAGAGGTCGAGGGCCAGCTCCACCAGGGCCTCATCGAGTGGGTACAGGCCGCTGGCGAAGCGGCGCACGCCAACCTTGTCGCCCAACGCCTGGCGGATCGCCTCGCCCAGGGCGATGGCCACGTCCTCGACGGTGTGGTGGGTGTCGACGTGCAGGTCGCCGGTTGCCGCAACGGCAAGATCGAAACCGCCGTGCTTGCCGACCTGCTCGATCATGTGGTCGTAGAAGGGGATCCCGGTGCGCGCCGTGGCCGCCCCGGCGCCGTCGAGGTCGATCGACACGCTGACATCGGTCTCGTTCGTGGCGCGCCGCACCGACGCCGTGCGGGTCATCGGAGGATCTCCTCCAGCGCGTCGAGAAAGGCCCCGTTCTCCTCCGGCGTGCCGACGGTGACGCGCAGGCAGTCGGCCAGGCGTGGCCAGCCGGAGCAGTCACGCACGAGGATGCTGCGATCGAGCAGGGCCTGCCACACCTCGCGCCCTCCCAGGCGCCGTGGGCGGAAGAGCACGAAGTTGGCCCCGCTGGGGAACACGTCGGCCGGGAGGGCGGCGAGGGCGGCGCTGATCCGCTGACGCTCGCTCTTGATCTGGGCGACGCGCTGTTCCATGTCGGCGACGAAGCGGACCGCCAGCCGCCCGGCGATCTGCTTGGCGCTGTCGAGGTGGTACGGGAGCACCACCTTGTCCAGCTCGGCCACCAGCCAGGACGGCCCGATCAGGTAGCCGAGCCGCGCCCCGGCCATCGACCAGGTCTTGGAGAACGTGCGGGTGACCACCAGGGCAACGTCCTCGGTCACCAGGTCGAGCGCCGACCGGCTGGCGAACTGCCCGTAGGCCTCGTCCACCACCACCAGGCCGGGCGCGATCCGCAGGGCGGCCTCGACGGTGGCTCGCGGCTCTTCCAGGCCCGTGGGATTGTTCGGCGAGCACAGGAACGTGACCACTGGCCGAGACTGGCCGATGACGCGCGCCACCTCGTCGGTGTCGAGGGTGAAGTCGGCGCGCCGCTCCCCTTCGACCACGGTGGCGCCGGTGAGCCGGGCGATGTGCCCGTGCAGCTGGTACGTGGGCTCGAAGGTGGCGACGGTGCGGCCGGGACCGGCGTAGGTGAGCAGCAAGGTCTGGAGGACCTCGTTGCTGCCGTTGGCGACGAAGATCTGCGCCGGGTCGACCCCGTGCAGCCCGGCGATGGCGGCGCGCAGCTCGGCGGCGGCACGATCCGGGTAGCGATGCCACTGCACCCGGGACAACTCGGCGGCGAAGGCATCACGCCAGGCGGCCGGGGGCGGGGTGGGCGACTCGTTCGTGTTCAGCCGGACGCGTACCCGCACCTGCGGCGAGTGATACCCCTCCAGGGCACGCAGATCGTCTCGAACCGGAACCACAGGCACCGGGCCACGATACCGAGCACCCTCACCCGGCACCCGCCCCATTGTCCGAGCGGTCGGGGGGGGCGGGCCGGCGGCGGTGGCAGACTGCGGGGATGTCGACCTCGGCCGTGGCCACGCTGACCGTCATGATGGAACACCTGGGTGAGTACCAGGCGCGGGTCATGGCGATCGCCGGGGACCTCGCCGGCGGCCGCCACGAGGATGCCGTGGCCGTTCTCCACGAGGCGGACCGCAACCTACGGCTGGCGGCGCGAACCCTCCGCCGGGCCGCCCAGCTCATCGGCTGAGCCGTCCGGTCGGCTCGCCGCGCCAGAGCTATTTGACCGATGGATCAGTTTCGGTCGAAAAACGCCCGACGGCCCCACGGAGGGGCCGTCGGTGGCGACGCCTGGGCGGCGGATCCCGGCGTCACGAACCGACCCAGGTGGCGGGAACCTGGTCGGTCGGACCATTCTGGCGACCGACCTCGCAAAACGCAAGGCGCGCCGCCATCATTTCGCGGTCCGTGACGGGCACACGGCGAACAGGCTGCACTCCCAGCACCGCGGTCGCTTGGCGTCGCACACCCGCCGGCCGTGGAGGATCAGGCGCAGGCTGAAATCACCCCACTGCGAGCGCGGCAGCAGGGCGCCGAGGTCGGCCTCCACCTTCACCGGGTCCTCCTCGGTGGTGAGTCCGAGACGCCTGCTCAACCGGCCGACATGGGTGTCCACGGGAAGTCCAGGGAGTCCGAAGGCCACGCTGCGCACCACGTTGGCGGTCTTGCGGCCGACGCCGGCCAGGCTCACCAGGTCCTCCATCGCCGTGGGGACCTCGCCACCGAAGCGCTCGACCAGCGCGCTGGCCATGGCCAGCACGTTGCGCGTCTTGGCCTGATAGAACCCGGTCGACTGGACGATCCGCTCGACGTCGTCGGGCGATGCGGCAGCGAGCGCAGCGGCGTCGGGATACCTGGCGAACAACTCCGGGGTGACGGTGTTGACCCGGGCGTCGGTGGTCTGCGCCGACAGGATCGTGGCAACCAGCAACTCGAACGGGTTGCGATGATCCAGCTCGCACCATGGCTCGGGGTAGTCGAGGGCCAGCTGCTCGGCGACGAAGCGGGCCCGGCCCTTCGGCGTTCGCGGCAGGCCCATCGCGCCCACGTTACCGTGGCCCCCAGTAGCGTGATCGGGCCATGGCAGGACCCCGGATCCGTGATCGGTTGCGCACCTCCGAGCTCGCCGACCTCGACGCCCTGCTGGGTCGCACGGGCGCACACCTCCCCGACCAGTTGACCGCCGACCTCACCGCGCCGCGACCCGGATTCGTCGCCGTGCTGGTGGGCGAGGACGGCGGCCCGCTGCGCGGGTACGCCCAGGCGTCGACCGTCGGGCCGGCAGCGTGGCAGATCGCCGTCGTGCCGGAGACCTCGGCCGAGGCCCTCGACGGCCTGCTGGACGAGCTCCGCCGGCGCGGCGGCGGCAGCGTCACCTGGTGGACCAGTACGCCGGCGGCGCCGTCGTTGGCGGCCCACGCCGGGCTGACGCCGGGCCGCGGCCTGCTGCACCTGCGCGTCGCGCTGCCACTGGCTGGCGTGGACGACACCCTGGCAACCCGACCGTTCCGCCCGGACACGGACGAGGTCCCG
>WBZP01006401.1_pt1 | contig 11657 bp, 11 predicted proteins | sample 5204301 | NCBI WGS metagenome assembly WBZP01 (sample SAMN12412401, study PRJNA552823) | activated sludge metagenome | isolation source: activated sludge from nitrification reactor of wastewater treatment plant... | place: USA: Pennsylvania | collected 2017
CCATTGAATAACTCATCGATGGTTTCGTTGAAGATACGTATCCACTGATCGAAGTGCCGGGGTTCAAGTGGCATCACGCGGTGCAGGTGCTTATGAAGTTCCAACGGGTTTCCCTTGTAAGTGCCTGAATAAAACAAAGCATTCTCCCAAAAATTATACATGACTGGCAGGTGCCGTTCCCAGTTGACTTTGGCGATTTCGGTAAAAATATACCCGATCACGGGATCCGTTTTTACACGATCATAAAAGTTGTTAACGAACAACTCAATATCAATCCTGTTTCGGATATCTTTTTTCATGAGAGGCATTTTCAATCAGCAAACCAATGGATTCCAGTTCATTTGAACTGCATCGCTCCTGCATGGCAGGGAACAGTATACGTTCTTCGGTACGGATATGCGCTTCCAGTTCATGGCCCAGTTCATCCAGACGATTTTCAAGTGAGGCATCTAAAAAAGACAATTCATGGAACCGTGAAACCAGTCGCTGGTGCTCCTCACGGATCTGTGCCGCCATCGTATCAATATCACCATGATGGCCAGACAACATGTCCAGCATTTTTTCTTCCAGCATGAAATGCCCTTCCAGAATACGTTCAAACATCTCACGGGCATAACTCAGTTTTCCGGCCAGGTCTGTAGGCAATCCCCTGTAAGCGGGCGCTCCCTTTTTCAGTAGCTGTGCCAAAATCAACCCTTCGTGATGCTCCCTTGATAAGGGGGCCAATGATTCATGTCGTTTCATGTGCGGATGATTTAAATATGATCATCATGCAAGTACGTTCAAATTCCCATTTGTATCATAAATCCTTACGGTTGAATTTCCTGACTGAAATCATGGCCGGCAGAAACATCCACAACAATAAAACCAGGCCGGTGATGGAAAGACCAAGGCTACTTCCAAAAGCCTGGCGAAACACCGCACCCGTATATCCCATCAGTGCCGATTCGTCGAGCTGGAGCAGGATCAGTATCCTGCCGATATCAATGGGGTTCATGGCACTAAGGCCGATCATCCAATGATCCAGCGGGTAATCGGCAAACTGGAATAATATGAATAGTACGATACCATCGAACAGCAAGGAGAAATATAACCATAGCAGGATCGCTACGCCGATACCCTTGGCCTTATCCCTGGTAATGACAGCCGCCAGCATGGCCAGTGCCACAAAGATCACCGATAAAATCAGGCCCATTCCCAGCATGCTCAACCCGGTGGATGTCGGCGCATACATCAAGATAGGTATGCCGGCTCCAATAAAGAATGCAAAAGCCATCGAAAATGAGAGGCCACTGAATAGGCTAAGCCAGATCGTCTTTCTTTTTAAAGGCTGGCTGACAAGCAATTCCAGGAACTCTGCGCTGTTATACACATAGATCGCCGAGAAAAGAAGGCTGACCAGCGGGATGATGATCAGGATGAGGTTCAGCAAGCTAAGCAAACCCTTCGATGAATTATCTTCCAGATTGAACACGCTGAAAGAAATGGCCAGCAGAAATATGGTATATGCCAGAACGATCTTGTTCCTCAGGATATCGATGATCACGTATTTGATGATCTTTTTCATAAACGGTTATTCAACATGATGCTGGCAACAGCTTTTGATAATTTTTGTTCTCCCGTCTTCTCCCGTAAATCCGAAATGGACCGGTGGAAATTAACCTTACCATCCTGCATGAACATGACATGAGTGACCAGTTCATCCAGTTCCGATAGCACGTGCGATGTGATGATAAAGAGCTTTCCTTTCGCTTTCTCCGACAAGATCTTGTCTTTCAAAATTTCGGCGGATACAGGATCAAGTCCGGCCGTAGGCTCATCGAGTATCATTACCTCTGGATTGAACAGAAAGGCAAGTGATGCACTGACCTTCTGCCTGGTGCCGCCCGATAAGGTTCGCATTCTTTTATTCATGAGTGCATCCAGTCCGAAACGATGGATGAGTTCTTCATCAAGTTGTACATTTCCCGATCTCCGGATGTCTTTCATCATACTGAAGACCTGGCCGATGGTCATATTGTCCGGGTAACGCCCGATCTGCGGCATATAACCTATGTTTTGGCGGTAGGTGCAATCATGCAGGATATTCTTATCATTGAATGTGATGAAGCCGCTGTCGCATACAACCATGCCCAACATGCATTTAATGATTGTCGTTTTACCGCTACCGTTAGGGCCGATCAGCGCAACGCACTCCCCCCGGTTAAAGCGGGCCGTGACATTATCCAGCGCCTTCAGCCTGGCAAATCGTTTACTGACGTTTGATGCGATGATCATAGTGGAACAGGTTTCATTCTCGGTTGATTGTCCTTCAGATTCTCCGGTGTGATGGTAGGCACCACTTTTTCCGTTTTATCCAGCAGGCTGGCCATAAAACTCCGGAATAAGATCATGGCAGAAGGGTTCTGCTCCACGATCATGGCATACAGGCTTACCGGGCGGTACGGAATATCCCCGGTTCGATCCCGGTTCAGGTCATATCCCTCATATTTATCCCAGTAATTGCCGTTAAAACTGTTCAGTACCAGGCTTCCATTGGTACCCACATCAAATGAATTGCCGATAAAATTATTTGCCCTTACCCGGATGTCTACGCAATTTGCCAATACCTTCATGGCCCAACCGTTGTTCCTGAACTGGTTTCCCTGGAGATGTAAGCGGTTACTGCCTTCCATGAAAATACCGACGGTATTGCCGAAAATCCTGTTACCTCCTATCTCCGCATCACTGATCTCTTTAAGCAGCAATCCATACGCGCCATCGCCCCAGTTTTCGATAAAATCATTGTCGAACATCCGTACATGATGGGTGAACATGACAGCCACGCCAGCCCCATTCTGCATGAACGTGTTGCCGATATATGCATCATTGTCGGAAAACATAAAATGCAGGCCATAACGGAGGTTGCGCTCGGAAATATTCTTTTCGATGACGGAATGGGTGACAAATTCGAAATATATCCCGTCGCGATGACCGTTGATCCTGTTACCCCTGATATGCAGGCTATCGCTCTTCCAGCAATGGATCCCGTTACCGCTTTGCTGTTCCTGCTGGCCGTAAGCCTTCAGTACATTTCCTTCGATAGTACAACGAACCGCATATTGCAAATAAATGCCGAAGAATGTTTTTTCCAGGATATTGTTGCGGATCACAACATCCCGCTGGTTATATATTTTGATGCCTGCAAAGTCTTCGATACTCGACACACCCGACTGGATGATCCTGAATCCTTCAACAAGCACATGGCCCGCTTTAACCGATATGTTCTCATACTTGTATTCCCCGTCGATGACCGGATATGACCTGCCGATCAATGCGATTGACTGGCTGATCACTAGATTCCCTTCGCGGTACAGGCCCGGTAAAACCCATACCGTATCTCCCGATTGTGCCTTCAACAGCGCAGACCTGATCGTAGTCAATGGCTTACCAGGGCCCACGACCCAACTGGATGCCTGCGATTGCAATCCGGTGAACCAGGAAAGAAATATGATCAGAAAATATTTCATTTCGAAAGAATGTCCTGAAATGTTATAACCTGACCAGGATATTTTTTATTGACAATATCCAGGCTTCCGCGGTCGGCAAATGCGGCGATATTGCCACCCATGGGGCTATGCAGATCCGCACTGGATAAAAAAAGGGCATGCTTACTGTCAATCAGTTTTCCCGGATTGGAAAAATCCGAAAAATAATACTCACGCACATCGGCAGGCTTATTCACGGCGGATTTACGAAATGTCATCATGCAATGAATATCATCGAACACATACACTTTGCCTTTGTTGGTTAACAGTTCGGCGCTGAAGCGTGTGTCGCTGATCGTCATTTTACAAAAATGGCACTGGTCAGCCCCTGCTTTTATGGGAACCGGACCAGATGTACAGGATGACAAGGTAAAAATCCCGATCAATAAAATAATACTGGAAAGAATATTCGCCTTACTGGCTTCTTGTCCTTTTTTCCGCCATTCGATCAATACGGCGGTCAATAGCAGTATCCCTGAGCCAATAAATATCCATCCACCGATATCCGGAATGGAATAGGCACCGAAATTGAGTAATTGTTTGAATCCGATCAATGGGGGCTGGTAAGCCATCCCGGGAACCACGATGGCGGCATTCGGATCGAGGTTATGCCCATAATTATACTCCCAACGCCAGAAATCGATCATGGCAACAATCCCGAACAGAACAAAAAGCACGAATAGCAGATTCATCCACTTTTTTCTACCAGCAATCGCAGCAGCCAGGAAAGCGGCCGCAAAAAAACCGATGATCCAGGGCAAAATGGCGAATTCAATAAAATCCTCCGTATGCAGGGTCTTCATGCCAATATAATGGTTCAGGCCATTGATGATATCTACATTTCCTCCGAGATGATCGGGATAGATCAACAATCGTAGCCCTTCCGGATATTGCGGGGCATCGAGATCAATGCGCCACATGGGAAAACGAAGTACGGCCACCAGTGCCACGGCTCCCAAAACAAGGATCGCTCTAGAAACCAGGCTGATTTTTCTTGGTTGCATATAAGATACTTTAAGGGAAAAGGGCCCCGGTCCGGTCATCCGTACCGGGGCCCTTCATCCATACTTGGCAAATACAACTTATTTTTTGACAGGATCGGCTTCGGTTGCAGGGGCCGTTTTACCGGTACTGAAGGTCAGCGGCGTATTGCTACCGGCCGGGGATACACGAACATATCCCTGCATTTCCTGGTGCAGTGCGCTACAGAAGTCGGTACAATACATCGGGAACATACCAGACCTGTCCGGCACCCACTTCAACGTCTGAGTTTCACCGGGCATGATGAGCAGTTCAGCATTGGAAGCGCCTTTTACGGCAAAACCGTGCGGCACATCCCAGTCCTGTTCCTGATTGGTGACATGGAAATATACTTCATCCCCAACCCTGACACCTTCGATATTATCAGGAGCGAAGTGTGAACGAATGGAGGTCATGTAAATATGTACCTGGTTACCCTGACGAACGACCCTGGCATTTGTTTCGCCTTTAGTAGCATAAGGATGCTGGTTATCGTCGAACTTAAAGAACTTTAATGATCGGTTTTTCACCACATCGGCGGCTACAGCTTGCGCATAGTGGGGTTCGCCAATCGTGGGAAAATCGAGGATCATCTGCATCTTGTCGCCGCTGATATCATACAGCTGTGCGCTTTGTGCCAGTTCCGGACCTGTCGGCAGGTAACGATCTTTGGTGATCTTATTATAAGCGATCAGGTATTTCGGGTTTGGTTTCTTACTGTCGCCGCCTGGCACGCACAGGTGACCCACGGAATAATATGTTGGCACACGGTCGACCACCTTAAGGTCTTTAATATTCCATTTCACCACTTCGGATGACACGAAGAAAGACGTGTAAGCATTACCGTTACCATCAAATTCGGTATGTAAAGGGCCAAGTCCGGGTTTCTTCACTTCGCCGTAGAGCGCCGATTCGTATTTCACCACGGGTATACCGTCGTAATCTCCGATGAAGTCTTTGGCGCCGATGGCAGTTTGCAGTTTATCAAAACTGAACACAGGTATCAGAGCCGCGAGTTTACCGCTGCCCACGATATATTCACCTGTCGGATCTACATCACAACCGTGGGGAGATTTCGGGCAAGGGATCATGTAACATATATCCTTGAATTCTTTTGTATCCAGCACGGTCACTTCCGTTTTAATTTCTGATGTGGCTGAATGATTTTTATCGCTATAAACGTTGTGCGCATATTTTACAGATTGTTTCTTACCCTTACCCGCCTTGATATATTCCTCGGCTTTTTTCCAGTTCACGGCCATGATAAAATCCTTATCCTTCTGCGAAGCGTTCACTTCCAGCAGGGTATTGGCCTGTTCCGTATTATAGCATGAGAAGAAGAACCATCCGTGCGATTTACCCTTACCCGCGTGGCTCAGGTCGAAGTTCACTCCCGGGCACAGCAACTGGAAAGCGATATCCATCTTACCATCCTCCTTACCTACGCTGATAAAGCTGATCGTTCCTTTGAAGTTCTGCTTATATGTATTGATGGGCACATCGCCATTGGCATCATCCGGCGGTACGCTGAAACGTGTTCCGGCCACCACATATTCCGTATTTTCTGTAATGAAAGGTGAAGAGTGGTTGCCTGCGCTGTTAGGCAGTTCGATGATCTCCGCAGTGCGGAAAGTAGACAGATCGATACGAGCGACACGGGGCGTATTATTGGCATTACCGAAAATCCAGCGTCCGTCAATTTCACCATTCGTTTGCGACAGTTCCGTGTGGTGAAGATCATCCCATGGTACAAAACCATGTGAGGTATTCAGCATCGGTTTGGTTTCCTCGCTGTATCCCCAACCCTTTTCAGGATCAACGGAAAACACAGGAATCACGCGCAGCAGACGACCCGATGGCAAGCCATAGACGCTCATCTGGCCGCTGAAACCACCTGACACAAAATTATAGAAGCCATCGTACTTGCCCGGGGCAACATAAGCCTTGGCAGCGGCATCACCACTGAGGGCCGAACCTGCATTCTTGGGCTTACAGGAACTGAACGCCAGCACCAGGCAGCCCATAAAAAGCATACTTTTAATTAATACTTGTTTCATATTGGATGTTTATTTAGTCAGTAAGGCAGTTAGTTTGTTAAGTCTTTATTTGACACCATCGTTTTTCCGCATGAATTCATACACATGACGGGCATCGTCGTCGGTGAGGTTCTGGTTTGGCATACGAACCAGGCAAATCTCCAGCTGGGCCTGTGCCTTGGGATCTTTATTCAGCATTTCATCCGTATTGGTAGCGAAATTCATGATCCACTCTGCCGTAAACCTTTTGGTGATCCCTTTCCATCCCGGCCCCACCAGCTTCTCTTCAGTGACCTTATGGCAACCGCTGCATTTTACACTGTACACTTTTTCACCGGAAGATGCCATGGTTGCATCAAGAGCAGGCGTAACGTCTACTTTGGTGAATTTGCCTATACCCCTGTTGGGATCGTAAGAAGGATTCTCCTTAGGCTCTTCGGATTGTTCAGAACTTCCGGTAGAACCCGTTTTGGCCGGTTCCTGTTCACCCCCGGAATTGCCGGACCCGCATGAAGCAACTAACGTGCTGATTATCAAAACAATTGCCCATTTTTTCATAACGTGATTATTTTAGTCGTGAAGAATTGTAGAACAAGGTTACTGCGGAGAAAAAAGTAATTTTATGCGTGCAGTCATATCAAGGCAAATGCCCTGGCAGAAACCCATGAAAAAAGCATGTGCAATCAATACAAATGCAGTGCTGGCAAGGCCCGGGACACTAACATGATTTACATCAGGTTTTTATCTAAACATAATCATATCAGGTAGTTGGTAGCGAGCCTACTTTTATCATCCTAAACAATCATTCCTCACATGATGATAGATATCGATACTCTCCTTGCATGGGGCGCGGCTTACAAAAAACTGGATGCTGGTGATATCATTTTTATGGAAGGATCGGAAGCCAGTTTCTATTATCAACTGGTGAGCGGAAAAGTCAAATGGGTCAATATAGATGATGACGGCCGCGAATTCCTTCAATCACTTATTGAAGCAGGTGAGAGTTTTGGAGAATTGCCGCTGTTTGACGACCAGCCCTATGCCGCTACGGCCATCGCTTGCGAGGAATCCGTTGTGATCCGTTTACATAAATCCACCTTCCTGAAGATGCTTCAGGAAAACCAGGATATTCATTTTTCTTTTACCCGTTTGATTACACAACGCCTCCGGTTTAAGTTTTACATCATCAAGGAAATTGCCTATCACGACCCGGAAAACAGTATTTCCAGGCTATTGCAATACCTGAAATCCACCCAAAAAAACATTTGCCCGGAATGCAACCAGGTCAAACTAACGCGTCAGCAAATTGCCGACATGACAGGATTAAGGGTTGAAACGGTGATACGCACGATCCGGAATCTGCATGAAAAGGGCGTGTTAACCATCAACAGGGGCAAAGTCTACTGCTGAGAATATGATTTCACGCATATTAACGGCTGCTTAATTTTTATTTATTTGCGAAATGGAATTTTCGGTCAGGCATTGGTGCAGGATTTCATTGTTCAATTTGCTGGTGCTTTCGCTCATCGGAGTTACGCTACGTTATAAGATAGCCTATTACTTTCCGTATATCGATCAAAAACATTTACTCCACGGACATTCCCATTTTGCCTTTGCCGGTTGGGTCAGTATGGCGCTAATGGTACTGATGGTTCATTATTTGGAAAAAAAAGGCCAGGCTGGCAGTTTTAAAAAATACAAGAGCCTCCTTTGGGCCAACCTGCTGACTGCCGTTGGCATGCTGATCGCCTTTCCAATCGAAGGGTATGGAATATACTCGATCATCTTTTCAACGGCTTCGATCTTTGTTTCCTATGTCTTTGCCATTGTTTACTGGCGCGACCTGAACAGATTACCAGTACGATCTGTAAGCCACCAGTGGTTTAAAGCTTCGCTGGTATTTTCCATCTTCTCTTCATTAGGCGCTTTTGCGCTGGCGGTCATGATGATCAACCGCATCAACCACCAGGATTGGTACCTGGCATCTGAATATTTTTACCTGCACTTTCAATATAATGGTTGGTTCTTCTTTGCCTGCATGGGCCTGGCAGCGGATAAACAGGAAATGTTCGGTGCCGCGCCGCAAAAACTAACCCTTGTATACCGGTTGTTTGTTTGGTCGGCCATTCCTGCATACCTGCTTTCCACACTCTGGATGAACCTTCCTTTGTGGCTTTACCTGGTCACCATTACCGCGGTGATCCTTCAACTGGCCGGTTGGTTTGCCATGTTTCAGATCATCAGGAAGCAGGTATTACCTAAGCGCCAACGAATCATCAAACCTGCCAGGATAATTCTGACATTATCATTCCTTGCATTGACCATCAAATTCCTGCTTCAATCGGGATCCGTCATCCCTTCTTTGAGTACGCTGGCGTTTGGCTTCAGGCCTATCGTTATCGGTTACCTGCACCTGGTATTGCTCGGCTTTACCACTTTGTTCCTGTTGGGTTCCATGCTGGAAGACCAATTGATCCCGGAAAGCAGGACCATGGCTATTGGACTGGCCATACTGGCTTTTGGTATCATCCTGAATGAAGCTTTTCTGATGTTGCAGGGAATAACCGGTTTGTATTACCAGGCCATCCCGGACATCAACGAATGGCTGCTAATGTTGTCCATTATGATCTTCAGCGGACTCCTTATCATCAACATAGCCTCCAGGAAAATGAAATGATGCACTCGCATCACTTACTATATTTCCGTTTTCAGACAATATGATTAATATCATACTTCATTTCGCAGAAAGCCTGAAACTTTGCGGCGTGCAACTATGGAAGAACATTATTAAGAAACCCTCCTGACCTGCTGCGGGTCCATTACTCTTTCCGGCCATTCGGCCATGTACCATATTCCTTCGTTACAAATTATACTGAAATGAAAACGATCATTGAACCATTCAGGATCAAATCCATAGAACCTATCTATTTCAATACCCCGGAAGAAAGAAAAGAGATCTTAGAACAGGCCTGCTACAATCCTTTCCTGATCAAGGCAAAGGATGTACTTATCGACCTGCTGACCGATAGTGGAACAAGCGCCATGAGCAGCGAACAATGGGCCGGTATCATGCGGGGTGATGAATCCTACGCTGGCAGTAACAGTTTTTTCCGCTTTGAAAGCACGATCCGTGAGATCACTGGCTTGCCACTGGTGATCCCAACCCACCAGGGAAGGGCATCCGAAAAAATCCTGTTCAGCATCATTGGCGGAAAAGGGAAATACATCATCAGCAATACATTATTCGATACTACCAGGGCCAATATCGAATACTCCGGGGCCGAGGGTATCGATCTTATATGTGAAGAAGGGAAACATCCCACCATACCGGCCCCTTTCAAGGGCAATATCGATCTGACCGCCCTGGAAGCCTGCATTACCGAAAAAGGCGCTTCCAATATTCCCTTATGCATCATCACGGTTACCAATAATTCCGGCGGAGGCCAACCGGTCAGTATGGAAAATATCCGTGAAGCCAGGCGCATTTGCCAGTTGCACGGGATCCCCCTTTTCATAGATGCCTGCCGCTTCGCCGAAAATGCCTGGTTCATTAAACAACGTGAACAGGGGTATGCATACAGGAGCATCCCTGATATAATAAAAGAGATGTTTACTTACGCCGACGGATGCACGATGAGTGCAAAGAAAGATGCATTCGCTAATATCGGCGGGTTCCTTGCCCTGAGAAATGAGTCTCTTGCCCAGCAATGCCGAAACCTGCTTGTCATCACCGAAGGGTTCCCAACCTATGGGGGGCTTGCCGGCCGCGACCTGGAAGCCATTGCCATCGGATTGCATGAAGTGATGGATGAAAATTACCTGCATTACCGTATCCGCAGTATGGAATACCTGACTGAAAAGCTGGCGGCTGCCGGCGTACCAGTCATGCAACCTGCCGGCGGTCATGCCGTTTACCTTGATGCCAGGGCATTTCTGCCACATATACCTGTAGAACAATACCCGGGACAGGCGCTCGCCTGCGCGCTCTACCTCGAAGGCGGTATCCGGAGCGTTGAAATAGGCTCGCTGATGTTCGGAAAATACAATGCGATGGGTCACCTGGTTCCTGCCACACTGGAACTGGTGAGAATGGCCATACCGCGCCGGGTTTATACACAAAGCCATATCGATTACGTGGCCGAAGTGGTCATTGATGTCTTTAGAAAAAAAGACAGCTACAGGGGATTACAGATCGTTGAAGAATCGGCGATGTTGAGGCATTTCACCGCTAAACTGAAAATTATCTGAATGTAATGACATTGTAAACGTTATTGGATACATACAGTTTATCCGTTGGCTGACTATGAATCTGAACAATATCCATGTTTGATATGTTTAAAAGGCATCTACCATGCCTATAGATCATGAATAAACTTCTAATCATCCTGTTTTTGGCTTTGGCAGCACCAACCAAAGCTGCATTCAGTCAAAGTTGTATTCAGCCCGGTGCCCTGGTGAGTATCTTCAATACAAAAAAAGGTAAATACGAGTACCTCATTTTTAAATTTGTTGCTCCGTATAAATCAAAAGGGACAATTTCTTCAGGGCCCAATAATCTGTTCAATTCGGAAAACAGGACAGGTAAAACCTATCATCGCATCGCTTTTTCGGATGTAACATCATTTTGTCATGATAAATGGATATTAGACCTGCCGCAGAAAAAAATATTGGATTTCAAAACACCAGAATTGGGTAACGGAAATGCAGTTTACTTGTTTGAACTCGCACCTGGGGCTAAAATCACTTCACATATCACGTATAAGCAACAGATTTACCATTTTGTAAAAATACGTATTGAGTAAAATAAATTGCTGCTTAGTACTTTCTGAAATGGAATGTATTCAACCCTCTTTCGGACTAAAATACAAGGCATCTCTTGGATGAAAGATCAGTTGACAACATGCTGAGAATGGAATCCTGTATCACTATGGAAGACTACTTGTAAGCAAAAAAAAGAGCCTGCCAGATGCAGACTCTTAGTGGAGAATACCAGATTCGAACTGGTGGCCTCTTGCATGCCATGCAAGCGCTCTAGCCAACTGAGCTAATCCCCCGATATATTTTTTTATTGTGG
>WBZP01005673.1_pt2 | contig 11652 bp, 11 predicted proteins | sample 5204301 | NCBI WGS metagenome assembly WBZP01 (sample SAMN12412401, study PRJNA552823) | activated sludge metagenome | isolation source: activated sludge from nitrification reactor of wastewater treatment plant... | place: USA: Pennsylvania | collected 2017
AGCTACAGAAATTTCTGGCCCAGCGTGACAGTAAACTCCGGCATCTGTCATTCTGGCAATTGTGCTGCCAGGTGCATTAACTATGCCAATTCTTAGCAGGCCAAGATCTTCTACTTTTTTTAGGGCGGCAATTGTGTCTGCTGTTTCGCCGCTTTGTGAAATGGCTAGTATTGCAGTGTTTTTACCCAGTGGTTCTTTGCGATATTTAAATTCGCTAGCTAGCTGAACTTCTACTGGAATTTGGGCAATTTCTTCTAGCAAATATTCACCAACCAAACCTGCATAATAACTTGTGCCGCAAGCAAGAATAATTATTCTGTCTATGTTGCGCAAATTGTTTTCTACAGACTCTAAACCACCCAGTTTAACGGTGTTTGTATCTAGGTTAATTCTACCCAAAATACTGTTTTGAATTGTTTTTGGAGCTTCGAAAATTTCTTTAAGCATAAAATGTTCATAGTCGCCTTTGCTAGCTGCTACATCTTCTAAAACAATTTCTTCTGGTTGGCGGTCTACGGCTTTTTTATCTTTAAAATTTTTAATTTTGTAAGTTTTTCTTTCGACAATGGCCAGTTCGTAGTCGTCTAAATATATTATTTGCTCTGAAGAATCTGCCACTGCAGAAGCATCTGAACCTACCATATTAGAATCTTTTCCAAGGCCAATAACTAGCGGGCTAGACAGCCGAGCAGCATATATTTTGGTTGGCTCATGCTTTGTGCTCATAACAATGGCATAAGCGCCTTTTAATTCTTTTACTGCCGTTTCGAAAGCTTTGTCCATGTTGCCGAATTTTTGATAAAAATAATCAATAAGATGAGGAATAACCTCTGTATCTGTTTTAGAAACAAAATGATAGTTGGCGCTTTCAAGCATGGAGCGAATTTCTTCGTGGTTTTCTATGATGCCATTGTGAACAACAAAAATAGTTCGTGAACCATTGTAATGCGGATGAGCATTCAGCTTAGTAGGTGAACCGTGCGTTGCCCAGCGGGTGTGGCCAATAGCAAGGTTTGGTTTAGTAATGGCCAGGCCGGCAAGTTCAGATTCTAAAGCACTTACCCTACCAACCTGTTTTACACTATGAAAAACGGTGTCTGAGCAGAATGCTACTCCGGCACTGTCGTATCCCCTGTATTCTAAGTTGTTAAGACCAGCTAGAACTGGTTTAATTGCGTTACCCCGACCCACATAACCAACGATTCCACACATATGAAAGCTCCTGTTAATACATTAAGTATAGTTCTGGTGACTATAAATAGACAAACCAATTATCATGTATGTAGGTAGATTTGGGGGTGTGAATAAGTTGGGTTGGTTTTGCTGTATTTTGACTGTTAGAAGTGGCATAATTATAGTTAAGAATTAGAGGTGTAAAAATGGCTAATAAAAAAGAAGCAAAAAAAGCTAGTAACAAGATAGTATATATTTTCTTTTTGGCTGGATTAGTTATTTTGTTGCTACTTGGATTTATTTACTACCAAATGCAAAGACCCAACTATAGAGATTTAGAAAAAGCATTTAATGAACTGCAAGTTCCAGAAGGCTGGCAAGAAGTTTCTAGTTCTAGCAATGAAGGCACTTGGGGTCTGTTTTGCTGGCAAATAGAGGGAGAGGAATGCCCTTATAAAATAGTCAATTATTCCAGAAGCCAATATAATCTTCAGGAGGTTGTCGATCAACTCTCTGAGATTAAGAATGTATTGAACGATCAAGGTTATTCAGATGCATTTATTAATTTAGATAAGTGCACTGATTCATCTATAAATAACTCAGACTATAATTGCAATATAACCGCATCAAACGGGTCCATTGAGGTCTATTACGAAATTAATAGCAAGAATCCTCAGGGCCAAGTTGGCAATTTCTCCTCAATAGTTATTACTCGAAAAGAATAATAGAATATGAAAAAGACATTATTTGCTTTAATAATTGTCAACTTACTTTTTAGCCAGCTACTAGCCGTATTCACATATGCTGGATCACAAGAATGTGAAAGTATCTCAGTTGTATTTCTGAGGGGGTCAGGGCAGAACATTAATCATGAAAATATTGATGATCCCTTGAATTCCAAAACATTTGGATCGAAAGAAGAACAGTCTTATGCATTTTTTGATGGTATCAATAAGAGCACACCAAATGTTAGTAAAGAATTTATAAGTTTTCATAATCAAGGTGGGCACAAGTATGGCTATAGGGCGCTTGGTGCAGAAAGCTTTTTAAGCAAGGCGACTCACAACACGGCAACCACAGTAAGATCTAACGCTTACTACGAAAGTATGTACGATGGCTCTGACGCTTTGGTGCAGTATCTAAAAAGTAAGCTTGTAAATTGCCCCAACCAAAAAATTATTTTGGGCGGATATTCGCAGGGAGCCCAGGTTGTTGGCGAAAGCTTACCGCGCTTAACAAGTTTAGAAAGATCAAAAGTAGCATTTGCGGCTCTTTATGGTGACCCAAAATTTAACACCAAAGATAATACTAGTTTATATAAAAAAGGCCCGTGGGTTAGGGGTAATGCGTTTAGCTTATCTAGCGGAATTTTAGGTGCAAGAGTTCAGTATTTACCAGATGATATGAGGGGCAAAGCTGGCAGTTGGTGCGATTTTGGGGACACAATTTGTACTGGCCGTAACTTTAATGACCCTATTGGTAGGATTATTGGTGAAAAGTTTATAGAACCAGTGCATTCTAATTATTATCAGGAAAAATGGATGCCTAGGTCTATGAATGAAATTGTTGGCAGCATTGGTGCGATGGATGTATATAACAAAAACCCTGACCCAGCCAATATGAATATGTATTACAGAAAAAATGGCGCAAGGCCTTATACCGATATAGTTTTAATAATTGATAGTGCTGGATCTAATGAAAAAGGCATAGAAAAACTCAGGCAAGATGCAGGGGCTATTTCAAAGAGCTTATTGAAAGATAAAAATACTCAAGTTGGAATTGTTAGGTATTCTAACCAAACCCCTGGTATTTTTGGCTCTACTCCTACATTGGGCTGGGAGCCGAATACCACCTACGGTACAACAAGTATTCAGTGGCAACTAGAACAAAATCTCAAGTCGATATTTACCGATCCCGCCACGAGTGCTTGGGATTATACTCCAATGTATGCCGGTCTAAACAAAGCTAACGAAGTTATGGAGCGCATTGCCAGGCCTGGAGCGCAAAAGCAATATATTGTTTATACAAATAAATATCCTGGCGGGCCTTTTGCTGGTGGTGTAGATATTTACGCAAGGCAAGGCAAAACCTTTGTTAGCAAAGAACAGATACTACGAAAAATGTATACCTTAGACCCAGTAATTGCTAATGTAGTTGTTGTTCCCGACAATAAAACAGGGTTATTTGACGCCAAGGAAAACCTTGAGTCAATTGTGGGCTTGACTAACGGTTTTGTTCAAACTAGCGATTTAACCGGAGTAGCAGCTGCGTTTGATAAAACTGCCAATGAATTCGACACATCGCCAGTGGCTGTAATTGGTGAAACATTTCAGCAGGGCAGCCAATTATTTGTTAATGGCGGCGATAGCTATGATCCAAACAGTTTTATTACTAAATATAGGTGGGATTGTAACGATGATGGACTATATGAGCTAGAAGACAGTCAACCAACTGCCATATGCGAATATGGAGCGGACTACAATGGAATTATTGGCCTAGAGGTTGAATCTGCGGACGGTCAAAAAGCAAAAATGTACAAGCAAGTAGGTGTTATTGCCCAGAATCTAAATATTAAGAAAATTGATCTAAATATTAGCAATAATAATTTGCAGGGTAATATTTATGAATATAGTTTGTTGAATGATAATTTAGGACAACATTTATACGCAGTTTACGACGATGAGGGTAATATTTTAGATAGCACAAACACAAATAAACTAGTAGTTGATTCAGATAATGTTGCAGGTGACTTTATTGTATTTAAGCTGTTAATTGACGGCCAAGAAGTTGGTAGTACGCGGATGCAAATAAAGAACTTTCCACCGCCAAAAGAAGAAGTTAATGAAGATAAAAATGATCAAAACATTTCTAATAATGTAATTTCTGAAGAAGACTATTTGGCCTCGAAAAACCTGGGTGATATTAGTGAAAAAGCATTAACACTACCAAATGATTCGTCTGTACAGTCAACTATTGTTTTAACTGATCAGTCACCAAGCGTTAGCGTGCCAAGTAGTAAAGTTGCCCTAGGTGGATATTCGGAAAACGATAATTTTGACACTACTTCTAGCAATGACACTAGCGGTTCTGCAACGGTATTGAGCGATTCTGCCAATACTCAAACTTCTAGCGCCAAAGAAGAGAAGTCTGAAGTGCTTGGTGATTCTGTAGTAAAAAAATCTAACCTGCCAGGATTTATTTATTTTATGATTGGATTCATTGGTTTAGTAACGCTACTTCTTTTTGTAATAAAAAAAGCCAACAGTAAGTTAGATAGAATTTAAAAATTTTGTAATGTTTTGTTTGAAATTTTCTACAGAAAACTGATCTGCACTTTTGCTAATTTCATTATGGTTCCATTTTTTATTTAAGCCAGTTTTTATTGCTTGAGCAAAGTCTTTGGTACTCTGATTTTCTACAAAGATACCATTACTACTATTTACATAGTCTAATGAACCACCTTTTTTATAAGCTATAACCGCTGTGCCTGCTGCTAGGGCCTCTACTGGTGCTATACCAAAATCTTCGACACCGGGGAAAATAAACAATTTTGCATTTTGTAGGCTTGAAACTAAATCTGTATCTGACATATTTGTATAAAATGTTACATATTGACTATCTTTGGCATTTTTAACTAGCTCGTTATGTAGTGGTCCGTTACCAATTACAGAAATATGTTCATTTGCTGCAATGGCAGCTTTAACGGCTATGTCTACACGCTTGTAGGGTACTTGACGACCTGTTATTACAAGGCCAGATTTATTAGGCAAATTATTTTTAGGTAGAAAATTTTTTACATTTACGGGTGGGTGAATTAATACAGAATCTCTTTTGTAGTAATTTTTTATTTGCTGCTGAATATTGGTGCTATTGGCAATAATGTAGTCGGGTCTTTGAGCGGCTTTATAGTCCCATTTTCTTAAAGGGCCTACTAATATTTTTAAACCAAGTCTGGCAATGGGGTTAAAAATACCAAAGCCCGGTTCTTTTAAGTATTCTTCGTATCTAGACCAATAATAATGCGTAGGTGCGTGGCAGTAATTTACATGTAGGGCGTTTTTATTCAACTTTTTTACGCCTTTTGCTTCTGCTCCTGAGCTAGATATGATCAAGTCATACTTTGTAAGATCTAAACTTTGAAACCACCATATTCTTAAAAAAGGAATAAATTTGCGTAGTTTAGAAAATGGCCATTTATTTAAATACCCAGTCACTACTTTGTTATTTAGTTTATTTTGCCACTGCGGCGTACAGTAGCTTGTGTATATAGGAGCGGTAGGATACATTTCATGTAGAGCCTGAACTACTTTTTCTGCTCCACCACCATAAAGCCAATCATGAACAATAGCTACTTTGGGGTGTGATGATGAAGTTTGATTGTTGAATTTTGAAGATTGACTTTTCACATTTTCCTCGTCGATGCGATAAAGGCATTTAGTAGCTTTTGTAAATCTGCAGTATTTAATATTAATGAGCTTATATCATTCAAATATCCTAACTTTTGAGCTAGATATAGAAAACTCTTTACTTCTAGTAATGATCCGTAAGCAATAGTATAAAAATGTAATTTATCATTTTTGGTTCTTCTGCCAAAACCTTCTGCAATGTTGGCAGATATTGAGCTACTTGCTCTGCGTAGCTGATTTGTAAGCCCAAATTGTTCACTACTGGGAAAGTTCTCTGTATTTTTGTAAATGAGTACACAAAATTCAATAGAATTTTGCCAAACTGTTAATTGTTCAAAACTTTCTATCTTCGTTTTTCTATCTTCTACATTCATAAAAGTACAACTTTTATTTGGCGCCTCTGCCGCCCAGTACATCTATTACGGTTCGGAATAATATTTTAATATCTAACCAAAAAGACCAATTTTGTACATAAAATAAGTCAAGAGCGCGTCTTTCATCGAAGTCTATATCGCGTCTGCCGGAAATTTGAGCTAGTCCTGTTAATCCAGACTTAACGCTTAATATAAGGCTTTTGTATGGGTAGTTTTTTAATTCTTGCGGAACCAGTGCTCTGGGGCCAACAAGACTAATATCACCCTTAAAAACATTAATTAGTTGTGGCAGTTCATCTAGGCTGGTTTTTCTTAAAAATTTACCAATTTTACTGACTCTGGGGTCATCTGGCAAATGGTCGCCATTTTTTCTGTATTTTTCGCTAAGTGCAGGTTTGCCGATTTTCTCAAAGGCTTCTTCTGGTGACAGGCCTGAATATTCTTGCTTCATGGTTCTAAATTTATAGATATTAATATACGTATTAAACCTAGTTAGTCTTGTTTGCTTAAATATTGCGGGGCCAGGGCTGGATACTTTAATTAATATCCAAACTATAAGCATGAAAGGTGAGGCAATAACTAGTGCTATTAAACTGGCGAAAATATCAAAGAGCCTTTTAATTATTCGACCCCAGCCAGTTAAGGCGGTTTGATGTACTGAAACTACAGGTAGACCCTGGAACAGCTCGACTTCTATTTTGTTGTTTAGGATGCCGTCGTGCGTAGGTATATATTTGAATGCAGTATGGTTTGCCTGGGCAGCAGCTAGTATTTCATCGGCGTTTTTTGTGTTTGTTGGAATACCAGCTACTAAAATTGTGTGTACTCCAAGGTTTTGAATTTGAGCAAGAGCATCTGCAGAATTACTAAACTTTTTGCCCTTGAATAAAATATCTGTTTTTTCTGTTGCTATTGCCACAATTTTATAGCCGGTTCTTGAGGGTTTATTTATGCCCTTAATGATGCTTTTTAATGTTTTACCCTCGCCAATTAGAAGTATTTTGTTAACACCAAAACCTGTTGACCATAGTTTTATTCTGGTGGCTCTTAAAATTGTTCTTTCTAATACTAAAAATAAGAACCCTAAGATTAGTCCGTATACAGGTACTAGTCTTGCTGGAAATATTGGTCTTTCAGATGCAAAATCTACGGTTATTACGGTCATTATTCCAAGTACACTACCGGTTAGCAACATGACCATTTCGCGCCAGCGGTATTCATATACTCTTCTTTGATATAGCCCAAGAACTGCAAAAATAATTAACCAAATGGGAATTAAAATTAACCACAATTTTAGGTAGTCTGAAGAGCTTATTTGATTAATTAAAGATCTGCTGTCTAGAGTAACCCTTAAAATGTATGCCAGTACAAACGCAATTAATAGTGCGGCAAAATCACCAACTAAAAGTATAAAAGAGTAGGCAAGTGAAGAACTATTTTTCATTATTTTAAACTGTTAACCTAGGGGCTAGTATACAACCTATTTGATAAGATTGCTAAGTTGTTTTTGCGACAAACTAGCGAATGCCGCGGCTAAACCAAGCCAAAGCCATATGTAAACAACATTTATATAGCTACCAAAGAACATGTATTGCACCGCAAAAGCAACAATAATTGCAAAAACAACAGGCATAAATATTGGTTGGTTAAACTTATATTTGCTAAATAAAATTACTAAAGAACTTAGTAATAATAGTAAAAACCCAACTATTCCTAGCAGACCTAGCTCGGAAATAATTAATACATAATATATGTAGACAGTTAAATTGGCAGGTGCAGAACTATTAATATTTGCTACTACATATGGACCTAAGTTTCCGAGCCCGGTGCCAATTAGCACATTTTTAATATTGCTAGTCCAAGACTCTATAGCTAGCGATGCAGCTTCTAGCCTTTCATTGGAAGATTCTTCAATAAGGCCTGGTGATTCAAATGTCTCTTGTTCATTATTTTGAATTTCTTGTGGCTCTGCACTTGGTACTGTTTGTGGGCTTACAACCTCTTGCTTTTTAGGCAAAGACAATACCCCAAGAGATAACTGCTCAAGAACAGTATTGGTAGTGTCATAAGTTATGTTATCTACTGATTTGTATTTAATAGACGCCGATGTAATTAGCATTGCTATTGCAACGAACATTGAAACAATAATTACTAAACTGCCAATTACTAACTGTTTTTTATTCTTAAAGCTTAAAACCCAAAATGATAATAATCCAAAAAATACCGCAATAAAAGCGCCTCTTGAAAACGTTAAGCCAATAGACAAAGAAACAAGTATTAATGCAAATATAGACAGTTTTGATTTATCTTTAATAAATGAATATAAGGCAATAAACAAAAATGGTAATAGGCTATTTGCTAAAAATTGGGGCTCTGCTGCAAATAAATTAATTCTTGGAAAACCAAATACAGCTCCGGTGCAATTTTTGCACAAGATTCCAAAATCTTCAGTTGTAAATGAATTAATAACAAATTGTAATATTGCTAAAATAGAGAAGATAATTGCGCTTATTAGCGCATATTTAAAAATCTTTCTATAGTTAACATAATTAGCGTTATTATAAACAAAACCCCAGGCGGCAATTAGTAGCAAAATTAGCATTATTAATGAAGAGCTAAGCAGTAACCACCTAGATTTATCTAAAGCAAAAAAGCCGCCAATAATTAAGGAACTAGCCATTAGTAAAACACCCGCTAAAGCCGGCTTATTTTTCTTCATAAAAGAATAGTCTTTATTCCAGAAAAATAGCGCAACAAAAAGTACTGCCAAAATTTGGTATAGTCCAATTCTGAATGAACTAAAATTAAATAATGGCAATGAAATGGATGGGTATTTAGACAGAGGCGCCAGAACAATTAAAGATATAAAAAGGTAATACTTTAGCTTAAATAAACTTATTTGTTTTGCCATGTAATGTAATTATACAGGTTTATTTTGCTTATCTTATTCCGGGGTGGTAATATATTAATAAGAACAAATTACAAACAAAAAAATGGTTATAAAAAAGAAGACAAAAAAATTGTTCTTGCAAATAGCAGAGTATATGGTTGCCGGAGGAGCCTGGTTTTGGAGCGCCTATCTAATTACTCTGTTGCTAGATCCATATATTGGCCTAGGTTGGGCTAATATTATTGGTAATTTAGTTGGGGTTACAATTAATTATTATTTATCAGCATATTGGGTATTTAAAACCAGTAATAAAAAGCATGCAGTTCACGCATCTTGGAAATATATTGTATTTACAGCAGCAAATTTTGTACTAAGCGCCTATATGCTTAAAGCATTAAGAGGTGTAGGAATTGAGCCGGCTATTGGTCAATTTATATCGGCCGGATTCTTTACCGTATGGAATTTTATTTGGTACAAAACGTGGGTATTTAAAGAAACGCCGTATGCAAAAAGGATAAGGCACCATGTCTGACTCAGTAGTTATTAGGCCAACCATGCGACAAAAACAACTATTGCAGTTTATTGCTGAATTTATTGCAGAGCATGGATATAGCCCCAGTTACCGAGAAATTATGCGTGGCTGTGGATACACATCTGTTGCCACCGTCGCGCTTCATGTGAATAGTCTTATTAGCAGGGGGCATTTAGTAAAACGAAACAACTCGGCACGGTCTTTAGAGGTTATTAATATTGACCTAGACGAGCCTATTGTTGATCCGTCGGATATTAAATCTGGTGATGAAAAATGGTTAGTAAAGATAATTGACGCTAAATTCAAAATTGCCGAGGAGCAGTCGCATATAGAACAACAAGAGATGGATAGTCTTTACGTTTTAGTTGGAGCGCTTAGGGTGTTGGGGCTAGATGGTGCCTATTCTAGTTTTTTGCCAAGAATAGCCGAAGTAAGAGAAAAGGTTAAATAAAAAACCGCTCCAAGTATTTTAGAGCGGTTTTTAATCTTAAAAAGTAATTATTTTTTTGCTTCTAGCTTAGATTCTGAAACCTCTAGATCAAGACCGCCAGAACCGGCTACTACAACATTAAATACAACTGCCATTATTGCACCTTGTATCCATCCTAGTAGGAACATAACTAGTGGGTAAACAATAATCCAACCCAGTACAATTCCGACAGCAGCTAAAATATCTCCCCATACACTAAAGTCGTTATTTGCAATTACGCCAACTGATGAAACAACAGCTGAGATAACACCGATTATAACGCCCAAAATAGCGCCCCACACACCAACCAGCTTTCCTAATGACATTACGCCCACCTTATGCACTGCCAATTTTTGCATAATTTCTCCTTTATTACTTGGTAAGTTAATTATTTACTATTTTTTATATTAGCGCAATATATTTTATAAATTATTGACAGGATCTTGATTTTGCATAGTAGTAATACCAATTGATCTACTAAGGTTGGTAGATAAGGAATCGGGCTTATCAATATCTTTTAGTATTACCTGATGATCGCCAGGGCTTAGAAACAGTGTGATGTCTCCGTAGTTGTTTTTAACGGCGTAGCCGCTTTGGGTGATTCGGGCCGATCTTATACTTTTTAAAGTGTAAATTTCTTCAACATAGTTTGAAAATAAGCCTTTAGTTCTTTGCTTAACTACTAGTGAATGCGGTGTTAAAAAGTATTTTATGCCTTGCCATTGATACCAAAGCACAGATGCAAACACCAAGTATGTAATGCAAAATATTATTCCGGCAAATAATACATCTAAAATTTCGTTTGCGTTAATAAACCTAGATAGATTGAAAATCATAACAACTACAAATAGCCCTAAAACCACAAAAGACAAAGAGAACATTTTAAGTCTATATTCAAATGCTTTAGGGCTTCGTTTTATTTCTTTTGATTGATCCATTTGAATAAATTATATATTAATACTTATATTTAGTTAAAAATATATATTTACCTGAATTTAATTTGAGAATATAATCACCTTTATAAACGAACAATTTAAGGAGGACTTATAATATGTGGTTTGCACAAGACGCAGTAACAACATATACATATACAACAACAAGTACTGACGTAGGCGGTGGCTTTTGGGCTGCACTGGGAGCTATGTGGATACTATGGCTAGTAGTTTTAGTTATAGCCATAGTTGCAATGTGGAAGATTTTCACCAAAGCAGGAGAAGCTGGATGGAAATCAATAATTCCAATATATAACGTATATATTTTGTTAAAAATTGTTGGCCGACCAGGCTGGTGGCTAATACTGTTCCTTATTCCAATTGTGAACGTTGTTGTTTCATTGGTTGTTTCAATCGATTTAGCTAAATCGTTTGGTAAAAGTGACCTATTTGGAGTTGTAGCTTTGTGGCTATTTAGCCTAATTGGTTACCTAATGCTAGGTTTCGGATCGGCAGAATACAAAGGCCCAAGTGCTTTGGCTGGTTCAGTACCAACACAACCTCAACAATAGATTTTAAGTAAATTAAAAACCGCCACTATTTAGTTAGCTGGCGGTTTTTTAATGCTAATTTTTTATAGCTGTACTTTGACTTTCAAATGGTGTACCCCACTTATCTATTTCTTGGTTCCTACTATTTAATACTTGGAAAATTAAGCCAATGATACCTACAACAGCAGCTAAAATGCTCCATAGTATGGAAACGCTAATTTTACTAGCATCAATGTAACTTAGGCTTTCAATGTTAATTTTGTTTATTGCTATTAAGAATCCTACAAAAATAGATACCGATCCAGCAAAAGCTGTGGTAATTATT
>WBZP01006405.1_pt1 | contig 11652 bp, 5 predicted proteins | sample 5204301 | NCBI WGS metagenome assembly WBZP01 (sample SAMN12412401, study PRJNA552823) | activated sludge metagenome | isolation source: activated sludge from nitrification reactor of wastewater treatment plant... | place: USA: Pennsylvania | collected 2017
GATCAAGAAGATCCAGTCGGATACGACGGGTGCGGTGGCGTCGATGGAAGAGGGGACGTCCGAGGTCGAGCGCGGGATCGAATTGGCGGACAAGGCCGGAGCGAGCCTGAAGGAGATCGTGGGGGTGAGCCAGAAGGTGACGGACATGGTGACGCAGATCGCGGCGGCGAGTGAGGAGCAGTCCAGTGCGAGCGAGCAGATCTCGAAGAATGTGGAAGGGATCAGCAAGGTGACGAGCGAGACGGCGCAGGGGACACAGCAGATCGCCCGGGCGGCGGAGGACCTCAACCGGCTGACGGAGAACTTGCAACGCCTGATCGGGGATTTCAAACTGGGCCGGAGCGGGGACGGGTTCCGGAGCACCGTGGCGGTGAAACATAACGGATCGCTGGTGGAGCAGTAGGCCGGTTCAGCGATCAGAATGCGGATATCGGATATCTGCATTCGTGCGGGGTGTGCGAGCAGGTGAATGTCGGCCGCCAGAGAACGGACGATGTTCACCTGCTCCGTTTCTGGCGGGAGAGGACAGCCTCGGCAATTCTCCGGGGTCGGGCGGCTGACACCCGACAAAAGGGTCCACCTGTTGAATAGTATGCACACGGAGATGGGTGACTGTTGCAGGAGGGGTGAGCCGTTCACGGAAAGGCCTCATTTCGGTCCGAACAAGGCATCCTGAAGGAATTTCCCCCATCCTGATTGGTTGGTACGGGTTTTGCGCCAAAGGGAATGCGCAGTACCGCCGTCACGAACCCGGGTCGAACCGGGGGAAACGCTGGTCTGCGCCGTGGTCTGGCGACCGAGCGAACACAAAGGAAGGTTGCGTCGATGAAGACGAAGATCTGGATACTCCTCGTACTGATGTTTGTGACAGGGACGGCATGCGGGCAGGATTTCAAGAAGGTCATTGAGATCGTCGACGAAATGGAAACATCCCTGAAAGGGATGATCTCCCGGGAGCAGACGGAACGGAAGACCGAGATCGCCAGTCTCCGGAGCGAAGTGCTTGCGCTGCGGCAGAGTCTGGTGACCGCGCCACGGGCGGACCGGAGTGACAATGCCGCGGTCGCGTCCGCGTCCGTCGAGGACCTAGCGCGCCGCATGGACATCCTGGAAAAGCGCATCAATGGAGCGCCGCAGGGCGGGGATCTCTCCCAGCTCACCGGTCAGTTGAACACGCTTGTCGCCGAACTGAAGAAGGTCATCACGGAAAAGCCACAGGTAGCACCAGCGCAGCAAGTGAAGCCGGCAGCGGCAACCCCGGCGCCCGCGGGGATCAGCTATGTGATCTCGGGACAGATCCGCGATCGTGGAGAGGTCGATGGACGCACCTTCGTCCCGGAGGCCCGCGCCCTCGGGTTCAATCTGCTGCGGTCGCGATTGGCCGTACTCGTCAAGCCCTCCGATGACATCCAGGCATTCATCCAGGTGCAGGACGCGCGTTGGTGGGGGGGCGAGAATTCGACGCTGGGCCGCGGAACCACCGATGGAGCAGCCAAGGCCCTGGACTTCCATCAGGCGTACTTCACCGTGTCCAATCTGTTCTCCTCCGGTCTGACCCTCAAACTGGGCCGGCAGGAGCTGAGCTACGGAAACTTCCGTCTCATCGATGTCTCGAACTGGGGTAACACCGGACGTTCGTTCGATGCGGCGAAGATCTCGTACGATGATGAGACCTATTCTCTCCACCTGTTCGCATCGAAGCTTGTCGCCAGTCAGACGGTCACGGCCGCCGAGAACTTCCAGGGGCTGTATGCGACCCTCCGAAACCTGAAACCGGTGATGGCGGATGTGGTCTACCTGCTCGATGACAATACCACGGAGCTGACCAAGGGTCCGGACAACGGTGATGCTAAACTCAGCCGTGCAACGGTTGGCCTGCGCCTGTATGGCAAGAGTGCACCCTGGGATTTCGATGTCGAGTTCTTCCACCAGTATGGAAGGATCGCGCTCACGGAAACCGACGCGCGGTCCTCGATCAAAGCCGACCTCTACAGCGTGAACGCCGGGTTCACCGTTGATGCCGCAAGCAAGATGCGCGTGGGAGCGGTCTATACGATCCTGAGCGGCGACAACGATCCGAAGGACGGGTCGTACGGGGTCTTCTCGACACTCTTCGGATCAGGGCACAGCTACTATGGCTACATGGACCTCTTCCCGAAGGTCCTCGGTGACTACGGTCTGCACGATGCCATCCTCTCATGGTCGGCAGTTCCGCTCGATCCGTTGTCACTGGCTCTGGACCTCCATCATTTCCGGCTGGACAAGGCCGTGTACTTCAAGGATCCGACCACGGGCATATTGACCGAGAGCAAGGTCCTGGGTCAGGAAGTGGACCTGACGATGAACTACAAGTACTCGGGACTGGTGACATTCACGGTGGGTCTATCCGCATTCATTCCCGGTGAGGCGATGCAATACAAGCAAGGCCCGGCCACATCGTACTGGGGCTTCCTCGCCACGACCGTGAACTTCCAATAGAAGGACTGGAACATGAGCACCACCGGGAGGGACCGGTATCGGATGTCGGGCATCAGGGTTGCGATCATCGCCTGTTTGATGTTGTGTCTGGTCACGCCGGTGTCGTCGCGTACCGATTCGACCGTCACCGGTCTGTCCACCAAGGAAAAACTGCTCCGGCTCCTGAAAGACAGCAGTGCCGCTGTGCCCCGGTCGCCGGCGGCCATTCCGGCAGCTCGTCCGGCGTCACCGGCACCTGCCCCTCCCCAGGGCGGTGAGGAAACGGACCGATCGCTCTCGCCGGTGGCGGACAAGAATGAGATCGCGTCATCGCGTACGGGTGAAGCCTCGCGTGCACGGGAGAATACGGCATCAGCTCCGGTCGTCACCTCGCCTCCCGCGGGTGGACCTCCTGCAGCGTCACCGGCGGTGTCGGGTGGGAACGCTATACCGGGATCCGGCGATACGTCGCCGCTCTGGTGGCAGGTTCCTGTTGCGTGCCTCCTCCTTGCCACGGCCGTCTTCATCGGGTTCAGGAACCGTGCGATGGTCGCACGGTTGATGGCTGGCGTGCGGCACCGGACCGGTCTGAATTCCATCCGGGGCAAACTGATCTTTGTGACCCTCTCGCTCGTGCTGTGTGCCGTCGGGATCACCGGATATATCGCCTACGACCGAGGAGCGGCATCGCTGGTGAGTGGATTGCAGCAGAATTTCCAGGGCCTTGCTGTCACCATTATGGACAAGATCGACCGGGGGCTGGCCGAACGGTATGAGGATGTCCGGGCTTCGGCGGGTGATCCCATCGTGTCATCAGCGCTCACGGGCAAAGGATCCCCGGAGAGCCTGCGCGCGTTCGTCACGGCGAAGGCGCGTGCTCATGGCAACGCTGCTGTCGTGATCGTTGCCGATCGTAACGGGAAGGTCATCGCGGCCGCGGCTTCGGATCAGAACCGCACTCTGCACCTGGAGGGGACCTCCGTCGCCGGAGAACCCTGGTTCAGTGCATGCACCGCCGGACAGGGGAAGGCTGCTGCGGTGTACACCGGAGAGCCGGGCCGGTATGGTGTTACCGAACGCGCTCTCGGAAGCAAGATCATGACTATGCCATTCGTGGCGCCGGTGCGCGATCGTGCGGGCGCCATCGTTGGTGTCTGGTGCAGTCAGATCGATTTTGCCGCGGCTGTTCAGCAGGTCAACGATGAAGCGATCACCTATCAACGCGGCAATGGCTTCCCGTCCTTCCGCATCACGATGATCGACAGGAAGGGCCTGATCCTGGATGACGATGCCGAGAAGGATGTGCTCGTGAAGAACCTCGCCTCCTCCGGCAATTCGCAATGTGTCAGTCGCGTGCTGGCCGGCGAGAGCGGGTCCACGGTGGAGAAGAGCGTCCGGTTCGGGTATACGCAGGTGAATGGGTTCGCGGCATCACACGGTTCGGGAGCGTATCCGGGTGACCGGTGGGGATTGCTGGTCCGTGCCAAGACGGATGACGTTCTGGCACCCGTGATCGGCCTGCGGAACACGGTCCTTCTCCTCGGGATCCTCATCGGGCTCGTGAGCATCGTGGCCGTGGTCCTGTATTCCCGGCGGATCATCGCTCCCCTCCGGGATCTCGCGGGTGTCGCAGACAGGCTGGCGACCGGTGATGTGAACGTGACGGTTGATGTGACCTCCGAAGATGAGGTCGGACGATTGGCCGCATCCGTGTCGACGCTCATCAGTACGATGCATGCGCAGGCATCGGTGGTGGAACGTATCGCGGAGGGCGATCTGGCGGTCAGCGTCACCCCACGCTCACCGAATGATGTCGTCACGGTCGCCCTGGGCAAGGCCGTACAGGCGCTCCGCGATCTCACTGGTGAGATCGAAGCCCTGTCGCATGCGGCGATCGAGGGCCGGCTCTCGACGCGCGGTGACACCGGGCGGTTCCAGGGGGTGTACAGCGAGATCGTTGCGGGGATCAACGGGACGCTGGATGCGGTGATCGGTCCGCTGACCGTCGCCGCGACAACCGTCGACCGGATCGCCAGGGGGGATATCCCTCCGCGGATCACGGACACGTATCGTGGTGATTTCCACGTGTTGACGGACAACCTGAACCAGGCTATCGATGCGGTCAATGCCCTTGTTGCGGATGCCCATATGCTTTCGCGCGCCGCGGTGGAAGGGAACGTGACCGCCCGTGCGGATGCCGGCCGCCACGGCGGCGAGTTCCGTACGATCGTGAAGGGCGTCAATGCCACCCTCGACAGCCTGGTCGGCTTTATCGACATCATCCCGTTGCCGGTGATGGTGATCGACCGCGAGCGTACGATCCAGTACATCAACGGGGCGGGTGCGGCGGTGGGCGGGAAACAGCCCGCACAGCTCATCGGCTCGAAGTGCCACGATCATTTCCGGACATCGCATTGTGCGACCGGTGACTGCGCGGTGCTCCGTGCCATGGCAACCGGAAAGCAGGAGCAGGGAGAGACGGTTGCGTGCCCCGCTGCGGATGAGCTTGCCATCCGCTATACCGGCATGCCGATCAGGAATGAAGAGGGTGTCACCGTCGGAGCGCTCGGGATCGTGGTGGATGAAACGGCGATCAAGCATGCGCAGGTGATCGCGGACAAGGTGGCGGCGTATCAGAAGGTCCAGGTGGAGATGCTCGCCGACGATCTGAAGAAGCTTGCGGCAGGCGATCTCGATCTGCATCTGATGGTCGCCCCGGGCGATGCCGATACTGCCGATGTGAAACATGATTTCGAAACGATCAATACCCGCCTGGATGCGGTTCGCCTCGCCGTTGCCAACCTTGTTGCGGATGCGCATATGCTTTCCGAAGCAGCGGTGGCCGGTCAGCTTGCGACACGTGCAGATACCACGCGGCATCAGGGCGAATTCCATCGGATCGTGAAGGGGGTGAATGCCACTCTCGACGCGGTGATCACGCCGGTGCAGGAAGGCGCGAAGACCCTGGCGGTGATGGCCACGGGTGACCTGACGGTCAGAATGCAGGGCGCGTACCAGGGCGACCTGCAACTGATCAAGGAGAACATCAATAGGGTCGGCACATCATTGCAGAGCACATTGCGCAACGTGGCGGAAGCGATCACCGCGACGGCCAGTGCCTCGAGCGCGATCAGCGCCAGCACAGAAGAGATGGCCGCCGGGGCGTTCGAGCAGACCAGCCAGACGGGTGAGGTGGCGAGTGCCGTGGAGGAAATGACGCAGACGATCCTGGAGAATGCGCGGAACGCCAACGTCGCCGCGGACACGGCGAGGAAGGCCCGCGTGAGCGCGGAGCAGGGTGGCGCCGTGGTCGGTGAATCGGTCCAGGGGATGAAGCGGATCGCCGAAGTCGTGCACCGGAGCGCCAACACTGTGCGCGAGCTCGGCCGTTCGAGCGACCAGATCGGGGAGATCATCGGCGTGATCGAGGATATCGCCGATCAGACGAACCTGCTTGCGTTGAACGCCGCGATCGAAGCTGCACGTGCCGGCGATCAGGGCCGGGGGTTTGCGGTCGTTGCCGATGAGGTCAGGAAGCTCGCCGAGCGGACCACCAAGGCCACGAAAGAGATCACTGGCATGATCAAGAAGATCCAGTCCGACACGACCGGCGCGGTCAAGGCCATGGAGGAAGGGACCAGCGAGGTGGAGCAGGGGATCGTCCTGGCGGACAAGGCCGGGGCCAGCCTGCAGGAGATCGTGGAGGTAAGCCAGAAGGTGACCGACATGGTCACCCAGATCGCGACGGCGAGCGAACAACAGTCCGCCACCAGTGCGCAGATCTCGCGTAATGTGGAAGCCATTAGCAAGGTGACGGAGGAGGCAGCGGAAGGAACACAGCAGATCTCCCGCACCGGTGAGGACCTGAACCGTCTGACGGAGACGCTGCAGCGATTGATCGCTGCATTCTCCCTCAACGGGGAAGGGCGGCCGGAGCGGCACGGGGGGTCACTGGACCGTGTGGAGAGGGAAGCGCCGTCGATCATACAGGGGTAAGGTGACGGCGCAGCAGGTACGTCCAGGTGAGACAATACAGATCAAGCACCATAAGAAATCAAAGAACCATGTCCATCGCTCTACGCATAGGGTTCATTGTCGGAATCGTCTTGTTCGTCGTTCTTGCGGTCATGTTCACCGTCCTGCGAGTCACGCAGGAGTCGTCCTTGATGACCCATTCCCGTGAGCAGGCGGACCAGATCGATCACCTGCTGATGGGATCGATCCGTTCAGCGATGGGCCAGGGAGTCTCCGATGTCATGCCATTGGTCGAAAGCAGCAAGCGTGTTGAAAAGGTGAGGGACCTCCGGGTGCTTGCGACGGCGGTGATCGACGCTCAGCATGAGCGGGAGATGGACGCCATCGAACAGCAGGTCCGGAGTTCAAAGTCTTCGGTCATGTTCGAAGAGGATTTCCACGGAGAGCCGGTCATCCGTGCCGTGGATCCACTCATCGCCTCAAAGGAGTGTGTGGCCTGTCATGACGCGAAGGAAGGCGACGTCCTCGCGACGGTCAGCCTGCGGTATTCGATGGCCGAGCACTATGCCCAGATCGCCGCAGAGCGGTGGTTGATCATCGGGATGGCGGTCCCGACGATCCTGCTGACGTTCTTCGGGGTGATGATCGCGACGAAGCGGAGCATCGTTCGCCCGTTGGGGCAGGGCATCCAGACGCTGGCGGTGATGGCGACGGGTGATCTCACCGCACGCATGGACGGCGACTTCAAAGGGGACCTGAAACTGCTCAAGGAAAGCATCAATACGGTGGCGGGTTCCCTGGAGGATGCGCTGAGGAATGTGAGCGAGGCTGTTGTGGCCACCGCGAGTGCATCGAATCAGATCAGTGCCAGTACGGAAGAGATGGCTTCGGGGGCGAGCGAGCAGACGAGTCAGGCGGGTGAAGTGGCGGCGGCAGTGGAGCAAATGACGAGTACGATCCTGGAGAATTCCCGCAATGCCGGTGTTGCCGCCGAGACCGCGGAAGAGGCACGCAAGAGCGCGGAGCAGGGCGGCCGGGTCGTCGGTGAGACCGTCGATGGCATGAAACGGATCGCCCAGGTGGTGAACAGGGGCGCGGACACGGTGAGGGAACTCGGACGATCCAGCGACCAGATCGGCGAGATCATCAGCGTCATCAATGATATCGCGGATCAGACCAATCTGCTGGCACTGAACGCGGCCATCGAAGCAGCGCGGGCCGGCGATCAGGGACGCGGGTTCGCCGTGGTCGCAGATGAGGTTCGAAAGCTTGCGGAACGGACGACGAGGGCGACGAAGGAGATCGCCGGGATGATCAAGAAGATCCAGATGGACACGTCGGGGGCCGTGGCATCCATGGAAGAGGGGACGAGCGAAGTGGAGCGTGGCATTCAACTCGCTGACAGGGCCGGCGCCAGTCTCCAGGAGATCGTCGGCGTCATCCAGAAGGTGACGACGATGGTGTCCCGGATCGCGGCGGCCAGTGGCGAACAATCCACGACCAGCGAAGAGATCTCGCGCAATGTCGATGGTATCTCCAAGGTGACGGCCGAGACGGCGCAGGGAACCGCGCAGATCGCCAAGACCGCGGAGGACCTCACCCGGTTGACGGACAATCTGGAGCGCCTGATCGGCGGATTCACCATCGGTGTGGTGGGCAACAACCGCACCGGTTCCCGGCCGTCGCCGCAGACGACCGGGGTGACGGTACGGCAGGATGGGATGTTGGTGGAAGGCTGAACGGCAACACCGACCGGACGAGGCGTGTCCGGTCCACTCACAACAGGAGGCACAGCATGGCAGAGTCAGTGGCGATCCATCAGTCGGGGGAATCGCGGCACGGGAGTGAGGAACTCCTTCAGCTTGTGAGCTTCAATATTGGCGATGAGGAATTCGGCGTGGATATCCTCAAGGTCCAGGAGATCAACCGGATGCTGGAGGTGACACGGGTGCCGAATGCCCCCTATCATGTGGATGGCGTCATCAACCTCCGCGGGAAGGTGATCCCGATCATCGATCTCCGTTGTCGCTTCGGGATGCCACGGAAGGAGCATGACAAACACACAAGGATCGTCGTCGTGGAGTTGCACGGACGGGTGATCGGGTTCGTCGTCGATGCCGTGCGTGAGGTGCTCCGCATCCCGCGCAGCGTCACCGAACCGCCGCCGTCCATCACGGGAGGCGTGAATGAGGAGTATATCACCGCCGTCGGTAAGTTGGAGGACCGGCTCCTGATCCTTCTCGATCTCGAGAAGGTGCTGGGTGCCGACCTCAAGGCGGCATAGAACGGCGAACGTTCGCATGGTACGCAGGGAGTTCACCGGATCATTGCCAACGGGCAGGCAATGATACCGCTGTCGCCACACGGAGGCGCAGCGGGCGTCGATGCCCCACGGAGAGGCTGGAGGATGAATATGCATCATCGCATGATGATCATCGGAGCCCTGATGCTGGCTGCGGTCAGCGTGCACGCACAGGAATTGTCCGCGTTGGCGAAACTGACCGCGCAGGTGGACTCGACGCTGCGGCGGATCAATGCGCAGGCACCGCAGCCTGCGGGGATCGCCTCCGCACGTGCCGCGACCATCCCTGCCCACCCGGCAGGCGGTGCGCCACTCGCGCCCGCTCCGTCGGCGTCGGAACCCGCCCCCCCATTGACCGTGGAGCAACGGCTCGCGCTGCTCGAGGCGACCATGAGCACATCGTCGGCACGTGAAGTGGCCGACATGCTCGGAGAGCTCAAGAAGGCGGTGGATGAACTCCGTGCGAAACCGGCCACACCCGCGGAGGTGTTCCCGGCCATCAAGGTCGGCCTCCTGTCGCAGTTCCAGGGGCAAGCACTCCAGGAGCAGACGACGGTCCAGCAGGACAATGATCCGGCATACAACCGCCACTGGCAGCGTCAGCTCTACATCCGGCGCCTCCGGGTCCTGGTCGGCGGCAACCTCACGAAGAACACTTCATTCTTCTTCGAATCCGATGCGACGAATATCGGCAAGGTCGGCACCAACGGGAGCAAGACCAACGGTGTATCGATGTATGTGCAGGACGCCCAGGTACAGCACACGTTCATGCCCGAACTCTCGTTCATCGCAGGCCTGCATCTGGTCGGGATCTCGCGGAACAGTCTGCAGGGTGCGACAACGCTCATGGGCATCAATTACGGGACGTATTCCTTCGTGACGAGCACGCCGCTCGACAATTCGGTCGGGCGCGACCTTGGCCTCTCGGCACGCGGTTTCCTCGCGGATGAACGGCTCGAATACCGCGCTGGCCTGTACAGCGGCAGGAACGTGAACCAGTACTCCCCGCTGAGAAGCGCTATCCGTCTCCAGTACTGCTTCCTGGACCGTGAAAAGGGATTCTTCTATACCGGTAGCACCCTCGGCAAGGGGCGTATGGTGAACCTCGGCGCAGGCATCGACATGCAGGGGACGTACCGCGGGATCTCGGCGGATGCGTTCGTGGATCTGCCCGTGTCGGAGCTGGGGTCGTTGACCGTGTCCGCATCCGCCGGTTCGTTCGACGGAGGTGGTACGGACCAGGATTCATCGGCATTCACGGCACTTGTGCCACGGCAATCGATCTTGTTCTTCGAGGCGGGGTTCCTGTTTCGCGATGCGAACCTGCAGCCGTATCTGAAATATGAATCACAATCCGTACGCGCCACGGTCCTCAAACAGGTCGGTGCCAGCGCGGCGACGCTGGACTACCGGAATCAGTTGCTGTCCGGAGACCGGTTCGGGTTCGGCCTGAATTACTTCATCAATGGCCATGGCGCCAGCGTGAAGGCCATGTACGAGATCGTCGGGCGGTATCGGGCCTCAGCGGCAACCGGCATCGCAGAGCGGGTGACGAACGGGGAAGCGACATTGCAGGTCCAATTCTATACGTACTGAATCGAGGGGATGTGCACATGCGCGTGAAGAGATTTGCGGATTGGGGCTGGGCCTCAAAGGTTGCGACTGGGACACTTGCTACATCGATCCCGCTGGCGATGCTCCTGTACTTCTATGTGCTTCCGGAAGTGGAACACTGGGTGCACGAGGAAAAGGCGAATGCCGTCGGTCAGGTCGTGGACATCGCTTATACGCTCGTCACGGAATATCAGGCCCGCGTGGAGAAGGGGGAGTTCTCCCGCGAGGAAGCCCAGCGCCGCGCCCTGGAACGCATCAAGAATCTCCGCTACAATCAGACCGACTACTTCTGGGTCAACGATCTGACCCCGACGATGCTGATGCATCCGATGAAGCCGGAGATGAACGGGAAGGACTTGAGCTCGTACAAGGATCCCACCGGCAAGGCATTCTTCGTGGAGATGGCGGATTCCTGCAGGGACCATGGCCGGGGCCTTGTGGAGTATCTCTGGCCGAAACCCGGGTCCGATGTTCCGGTGCAGAAATTCTCCGCCGTGCGGCTCTTCAAGCCATGGGGATGGATCATCGGGACAGGCGTCTATGTGGATGACATGGAGGCGGAGATCCGCGTCCTGCGCATCATCCTCCTCGCGGTGATAGGGGCTTCCCTGCTGGTCGCCGGTGTGGTTGGCCTCTTCATCGGGCGCCGGCTTTCCCGATCGATGAAGACCCTGACGGATGCCGCGGGCAGACTGGCGCGTGGCGATGCGCACGTGGCGATCCCGGTGGCATCGAAGGATGAGGTCGGCATGCTGGCGGAGTCGTTCAATACCATGGCGACCAATACCCGCGAGCAGGCAGCCGTGATCGACAGGATCGCTGCCGGTGACCTGACGGTGGAAGCCGCCGTCCGTTCCGAGGAGGATGTTGCGGGCAAGGCACTGCAACAGGCGGTCGCCGCCCTCCGGGGACTGGTGGCCGAGGCAGGCATGCTCTCGCACGCCGCTGTGGAGGGTAAACTTGCCACACGCGGCAACGCGGAGAAGTTCCAGGGCGGGTACCGCGAGATCGTCCAGGGCGTGAATGCCACGCTCGATGCGGTGATCGGCCCCTTGAACGTGGCCGCGACCTATGTCGACCGCATCTCGAAGGGGGATCTCCCGCCGAAGATCACGGACAGCTACAACGGCGACTTCAACGAGATCAAGAACAACCTCAACCAGTGCATCGAGGCGGTGAACGCGCTCGTCGCCGACGCGATCGTGCTGGCGAAGGCCGGCGTCGAAGGCAGGCTCGCGACGCGCGCGGACGCCTCGAAGCACCAGGGCGACTTCCGCCGCATCGTGCAGGGCGTGAACGAGACC
>WBZP01006406.1_pt1 | contig 11651 bp, 8 predicted proteins | sample 5204301 | NCBI WGS metagenome assembly WBZP01 (sample SAMN12412401, study PRJNA552823) | activated sludge metagenome | isolation source: activated sludge from nitrification reactor of wastewater treatment plant... | place: USA: Pennsylvania | collected 2017
AACTCCGCGCGCGCCACCCGCCCCCCGCCCCTCCCAATTCCTAATTCGTAATTCCTAATTCCCAATTCCCCCACTCGCCCCGCCCGCGCCATCGCCCGCACCAACTCGCGGGCGCGGGCGCGCTTCGTCTCGCCGGCCAGATTGTCGGGGTCAACGCCCAGGCGTAGGCAGAGATCGCGCAGACCGTCGGCGTCGAGGGCACGGTCGAGAGCGTCGTGGAGGGCGGCCAGGGCGGCCGGTGGCCACTCCAGCGCGGCCCAGGCCACGTCGGGGGCGCGGGCGGCCAGCGCGGCCAACAGATCGGCGGCGCGCCCGCGGGCGGCCAGCGCCGTCGTCAGGGTGACGGGCGTAGCGCCCTGGTTGAGCGTGGCGCTCGCGTGGTCAGCTTCAACGTCCAGTTCGGCAGCCAGCGCCACCAACTCTTCAGAAGTGAAGCGTTTAGCAATGGTATGGTCCAGTCTCATCGTCGCTAGTCCTGCCGGCGATACGGCTGCCGGGGCCGGGCGACCGACTTCCCAATTGACAGGGTAGCCACTAAAGATTACGGTGAAAGTTACAGTTGTGTCCTACCGGGCCACGCCTGGACACCCGGAGGCCGAGCGTGGTGCGGGCGTCGTCCGGGCGTAGGTAGTTGCGAACGAACGCAGTTGAATATGAATGGCAGATAAGCGGACGGCTTGAGGGTATTGAATATATATTGAATATCGTTTAATATATGCTCAATACCGACCAATGCCATATTGGGGACCGGTGAAGTGTGACAGCGAGCGCGAATGTCATGCCGCGTCGTTGGGCCGGTCGGAGTACCGGCCAGTAGATAGGAGAAATAAATTGACGAACGTAACGATTATCATTCACGAGGGACGCGGCGGCCGAGGGCCGGCCGGCCGCATGGGTCGCCGGCACGGCCGCCCGGAAGATTCGATTGAGGCGCGCGGCGAGCACCGCCACCACCACCACGACACGGGCTGCGGCCACCGCCACGAACAGGATGAACGCCCGTTCGGCCGCCACGGCATGGGCCACGGCCGCCCGGAAGAGCAAACCGAGGCGCGCGGCGAGCACCGCCACGGCCACCACCACCACGGCGCGGGCTGCGGCCGCCACGCGCCCGGCAACCCCAGCGACGAGCAGCGCCAACTGGCCCGCCGCCTGCGCCACCAGATGCGCCACATCATGCAAGAGGCGGAAGCGGCCGGCCTCAGCCCAGAGCGGATCGAGCGCGTCGTCCGGCGCGAGACGCATCGGACCTATTTGTAGGGCGAACTGCCAGTTCGCCCTACATCAGCCTAGGCGGCCATCATGAAGATCACCACACCCCAAGGGTACGTCATCGAACTGACCACCGACGAAGCCGAAGCGTTGTTCCCCGAACTGGTGCGCGACGTGCGGCGGCAGTTGGGCGGCCACGACGAGCGCGACCACTCGCCGCAGCGCCTGATGCGCCGCGTGCTGCGCCGCCACCGCATCCCCCCCGCCCAACGCGCCCTCTACCGCGCCCTCTATGAGGCCGGCGACGAGGGACTGGACTTCAACTCGCTGGCCACGGCCGTCGGCCGCTCGACTGAAGAGTTGAGCGGCGTCCTGGGTGGCCTGGGGCGGCGCATCAACGCCACCCCCGGCATCGCCGCGCTGCCCGAACCGCCCGGCGTCACCCTCCTCTTCGAGCAAAAGCCCAGCGCTCCGCCGGGCGGCGGCTGGGGCTGGGCCATGCGCCCCGAACTCCGCGCCGCCCTGGAAGAGATGGGCCTGCCCTGGGATGAATAATCAGGGCGCGTTGTTGACCTTCACGTAAATCTCCGCATCCCCGCCGCTCTCGTCTTCCCAGGCCACGAACAGGCGGCCGTCGGGCGCGGCGGCGATGACGGGATAGTCCGACTGCCCGTTGGTATTGCTGATGCCGCCAGCCGAGGCCGAGCCGGCGCCGACCTCCGCCCACACCCCGCCGCGCAACTGCCGCACGTAGATCTCGTAGTTGTCAACCGACTCCTGCCAGACCACGTAGGGCGTGCCCGATGGGCCGAGGGCCAGGTTCGGCTCGCGTGAATCGCCGGCGGTGTCGCTGATGCCGCCGCCGCTGTTGCTGCCCGCCCCGGCGGCCACCCAGGCGCTGCCGTTCCAGGTCACGCCGTAGATCTCGCGCTGGATGAGCGAACTATCATACCAGGCCACCAGCGGCGTATCGCCCGCGCCGATGACCAGCGTGGCGTATTGCGACTGGCCCGGCGTCTGGCTGATGCCGCCGCCGGTGACGCTGTCGCCCAGCGGAACCCAGGCCGCGCCGTCCCAACGGCGCAAGTAGATGTCCTGGCCGCCGCTGTGATCCTCGGCCCAGGCCACCCACGGCTGCCCCGCGCTATCGAGGGCCAGCGCCGGCCGCCCCGACCGCTTGGGCGTGTTGCTGATGCCGCCACCGCTGGCGCTGTTGCCCAGTTGCGCCCAGGCCGCGCCATCCCAGCGACGCCCGTAAACGTCGGTGTTGTTCTGGCGAGTTTCGACCCAGACGACGGTGGCGCGGCCGTCGCCGTCCACGCGCAAATCCACCCACGACGAGGCGCGCGACGAGTTGCTGACGCCGCCGCCCGTGGCTGACCCCGCGCCGACCTCCTGCCACGTCGCCCCGTTCCAGCGCCGGACGTAGATCTCGCGGTTGGTCGCGCCGTCGTGCCAGGCCACCCATGGCTGCCCATCCGGGCCGATGGCCAGCGCCGGAGCCTGTGACGCAGTGTTGTTGTTGCTGATGCCGCCGCCCGTGGCCGAGCCACCCAACTCGCCCCAGGCGTTGCCGTCCCAGCGGCGCAGATAGATCTCTTCGTCGCCGCTGCTGGTGTCGCTCCAGGCCACGTAGACCGCGCCGCCGGGGGCGATGGCGATGGCCGGGGTCAGCGACTGGCCGTTGTTGGCGCTGATGCCGCCGCCGCCGGCCGAGCCGGGGCTGACCTCTTGCCAGCCCGACCCCGGATCGGGCGTGTTCGTCGGTGTCGGCGTGACCGTGGCCGTGCCCGTCGGCGTGGCCGTGGCGGTGGCCGTCGCCACCGGCGTATCTTCCGGCGGCGGGGTCAGGGTCGGCAGTGGGCGCGTGGCCGTCGGCCGCACCGCCGGGTAGCCAATGGAGAGCGGATCATAGAGGGTGCTGATCCCCTGCGACGAGGCGTAGGCCGTCACCGTCGCGCCGCCCGGCGGAGCCTGCCGCGCGGTGATGACCATCTGCCACAGCCCCCGCTCCGGGAAGCGCAGGGTGTACAGCTCATACGTCGCCCCCCGAGCGTGGCTCACGTCCGGGCCGAGGCTGGCGGGGGCGATGGTTCGGCCGCCGGGGCCGACCAGCGTCAGCTCCATCTCGCCGCCCTGCCAGCCGATGTAGAACTGGGCCACGAACTGGTTGGGCATGACGTTGGCGCGCAACGTCGCCTCCTGCCCCTGCGTCAGCGACAGGCGCGCGTTGGCGATGGTCGTGCTGTTGGTCAGCCGGGCGCGCATCTCCTGGTAGACCTGGCCCAACAGCCCGGCGTCGGCCAACGGCTGGCAACCGTTGACGCACTGGCCGCCGGTGGCCGCGGCGATGCGCTGCAACAGGCTCTGGTCCGATTGGCCAAAGCCGACGGTGTAGACCGGCCAGTCGCGCGCCGCGAACTGGAGGTGGCTGTGGTCGTCATAGGCGTCCACGTTGTGCGCCCCATCGGTCAGCAGGATGGCCGCGCCGCCGGCCGTCAACGTGGCCTCCAGCAGGGCGGCATAGGCCGTATTCAGACCGGCGTTGATGTTGGTCGAGCCGAGGGCCAGCACCTTGTCCACGGCCGCCTTCAGCGCGTTCCTGTCTGCCTCTGACTGGATGACGGTCATCGGGAACAGTAGTCGCGCGTCGTCGGCGAAGTCGGCCACGCCGATCTCGTCCCCCGGCTGCGCGGCGTCAATGAACGCCTTGGCCGCCTCCACCCGCAGCCGCGCGGGGTCGTTCATGGTCATGCTGCCGCTGCTGTCAATGATCAGCATGACGCTCAACTGGGTTGCGCCCGACGGCCGGCAGTCGTCGGCGATGATGCTGGTCGCCAGGCGGCTGACGCTGGCCGTCTGCCGGCGGCCGTCGGGGCAGGTCAGCGTGCCGTTGTAGTGCGTCGCCCGCTCCACCGTCCAGCCGCCGAGGTTCATGCCATCAATGTTGACGAACGCCCCTTGATAGGCCACGGCAAAGTGCAGATGAATGCCGCTGGTGTCGCCCTGACACGACGGGTGGCCGACCCTTTCGCCCTGGGCGATGTCGCCGGGCGTCGCCTTGCCGCCGGGGGCCAGATGGGTGTAGGTGGTCGTCCAGCCGTCGCCGTGGTCAATGGTGACCGTGCCGTCGGCGGCGCTGCCGCGGCGCAACGTGCCGCCGCGCGCGGCCACGGCCCACTCCTTAGCCGCCTTCTCCCCCTCGTCCCCCGTCTGGCAAGCCACCGGGCGCAGCGGGGCCACGTCAATGGCCGACCAGGGGGCTGGGCAGCCCTCGGTCGCGCCCCAGCGGCAGCCGACCGTGCCGCCGTTGTTGTTGTGGGGGCCGCTGTTGTAGTTCCACGTCTCGCCCGCCGTCCAGGGCAGGCGTGCGCCGGGCATGGGCGCGTTGGGCAGGGCCAGAACAAGTTGGCCGCGCAACGGATCGCCGAAGAGGCGGGCGTAGACGGCGGCGAAGTCGGCCGCGTCGGCCGCCGTCGCCGCGCGCCCGGCGGCGGGCAGGGCCGACAGGGCGGCCGTGGCTGCGTTGGGCATCTGCGGGGCGCGGCCGGGGTCGGCCCGATAGGCGTAGAAGGCGTCGAACAGCGCCCGCGCCGCGGCGTCGAGTTGCGCCGCCAGCCCGGCGTCGGGGTAGCCGAAGACGCCGTCCACGGCGGCGCGGTCAGTCGCCGGGGCGCTGAGCAGCCCGCCGCGCCACTCCAGCAGGGCCAGCAGCACCATCGGGCTGAGGCTATATTGGGTGGCGATGGCGTCAATCGTCTCGGCCGCGGTCACGGCGCGGTCGCCGCGCATCTCTTCATAGTTCGCCAGGCCGCTGCCGGCGGCGCGCAGGGTGGCGGCCGTGTCGAAGTCGCGAATGGCGGGGTGGAAGACAAACGCCTCGTCCGACAGCAGCGGCGCGACCGGCGCGGCGCTGCCGGCGGCCAGGCCGGCGACAGCCGCCAGCAGGACAACGAGCAGCCCGCCCCCGACGAGCCTTTTGATCCAGACTGATGCCGGAGTGGTCATGGTGATGCCTCCCCCACGGGGTGTGTGCGCGGCGCGGCGGGGTTGACGGACTTCCGGCCGCGCTGCAGCACCGCGCCTAACTTAACAAACCATTCACTCGTTTGTCAAGCAGTTTACACTTTGGCTGTAGCGTGGCGAAATGAAACCGGCCGGGGGATCGGCTATTCTATTATCAGGCAGCACACAGAGTTTTCTCCTCCTCCAAAAATTCTCCGTTTTCCTCCTTGGCTCAGCGCCACCGCCCCCACGGTGGCGTTTTGCTTTTGAGGAGAGGGACGCTGAGAGACGCAGAGGAGCGCGGAGGGACGCGGAGGAAGAAAGAGGGACGCTGTTAAGAGGGACGCTGTTAAGAGGGACGCTGAGAAACGCAGAGAAGCGCGGAGAGACGCGGAGGAAGAAAGAGGAACACAGAGCTTCACAGAGGGGCACAGAGGAACACTGAGGGAGAACCTATTTATTGTTGATTCGCCTCTGCGTCTCTCTGCGCTCCTCGGCGTCTCTCAGCGTCGCTCTCTCTTCCTCCACGTCCCTCTCTCTTCCTCCGTGTCCCTCTTCCCTCTTACCGACAAATATCCACAGTCACATCATCAGCCCACATGGCCGTGATGCCCCCCCAGCCGTTGTTGAAGACCCCGAAGTAGATCCGCACCGTCTGCCCGCGGAAGGCGCTCAGGTCGTCCTCATAGTAGACCCAGCGCTCCGGGTCCTGGCGCATGAAGCGCAACACCGTCTGTTGCCCCTGGCCGTGCAGCACCAGCACCATCTGCGCATCTTCGCTCAGCTTGGCCCGCTCGTCCGACGACGTGGGCACGACCGCCGGCGGCGTCAGCACCGCCACCGGCTCGCTCGTCTGCGGATAGAGCCAGTAGCCCAGCGTGGCCGAAACCAGCGGCGACGGGATATGCACCGCCTGCTCAATCGAAGAGTAGCTCCAGCGGTTGTCGTTGGCGTAGTTGATGCCGATACGCATCGAACGCACGCCGCTGTGGCCGAAGCCCCACCAGTAGGCCGCCGGGAACTCGTTGGCGTTGATCTGCCAGACGGCGTTTTCCTCGAAACTGGAATTGGCGACGGCGTTGGCGCAGGTGGGGGGCGGTGGCGTGGGCTTATAGAGCACGGACGGCAGGTAGGCGGCGTAGGTCGGTGGTTCCGAAGGGCAGTTCGGCGCCAGGAAAACCTCTGCCATCGAGACGATGTTGTTCAAATCGCCGAGATCAGCCACGTCGCCCATTAAACAAGCGCTGACTTGCCCCGTGCCGTCGGCGTGCTCATAGAGCTTAACCGACCACCCCGGTGGTATGCGAATGGATTCCGCCCTGTCATTGAAGGAAGTGGCGCCATTCGGCCCCAATTCGTTCATCGTGAATCGCCCGGCGTCGTGCCCCACGCCCCAGCGATGCCCGCCAAACTCGGTGGACTCATACAGGACGACGCTTCCCAATTCCGAAGTTGGGCAACCGGTTTGGCTGAAAACCTGGACAGATGAGACTTGCCCTCTCAGGTTCCACGGCTCATCCACCGGAAGCGGATTTTTATTATCGCTGTAGCATTCAGATGTTCCGCGCAAGCCCGCTTCTCTGAAGAGCTTGACCGAGCGATCGGCCGGGACGATGACGGATTCAAACATATCGTTCAAGTTCAGAATGCTTAGGTCATCGTAAACCCCAACCTCAAACGGCCAGCAACCCGTCTGCCCCTCCTCCCCGGTATGACATAGCAGGACTTTGTTGTCAAGTTCAAGCCAGAACTGTATCCACGGAACGTAACGGGAGACGCGGGCATAGACACCGGGATAGCCCGGGGCAGCGCAGCCGGCGCCGAAGCTCACTACCCCGGCCAGTTGCCACGTGCCGGCGTTGTCATAGACGAGCGGGCCACCGCTGTCGCCCTGGCACGAATCCTTGCCGCCCGCCGGATAGCCGGCGCAGAGCATGTTGGCCGTGATGCGGCCGCCGTAAGCCGTGTTGCAGTCGGCGTTGGACACAACCGGCACAACGACCTCGTGCAACCGAGGCGGATAATTGTTGCCGCCGGGCGGGTTGGCCGCGCGGTTGCCCCAGCCGGTCACGGTCACGTCCGCGCCGACAAGCTCACCAACATCTTCCGGCACCAGTTCGGCATACGCAATGGGCAGTGTTCCAGAACCACCCGGGCGCTCATTGACCGGTGCTGACAATTTGAGCAGGGCAATATCGTTGTCTTTAGTCGTGTGATCCCAACCGGGGTGGACGATCATATCGACCAAGCTGCGACGCTGGATGTCCGCCTCGGGATTGGACAGATCATGAATGCCGGCGATGATGTCAAAATCGCCAATGGGGATTGGAGTTGCATCATCGGTAACGCAGTGCGCGGCTGTCACCACCCACACATCAGCGATGAGCGTGCCGCCGCAAAATTGGACCTGGTACAGGTCTGAACCTTTTCTTACGAGGGCCACCTGCCACGGCCATTCGCCTGGCTCAGCCTCTTGGCCACCCACGATCGTGGGTTCATTCCCTCCCTGGGCAGCTACACCTCTCAACCCTCCCGCCGACCCCGCTAGCAAGGCAACCAGGGCCACCAGGATGATTGAGAAAAGGAAGAACCGAATTGACTTTCCACCCGACCTCGTGATTGGAAATACATTGCACATAGCTTGAGTCCTACTCTTACTTGTTGGTTGGGGATTTACGAGTACGTTCGTGCAGTAGATGTCGATCAAGTCCGTCGTGTACCATTGGCGCAGTGACAAGGCCCGGCGCGGATTCACATGCCAAGTCCGCGAAGCCAAGTCCGCGAAGCCACGTCCGCGAAGCCACGCCGGCAAAGCCGCGCCGGCGGAATGGCCAAACGAATGGTCTACTGACCCTTCATAAATTGTATTGGAGGTCACCTCTCCCCTCAAGTGACATTTGTCACCTTTTTCTGAGAGAACGTCCCTTTCCAGGAATTAGGAATTACGAATTAGGAATTACGAATGAAGAAAAAACCCCAAGTGTCTCTTAATTCTTAATTCCTAATTCCTAATTCCTAATTCCTAATTCCTAATTCCTCTACAATCCCCCCATGATCTCATCCCCCTCCTCCGTCCGTCGCGGCACACTCGTCGGCAGCACGGCCGTGCTCATGTGGGGCGCGCTGGCGACGCTGACCGTCCTCAGCGGCGACATCCCCCCTTTTCAACTGTTGGCGATGGCTTTTGCGTTGGCGACGCTCATTGGGCTGCTGCCGGCTTTGTGGAGCGAGTTGGCAACTCGCGCTACACGTGCAGAGCGAGTTGCCAACTCGCGCTACAAGTTGCCTCTGGCCGTCTGGGCCTTGGGCATCTACGGCCTCTTCGGCTACCACTTTGCCTACTTCCTGGCCCTGCGCCACGCCCCGCCGGTGGCCGCCAACCTCATCAACTACCTCTGGCCGCTGCTCATCGTCCTCTTCGCCGGGCTGCTGCCGGGCGAACGGCTGGGCGGGCGGCAGGTGGCCGGGGCGCTGGCCGGCTTTGGCGGCGCGGCGCTGCTGGTGACCGGCGGCGGCGGGCTGCGCCTCGAAGGCCAGTACGCCCTTGGCTACGCCCTGGCCCTGGCCTGCGCCTTCATCTGGTCGAGCTACTCGGTGCTGTCGCGGCGGGTCGGGTCGGTGCCCACGCAGGCGGTGGGCCGCTTCTGCGCCGCCACGGCCGTGCTGGCCCTGGTCTGCCACCTGCTGTTCGAGACGACCGTCTGGCCGGTGGGCTGGCAGTGGGCGGCCGTCGCCGGCCTGGGCCTCGGCCCGGTCGGCGCGGCCTTCTACGTCTGGGACTACGGCGTCAAGCGCGGCAACATCCAGACCCTCGGCGTGCTGGCCTACGGCGCGCCGCTGCTCTCCACCCTGCTCCTCGTCGCCGTCGGCCTGGCCGAACCGTCGTGGACACTGGCCGCGGCCTGCGCGCTCATCGTCGGCGGCGCGGCGGTTGCCAGGGGCTAGGGATTAGGGGCTAGGGGCTAGGGAAGAGCGCTCTTCCCTAGCCCCTAGCCCCTAGCCCCTAGCCCCTAGCCCCTTACTCTTGTGGCAACCAGATTGTAAACACCGTCCCCTCCCCCACCCCACTACTCACCTCAATCGTCCCGCCGTGGGCGACGACGAGTTGGCGGGCGATGGCCAGACCCAGCCCCGCGCCGGCCGTGCGGCCGCGCGACCGGTCGCCGCGCCAGAAGCGGTCGAAGACGAACGGCAAATCGTCGGCGGCGATGCCCTCGCCCGTGTCGGCCACGGTCAGCGCCGCCCCGCCCGGCGCGGCCGTCGCGCTCAACGTGACGTGGCCGCCGGCCGGCGTGTGGCGCAGCGCGTTGGCGGTCAGGTTCGACAGCACCCCTTCCAGCCGGTCAGGGTCAACGAACAGGTCGGGCGAGTCGTCGTTGGGCGTCACCTTCAGCACCACCCCCGCCTCGGCCGCCGCCCCGGCGAAGCGCGCCGCCACGTCCTCCAGCAGATCGGCCGCCGCCACCGCCCGCCGGTGCAGCGGCAACTGCCCCGCCTCGGCCAGCGACAGCGTTTGCAAGTCGCCCACCAGCCGCGCCAGCCGTCGCGTCTCGTCCAGCGTGGCCTGCAAGTGGGCCGGCGTCGGCTCATAGACGCCGTCGAGCGCCCCTTCCAGATTGCCCTGGATGATCTGCAACGGCGTGCGCAACTCGTGGGCCACGTCGGCGGTCAGATTGCGCCGCGCCGTCTCGGCCCGCGCCAGTTCGGCGGTCATGCGGTTGAAGCTGCGAACCAGCCGGCCCATGTTGCCGCGGGCCTCCTCGCCCACGCGCACTGACAAATCTCCAGCGGCGACACCCTCGGCCGCGGCGATAAGCTCCGCTAATGGCGAGCCAACACGGCGATAGAAAGTTGCCCCCGCCAGAAAGACAATCACCAGCGGCGCGATCAGGCAGCCGACCAGTAATATGCCCTCGCTCACGCCCAATGTGCCCTGGCCGGCCAGAATGAAGCCCAGCAACCCCACACCCACCAGCAGGAACAGCAGCGCCACTACCAGGAATACCACCAGGGCCACGAACCGGCGCATCAAGTGGCGGCGGCGGACGGCCCATACGGCCGTCTCGCCCTCCGCCCACTCGCCGGAGCGATGATGTGGGCTGTTCCACTTGGAAGGCCGCTTCTCTGACATCGCTACTCCACTTCCAACAGACGGTAGCCTATGCTATATACCGTCTCGATAAGACCGGGATCGCCGCCGGCCGCCTCCAGCTTCCGCCGCAGGTTCTTCACGTGTGAGTCCACGCTGCGGTCGAAGCCGGGCAGGTCGGCCGCGTCCGGGCCGTGCAACTCATCGAGCAACTGCTCCCGGCTGAGTGTCTGCCCGGCGTGGCGGGCCAGCGTCAGCAGCAGGCGGAACTCGTTGGGCGTCAGGCGCAGCGGTCGGCCGTCGAGCGCGGCGCTGTGGGCCGCCTCGTCCAGCGCCAGCGGCCCGCGCCGCCAACGACGGTTGCCGCCGTCCACGCCGCGCGGCCCGGCCGGCTCATTCGCCCGCCGCAGCGCCGCCCGCACCCGCGCCACCAGCACCGCCGGCGAGAAGGGCTTGGTCAGGTAGTCGTCGGCCCCCAGTTCCAGCCCGACGATCTGGTCGCTATCCTCGGCCAGCGCCGTCAGCATCAGGATGGGCACGGCCGACTCGGCCCGCAGGCGGCGGCAGACCTCGCGGCCGTCCAGACCCGGCAGCAACAGGTCGAGCAGTACCAGGTCGGGCGACTCGCGCCGCGCCGCCGCCAGCCCGCTCACGCCGTCACCGGCCACCAGCACGCGGAAGCCGTTCTTCGCCAGATAGTCGCGCGCCAGCCGGGCGATTTGGGGTTCGTCTTCGATGATGAGGATGAGTTCGTGCATAGGAGTGACGAGTTACGAGTGACGAGTGACGAGTTCAGAGTGACGAGTCGCTGACCCACAGGGATTGTAACAGTGCTGGCGGTTTTATTGAATTCGCGCCGCCCGCGGAGTGCGCATCCTCAGATGCGCACCCCGCCACCCGCTCGCTAGACAAAGTCCGTCGGTTGCTTCTCCGGCCCGATGCCCTCGGTCTCAGCCGGGGTGTGGCCCCAGCCGTGGCGCGGGTGGCCGTGGCCGTGCGCCCAGGCGTGCGGCCCACGGTGGTCAGGCCCGTGGCGGCGGCACGCACCGCCCATGAACAGCAGCGCCAGGAAGCCCACGCCCAGCCACAGCAACGGGAAGCCGCCGCCCCGTGCCCCCAGCGGCCCCATGCCCCAATGGGTCATCGCCCGGAAAGCCGCCTCCGGCGCGACCGTCACCGCCTGCCCGTCACCCGCGGCCATCATCGAACCTTGCACGAACCCCTGCCGATAGCCCGCGCCGAACAGCGCCCGCGCCCCGCCGAACAGCAGCCCGCCGATCAGCAGCAGGAATAGAAACCGCCGCAAAAAGAATCTGTGAAACATCTGTTGCCTCCGATTTGGTAT
>WBZP01005913.1_pt2 | contig 11648 bp, 7 predicted proteins | sample 5204301 | NCBI WGS metagenome assembly WBZP01 (sample SAMN12412401, study PRJNA552823) | activated sludge metagenome | isolation source: activated sludge from nitrification reactor of wastewater treatment plant... | place: USA: Pennsylvania | collected 2017
GGAGCGCGGCTCGACCGAGCTGGTCGGCTTCCCGGCCTGAAGCGGCCAGCGGCCGCACGATCTCCAGGGCAGCCGTCGATGCCTCGGGAGGGTCAGGCGAATCCGGCCCCCTCGGCCACCGCCCGGCGGGCCAGGAACGTGGTCACCGCCCCACCCACCAGCCCGACCACGAACAGCACCAGCGGCACCGGGACGCGCAGCACGGCCGGGGTCGACGGGTGCGCCCCGACGAGCCCGAGCACCCCGGCGACCGCGAGCCAGGCGAATCCGCCCACGGCCAGCCCGGCCAGGACGAGCTGCACCGCCCGCACCACCGACCACCACGCCTGGCGCGGCGGCGTCAGATCGATCTCCCGGAGCGCGGCGTCCAGCGCGGTGGTCAGCTCGGCCCCGGGGCGGTCACCCGCCATCCGCACGCTGTCGGCCCAGGGCCGCGGCAACGCCCGGGCCACTCCGGTGACCACCTCGCGCACGGCCAACTCGATCCGGGCGGACTCCGCCGGGGTGACCTCGGGCGGCTGCTGATCGGTGACCGACCGCAGATCGCCCTCAGCCCCCTCGGGCAGCCCGAGGCGCCGCAGCGGGTCCGGCCGGAGTCGGAGCCACCACTGCCGCAGCGGCCAGCCCGTGGCGTGCTCGGCCCGGCGCTGGTACCCGCTCTCCACCGCGTCCAGCACCACCGGCACCCCGGCGGCCTGGGCCAGGGTGCCGACCAGGTCGTCGACCCCCTTGAGATCCTTCGCCTCGGGCTCCTGGGTGGCCACCGACTCGAGCAGCCGGTCGGCCACCCGGTCGAGATCCGCGGCCGCCCGGGCCGCGACGGCGCTCTGCACCTCGACGACATCGGCGAGCATCCGGCGCAGGTCGTCGACCCCGCGACCGGTGGTCGCGGAGGCGACCAGGAGCCGCACGGACTCCAGGCCGTCGGAGTCGAGCAGCCGGCGCAGGTCGTTCAGGCAGGTCTCCGCCTCGACCGGCGCGAGCTTGTCGACCTGGTTCAGCACGACGATCATGACGCCGTCGTGGTTGTGCAGGCGGGTCAGATAGCCGTGGTGGAGGGCCTCGTCGGCGTACTTCTGCGGGTCGACCACCCAGACCAGCAGGTCGACCAGCTCGACCAGCCGGTCGACCTCGAGCCGGTGGGCGAGCTGGGTGGAGTCGTGGTCGGGCATGTCGAGCAGGACGAGACCGTGCAGCTCGGCCTCGCGGGCGCCGTCCAGGACGGTCTCGCGCCGGGTGCGGTAGCGCTGCGGGACGTCGAGCCAGTCGAGCAGCTCGTCGGCCTTGGCCTCGCCCCAGACGCAGGCCATCGCCCGACCCGTCGTCGGACGCCGCACGCCGGTCTCGGCCAGGTCCATCCCGGCGAGCGCGTTGAACAGGCTCGACTTGCCGCTGCCGGTGGCACCGACGAGAGCCACGATGGTGAACTGCGGCCCGAGGCGCAGGCGCTCACCGGTTCGTTCGATGACGGCCTCCGCCGAGGAGACCGCCTCGGGGTCGAGCCGACTGCCGCCGACCTGGAGGGCGTGCTCGATCGCCGCCGCCCGCTTCTCCAGGTCGACGTCGACGTCCGATCGGGTCACCGTCACCGTCAGCGTGCCTCCTCTGCCGCGCGCGCCAGCGACCGCAGCATCTCGCCGCGCCCGTCCCGTACCTCGGCCCGGTCCAGCACCGACTCGACGCGGGCCCGCTCACCGTCCAGCAGGGCGGTGACCCGGGCGGTCAGGTCCTCCCGCGCCGTCCGGATCAGCGCGGAGACCTCCTGCTCGCCGTAGGCCGAGTCCAGCACCCGGTGGGCGACCGCGGAGATCGCCGAGGCGCTCACGGCCCCGGACGACGCCTCATCGGTCAGCACGGCCAGCCCGAGCAACAGCGCGGCGGGCTCCGGCCCGATCGTGCGATCGTCCGACCGGGCACCCTCCGCGGCGTGCACCAGGGCGAGCGTGGCGCCCTGCCAGTCCCGCACCGAGCGTGCGGTCTGCTGCTGAAGTTCCAGTTCGTGGTCCCCGCCCTCGGTGAGCGCCGGGGCGGCCTCGAGCAGCCCGAGCCCGGTCGGGCGGCGTCGCCACCGGGCCAGCGCGTCGTCCGTGGCGGCCTGGACGGCGGCCAGCGCCGCCGCGCTCACCCCCGTGTGGAGGGCGGCGACGACCTCCCCGGCGGTGACCTCGGCCCCGACCTTCGCCCCCGCCCCGCCGAGCAGGTCGAGCATCCGGGCCTCGCCCGTGTCGAGCGCCCGGAACAGGTCGCCGCTGCCGAGGAACCCCTGCCACCGGGCGAGCAGTTCCCCCTGCAGCAGGCCGCCGCTGACCAGCCGCTCCTCGGCCGCCTCCGCGGCGGCGGAGTACGCGGCGTCCAGGTCGTCGCGCAGCTGTTCGTCGGCCAGCACCTGCCGGTCCGCCGCCTGGGCCACCACGGGCACCCGGTCGCGCAGGCTGTCCAGGGCGCCGACGAGGGTCCGCCGGATCACCACGTCGCGGCTGCGCGCGTCGCGGGCCAGGCGGCTCAGCCAGGCCAACAGGGGCGTCACCACCTCCTTGGGCAGGAAGCCCTCACGCGAGCGGGGGGTCTCCGGGATGGTGAACAGCGGTGACGTGGCCAGCCCCCGGTCGCGCAGGAGCATGGCCAGGTGCGTGCGCACGGACTGCAACGAGGCGGGCGGGACCCGGTCGAGCACGACGGCCACCGACACCCCCCGCTCGACGCCCTGGCGCAGCATGTCCCACGGGACGGCGTCGGCGTACCGGGCGGCGGTGGTCACGAAGATCCACAAGTCGGCCGCGGCGAGCAGCTGGCGGGCCAGCTCGCGGTTGGTCTCCACCAGCGAATCGATGTCGGGCGCGTCGACGATCGCGATCCCGGAGGGCATGCCCTCGTGCGGCACCAGGCGCAGGGCGGTCGCCCGCGGCGCGTCGACGTCGATCGGCTGGGCGGGTTCGGGTGCCTCGGAGGTCACCCGGGCCAGGCCGGGCAGGATGCGCTGGGAGAGGAACGCCCCCGAGTCGTAGGGGTGGTGGACGAGCACCGGCGACCGGGTGGTGGGCCGCAGCACCCCGCTGCGGGTGACTTCACGCCGGACCAGCGAGTTGACCAGGGTGGACTTGCCCGCCCCCGTGGACCCGCCGACGACGGCGAGCACCGGCGCGTCCATCCGGCGCAGCCGGGGCAGCAGGTAGTCGTCGAGCTGGGCCATCAGGGTGTCGCGCTCGCGCCGCCCGATCTCGACCTCGTCGGTCGCCAGCGGCAGGCGCAGGGCGCCGAGCTCGGCGCGCAGCATCTCGACGACCTCGAGCAGGTCGAGGGACGCCTCGTCGTCCGGGTCGCCCATGACGACCTGTCCGACTCGCTGGTCCACCGCGCGGCTCTCCTCTATTGGCGGCCGGGAGGGCGCGACGCACCACCGGACTACCGACGGCCGCTACACCCCTGGTCGCGCACAGCCTGCCTTGACCAGCACATCTTGCCAAACCCTGGTCTCCGGTGGCGCGTCCCCGGCCAAGTCGCCCGCACGGGTTGTCGCCGGGTTGTCGGCCGGGTTGTCGGCACGGGTCGTGGCCCGGATTCCGAGGGGCGTAGGGTTCCGGCTGCGGCTAGTCTGACACGGTCACCGCGGGGTGATCAGTGGTCACCGGCCGCACGGTCGGCGCCGAGGGCCCGTAGCTCAATGGACAGAGCATCCGGTTTCTACCCGGCTGGTTGGGGGTTCGAGTCCCTCCGGGCCTGCCAGACCGAACGTCGGGTCACCGACGGGCGGCGGCCGAGGCCACGAACTGGCGCAGCCCGGTCATCGTCACCAGCAGGGCGTGCTCGCGGTCGCGGGCGTCGGGCGGGGCCATCCCCCGGGTGATCCGTTCGCGCAGGAACGCCAGGTCGGACCCGTGCTCCTGGAACTGCGCCATCGCCTGCTCGGCCACCCGGCCACCCACCGTCCGGGCCCACTGCCGGGCCTGACGGCGCAGCGGGAGCGAGCCGAGCATGGCGACCTCGGCGTCGCTGATCCACCCGGTGCTGCGATAGACGGCGAGGTTCTTGACGATCAACCGGCCCTCGCGGCGCCGCGCGGTGACCGCGAGCGTCCCGAAGAGCGCGAAGACCGGCAGCTGCAGGACGATGTAGCCGGCCACGAACCCCTGCAGCCCCGAGGTCGCCGACAGGTTCCAGACGCCGTGCAGGGTCACCGCGACCAGGTACCCGAGCACCGGGGCGCCGACCATCACCAGCCAGTTGCGGGTGCGTGCGGCGATCCCCAGACCGATCCCGGTGGCGCAGGTGAACAGCGGGTGCGCGAACGGCGAGACCACGCAGCGGAAGACGAACACGACGGCCGCGGCGGACCCGCCGTCGCCCAGGGCACGGCCCAGGTAGAGGATGTTCTCGACGAAGGCGAACCCGATGCCGGCGAGCCCCGCGTAGACGATGCCGTCGATGATCCCGTCGAACTCGCGCCGCCGCAGCAGCAGCACCAGCAGCACGGCCAGGCCCTTGAACAGTTCCTCGGTGAGCGGGGCGACCACGATGGCGCCCAGATCCACGTTGCTCCCGCTGGCGCGCAACGCCGCCACGGACGCCGTGTTGATCACGAGCGAAGCGAACGTCGCCACCCCGGCGCCCCAGGCGAAGGCGAAGGCGAGCAGGTGGGTGGGCTCGGCCTCGTACCGGTCGAGCCACAGGAACGTGGCGATCACCGGGAAGGTCGGGATCGCCGCCAGCGCCAGCCCGGTGACCAGCCCGCCGAACCCGGTCTCCACCGAGATCGCGGCGATGGTGAGCAGGGCACAGCCGAGGGTCAGGACGACGACGGCCACCCGGGCGCGACGGCTCTCGCGGGCGGCCGGCGGGCCGACGACGGCCTCGGCGGGCGGTCGCGGTCCGTACGGCGACCCGCCGATCGGCTGCGGGGACGTCGGGCTCATCGCGGACGAGGCTATCCCGTGCACCCGGGCCGGGCACGAGCCGTACAGTGACGCCCGTGACTCAGGGCGAGGCGAAGGGCGACCGGGCCCAGGACCGGATCGTGTGGATCGACTGCGAGATGACCGGCCTCGATCTCACCGCCGACGTGCTCATCGAAGTGGCCGTGCTGGTCACCGACTCCGAGCTGAACGTGCTCGGTGACGGTGTCGACATCGTGATCAAGCCGCCGGAGGCCGCCCTGGCCCAGATGGTCGACGTGGTGCGCGAGATGCACACGGTGTCGGGGCTGCTCGCCGTGCTGGACGGCGGGGTGGACGTGGCCGAGGCCGAGCGCCGGGTACTGGAGTACGTGCGGGCCTACGTGCCGGAGCCGCAGCGCGCCCCACTGGCCGGCAACTCGGTCGGCACCGACCGGGCGTTCCTGGCCCGCTACATGCCCGAGCTCGAGGCCTACCTGCACTACCGGATCATCGACGTGTCCTCGATCAAGGAACTGGCCCGGCGCTGGTTCCCCCGGGTCTACTTCGCCTCGCCGGCCAAGCACGGCGGCCACCGGGCGCTGGGCGACATCACCGACAGCATCAACGAGCTGCGCTACTACCGCGAGGTGCTCTTCGTGGCCCCGCCGGGGCCGGACAGCGACACGGCCCGGGCGGTGGCGGCCCGTCACGGCGGCAGCCGGTCCGCCTGATCGGAGCGAGCCGCGCCCGGTGTTCGGTATGCTGGCGCAGCCCGGTGTCCTACCGGGGCATGGTGGGTGTAGCTCAGCTGGTAGAGCACCTGGTTGTGGTCCAGGGAGTCGCGGGTTCAAGTCCCGTCACTCACCCCATGGCGGTCGACGGACCGCACCCCGCGCCGTCCGGATGATCGACGGAATGTCACCGATTCTGCGGCTGTCGTTCACGCCCCGTGCGCCCCGAGGGGTGTAGGAACACAGTGACACTGGATGGATCCCCGTTCGCCGACAGTGATGATCTCACCCTGCTGGGTTAGACCTTGGTCCTACAGCGCAGGGGTGTCGGGGGTTCAGGGTTGACACACAACCGGCCGTTTTCGTGGCCGCTGTCCAAAGGGAGCGCGTGCTGATGCCGAAGTTCGTCTACGACTTCGCCGAGGGCAACAAAGACATGAAGGACCTGCTCGGCGGGAAGGGGGCGAACCTCGCCGAGATGACCAACCTGGGCCTGCCCGTGCCGCCCGGGTTCACGATCAGCACCGAGGCGTGCACCTACTGGCTGCGTCACGACGCCGAACCCGACGGACTCGCTGCGGAGATCGACGAGCACCTGGCCCGGATGGAGCGCGAGGCGGGCCGGGGGCTCGGTCAGAAGGACGACCCGCTGCTCCTCTCGGTGCGCTCGGGGGCCAAGTTCTCGATGCCCGGGATGATGGAGACGGTGCTCAACGTCGGCCTCAACGACGAGAGCGTGCTCGGCCTGGCCGCCGTGTCCGGGGACGACCGGTTCGCCTGGGACTCCTACCGTCGCCTGCTGCAGATGTTCGGCAAGACGGTGCTCAACATCGAGGCCGAGCACTTCGAGAGCAAGCTCGAGGCCGCCAAGCACGCGAAGGGGTCGACCAACGACCTGGCCCTGGACGCCGCCGACCTGCAGCAGCTGGTCGAGGTCTACAAGGGCGTGATCCAGGAGCACACCGGTAAGCCGTTCCCGCAGAAGCCGATCGACCAGTTGCGCGAGGCGGTCCGCGCCGTGTTCCGGTCCTGGAACACCGACCGCGCCCGCCTCTACCGCCGCCAGGAGAAGATCTCCGACGACCTGGGCACCGCCGTGAACGTGATGGCGATGGCGTTCGGCAACCTCGGTGACAACTCGGGCACCGGCGTCGCCTTCACCCGCGACCCCGCCACCGGCCGGCGCGGCTCCTACGGCGACTACCTGGAGAAGGCACAGGGCGAGGACGTCGTCTCCGGCATCCGGAACACGTTGTCGCTGAACGACTTCGAGAAGATCGACAAGAAGTCGCACGACGAGCTGGTCGCGATCATGGCCAAGCTCGAGAGCCACTACAAGGACCTGTGCGACATCGAGTTCACCGTCGAGCGCGGCAAGCTCTGGATGCTGCAGACCCGTGTCGGCAAGCGGACGGCGGCCGCCGCCTTCCGGATCGCCGTGCAGCTGGTCGACGAGGGCGTCATCGACATGGACACCGCCCTCACCCGGGTCAGCGGCGCACAGCTCGCCAAGCTGATGTTCCCCCAGTTCGACCCGAAGGCGGCCCGGACGCCGCTCGCCAAGGGCATGGCGGCCAGCCCGGGTGCCGCGGTCGGCAAGGCGGCCTTCGACTCCGCCACCGCCGTCGAGTGGGCGGCCAAGGGCGAGGACGTCATCCTCGTCCGCCGCGAGACCAACCCCGACGACCTCGGCGGCATGGTCGCCTCCCGCGGCGTGCTCACCAGCCGTGGCGGCAAGACCTCGCACGCGGCCGTCGTGGCCCGCGGCATGGGCCGCACCTGCGTCGTCGGCGTCGAGGCCCTGCGCGTCGACCCGCAGCACCACGAGGTCACCACCACCGACGGCCAGCGGTTCGCCGAGGGCGACGTCATCTCGATCGACGGTTCCACCGGCGAGGTCTTCCTGGGCGCCGTCCCGGTCACCCCCTCCCCCGTCGCCCAGGTGCTGCGCGGTGAGGACGTGCAGGTGCAGGACAGCGAGGAGCGCGAGCTGCTCGACGCCGTCCGGCGGATCATGGAACACGCCGACTCGGCCCACCGGATGAACGTCCGGGCCAACGCCGACACCCCGGAGGACGCCGTTCGCGCCCGCCGCTTCGGCGCCAAGGGCATCGGGCTGTGCCGCACCGAGCACATGTTCCTCGGCCCGCGCCGGCAGATCGTCGAGCGGTTGATCCTGGCCCGCACGCCGGAGACCCGCGACGCCGCGCTGGCCGAGCTGCTGCCGCTTCAGCGCGAGGACTTCGTCGGCATCCTGGACGCGATGGACGGCCTGCCGGTCGTCATCCGGCTGCTCGACCCGCCGCTGCACGAGTTCCTGCCCGACTTCACCTCGCTGTCGGTCAAGGTCGGCGTGGCCGAGGCCGCCGGGAAGCGCGACACCGAGGCCGAGGAGCTGCTGCGCCAGGTGCAGCGGCTGCACGAGCAGAACCCGATGCTCGGCACCCGTGGCGTGCGGCTCGGGGTGGTCATCCCGCAGCTGTTCCAGCTGCAGGTGCAGGCGATCGCCGAGGCGGCCGCCCGGCTCAGGAAGGCCGGCAAGGACCCGCGGCCCGAGGTGATGGTGCCGCTGATCGCCACCGTCGAGGAGCTGGTGCTGGTCCGCCACGAGTGCGAGAAGACGCTCGAGCGCGTCGCCGGGGAGACCGGGGTCGAGATGCACATCCCGATCGGCACGATGATCGAGCTGCCGCGGGCCGCGCTGACCGCGGGCCGGATCGCCGAGGAGGCCGAGTTCTTCTCCTTCGGTACGAACGACCTGACCCAGACCACCTGGGGCTTCAGCCGGGACGACGTGGAGGCCGCCTTCTTCCCGCAGTACATGGAGGCCGGCATCTTCGGGATCAGCCCGTTCGAGTCGGTCGACGTCAAGGGCGTCGGTCGGCTCGTCGACCTGGCCGCCAGCGAGGGCAAGCAGACCAACCCGACCCTGACCATCGGGGTCTGCGGCGAGCACGGCGGTGACCCCGACTCGATCCACTTCTTCGACACCCTGGCGATCGACTACGTGTCGTGCTCGCCGTTCCGGGTGCCGGTGGCGCGGCTCGAGACGGCGCGGGCCACGGTGCTGCACCGCGAGGGCGCCCAGATGAGCGACAGCCGCTGACCCACCGGCGACGGCCGGCGACGGGATGGTCCGTCGCCGGCCGTTCCCGTGTGCCGGCTCAGACCTCGAGCCAGGCCAGGACGCAGCCGTGGTCCGAGGCCCGCAACCCGGACGGCGTGTGGTCGTCGGCGTGGGCACCGAGCACGGTGGCGCCGGTGACCGCGACGGCCGGGTCGACCAGCACCATGTCCACCCGGTGGTCCATCCGGGCCTTGGTGGTGCGCAGGTCGCCCGAGGAGTCGCAGCTGGCTCCGCCCCGCTCACCCTCCGTGGAGGCCATCAGCCAGGCGTCGCGCAACCCGGTCCCGGTGAGCTGGTGGTAGGCGTCGCCGGGGCGCCCCGTCGGGTGCCCGGAGGCCTCGCAGCTGACCCCGGGCGGCAGGCAGTTGAGATCGCCGAGCACCACGGTCGGGTACGGCGGCCGCAGGCTCACCACCCCCGAGACGAGTTCGCCGGCCTGGGCGTCGCGGACCCGGCTGTCGTGGGCCTCGAGGTGGGTGGCGACGACCCGCAGGGTGGCGTTGCCCACCCGCACGTCGACGGCGCACCAGCCGCGGCGGACGGTCACCGGGTGTGAGGCGACCTCGACGGTCAGCGCCGTCCGGTACACCCCTGACTCCTGGACGCCGGGCGCCCCGGCCCAGCGCGGCGCGACGCTCACGGCCGGGTCCTGCCGGACGAGGATCACCCCCCGGTCGGCGAGTTCGACCACCTGCCCGGTCAACTGGGTGAGCACGGCGGACAGCTCGCCGCTGGAGAACCCGACCACCTCGGCGGCGACCGCGTACGGCGACCCGAGGGCGTCCAGTTCGTGCAGCAGCAGCGCCAGCAGATCGTGGGTGCGCGGGCTCTCGGTCGTCCCGGCGCGCCAGAGCGCGGCCTCCTGGATCGCCACGACGTCGGGCACGTGGCGGTGCAGCAGGCGTGCCGCCAGCGCCATCCGCTCGGCGGGGCGCGAGGCCTCGACGTGCGACCAGATGGACGCCGTCCGCTCGGCCAGCTCCTCCGCACCGGTGGCGCCGAACAGCGGCCGCAGATCGGCCCCGAGGTTGAGGTTGAACGTCGCCACGGTGACGCCTGTGGGCCGCATGGAGCCCACCCTAGGCGCCCGCCGGGCGCCCCGGCCACGGTCGCGGCCGCACCCGCGCCGACCGGGGGTATCGGATTCGTCTCCCCCGCCGATCACTGGTAACGTCTCACCCCGTTCGCGCCGCTAGCTCAACAGGCAGAGCAGCTGACTCTTAATCAGCGGGTTCGGGGTTCGAGTCCCTGGCGGCGCACTTCTGGGCCCATCGCCCGCGCCACAGCCTCCCTCTCGTCAGCGTTGGTAGACGCGCACGTAGTCGACGTCGTAGCTGGCCGGGAAGCTGGTCGCCCCGCTCGGGGCGCCCGGCCAGGAGCCGCCCACCGCGAGGTTCAGCCGCAGGTAGAACGGCTTGCCGAACGCCTCGTCGAGCCACGGCGTGGTCGCCCGGGTCCGGGTGTAGGTGAGCCGGCCGTCGACGTACCAGCGCACCACGCCGGGCTCCCACTCCGCGGCGTACACGTGGTAGTCGGAGGACGGGGAGGCGCCCGGGACGCGGACGACCTCGACCTGCTTGGGGTGGGTGCCGGAGTAGTCGTACCAGATGGTCTGGTGCACCTTGTCGGCCTCGCCCGCGCCGTCACCACCGACCGCCTCGAGCACGTCGAGTTCGCCCGTGCCCCCGGCGGTGGGCCGCAGCCAGAAGGCCGGCCAGAGGCCCTTGCTGGTGCCGGCCTGGGTCGGCAGCTTCGCCCGCACCTCGAACCGTCCGTAGGTCCAGTCGGCCTTCCCCTTGGTGCTCAGGTGCGCCGACGTGTACGGGCGGCCACCCGGGAAACGTGAGTCGCCGGACCCGCAGGCCACCGGCGTGCCCTCGTGGCGGGCGATCAGGTGCAGCACCCCGGCCGAGACCTGGACGTTCTCCGGCCGGTTCATCAGGCAGGCCAGCTCGCCGTTGCCGTCGCCGTAGGTGGAGTGGTCCTCGACCTTCCACCGGCCGGCGTCCACGCCCGACCCGGAGAACTCGTCCGCCCAGACCAGCCTCCACCCCGCCGGAGCCGGGCCAGTGCCGGGGTCCGTGCTGGGGCCCGTGCTGGGGTCGGCCGGTGGGTCGGTGGTCGGGGTGCCGGTCGGGGTGCCCGTCGGGTCGGCCGGCGGCGCGCCGGTCGGGTCGGCCGGCGCGGCGCCCGTGGGATCGCCGGTCGGCCACGATCCACCGGTGGCCCTCCCGGTCGCCGGGTCCGACGGCAGAGCCGGACTCGTCGTGCCCGGACTCGTCGTGCCCGGACTCGTCGTGCCGGGACTCGTCGTGCCCGGACTCGTCGTGCCGGGACTCGTCGCCCCGGGGCTGGTCGTGCCGGGGCTCGTCGTCCAGCGAGTGGTTCCCCGGGTCGTCGACGAGCGCCCCGAGCGCGAGGCCCGCCGGTCCGCGCCCGCACCCGTCGTCCGGGTCGTTCGGGCGAGGGTCGGCTGCTGTCCCCCCGGCGACTCGGTGGACGGGGCGGCCCCCACGGCCGGACGGACCATCGAGGACCCGGCCACCACGGCCACCCGGTCGGCGCTGAGCGCCCAGGCCCCCCAGCTCACCGCGGTCACCGCGGCGGCGATCAGGCCGCCCCGGCGGACCCAGACGGCTCGCCTGCGGCGCCGGACGTCGCGCCCCCTGCGGGAGTCGCCCCGGCGGGCGGGCGGGGTGCCGACGACCCCGAGATCGAGGGCCTGGTCGAGGACGTCGAGCTCGGCCGTCACGTGCACCGGCAGCAGGGGAACAGGCAGCCCGCGGGGGCGCGTCTCGGGAACGGACGACGAGTGGCGACCCATGACCTGGTTGTGCTCCCTGAGGCGTTCGTGGCTGGTGGGACGGGGCTGACGACAGGTCGGCCCCGCGGACCGAGGACCTCAGTAGATCGGGAGTT
>WBZP01006408.1_pt1 | contig 11648 bp, 4 predicted proteins | sample 5204301 | NCBI WGS metagenome assembly WBZP01 (sample SAMN12412401, study PRJNA552823) | activated sludge metagenome | isolation source: activated sludge from nitrification reactor of wastewater treatment plant... | place: USA: Pennsylvania | collected 2017
ATTACAGAAAGAAGATGAGAACTAAAGATCATTTTCCTACTGTAAAACGAAAAGTTCTTTGATGGAAAATATTCAGTTCCCAAACTGACGACATTGAGCGTCCGCTTGCGAAGCTATGTATGGCATATAAGTAACTGATTTAACATATTTTACCTAGCAAGCTGATGCTTGACGAGGCTGGAACAAAGTGCAATCTTGCACGAGCGAGGGGGAAAAATTATATTCTATTAAATAGAAGCTTAGAATTTAAGTCTTCAAACTTTATATAAAATCTAAAATTCTTTTCTTTACATTTCATTAAAAAATACTGAAACTCTTTTACTAATTCATTATTATCATATTGATTCAAAAAAGATTCAAATTTCTCAAGTGTAACAAATATAGCCTTAATATGACTTTGCTCTATTAAATATTCCCGATTCTCATGCTCTTGAAACCTACGTATCAAAGATAATAAAAAATCATTAATAATACTTTCTTTTCCTATCCATTTTATCATTCCTTCTCTAATCTCTTTTTGTTTTGATTCATTTTCCGCATTTCTTCGCATTTGAGTATGGAATAATTCTAATATCTCTTCCCCTCCCTCTTGATACTTATTTATATTATCTATCAAATAATTATAAACCAAATCATATTTATCATTTATTTCAGATACACTAAAAAATGTCTGATTTGTATGTTGCATACTATAAGAGGATAAAATGTTTTTTAGCCAACGAAAAGATGACATATGTGGAGTAAATATATGAAAGTTAAGAAATTCTTTCAACTCCTTTTCAGAAGCATTCGCTTTTTTATATAAAGCTATAATTATTCCTTGAACCTCTGGACGAAGTAAAATATTTAATATATATCTTGTTTTGATTGTACTCTCAAGATGTTTTTCTTTTTCAATAAAGATAATAGTTGAAACTATATTTTGAAAATCTAATATATTATCAAAAGCATAATTAATTTTATATAATGCATTTAATACTAAATCGGTATTTATTTTATTCGCTTTTGCATAGTTAATTAATTCTGTTTGAAAACTTTCTGTAGAATTATCTAAAGTTTGATTATTATATTTATTTCTCAATTCGCTAAGTATAACTGGATCAAAATCCCCATCAAATAAGCGATAAGCAAAATATCTTTTTCGATTAGAAATAGTAGAAATAGAAAGTAGAGAAGCTGAAACATCAGTTTCATAATTAAAGTAATAGTGTGATAATTTTTTAAGTTTTATGCTATCCTTTTCTTGAATATTGAATTTTACATCTAATTTTTCATCTTCCAAAATATTAATATCTCTTGGATATTCTCTAGCAAATATTTCATATACATGGGGATATTTGAATTTCATTAATGTAAGATGAAAAAAATCATTTATATCAACTCTCTTATGCAATGGAGTATAGTCCAAGCAAAAAATATTTACAAAACGAATAATATCTCTTGGTGTTTGAATGAATTCTTTCCATATAGCTGATTCAGTGATTACATTTTTTACTTTATTTTCATCCGATTCATTCAAAATATTTAAAGTTTTAAACTTATCTAATAAAGATTTAATAAGCATTTCTTCTAAGACATCTTCTTCATATTCAGGCAAAGTAATTTCTACTTGAAAGATTTTTTCTAAAAAAGTTTCAGCTTGGTATGGGTTCAAGTCTTTAAGAGCTTCATTTACATAATTTTTATCATAAGCAGCCACGTAAACAAAATGTGGAAAAGCAGCAGTATTACGAATTATCCTAATTACTTCTACAATTTCTTGTTTATCCAATCTATCTATATCATCAATAAAAACAATGATTTTCTTTCCAATAGTATTAATTGAATTCTTGATATCTTCAAATTGAGCTTCGTTTGAAGTATCCGAAACAAATACTTTTAAGATTTGAGCATATACATCTTCTATACTGACTACTTTTTGAACATAATCATCTAATTGATATTTCATACGCATATCATAAGGCGTTAAAGCCTCTTTTAGTACATCAAAAAAATCTTTAGTCAATGCGCTAGGAGTAGTACTATACCAAGGATTAAAGGTAATTATTATGAGGTCTTCCTCTTTCGCTAGTATAGTTTCAATTTGTTTCATAAACGAAGACTTACCACTTCCCCATTTTCCGACAATCCCTATAGCAAGTGAATTTTTATCATTTTGGGCATTTTTAATGTTTTCTGCAACGCTTTTTGCGTAATCAGTTCTCTTTAGTTGGTCTTCTTCTGTTACAACATCAGGAATAAAGCCTTCTATTTTAGGGATAGAAGACTTTTTATCTTCTTTCCAAAATTGAGTAATTTTTTCATAAAATTTATTTGCTTTATTGTAAAGTGATTTTCTTTGTTTTAATGGTAGAAAAGGAATAAAAGCTATATTAAAAACGCCCCAAATAATTATATCTGTATATTTAATACACCTATTTTGAGGATATAACACCCAAGAGTATTTAAGAGTAAAATCAACAAAGTGAAACCTATATAAAAAATAAATAATAATTAGTATTAAGTACAAAAGTGATTCAAAAGAGTGAATTATAACTTGTTTATAGGATTTAAAGAAGTAATAAATATAAATACGAAGCATTATCACAAATAATAGAATATCTACTGCTACAAGATAAAAAAAAGATATTCCTTTTTTTAAATCTTCTCCTAAATTATTAAATAAAGGAACTGCAATGTAATCATGTATAAGACACTCAAACAAAGTATTAAATATTACTACAAATATTATTAAACAAAATAATAAAATTAGTTGATATCGTTTAATACGGGTAAATTTTTTAAATAAAATTTTTATCATTATATGAAGATTGAGTGTTTGGAACTACAAATATAATTATTTTTTACATACTAATCCATATTCCCCAAGTTCCCGTAAGTGTTTCTGTGTAGCAGCGTACTTACGGGCGTAAATAAGTCGCAGTCGGGAGACTGCGATTTATTTACGCAAAGTCCGTTTCATTTATTTAGCCGCCCCATGTTTCTTTAAATTTTTTCTTTCTCAAAAATATCGCTGCTGTAAGTCTTTTTCGGGTATGCAAAAAGACTTAAAACAACGGCGGGGATTTTATTTTTCACAAATAGTAATAAACCCTTGAAAAGGCACTAAAAAGGATACCCAATCCCAATATTCAACACCATATTGTCTTTGCGCCAACTGCGGCTGCCAAAATCGATTTGATTAATTACCCATTCTGAACCCCGTGGCAACCAAGGTTTGCGGATAGGAATACCCATATCTAAGCGGATAATTAAGACATTGATATCTAATCGAACGCCGATACCGCCATCAACTGCTATATCTTTTAGAAACTGAGGCGTGAGGCGTGCTTCTTCCCCAAATATCAAGCTGTTTTTTGACCAAATATTGCCTGCATCCATAAACACAGCCCCCCGCAATTTGCTAAAAAGGGGGAAACGCAATTCTGTTTGCATTTCTAATTTATAGTCCCCCCCTATTTGTGGATAGGCAATTTGTTGCTCGGGTGTCGTTAAAACACGACCCGGGCCTAACTGACGAGGCACAAAACCCCGTAAACTATTGCTCCCACCAATGACAAACTGACGGGTAAATGGCAAATAAGAAGAATTGCCGTAGGGAAGACCGATACCAATGTCTAAGCGATTACACCAATACATATCGGTGGCTAATTTCCTGGAATAACGCAGTTCTACATCCGATTTGACGTATTGCGCAAAATAAGCACCCGCTACTTTTTTGCTAAATGCTTGTTTAGGTTTTAGGGCAAGTCCTGCGATATTCCCCGCTATATCTATAAGACCATTAAAGAAAAAAATGTTTTTTTCACGCGGATTATTGGTGTTAAAGCTATAATTATAGGTCGTTCCAGCAATAAGTTCAGGCAATATGGCATAAGACAAAACAGGGAATTTATTTATTTTTTCTAAATATGCGGGCGAAAAACGAGTAGCATTATTGTAGGTGATACTGATGGGAGTGAGGGTATGTTCTTTTTTAGCACTTTCTTTCCAATTCAAATCATATTGCCCTCTTATGAAGTTTTTGGTGTATAATTGTTGCCGTCTAATCCATTCGTAGCCAATCAGAAATTTGGTTACGGGCAAAAAATAGCTACTTTCTTTCAGTCTAAAAGGGGTAACAAAACGGGGTACAGTGAGCGACAATTCCGAACCCACTCTGAAATTATTATTGGTGCGCAAGGTATCTACTGAGGAGGTTTCTATTGCCCCATATACTTTTACGCCCAGTTGTTCAGCTCCCTTCAGTAAATTACGATTTTTCCAATTGATATTGATTTGTCCGCCGTTAAAAGAATTGGATTTTGTAAAACCCGCTACTTCAGCATTAAAATTTTTCTTTTTTAAAGGGGTCAAATAGTAATAAACATTGATTCTTCTTGAAGTGAGCGTAGTCGAACTTTTAGCCCCTAAAGAATCGCTTGTAGATTCATATCTGCTTTTGACAAATTTGAATTGCCCCATATTGATGTATCTATTTAAGGTGTTGTTGTGTTCATTCAAATCATACAATGAACCCACTCGATAAGTCAAGGGGCGCACCAATGTTTTAGCTTTATATCGATTAAGGGTGTCTCTAATAAAATACCCTTCGTAATTGGTTAGATGCAGTTTTGATGTATCGGGCGGTGGGAATAACAAAGAATAATTAGGAAAAATAGTAACAGCGTTAATTGTTTGTGGATAACGTGCATTTTCGGGCGTTTCGGTTTTAATCGCATAAAAGACATTGATTGTATGTTTATGATTGGTCGTGTCCACATATGCTTTTATAAAATCAGGATTAAAAAAATAAAAGCCCTGTTTTTTCAATGCTAAATCAATCCGATTACGCTCCGCTTTTATGCTTTCTATATCAAATTGGTCACCTTGTTTCACATAAGTCTCACGATTGCTTATTTTTGAAATATGCTGCGACAATTCGCTCGAATCCAAGACCCATTGAATTGTGTCAAAGACATAAGGTCGGGTAACTTTCGCTTCATACATAGCAGTTAATTTATAGCCTTGTGTATCCGTTTTGGCTAAAATTCTTGATTTGAAATACCCTTTATTTTCTAAATAGGCTTGCAGATTTGTTTCATTGGCTGTTAAATCAAGGCGTGTGCTCAAAACAGGGGCTTCGCCGAACTGATTGCGTAACCAATATCTAAAACCCGATTGTTTTTTAGGCTCACCAATTGCGTACCACGCAGCCACTTTATACGGAAAACCCAATATCATTTTATTTTTGCGTGGTGCGGCAATTTTCTTTAATATTTTAGCAATTGATTTGGGTTTTCCTTTAAAATCTTCTATTTTTTCTACTTTTACTTTTGCCCCATTGTACAAGAGCGTTCCCTCGGGTAAATGCTTTTTTATTTGACAAGCCGTAATAAAAATAAGGCTGAATACATATAAAATGAGTCTGCTTGTTTTCATTTTGCTTTATTTTTTTTAGTGAGTTCTTGCAATTTATCGTAGTCAACCGTGAAATTAAAGGAAACGCCAGTTTCAATAAAATAACCGTCTAACAAGGCTTCATACTGGTTTTTTCGGTAAGCCTTCAGCATAAATCTCCCGTCTTTTGATAATTTATAAGTGGTATTGACATCAGGAATAAATTGCGTGTTTGTGTTATTGTTATTTGACGTTGGATTTGTGCCATCTACCGTAAAACTTTTACCGACACTGATATTCAATCTATCGTCTAAGAAATTTTTACCCAAAGCAACATTCAAATCTGTGCGTTGTGCATTCGGGTTGTCTGCCACATTCTTTAGATTAATATCTACATCTACGCCTTTAATCAAATCATTGGCAAGTTGATTGATTGCGCCATTTAAAAAACTACTGACACTTTCATTGCTCAATAATTTATTGGCAGTGCCGTTGCTCGCAAAAAAATCACTACTTTGCTCGCCAATAAACCTATTCAAAATCAAAATGGCAAATACTTGTTTATTCATAGAAGATGGGTCAGCCCGCAATTGTTCCAATTTATTATTAATCGTGATTGCCATTTCAGTCGTAACACCTTCTCCTTTTTCAGGTAAAATAATATCAAACGCAATTTCAGGCTTGCCAATTTTACCCTTTACTTTTAATAAAACCCGAAAAGGCGTTTTGCGCTTATAAATATCATTACTTACTGCTGTTTCGCCACCAATTTCGTTTTTAATTAAATCAATCGCAGGCGTTTTAACATCATAAGCTGCGGTAATATCCACATCTGCTTCCATCGGGTCCCCACTTAACGTAATAACGCTGCCTTCAAGCAAATTAAATTTTCGCTTAATAAATTGATAATTCAATTCATACAGCCCTTTACTTAAATTGTATGTGCCTACCAGATTAATGCTGCCATTTGGATTAAGCCCTGCATTAATGCGGGCGGTGCCTTGTACTTGTAATTCATCGCCTGAAATAGGGTCAATAATGACAATAAATTTTGCCTCTTTTTCAACTTCCAGATTTAAGTTAAAATTCAAGTTGCCTATTTTTTTACCGTCTTGTTGGGCAGTCAAAGAATCTTTCAACACTATGTTATCCAGCAAGTTATCAATACTGTTCCTATCTATAAATTCAATTACCCCTTCTCTTTCTTTGGCAGAAGGCGGGGCAACTTGACGCATAAATGTTACATCTGTACCATTTTTAATAACTAAATTGCCCGTTATATTTGGTGCAAGAACATTCCCTGTTACTTGTGCATCCATATCCATAAAAGCAGTGCCATAAATCATATTATTATCAACAGCCTTGTTGTTTAAAACGTGAAAACCTTTAGTCTGAATCCCTAAATCGGTCGTAAAATCGTATGTTTTTGTTTGTGATAATGAGCCGTCAATTGACAGCGTATGATTAACATCGTCTTGTATCGTGAATTTATTGAAAAATACGGAGGGATAGTCTAATCGCATTTTTTGATTATCTATTTTAATAAAAGTGCCATATTCTGCCGCCGTTGTCTGTGCGTCATGAAATACAATCTCCCCATCCCAAATAGGGTTTGTCGGCTCGCCTGTTATCTTGATCTCGCCTGTTAGCGTACCCGAGCTATTCTTTATATTTTTCTGAGAAAATGATTCTATTGTGGTCATTGTCAATGGATTTAATTGAATATTTGCATCAATTGTATTATCGGCATATACCCCTTTTAGATTGACTTCATTGCCATTGCCAAATAATTTACCCGCTACATTAACCGTCCCTTTTTCACTTTGTGCTTGCACATCCAAATTGCCAATACTTGTATGTTGAAAAGTAATCGTGTCTATCGTTATGTGTCCATCTATTGTAGGAATCTTGTTTTTTAAATCGCTTACTTTTAGATTTACATTCAATAAACCCTCTATTGATAAGGTATTTTCGTCTAATAAAGCTGAAATCGTGTTCAATTGAAAATTAGCAATATTCACCAATAAAGGACTGCTAACCAATGCTGTTTCATTATTGATTTTTATTTTCTGTTGTGCATCGCTGATAACAAAATTTTGGACATTAAATCCTTCAGGATTAGTTTTTACTTGGTTGCTGTCATTTACAAGCCACTTTATTTTATTCAGTAATAAATCTTTTCCCAAAGAAATATCATAACTTTTTTCATTATTAGCTACAGCAAATACGGTCAAAGCATATTGGTCTTTTTTATTGATGTCGTGCGTTAAAATAGTAGCACTCACTTGATTTTTAGAAAAACCACCCTTAATATGTGCATCATACAATAAAAAACGACTCGCTTTAAGTGTATCGGTTATAATATTGACCAACAAAGAATCATTTCTACCTAAAATAGTCCCGTATGTCGGTGCTACATGCAAGGAACCCGTTGTTAAAGACGGCACATTGAGTTTAACATTCACTACACTATCCCTATTAGCGGTCGTAATGTTTCCGTTTATTTCGATAGGCTTATCAAATTTCAAGTCCTTCACAAAAGCATTGTATGCGGCATTGGGTTTTATCAGAATAGCGGCATTAATCGCTCCTTCAGTAGGTTGAGCTTTTTGAACAGCAAGACCTGACAGGTTTTGCGCAATTTTATTATCATTTGTCATATCTGCAACCATCGCAGGCGGTACAAATTGATTGATTATTTGTTGTACAAAAGCCCCCATTTGATTATAATAAACGGTGCTGTTTACTTGTGCTTCTACAAAAGGTGATACAACTTCTACAAATGTCGTATCATTTTTAACAAAAGCTAAAACACGAGTGCTATCTAATAAGATTTTCTGTACTCCATAGATAATGACGCTGCTATCTATTAAAATAAGGGCATTTAGATTTTGTGGGGAGGTGTTTTCTACTTTTAGCCTTGTAAAAGCCCTGACAATTAAGCTGTCTTTTGTAAGTCCCAAGGCCAATAAATCGGCTTTAGAGATATTAACAACCGCATTTGCTGAGGGGTATTCGCTTTGTATATTGGCTGTACCATCAAATAGGATTTTTATCAACGCATCATCAATAGAAGCTGTACCATTCAGAATGCCACTATTCAGATTAAGGTCGGTTTTGATAGTATTAATCACGTTTTGAATGTATCTAAAGGACTCAATGTCGGCTAATACACACATATTATTAGTTTTCACATCAAAACCGCCGCTTCCTTTAACCTTAATTTCACCATTTAACAACCCAAATAAAGAGTCACGTCCCACCCATTTACCTGTTTCTAAATTGTTAGCATTTAATATCACATCATACACCATTTCATTAGGATTTTGGAAACCTTTCAAATCGGCTTTTATATCAGCGATGCCAAAAGCAGAATTGAGGGTAATAGCTGTATTTACATTTTGCAAATCGCCCTTAATCAAGCCATTTAGGTTTAAAGGGTTATTAATTGTTTTGAAGCAGAAATATCTTTCACATTCAAATTGTAAGCTAATTTTTTGGTATCCGTTGGATTAGAAACTTCGCCTGTTAAATCAATGCTTAAATCCTTGTTTTTAAGGGAATTAGCAACAAAAGTGGGGATGTATATTTTATTAAGCGTGCCTTTGACGTGCGCATCAATAGCTAAATTGCCCAATACATCCATTTCACCCCTTACTAAACCTATCTTTTTCTCATCTCCAATCCAGTTATCTATTTCTAAATTATTAGACTTTAAAGCCACATCAAACACCATTTTTTTAGGGGTTTGAAAATTTTTCAAATCGGCTTTAATATCAGCATTGCCAAAATCAGAATTGAGGGTAATATCTGTATTTACATTTTGCAAATCGCCCTTAATCAAGCCATTTAGATTTAAGCGATTGGGTAAATTTAAGGGTTCTGTATTTTTAGGAATAAAAAGGGCGATTAATTGTTTTGAAGCAGAAATATCTTTCACATTCAGATTGTAAGATAATTTCTTGGTATCCGTTGGATTAGCCACACCACCCGTTACATCAATGCTTAAATCTTTGTTTCTAAGCGAATTAACGACAAAAGAGGAGATGTGTATTGTATGAACATTCCCTTTGGCGTGCGCATCAATAGATAAATCCCCCAATACATTCAATTGCTTTTTATACGTTCTTGCCAGCGAGTCCGCCAATAGTTCTAAATCTTTTTGGCTAATAAGGGTTTGTGTTAAGGTAATTTCATTATCGGGCAAAGGGAGTTTTTCTTTATTCCCTTTCTTAAACGATTGCGGATAAATCACGGCTGTTGCCGCAATTTTGGAATAGGGCGTTTCTACATAAAAATCCTTGATATTCACATTGCTACTATCCACATTGACCACTCCGCTGAGTGTATCAATCGCAAAACCGCTTTTATCCTTAAAGCCAAAAGATTTTATATTTGTTTTTATATTGCCATTATCAAATTTGGTATTAGATGCCACTAATTTCAACGCTTTTATATCTAAATGATAATAATCCAACCCTGCCTGTTTTTTGGGTTGAGAGATATTATCATAAATAAGCGAATTGTTTTGTAATGCGATATCTTTAATAACGATACCCAAAGTAGTGTTATTATTAGCTATAGCAGTCAATGTATCCGCTACGACTTTGACTACTTCATTTTCTGTTTTATGTTGGAAAATAAAAGCACTGTTATTCAACACAATTGAACTTGTGGTATAGGTATTTAATTGGCTCGTGTTATTCAAACCCAAAATATACAAATACTGTATATAATTATCTGTCAACAAATAATCGGGTTTATTTTCAAAATAAATATGACTGTTTTGGATAAGCGTTTTATTGATAGTAAAAAGCGGATTAGGTGATTTGCCATCAGCTATTTTTTGTATTTTGGTGATTACATACCTAAAATCTAAGCCTTCAACCCTAAAATCATTGATGTCTATATGCCAATCTTTGAAATTAATGCCGTCCACATTCAGATGAAACTTTTGTACGTTTACCTCCATGAAATTGCCTAAATAAGCATCTTTTTGTATAAAATGTGTATGCGTGATGTCTATTTCTTTAATTTTAATATTCAACACTTGGGTCGTATCCTGTTCTTTTACTACTGTTTTTTTTGAGGTAAAAGCGTCTAATATAAATTGATAATTATAAATACTGTCTGTTTCTTCGTTATAGAGATTGACATAAAATTGATCCATAACCAGTTTATTGATAACATATTTAGATTGGATAAGGGCAAACATATCAATATCAACCTTCAGGTGTTTACCCAATAAAAGTGTGTCGTTAGCATTATCTAGCATGAATAAACCGTCTATTTCTATCCACTTAGGAAAACTGAAATCAACCTGACCCATTGCAAAAGTAGCGTTTGTTTTACGTTGAATATAAGCTTGTACTTTGTCTCTTATCAGATTTTTTGCCCAATGTGTTTGCAAGGACAAAGCAATAACAAGGAGTAAAGCTATTATACTAAACAAAGAATAAGCTGTTACTTTTAAAAGTTTTTTCATATTAATAAAGGCGCATCATGGATTTATAGAAATGAGAATTAAGTAAAGATAAATTAACTGACACAAGAGAGCAAAAGTAGCGGGTTTAGCTATGGAAAGTGTTACACAATTACAGAGAAGAATTGTATCATTCCTACTTTGTTATTTTTTAAAATCAAGAAGGTGTCCCTATCTTGCTAGGCTATATTTCGACTAAGTTCAATAACCGTCGCCCTACCAACATAGGGGTAAACTTGCCCAACTGCAACCATTCTTCTTCAAATAAAATATTGCATTGATTACTTCTTTCAACGATACTGAGGGGCGAACTCCCAATATTTCATTGCTTTTACTTCTAGGAAGCACCAATTGCACCAAACCCTTAGCAATTACCTCTTTTTTAAGGTAGTCTTGCCCTTTTAGTACATAATAATAAATACCTACGGCTGCGTCATTTCCATCCGTTTTTCCATCCCATTTTTGATTGGGGTCTTGGCTAAAGAAGACCATTTTGCCCCATCTGTCAAATTTTTTGAAATATAGGCTTTGTCGGGCGTTGAATTTGGTTTCAAAATGGTCGTGAATACCGTCTCCATTTGGGGTGAAGGTATTGGGGATGAAAGGCTGGCTTTCTTTTAATGTCATGATTTTTCTTATCGAACCTCTGCAGCCTATGTCATTGGTAATCATAAAAGTAACGGCATAGTTTTCTGCATTAGGAACAGAAGAAAAATAAATGGATAAAGTTTTGCGAAGTATTTTGTGCGAAAAACAAGGCGGATTTTGTAGCGCAATGCAGTGTATT
>WBZP01006409.1_pt1 | contig 11647 bp, 13 predicted proteins | sample 5204301 | NCBI WGS metagenome assembly WBZP01 (sample SAMN12412401, study PRJNA552823) | activated sludge metagenome | isolation source: activated sludge from nitrification reactor of wastewater treatment plant... | place: USA: Pennsylvania | collected 2017
TCCGCCCTTCTTCAGGCGTTCTGCTGCCTCCTTCTTGAAGGCTTCATAATCGAACTTTTTCTTTTCCATTTGTGTAGTTTAAAGTTAGTGTTTTCTTTAAACTGACACACTTTATGAAACACTCTCTTAGTGAATCGTGAGTTGGTGAATTGCGAATGGTGTGCTTGTCTGCTTCCAAATTTTTTGGCTCATTCAAAATTAGGTTTATTTTTTATATTAGACTAATTTCAAATGGTCGAGATTTGGGGATGCCGACACAAGTTAACATTAAGACTAATTTATTTTTAAAGCAGCTTACACTACTTCTGAACTCAACGTCTTTAAAAGAATTATTCAGTCCTTAATTCAATTTCTTTCAAAAAACTTAACACTTCCAGGTTCTCATTCATTTTTAAATAAAATAACTGATCAACTGGGCTTTGAAGTGACCCCAAACCCATCACTATGTAGTAGTTCTTCGAAAATCCAAACATTTCATAAAACCCTATACCTACCGTATATTTCTGATAAGGCACAAAATTATTTAAATTATAAAATGGCTTCAATATGAAGGTATCCGGTAACTCCTTTTTACTGTAAAAGTGGGAAATCTGATCTTTCTTAATATCCCTCGGTATAAATCCTTTGTTAATAAACTCATTATTTTGGAATAATCGCTGATATGGAAAATTCCACACTCTATAGTAGGAAACAAACTCTATAGAATCAACTGGGCCAATGTGCTTTCCCATACCATCTATCAATAGTTCTAAGCTATCCCAATTCTGTATGGTAAACTCAACTGCAGCCTTATAGAATGCAACTTCATTTATAGGTTTCTGCGCAGGTGTTTCATCAGAAAATCCCAGCAGAAAAACAAAATATAAAATAAAACTTTTCCTTTGAAGAAACTTCGTTTTTTCAGTTCTCATTCTTTTCAATAGTTATTAAATCATGGAACAAGCTGCTGCAATCATGGCGTTATTACTTCGCCTTTATAATTATAAAATCGAACTACTTCCCATTTCGTACCAGGATTTTCAATCTGCTTTAAAACGAATCCATCTTTAAAATATTCAATATAATTTAACATTCCATCCCAATAAGTATATCTTGGACCCACTTCAATCAAACCTTCACGGGCCAATGGAGATTTAATATACGCACTTAGCGAATCATTGAAATTTATAAAATAAATCGACTTAAAGCAGGATACAACTTTTTTTTCCTTTCCCACTTGCCAGTGCAATTTTAACTTCTTTCTTTTTCTTAAGTTAATGTGCACTATGCTATCTTTAAAAAAAGGAGAGTTAATGATCATAACATCATTTTTGGTACGACAATAACCACCTTTGACCTCACCTTTTACATTTAACGGAGCATTAAATATAATGGTTGGAGATTCAAAAACAACCCAATCTCTTTTTTTATCCTGATCTGACCCTAATGTAAGAGATGCGGATCCATAAAACTCCGTTGAAAAACTATGATACATACCAATACTTGAATACTCCATTAATTTTCCATCGTCGTACCTGTATAAAATAGTATCATTCATTATCGAAAAAACTTCCTTAAACTCTCCATCGCATAAAGAATCTGAACCATTAAAATAATACAAACTATCTTGCTTATTAAAATAGCATGGATTCTGTGCAAGTGCATTACGAAGGCACCCTGCAAGGATATACAATAGGATTATTGGCAGCTTTTTCATTTGTCCGGTTCAAAGTCTGAGCCTAATATAGGATTACCTGCGGGATTGACTGGTGGTGCGTCTGACCCTGGAATTAAATTTCTTTGAGTCGGATCCTGAGGCACAGCACTCTTACTTGGATCGACAGGAAGTAAAGGAGTTGACCCTGATTGATAAGTATCATTTCCTGTTCTAGGGTCTCCAAGAAAATAAAACAAATTTTTAGTAGTATTATCAGAACGCAACAATCGATTACTGGCATCATAGTACTCCTGCTTTTGTGTGACATTGTCTACTCCAACAGGACCGTTTCTGATTGGAAATTGCATCGAAGTCGCTACTCCAACACTTACAGTTCCGGTTCTTAAATTAACGATGTTGATGTTTCTTGGCACTGGCAAATTATAGTTTATTGGCTGACCATTTGGCAATCGTCGTGTAATACTAGCTTGCTCAACATTTGATCCAAAGGCGTTATTTCCAGTAGCATAAGAACCGAGCCTTGTACCTACGTATCTCGGAGCGGATGGTACTCCTGTTGGACCTAATGTCACTACCTGCTCATGAACAATTTGAACATCCAATGTACCATTTCCGTCTTGATCCATACCGGTAGCACTAACTATTTTAACCACAGTTCCTATAACTGTACCACTAGCTGAAGTAACGGTGGTTCTTAAAAACTCTTCCTTTCCATCCAAATCACTTGCCCAAATAGGCTTGTTCCCTGCAAATTGGTATGGAGTATACCACGGGTAATCCTTTGCTAGCGGATCAATACTCAAGAACCTACCAAGCCTTGTATCATAAACGCGCATTCCATAATTCTGGTGATTCCCTTCTCCTTTGAGTTCATTATCATTTTCCTTCCCATTAAACCCAAACCTATACTCCCCCGTACTGATCGTTCTGTCGGGTTTCAGCATACCGAAGGCATAATAATCCTGCACAGTGCTGATTCGTGGCTGGGTGTATTGCCAGTTACCCATTCCTACGGTATCAACATAGTCCACTTCACCGGTGATGGTGGCGAGAACGTTGCGTGGCGTTGCTGGCATCATATCATCAAATGTAATGATCATCTTTAAATTTTACAACCCGAGACGCCGGCGAACTCATCCGCCTCTGCCGTGAAAAACTGCGCAGCACCGAGAAAGAAGTGGAAGGGCTGTTGGGGGAGATGGAAGAGTGAGGAAATTGGTGAATTGGTGGGTTGGTGAATTGGTGGGTTGGTGAATTGGTAAATTGGCAAGTTGGCAAATCCCCCCCATTATAGAATTGGCAAATTACCGAAGGCCCCGAGTGAGGAACGCGTCATAGAGTGTGTTTCCGGGTTTCTTAGTTTTCACATTACTTTGCGCTCTCTGCGAGAAACTACTGACGGAAACGCGGATAAAGCGGATTGGGCGGTTCCGCACGAAATGTGCGGAATGCACGGATTTGCATGCGGTAGAAAATTCCAGTTAGCGGACGTACTCCGGGGATTAATTGGCAAATTGACGATGGCCTCGACTTGTGCAGTGCAACGCCTCTGCAACCTGCCTCGATGGGCAAATGAGAATAGTGGTGTCCCGTTACTGCGCTTTTCACTCAATCACACTAATAATTCTTTTTAAAACATCGTGCGTACGCTGATTTTCGATTTTTACTACGATCAGTTGTCCTTTGTACGGACGCACATTCAGTAGTGAGCCTTCGTTTTGCAAAAGATGCATGTTTACTTGTGATAAAAGTTTACCATTTAATGCGAGCACAGAAACGAGGTATTCTCCATCGTTTGCTTTTATCATCACCTGATCGCTGGCAGGATTAGGAGAAATCGTTGCAGCGATATTGTTCGGATTGTCCTGCAAACCGGTCAGAGAAACACCATGACAACCGGATGTGTCAGAGCAAACGCCTTTGGTAACAACAACCGCATAACTTCCGCTGGCCGTAGGCAGGTAGAAAGTATTGGTAGCACCTGTTATCGCCTGGTTCGTACTGCAGTCAATCCACTGATAGGTGGCAGCGGGCTGAGTGGCGACCAATACATTGCCATTCTTCGTTACAGAAGTATCTACGCAAACACCGGTTAACCGCAAGTAGGGACGATAGGCTGCCGTTTGTGTTGTTGGGCCTGAGCAGGTGTTGGATGAACTACTTTTCAGCAGGATGCGTTCGGTTGAAGCACCATAGCTATAATGACGAACACGACCGGTGGCGCTGCTTGAAGGATTCACTCCCCAGCATACATCAATCAGCAGATTGCTCGTACCATCCCAGAAAAAATGATTGGTAAGCGGAATCATATACCAGGCGGTATCGATGGCCGGTACCAATGGAGAAGCAGCACGAACAACGGTAAGTCCTACACCATCATACACCGCAGTATTCGTATTACTGGTGTTCTTCATTTTGATGGTATAGTTCTGCAGATTGCCTCCAATCTGATCCACCACCCACCATCCGATGCTGTCAATGGTGAAACCAGTTCCGGCGCCGCCCATATTCAGGTCAGTGGCCGGGTACAATAACTGCAGGTGTACAGACTTATCGTTGTAATTGTAGGGAACGGCATCACCTGGTGCTGCACTGGAAGTGGTATGCATACCTCCAAAGGTAGAATTGATTTCAACGATGATCTGGCCTTGAACGGTACAGATACCGAGACCAATGAATACAGTCAGTAAACCTAGGATTTTCATATTCCGGATGATAATAAGAGTGTCAAAATTAGACTTTGAAAATATTGACTACAAGCTATTCCCGGCAATCTCACTATTTTTAGTTGGCGCGAGATAGTCTGGTCCTCCATCCGCTTCTACAATAAAAACGAAGGCGAAATTCCACGAACTGCTTACATGGTTCCGGCCTTCATCTTCGCCACTACCTGATCGCCTGCTTTCAAAATCAGGTATTGCACTTCTACTCCTTTCTCTTTTTTCTTCTCGAGTGTATAGTGGTCGATCTTTTCCATCAGAGCAAGCCAGGCTTGTTCTGCCTGCATGTCTTCACAGGCCATCTTCGTAACAGCCATCATGTGCAGTTTGATGAGATCGTCTTGTGTCGTGTACATGCCATTGCATTGGTTGCAGCCCGACGACCCGCCAAACGTATTAGAAGCTCCTTCAAAAACGAGATCAATCGCCTTCCCTGCCGGCAATCCCTTCGGTGCAGCACCATTGATTTCCGTAAGCTGCCAGCGTACATTTTCGAGAGCGGGATCTTTACCAAATGGTTTTTCTGCCACGGGTTTCTTCGTTTTGCAGGAGCTGCCGGTAAGAACAGCTACCACTATGAGGAGGGAGAGAATGCGCATAGATATGGAGTGAACGTCAAAGTTCGCAAAAAAGTGCATCGGAGTCAATGGTCCTTCATTCTATTTCAAAGAATATGCATGTACCTTTGCGTTTCACATTTCTAAAAACAATATCATGCTCGATCAACTGATCAATCTCGTAAAAGAACACGCCGGCGATGCGATCATCAATAATCCCGCTATCCCGAATGAAAAAAATGACGCTGCCATCTCTGAAACAGCAGGGGGTATCATGAACGCCTTACAGGACCAGATGAAGGGCGGCAGCCTCGAAGCCATCACCGGACTCTTCCAGGGCGGAGGTAACAGCAGTGCAGTTGTAACAAAAATCACTGCGGTAGTACAGGAACAACTGGCAGGGAAATTTAATCTCGACGCCGGACAAGCCGGAAATATCGTGCAACAGATGATTCCAGTGGTGATGAATAAACTCGTGAGTAAAACCAATGATCCGAATGATAACAGTTTCCACATGGATGACGTGCTTTCATCACTCGGTGGTGGAAATGCAGGCGACTTGTTGAATTCAGTGAAAGGATTTTTCGGAAAATAGTCGAAGGTCATCGAGTGACCCTGACAAACAAACATCGTTTGTTTCGTCAGGGTTGTATCGAGATGACCTTTTTTTATTCTTTTACTCCTTTGCCGAAAACAATACCTACGGCTACATAAAAGGTATTGAACTTTGAATCAAACTCCAGCTGAATGTCTGAATCATCGCTGAAAGCTTCTGTAAGTCCGTAGCTGTAGCCGAGTTCTGCAGTAAGAAACCAGATATCTACGCCAACACTCGCATCGAGGTTGAAGGAACCTCCGTTGAAATCATTTTCTTCGAAGTCGATCTTGTCTTCACTATTGTCAACACTAAGGATGAAATCGTAAGAAGGTCCGGCATTGACCAGCAATTTGAGGTTTTTCTGATTGATGATTTTATAACCGACCATCGTACGCAACTTTAACGATGAGCGAATGAGTTTATCTTCGAGTTCATTGCCGGTAAAAATCGAATCACCTTTGAATTTGGTGATGGTAGCATTGCGCGAGAAGAAGATTCCCGGTGTAAACAGAAACTCATGACCAATCCGAACATCGGCACCGGCCATCACACCCAGATCAGCGGTGAAATCAGTTTCAATTGTTTCTGTTGTATTCTTGAAATTGGCCGTACTGCCGGAAAGTTTAAGGAAACTGGCGCCGATTTTCGGATTGAATTGAACCTGGGCCGTCGCCAGCTGCACGCCGGTTAAACAAATCAATGTAAAGAGAAGCTTTTTCATCAGAGAAGGAGATTTATATCCGTAAAAATACAGAACACATTTTAATTTTCATTGATTATATTCTGTTGATATGCAATATTTTAGAAAGCTCTCTTGAAATTGTACCAATCCATACTTTCTTTTACCCCTGGTTAAACAAAACGCCGGAACAATTGTTATAGGATTGTACACTTCTGTTCATGTCACCACAACTCATCAATATCGCTATCGTTCTGACCACCTTCTGCATCATGGAATTCGTGGCCTGGTTTACCCATAAGTACGTGATGCATGGTCTCGGCTGGTATTTCCACAAGGATCATCACCAACCCGAACCCGGCTTCTTCGAAAAGAACGATGCCTTCTTTCTGATCTTCGCTATCCCGAGTATGATCCTGATTTATCTCGGCGTGATGAACGAAATGGATTTTCGTTTTTACATCGGACTCGGAATCGCCATTTATGGATTCGCCTATTTTCTCGTGCACGATATCTTCATCCATCAGCGTTTTAACCTCTTCCGTCGTTCAAACAACATTTATCTCCGCGCCATCCGCAAAGCACACAAAGTACACCACAAACATCTCGGCAAAGAAGAAGGTGAATGTTTTGGAATGCTGATTGTGCCGTTTAAATATTTTCGTGAGGCACTGAAAAATAGTTGACAGTTGTCGGTTGACAGTTGTCGGTTGACAGTTGTCGGTTGACAGTTGTTAGTTGACAGTTGTTGGTTGACAGTTGTTGGTTGACAGTTGTTGGTTGACAGTTGTCGGGTGACAGTTGTTGGTTGACAGTTGTTGGTTGACAGTTGTCGGTTGACAGTTGTTGGTTGACAGTTGTTGGTTGACAGTTGTCGGTTGACAGTTGTTGGTTGACAGTTGTTGGTTGACAGTTTTCGGTTGATAGTTTTCGGTTGACAGTTGTTGGTTGCTACGATTGAAATAAAGAGGTTTCAAATGACATCGGTTTACGCCAGAAAACTAAACGGATACAAACGTTTAAGGGTATTTTGCGTACTTATATTTGTGGCCAAAAATGGCTACAATAAAAAAGTTTTGTGAGATGAATTCCTGGAAACTATCCAGAAAAATTGCGAAAGACATTTATGATCTCATTTCTGAAAATCCCAAGCTTCTTCGTGACTATCCCCTAAAAGATCAGATGAAGCGTTCTTGCGGCTCTATCATGGACAATATTGCAGAGGGTTATGGAAGAGGAAATAGCAAGGAATTTATTACGTTTTTAGGTTATTCCAAAGGCTCATGTACTGAATTAATGTCGCAATTATTCAGAGCGCAGGATGCAGGATATGTAGCGCCAGACTATCGGGTTCAACTCCACGGAAAAATCGATGAAGTACTGGCAATGAATAGTAAACTGATCGAATATCTGAATTCAACAAATATTCGCGGCTCCCGATATACAGCCAGTGAACCAGAATCTATATACAACGGAACTAATCCTGATATACCACCACTGATCCTTTTTTAATCTTCCAATGCGGAAGCATACAAAGGTTGAAACTGAGACATGTACTTTACACTACCTATCGGTATCACCGCTAAATGAAATCCTTTCTTTCAAAAACAGAAAACGGACTTCTTAGTACTATAAATAAAAAGCAACAGTAAACTATAAACTGAAAACAACTGTAAACTGAAAACAACTGTAAACTGACAACAACTGTAAACTGACAACAACTGTAAACTGACAACAACTGTAAACTGATAACTGACAACTGTTAACTATTAACTTCTTTCCCCCCTACTCACCAGATACACCCCAAACATCGTTACCATCATCGCATACACCGCCATGGGTGCAATGGGTTCTTTGAGGAGGAAATGCCCAAGTAAAACCGCGACAATCGGATTGACATAGGCATATACCGATACCTGCTGTGCCGGGAGATAACGCATGGCATATACGAAAAAACTGTAGCCGAGTATGGATCCGGCAAATACCAGATAGGCCATCGCCCACCAGCCGTTTATGTGCATCGTATTTAAAGCGGGGCCTTCGTTTTGCCAGAGACCGATAAGAGTGGTGATGGTTCCGGATAAGAGCATCTGCCAGGCACCTGTAACCGCGGAGTTCATCTGCACCGGAAATTTTTTCATGTGAATGCTGCCAATAGCACCGTTTACCAAACCCCAAACAAGGAGAATGAGTCCAAGGTAGTTGACATGATCACCGATTTCCTGCAGATGGTCGTGGAAGATCATCCATTGTCCGATCATGCCGACGAATATGCCGGAGAGGGTGAGCCATCCTGTTTTTTCCTGCGGATTCCAGATGCGGGTAACAATAACGATCCACAATGGAAAAGCGGCATTCACCAGCGCTGCGAGGCCACTGGTAACACTGCGTTCGGCCAATACCAGAAAGAGATTACCACCGGTGAAGATGAAGAGTCCGGCGACAAGGATGCGGATGAACTCGCGTTTCTTCGGCAAGATATCAATGTTCATCAATCTGGCTACGATGAGAATCAGCGCACCGGCAATGATGAACCTTAATCCCGAAAACAGAAACGGTGGAAAGCCGGCCTCCACCCCGATCTTAATACCGAGGTAGGTAGTGCCCCAGAGGAAACAAAGGGCGACCAGCGCGAGATAAGGTCCTGTTTTCGACATCTAACGGTGATGAATATCCGCCATCAGGCAGCACTGAGCCGTTCGTCGCTCTGACGTTTTACAATGACACCGGAAGTATATCTGGCGGCAGCATAGCCGATCACAAAGACGACCAATGCTACAACCAAAAAGTCCATCGGTCGCATAGCCACGGGATACGCTTCGGTGAGAAAGCCTTCTCCGCCGCCGATCTTAATCACTCCAAACGTCTGTTGTATACCACAAACGATTGCACCCAGCACCATGCCGGCAAACGCCCCGCCTACTGAAATCAACAAGCCTTCCAGAAGGAATATTTTTTTCGCGAGTTGCAGATCGGCACCAAGGGTATAGAGGGTCTGCAGATCATCGCGTTTATCGAGAATGAGCATGGTGAGTGTTCCGAAGAGATTAAACGCCGCAATGAGCAGGATAAAACCAAGAATAGCATACACCGCCACTTTTTCAGAGAGGATGATACGATACAGAAACTCGTGCTGCTGCAGCCGGTCTTTCACCTGAAAACGGTTCCCGAGTTTTTCGGATAGCCGGGCCGTGAGTGCCTGGGCATCTTCCGGATTTTTTGCTTTGATCTCCAGCGCCGACACTGCCGTTTCCTCTCCTGTCAGCCGCCGCATGAACCGGAGGGGGACAATCACATATTTCCCGTCAAACTCCTGCTGCACGCCAAAGATACCTCCGGTATTGATGCTCTCCTGCGAGAAAGCTTCAGAAGGATCCAGGAGGGCATACGAAGGATCAATGCCTTTGCGGGGCATGTACACGGTAACATGATGCAGGGGATCATTGGGACGCAGTCCGAGCGAATAGGCAATCTGCGCACCGGCCAGCATATAGTCGGCATTACCCTGCTGGAGCAGCGCTTCACCGTCGATGACTTTTTCGCGCAGGTCGCTGGTTTTGAAAAACGACTCACTCACCCCTTTCACCGTCACCACATACTGGCGATCCATATAGCGGAGCAGAGCATTGTCTTCCAGCACGAGGGTGGTTTCGGAGATACCTTTCTCCGCCGCCAACTCACGCTGAAGGCTATCCGAAAACTGAAACGTTTTGCCTTCGGCAGCGGTAATGCGGATATCGGGGTCGAAGGAATTGTAGAGCGACATCACCAGATCGCCGAAGCCATTGAAGACCGAGAGTACCACAATCAGCCCGAATGTACCCACTGCCACACCCGTTACACTCACCCAGCTGATCACATTGATCAGGTGGTGCGATTTCTTCGCGAAAAGATAGCGGCGGGCGATGGTCCAGGCCAGCTTCATGGGAAATTATTTCCAGGCTTTCACGATCAGTCCGGTGCCGGTAGGATGCTTCATCGATACATCCATCCAGTTCAGCGCCCAGGAGACCGGATACGCGATGATGTAATAAAACGGAAGAATAATGAAGAAGAGTTTGGTAGCTCCGAGCATGAGGATCGGGTATTTCATCGAGAGTCTCCACGAAATTTTTCCGGGTGCTCCGTACTGATAGCGTGCCTCCACCTTGGTAAATCCTGCTGAGCGCAGCTTATCTTCAATCTCCTTAATGTTATAACCGTCGCGTACGTGTTCCTCGATAAACGATGATTCTTCATCGCCATGCACATCGGAACCGCCCTGATCGCTCGGTGTAGAGATGAGCAGCATGCCACCCGGTTTCAGCGAAGCATGAATGTTTTTGAATACCTGCACATCTTCCAGAATATGTTCCATCACATCCACCGAAATCGCGAGATCGTACTTGCCGGGATCGGTAAAAATGGTAAGGTCGCCCACCACGAACTTCACGCGGTCACCGGCGCCTATGTTCTTAAAAAACTGATTGCAATCCGCTACCTGCTCCTCTTTCACGTCCACCGCCAGAATCTGCGACTGCGGCAACCGCTGACTCAGCCAGAACGAATGCTGACCATAACCCGCACCCGCATCGAGGATCTGCGCGTTCTTCGGCCCTTGTTTTATCCACGTTTTCAACTCCTTATGCACATGCCAGGCACGCAGCAGAAGAAGATCAAGCAGACGGTAGAAGAGCTTTCGCAGGAAGGGCGACTTATTGAAAACATTGCCCAGACTACGTTTAATCGGATCGTATTGCATAGCCTGCGAAGGTAGTAAAAAGGGCATATCCCCGTCGCAAAGGCCTCTGAAATGCATATCTTTGCGGGATGGATTCCGTACGTCAGCAGAAATACGCCAAACTCATTCAGAAAGAACTGGGCGACCTCTTCCAGAAAGAAGGCCGTAACTGGTACGGGCCGCATTTTGTGACCATTACCGGCGCCAAGGTGACACCTGATCTAGGACTGGCCCGCGTGTATCTCAGCGTTTTCAAAGCACCCAAGCCCAACGAAATCCTCAAAGCCCTGAAGAAACACCATGCCGAAATCCGCTTAGCCTTAGGCAAACGCATCGGCAAGCAGGCACGCATCGTTCCCGAACTCGAATTTTTCATTGACGATAGTCTCGACTATGTAGAGAAGATGGAAGGTGTGTTTAAGAATTTACATATTCCACCGGCGGAAGAATAAAATGCGCCTGGTGGGCTGTTTGAAGTTTAAGGTTTGAGGTTTAAGGTTTAAAGTTGATTTTAAAAGTTTAGGTTGTGCTGGGATGGGGGGTGAAATTTTTCCGGTTCGGCGTGTGAAGAAAATATAATATAAGTTAACACTACTGTCCGATAAAAGTAGAGAATTTCAAGATTTGGAAAATTCCTGAGAGCGTGGATCTTATTATTTCATAGTTAAACGAGAAAGTAAGCCTATCCACTTAAAAAATTGAGGGAAGTCTGACTG
>WBZP01000544.1_pt2 | contig 11645 bp, 12 predicted proteins | sample 5204301 | NCBI WGS metagenome assembly WBZP01 (sample SAMN12412401, study PRJNA552823) | activated sludge metagenome | isolation source: activated sludge from nitrification reactor of wastewater treatment plant... | place: USA: Pennsylvania | collected 2017
GCAGCACTCGCGCCACGTTCAGATAATCCTGCGGAATCGCCTGCACCCCGGCGGCGGTATTGACGATCACCGGCCAGATGCTGGTAATGAAGATCACGAAGATGGCTGACGGATCTTTGGATTGAAACACCAGCAGGCCGATAGGCAGCCAGGCCAGCGGGCTAACCGGGCGCAAAATCTGCACCAGCGGATAGCAGGCTTGATAAAAAGCGCGGCTGGCGCCCATCAGAAAGCCGACGGGAATCCCCACGATAACCGCCAGCACGAAACCGGCCATGACCCGACCCAGCGAATACAACACCTGCCAGCCGATGCCCATGTCATTCGGGCCAGTGACGTAGAACGGATTGCTGAAAATCTCCACCGCTCGCGCCCAGGTCGCAGCGGGGGTGGGAATATCGCTGGTGATTTTGGCGTTGACGAAAGCCCAGATCGCTAACACCAGCAGGAACACCAGCGTCGGCAACACAATCGCCCGGATGATCGCAGCGGCGCGGAGTCTGGCTTTCGACACCGGCGGAAAGTTGTAGGCCGGGGATGTGGGCGGTTGCCGCTCGGCGTTGGCCGCCGCCCGAACCGGCGGGTGGACTTCAACGACCGGCGCCGTTTCGGCAACAACCGGCGGCGTGATAGACAGGGCAATGACGTTGCTCATCTCGGTTTCCTCTCCCATTCAGGCATTGGCCTTTAACAGCACATCCGGCGCGACTTTCAGGTTTTTCACCGCAAAGCCGGTGACGTACTCGCCCAGTTTTTTGGGATCAAACTGCCCGCCATCGAAAAAGCGATCCGGCCCCATTGCTATCGGGGTGGTCGCTTCGTTAAGGGTCCAGCCTGCGGCGTGACCGCCCTCCGTTTTCACGTCAACGGTCGGATACGGCAGAGCCAACGCCTTGGCAGCCTGGCGGTATAGGTCGGGGCGATAGATCGAAGCGGCGGCCTGGAGAATGTTGGCGGGCTGTTCCAGTTGGCCCCAGCGGTACATCTGAGTGATGAACCAGGCGGCGTGCGACCGCCAGGGAAAATTGGCGGCATAACGGTAAAACACATTGAAATCCGGCAGCGGGCGCGGCTCCTCGGTTTGCGCGTACTTGAAGGTGCCGGTCATCGACATTTTCACCACATCTTCCGGCGCATTAACGTAGGATTTTTGCGCGATCAGCCGAACCACTTCCATCCGGTTTTCCGGCTGATCCATCCACTGCGCCGCTTCCAGCAAGGCCATGATCAGCGCCTGATGGGTGCGCGGATGCTTCTCGTGCCATTCCAGATTGACGCCGAACACCTTTTCCGGGTTGTTGTTCCACAATTCGTAGCTGGTGATCAGCACCCGGCCAATGCCGGTTTCCACCGCCCGCTCATTCCACGGCTCGCCCACGCAATAGCCCGCGATATTGCCGGCTTTGAGATTGGCGACCATCTGCGGCGGCGGAATCACGATCAGCCGCAAATCCTGATCCGGGTTAATGCCTGCCGACCCCAGCCAATAGCGCAATTGGTAATTGTGGGTAGAAACCGGAAACACCACGGCGAAGGTCATCGGCTCTTTGCCGCCAGCCTTATCGGCATCAATGACCTTTTTCAGGGCGCGGGCGGTCAGCGGGCGCTCCTTCATCGCTTCGGGGTCAGCCTTCACCATCCGCTCGTACAATTCGTTGGAAACGGTAGTGGCGTTGCCGTTGAGATCCATTGAGAACGCAGTGATTGTGGCCTTGGGCAACGCGCCCACGCCGAGGCTGGCGGCGATAGGCATCCCCGCCAGCATGTGCGCGCCGTCCAGTTCGCCGATAGACACCTTGTCGCGGATATTGGCCCAGGACGCCTCCTTGGAAAGCGCCGCCTCCAGGCCGTATTTCTTGAAATATCCTTTCTCCGCCGCCACCACCAACGGCGCGCAATCGGTGAGCGGAATAAAACCCAAGGTCAATTTGGATTTCTCCAAACTACTGCCCTCGCCCGCCCAGGCGCTGGTCCGCAGCCAGGGTGCAGTTCCGCCTAGCAGGGTAGCGCCACCGAGCGCCAGTCCGCCGCCCTGGAGAAATCGGCGCCGGGACAGGTCAGGCGCTTGTGCTACGGTCGTCACGTTCGCTTTGTTCATATCGTAAAACCCCGCCAGATGACCCATAAAAAAAGGCGTCGCAGCTCCGCGTATTCCGCGAAAGCTGGACGCCTTTGTCCGATGCGCGACCGCCGTTGGCCGCGTAACCCGTCCCGTCGGTGGGAAAGGTTGTTAGTGAAGTCTTAGCATGAAACGCGCCACATTTATTGAGTGATTGATAGTCATTGACTTAGCGTGTAGGGCTGATCGCCTTGGCTCCCAGTTTCACGCCTGATTTGCGCTGTCGTGGCGCAGAGCACCATTTTTTTGCACCAAACTAAGCAGCAGCAACCTCAACTCAGTATTTCCAGCAGCGAAGTCACGGTGCGCGCCACCTCGCCAATCCGCTGATTGCGATCCATCGCCAGCTTGCGCAAGGTCTGATATGCATCTTCCTCGCTCAGATTGCGCTGCGCCATCAGCAGACCCTTGGCCTTTTCGACCACCTTACGCTCAGCCAGGCGGTTGCGGGTTTCCTCCAGTTCCCGGCGCAGCGCCTGATACTCGCGGAACCGGGCGATAGCGACCTCCATAATCGGTTGCAAGCGACGCGGGTTGAGATCGTCCACCACATAGGCGCTGACTCCGGCCCGCAGGGCGGCGGCGGTAGTCTCAGGATCGCTGCGTTCCGCGAACATCACGATGGGTCGGGGCTGGTTTTGTCCGACATCGCGCAACTGCTCCAGGGTATCGCGGTCAGGCAGGTCGATATCGATCAGAATCACATCGGGCTGAGTTTCCCGCACATGTTGCAACAGCTTATCGGTGTTGGCGGTGCGGACGGTGATGTGATAGCCGGCATCGCTCAGCGCCTGCTCCAGAATCGCTGAGCGCCCTGGATGGGCATCGATCAACATGACTTCGACTTTTTTCATCGACGGCTTTGATGTGCTCAATCTCAAAGCTGGAGATTGAGCACTATCCATGCCAATCTGGATTGGGATATGCTGCGGCTCGTTAAACAACTGGTTGGATCGTCCATGCGCTTACAATCCTCTTCCTTTCCCCGCAAGGCAAACGTCGTCCTAAGTCTGCTCACGGTACTGTTACTGCTGTTCGGGCTGACGCTGGTCGATGCGGCACGACGCTCCCGCTCGGTCGATTATACCGCCAGCCGGGCGCTGGTCCGGAAACTTGGCCTGACCGATCTCAGCCTGTTTACCGAGGCGCGTTATACTCGCCACCCCAGCCAGGCTGATCGGCATAGCCCGTTTCAGGATCATCCGGCGGCGTTGGAACACTTTCCCACCGGCGCGCTGCTACCGCCGCCACCACAGCTTCACGCCCCTTGAAACATCCGCGTCACCAAACCGATTTCGTACACTCCAAACAGGATGACCAGCGTACCGATGATTCTTCGCACCGCCGGCCGGCGCATAAAACCCGCCAGCGCCGCCGCGAACGTGCCCATCGCCAGCAAAGCCGGCAGCGTGCCCAGACCAAAACACAGCATCAGCAGCCCCCCGTTCAGCACCCCGCCCGCGCCCATCGCCCACACCAGCACGCTGTAAACCAGCCCGCACGGCAACCAACCCCACACCAGCCCGATACCCAGCGCCCGGCCGGGCGTGCGCACCGGCAACAGCCGCCGGCCCAGCGGTTCGATCCATCGCCATACCCGTCCGCCGGCCTGTTCCAACCGCGCCAGCCCGGTCCACCAGCCGGCCAGATACAGCCCCAGCAGGATCATGAACAGTCCGGCCAGAAGCTGTAACACCAACTGAGCCTGATGCACGGCCAGCAGATGCGCCGCCCAGGCCCCGACCCCACCCGCCAGCGCCCCAGCGACGACATAACTGACTATCCGACCGAGGTTGTAAGCCAGCAGAAACGGCAGTCGTCCGAGCAGGGGCCGGTCCGGCACTGCTGGCAATCCCAGGGTCAACGCCCCAACGATGCCACCGCACATCCCGAAACAATGCACGCCGCCGCCCAAGCCAATCAAAAAAGCGGCAAGGAAACTGGCGGTCAGATCCATGGCGCCACCAAGCCGGGGCAAGACCTCCGGAGGGTCGGAATGCTCATTTTCCCCCAACAAAAAAGCCCGGCGGCACCGGGCTTTTAATCATTTTAAAATCAGCGCTTTTTATCAAATTATTCAAGACGCGGACAGGGAAGAAGTTCGCGAAAACAGGCTGTCCTCGATCTGTTTCCAAGCCTCGGGAAAGGCCGTCGCGATAGCAGCGCTCATTGGCAGCAGGAGCAACGCCGCGCCCACCAGCGCGACAATCCAGAAACCGGCCACCGGGGCAAGCGTCAGCACCAGAATCGCACATACGGCAATCTTGAAAAATTCCTTCATGAGAACTTTACGCGACCGCCCCCCATCCAACCGGGCAGGGAACCAGCGCGTCCTCCAAAGTTGAGTGTCCGAAGGGATCGAACCCAATCCGATCCAAGCTTGGAGGCAATGCGCACGGTGCGAGTCCCACACTCTGGATGCTCTCTCCATGAGCCACAGCACCTTGTTTAGGCGCGACTCTCCATGTCGCTTAAAACCAACAAATCCCATACACCGACCGCTTTAATGCCACCAATTACGTGCATTATAACGTGGATTATGTTGCAATGCAATAAAAATTGACCGATCACTCTTCTTTCCTCTGTCCTCGATCAGCAGATACGCGGCAACTGCTCACCGCTCAACCAATCCACCAGGCGGTTGCCACCAAAGAGAGTCTCCATGGTGACGAAGTGATGCGGGTCCTCCCGAACCGTACCGATGATAACCGCCGCCGCGCCCAGTGGATGGGCGCGCATCGCCGCCAGCACCCGCGCGGCGTCATTGGGCGGGCAGATCGCCACCAGCTTGCCTTCATTGGCGACATAGAGTGGGTCCAAACCCAGCAGTTCACAGGCCGCCGCTACTTCCCGCCTGACCGGAATAGCCGCCTCCTGGATGTGCATCCCCACGCCGGACTGATCGGCGATTTCGTTCAGGGTGGCCGCCAAGCCGCCGCGGGTAGGATCGCGCAGGCAGCGCAATCCCGGCGCCGCCGCCGCCATTGCCGCCACCAACTCGTGCAGGGCGGCGCTGTCGGATTCGAGGGTAGTCTCGAATTCGAGACCGGCGCGTTGCGACATCACCGCCATGCCATGATCGCCAAGGGTGCCACTGAGCAGGATGCAATCACCGGGACGCGCCCGGTCGCCAGAGAGTTGGAGACCCTCAGGAATCACGCCGATACCGGTGGTATTGATAAACACTCCATCACCCTTGCCGCGTTCCACCACCTTGGTGTCGCCGGTGACGATGCTCACCCCCGCCGCCCGCGCCGCCCCGGCCATGGACTCCACGATGCGCCGAAGATCGGCCAGCGGAAACCCGGCCTCCAGGATGAAGCCGGCGGAGAGATGCAGCGGCCGGGCGCCGGCCATCGCCAGATCGTTCACCGTGCCATGCACCGCCAGCGAACCGATGTCGCCACCCGGAAAAAACAGCGGCGAGACCACGTAACTGTCGGTGGTCATGGCGATGCGGCCGGGCGGCAAGTCCAGACAGGCCTGGTCATTGCGCTGGTCGAGCCAGGGATTGCGGAAGGCGGCCACGAACAGCTCCTCGATCAGTTGCGCCATGGCCCGCCCGCCGCTGCCGTGGCTCAACTCGACCCGCCCACGTTCGAAATCCAGCCGGCTGGCGAACAAACGGCGGACGCGCGGCGCGTTCACGCGGCCCCCTGATAGCGCCCGTAGCGATAATAAGCCGCGCAGGCGCCCTCGGACGACACCATGCAAGCACCGAGCGGGGTTTCCGGAGTGCATGCGGCATCAAACAGCTTGCAGTCGGTTGGTTTCTTCACCCCACGCAGAATGGCGCCGCACAGACAGGCGTGCGGCTCGGACGCCGCCCGCTCCACCAGCGGGAACCGGCGCTCGGCGTCGAAACGGGCGTAGCCCTCCCGGATTTGCAACGCGCTGTGGGGGACGGGTCCCAGGCCGCGCCACTCGAACACCGGGCGCGGTTCGAGGATTTCGGCCATGAGCCGCTGGGCTTTCCGGTTGCCATCCCGGGTCACGGCGCGGGTGTACTGATTCTCTACCTCGGCGCGGCCCTCGTTGAGCTGGCGAATCAACATCAGGATGGACTGCATCACGTCCAGCGGTTCGAAACCGGCGATTACTACTGGTTTGCGATTTTCGCGCGCGAAATTTTCATAGGGCCGACTGCCGATCACCACACTGACATGGGCCGGTCCCAAAAAGCCATCAATCGGAATCGAGTCCAATTCGCGCGCCTCGGGCGCGGCCAGTAGATGAGCGATGGCTGCGGGCGTCAGTACGTGGTTGCAGAACACACTGAAATTCGGGAGATCGAGTTCCACTGCACGCTGGATAACCAGCGCCGTGGGCGGGGTGGTGGTCTCGAAGCCGATGGCGAAGAACACCACCTCGCGTTCGGGATACCGCTGCGCCAAAACCAGGGCATCGGCGGCGGAATAGATCATGCGGATGTCGGCGCCGGTCGCCTTGGCCTTGAGCAGGCTCTGTCCGCCCGAACCCGGCACCCGCAGCATGTCGCCGTAGCTGCACAGGATGACCTCGGGCCGGGCGGCGAGGTCCAGCGCCATGTTCAATCGCCCGATGGGCAACACGCACACCGGGCAACCAGGACCATGGATCATGCGCACGCTGGCCGGCAGCAAATCCGGTACGCCATAGCGATAGATGGCGTGGGTATGACCGCCGCAGAATTCCATCAGGTGGTAACAACGGTCGGGCCGCGCTTCTTCCGCGATCCGCCGCGCCAGACCGCGCGCCACCGCGCCGTCGCGAAATTCGTCGATGTATTTCACCTGATTCTCCGCAAGATACCCCAGCCTACAGAAATTGATCGCGGGCCAGCTCGCTCCTGCCGACCAGGTTGGCGCGGGGTCAACATTTCTCAATGGCAATTTCGCAGCCGACGCAGGGATCAAGCGCCATGACCAATAATTCAATAGCCTGACGGATCGTGGTTCCCCGCCCGACCCGCGCGCCGGCCAGACCGCGCGCCAGCGGACCCTCGGGATGAAAATTCCATTCGGTGGGGGCCAGAATCCGGTAATCACTCACCCGCCCCTCCGCCACCGTCAACCAATGAACCAGCCGACCACGAGCGCATTCCACTACCCCCAGGCCGGAACCGCTGGCGGCCTCCGTGACTGGCGTTCCGGGATGATCGGTGATCGCTGGGAGATGATCGCGCAATTCGGCCACGAGGGCGTGACTTTCGAGAACCCGCGCCACCAGGCGCGCGAGCAGGCCGTTCCCATGATCGGCGCGCAGTGCGGCGATGAGAGGATACTCCCAGCATCGGGCCAGAGCACCAGTCTCGCCGACCACGCCGGCATGGTCCGGCCGCGCGCAAAATGCGTAGTCGGCGGCGTTCGCCAACCGCTGCTCGAACCACGCGGGATCGAACCCAGGCAACGGCAGCACGGCGCTGCGTCCGAATCCGGCCAGACCCTGCTCGCCCACATGGCGCAGGATCATGGCGGCCGGTGACGGGGCGGCGCGCACCCAAGCCTCAAAATGGCCGCGATCCCGCCAAGGCCAGTCATCCGTCGGCGTCAGTCCCAGTACGGCCCGACCAACACTCTGTTCGATCTCGGCCAGCGCCGCAGCGAGTCCGGCCCGATCCGGAGTCAGGCGCGCGCCGCCGACCCGCATCCAAACCGAACCGGGAAACAGCAGGGGCCGCAGCGACGCCAGCACCCGCCGTAGCCGTTTCAAATCTCCGAGCGCCGGACTGACGCCAACGCAACGCGGCCCATCCAGCAGGATGCGCCAGACGGTTTGTTCGAGCGCTTCGGCGGCCACCAGGAAATGGCGGGCGGCGGCTTGCGCGGGCGCAACGGTCAGACCGAGCGCCGCTTCCGCCGCGCTGAGTCCGGCGACCGCCTGGGCAACGCCACAGAGGCTGAACAAGCGCGGCAGCATCGCCATGGCATCGTCCAGCCGGCGCCCCACGAGAATGGAGCAGGCATCAACCGGTCTGGTCGAATTCAACGCGACTGAAACGATTACCCCAGCCTTAACTTCGACGCGGACAACCAGGCTGCCCTCAACGCCGCCAACCGTTTGCTTCATCCCTGCCGTGTCGCGCCGACGAATTCGTCAAACAGGCGACAAATCTCGCGCGCATCTTCGGGCGAAACCTTTTCCACGGCATAGGCGCGCGCCTGGATGATCAGGTAATCGCCAATCTCGATGCTTTCCGAGAGGAGCAGCAAACTCACTTCCAGCCGCTCGCCGTAACGCTCGACCAGGGCGTTCGCGCCACGAAGCTCAACGACCAGCGCCGGAATGGCGATGCACATCGTCTAGAACACCGCAGCCGGCGCGGGATGCGTCGACGCAAGCTGAAAGCCCAGCCCACGCAGTTCCGTCGCCAAACACTCGACCGCCTGCTCGACCACCGCCGCGACATCGGGCGATAGTTCGATGCCTAGCTCCATATCCACTGGGACCACCCCAACGAGGGTGACGGTGCCCGGCGCTTCGCCGGTGAGAACCAGCGTCGCCAGCACATCCGCCAAGCCGAGCTGATGAGGCGAGAAGCGAGTCAGGAACAGAACCGGCACCTCGGCGGTGGCGAGCTTGACCACCGCTGCGGGCGGTGCGCCGGTCCGCACCGCGTCGCAAATCAGTAGATGATCGCAGCCGGCAAGGGTATTGAGCAAATCCATGCCGGCGGTGCCGCCATCCACCACCTCGACTTCCGCCGGGATGGCGTAACGCTGGGCCAGAGCCTCGACCACCCGCACCCCGACCCCCTCGTCGCGCAGCAGGATGTTGCCCAAGCCCAGCACCACGACCCTCATCCGAACGCCTTGACCTGGACGATGGGCCGCCGCTTGGTATCGACCAAGTGAATGGCGCAGGCGAGGCAGGGATCGAAGGAATGCACCGTGCGCAGCACCTCCAGCGGCAACTCCGCATTGGCGACTGGATTATCGAACAGGGATGCTTCGTAAGGGCCGGGCGCATCGTTGTCGTCGCGCGGGCCGGCGTTCCAGGTGCTGGGCACCACCGCCTGATAATTCTCGATCTTGCCGTTCTCGATCACGGCCCAGTGCGACAGCACCCCGCGCGGCGCTTCGTGATAGCCGAAACCGCGAATCTCGCCCTTGGGAAACACCGGGCGGTTGAAAGTGGCGAAATCCCCTTTGGCGATGTTATCGATCAGCAATTGCCACTGATTTTGCAGCGATTCCAGCAGCACCGCGCAGCGCACCGCCCGGGCGGCGATACGGCCGATGGTCGAGTGCAGCGCCTCGACCGGAATTTTGCTGCCCGCGACCGTGCTGGCGATGTCGAGCACCCGGTTGAGATGGCGCTTGGTCGGCTCGTGGCCAGCGGCGACCATGGCCAAGACGTTCGCCAACGGCCCCACCTGAACCCGCTTATCGTAAAAGGTGGGGGCCTTGACCCAGGAATATTTGCCGTCGTCCTGGAAAGCGGTGTGATGCGGATGGGTCTGACCGGCAAAGGGATGGCGCGCATCGTCGCCGCCCTGGTACTTGTACCAGGCGTGCTTGACGCTTTCCTTGACGCCGTCGCGGAAGAACTCGTCCTGATAGCTGGTGATCGGCTTGAAGCTGGCGAGATCACCCTTGGCGATGTAGCCGCCGGGCAGTTCGAACTGGGTGCCCTTGGTATCCAGCGGCAGATCGGGCACCGACAGATAATCGGTGACGCCCGCCCCGTAGCGCGTCCAATCGGCATACAGCGCGCCGACGGCGGCCACATCCGGGATCATCGCCTTGTTGACGAACTCGCCGAGCTTGTCGATCTCCGCCTTGATGGCGAACAGCCGTTCCAGGGTGAGGGTGGATTGGCTGTCCGGGTTGATCGGATTGGCCACCCCACCGACGGCGAGGTTCTGGATATGAGGGGTCTTGGAACCCAGGATGGCGACGATCCGGTTGGCGATCCGCTGATATTCGAGCGCTTGGAGATAGTGAGTCGCGGCCAGCAGGTTGACCTCCGGCGGCAGCTTCATCGCCGGGTGGCCCCAGTAGCCACTGGCGAATACGCCCAACTGGCCGGTGCCGACGAACGCCTTGAGCTTCTCCTGAATCTGGCGGATCTCCGGTAGGCCGTTACGCCGGTAGTCGGACAGGCTGGCGCCCAGCTTGGCGGCGCCCTCGGGACTCGCCGACAGCGCCGAAACGATATCGACCCAGTCCAGCGCCGCCAGTTGATAGAAATGCACGATGTGATCGTGGACTCCATGCGCGGCGACGATCATGTTGCGGATGTACTGGGCGTTGAGCGGCACTTCGAGGTTCAAGGCGTTCTCGACCGCGCGCACCGAGACGATGGCGTGGACCGTGGTGCAAACGCCGCAGATGCGCTGGGCGAATATCCAGGCGTCGCGCGGGTCACGGCCCTTGAGAATGATCTCGATACCGCGCCACATCTGCCCCGACGACCAAGCGTTGGTCACCTTGCCGTTGTTGACCTCGCAATCGATCCGCAGATGGCCCTCGATGCGGGTGATGGGATCAATGGTTATTCTGGCCACGACAACCTCCAATCGTCATTGTTGGACCTGAGGGGCGCCGTGCAGCACCGGCAGGGTCTTGATGAACAACAGATACAGCATAATTTCCAGGCAGACGACGCCGATGGTGATCAGCAACTCCGGCGCCGAGGGGAAGTAGGTCCAGCCGTTACCGGGATGCACGGCCATCAGATAAGAGTTGAGCCGGTACAGCGAACCGGCGGCCAGCAGACCAATAGCCGCTAGAAACTGCCAGCGCTGGCTGGTGCGGCGGCGCGAAACCAGCACGAAGATGGGTGCGAGGAACAACGCGGTTTCGATCAGGAACAGGTTGCCGTCCCAGTCGCCGGCGAAAGCCAAGTCAAGATGGCCGCGATAGGCCAGATCGCCCCAGCGCAGCGCCAGGAAGCCCGCCAGCAAGCCGGCGACGACGTGCGACAACCGCGCAAACAACGCTGCCTCGGACGGCGTCTTGAAAGCCCGGTTAACCAGAGTGGCTTCCATCATCACCACCCCGTAGCCCATGGCCAGCGCCGAAATCAGGAACAGCAGTGGCAGCCACTGGGTATACCACAACGGCGACAACTTGGAACCCATGATCAGCAACACCGAACCCAGCGAGGACTGGTGCATGGTCGGCAGCAACACGCCGAGGCCGATCAGCACGAACATGTAGCGTTTGAGGAAAGCCTGTAGCTTATCCAAACCGAAGCGCTGCTTGAAAGCCGGCGGCATCCGTTCCAGAAAGGTCGGCCAGAACTCGATCCACAACACGGTGATGTAGGCCATGACGCACAGCGCCACCTCGAAGATCACCGAATTCGGCTGGGCGTACCAAGGCATCAGCAGGTTGAAGGCATTCCAATAGCGGCCCAAGTCGATCATCACGGCCAGACCGGCCAGGGTATAACCGAACACCCCGCCGAGCAGGGCAGGGCGCATCAGCGGGTGGTAAACCTTGCGGTTGAAGATGTAGATCAGCAGCGCCATAGCGAAACCGCCGCAGCCGAAGGCCGTGCCGATCACCACATCCAGCACCACCCAAGTGCCGATGGGATA